>Ga0207702_10000232_pt1 | contig 64788 bp, 66 predicted proteins | sample KBSCornC62_FD_184302 | JGI IMG/M metagenome (GOLD analysis project Ga0207702, IMG submission 184302) | Corn rhizosphere microbial communities from Kellogg Biological Station, Michigan, USA - KBS Corn C6-2 (SPAdes) (version 2) | ecosystem: Host-associated > Plants > Roots > Rhizosphere > Soil ...
CGGATGGCAGCGTAGGTGCTGAGCGCGACGATCGGATTCACGATCGGCGCCGCGAGCATGTAGGTGATCGCGTTGGACGTCGGCAGCCCCTTGGCCATCAGCCGCCGGATGACCGGCACCACTCCGCACTCGCACATCGGGAAACAGATTCCCAAAAGCCCGCTCACAATGGCACCCACATAGGGATTGCGCGGCAGCAGCCGCGTCATGAGCTGGGCGGGCAGGAACTGGTCGATGAGTCCCGAGATGATCGTGCCGATCAGCAGGAATGGCAGTCCCTCGAAAAGAATCGCGAGGAACGCGTAGCTGAAGTCGGCTAGACTGAAGTTGAAGTATGCTCCCATTGACTAAGAGGTCGGTGAGGACTCCTGCGCAGCGAAAAGCTCGGCTACCGCCGCGCGGACCGATTCCTCCGGGATGAGCGGACCGATGAGTACCGCGACCGGTGCGCCGAGACGGCTCGTCGGCCCGATCGGCAGCAACTGAGCGGCATCGGCCCGATCGACCTTCTGGAAGACATGATACTCGCCCGGCGAGTCCGCCAATCTCACAAGCCCCTTTGCCCGGATGACCTCTTCCGGCAGTGCCGCAAGGAATCGATCGAGAGAAATGCGAGTGACCGTTTCCGGCAGATCGAACTGAAGCGATGCGAAGTGGTGTTTCCCGTGTCGATGCTCGTGCTCTTCGTGATTGTGGGAAGTCTCGTCATCGTGCTCATGGTCGCATTCGCCGCTGCACTCATGCTCATGCTCATGCTCATGCTCATGCTCATGCTCATGCTCATGCTCATGCTCATGCTCATGCTCATGCTCATGCTCATGCTCATGCTCATGCTCATGCTCATGCTCATGCTCATGCTCATGCTCATGCTCACTGTGATGGTGGTGGCCGCATTCGCAACCAGGGCCATGGGCGGCCACATCACGCGACGGGATCATGGCGACCTCGGCGCAGATATCCACCAACTCGGCAGCCAACTCGACGGGATTTGCGCGGGTTCCGCCGATGCCGTGCTTCGCGAAAGACTCTTCGATTTGCGCCGTTCGTTTGGCATCGATCTCGTCCATGCGGGAAACGAAGAGGTAGTTCGCGGTGCGGGCCTGATCGAGCTCGAGCCCATTGTGCCAGAAGCGCTTCTGCCAGCGCTTTCCATCGATGACGGAGACCTGCATCGGCAGAGTGAAGCGCCCGAGGACCGGTTCGAACGAAAGCAGCTCGATGAGTTCCTCGGAGTCCGTGGTTCCGTTGGTTTCGACAATCACCACGCGACCAGGCACGTGCTCGAACTCCTCGAGCGCGCCGAGGAGTTCCTCTCGCGAGCCGCAGCAGACGCAGCTTCCGCTGATCGGCAGGACGCTCTTCACCAGCCCCTGGAGCAGCTCCGCATCCACCCGGGCATTCTGATAATCGTTGATGACGACATGCGGATCCATGCCGCGCGCGGCAAGCTCGGGCAGGAGCTTGCGAAGGTAAGTGGTCTTCCCCGCACCGAGAAAGCCCACCAGCAAAATCAAAGGAGTCATTATAAAAATTGGTTACAGGTTCACCTGCGCAACCGCAGGGATATTAAAAAGGAATCATTGCCAGAACGACGCTGGCCGCCCATTGACCGGGCACAATCGATGTGAACGCTAGCTCTAGGCGAGCGGCGGGGCACGCTCACCCGGCGTGGTGCGCAGGACAGCCCGAAGGGGCTGCGAAGGGTCGAGGAGTCCGTCCGCCGTAATGAACAGCGGAGCTTTCGCAACCTGAACGACGGCGACATCCGGGCGATCGAGCTGCCCGTTGATGATGACCGTGGCGGCGCAGTGGTGGCCGGACTCGTTTGCGTCGTGGTGCAGCCATTCATGCAGAGCGGGACAAAGCGCCATGGCGACGGCCAGCATGTGGCCCGCCAGGATGGCGGCGGCCAGAAACTTGCCGATGGGATGGCTCGAGCCCTGCATGTCCGCAATCGGTCCCTCAGGCGGCCGATTTTGTCAAACGCAACCTGAGCGAATGGCTTGGGTTTGCGGCATTCTCGCGATTCACCGCGGCTTGCGTCCCGTAAACGTGAGATACTCGCGGCCGTCGGTGCGGTGTTTCGAGGGAAAGCGCTCGAAGCAAAAATAATCGAGAGTCTCGACAACAAATCCCGCCTCCTCCCCACAACGGCGAAGCACGTCCTTCTCGAAGAGATTGACCATTGCCGGAAGCTGATCACGCCAATCTGGCGTCGCCACCGTGCGCGGATCGAATATTCCCGGCCAACGCTCGCCGCGTGCGGCCCGTGCCTCGTATTCCGGACGAAGCGCGCTGTAGTAGCTGAGGCTTGGCGTCATCACGACGATGAAGAACGCTCCGCCAGGCTCCAGCCACTGGAAAACGGACCGGAATGCACGCTCCACGGTCGGGCCGTCGAGAAAGTGCAGCACCTGGGCGGAAAGCACGCCGCTGAGGCTCTCTCGACCGAAGCTCAGTTCGTCAGGGAACCTCGCGGGGAGCAATACGAGGCGGCGGCGCTCCTCCTCCGGTACAGAAGAGGCGAGCACGTTGAGTTCCGAAGCGGACAAATCGTTGGCGATCACCGTCGCTCCTGCGCGTAATGCGGGAATTGTGGCACTTCCGTAGGCCGCGCCGATTTCCAGCATCGGGCGCTGGGCGGCGGTCGCCATCTCGACAAACGCACGCGCCGCGGGGGAGAGTTCGGTCGTCATGACTCCCATCGCATTATCGGTAGGGATCAACCCCTCTTCGCGCTCGGCCGGCCAGTTCGTCATCAGCCCTGCGAGCATTCGAATGGATGCTGGAAAAGGCAAGCGCGGAACAGGCGTGTCCGACAGTGCCTCAACGATAAGCCATACCGCATAGCGAAAGCGCCAATCCCACGGCCGCGCCGCCCAGGACGAGCCATGCCGAGTTCACGCGCAAGCGGATGAGCAGCCAGGCGCTTGTCGCAGCGAGCAGCCAGGTGACCCAATCCACGAGAGCCGAGCTGAGGAGCTGCCATATGACGACCGCCATAAGTCCCAACGATGCGACGACCACACCATCCAGAAACGCGGCGACGGCGGGCGAGCGGCGCATGCGGGGAATGAGTGGACCGCTGATCGCGACAAAGAAAAACGCGGGCAGGAAAATGCCAATCGTCGCCACGATTCCACCCTTTGGGCCGGCCAGGATGTAGCCGATGAATGTGGCGGTCGTGAATACGGGACCGGGAGTGACCTGACCGACTGCGATGGCGTCGAGGAGCTGCCCCTCAGTAAGCCAATGCCAGCGCTCGACAAGGTCGGCCCGGAGAAATGCGAGCAGGACATATCCGCTGCCGAAGAGGACCGATCCGATCTTGAGAAAAAACAGAAATATTGGCCACAGCCCGACCGCCGCTCCTGCGGCTCCGACTCCCGAGGCGGGGACTGCCCCAAGGGCAATGGCCGGCGACACGCCCGAGCCGCGCAGGCGCGAAAGGCCGAAGCGCTCGCAGCAAACCACCGCACCGGCGAGGAACAGCAATGCCAGCTCGTTCACGCCGAGAAAGCTCGCAACAGCCACAGCCAGACCAACGAGGCCAAGAAAACGGGTCTTCAATGCCGTGCGGCCCAGTCCCCAAAGCGCCTGAAGGACCACGGCGATCACCACCGGCTTGACGCCATAGAGCACGCCAGACATCTCCGGGAGCTTCCCAAATGCGACATAGGCCCAGGCCAGCACCATCACGATGCACATGGCGGGAAGAATGAAGCAGGAGCCGGCGACGATTAGCCCGACCCAGCCTGCCCGCTTATGACCGATGTGAATCGCCAGTTCGGTCGAATTCGGACCCGGGATGAGATTGGTCGCGGCGAAAAGGTCAAGGAACTCCCCGTGCGAGAGCCACTTCCGCCGTCGCACGATCTCTTCCTCCATCATGGCGACATGCGCGGCGGGGCCGCCGAACGCGACCGTCCCGAGCTTGAGAAAGAGGATGGCGAGCTCGCGCAATCGGGAGCCGGTGCTATTGGCACGATCTGCTTTTTCATTCTCGCTTGCGGGGGTCATCCGCTCGGGATTTACCGGCAGCGCCGACTCGCCGCAAGCCAGGACAGATCAAGATTCCGTTGCCTCTCATGTGCGGACTTGGTCTGCGCCGATGGTTCCGCTAGCATGCGGAGAATCCCATGCCCGACGACATCGCACCCTCGAGTCACTCCACTGTCGAATCCGTCCTGTGGCGGGGCCACACCTCACAGTGGGTCAATTTCTGGACGTACCTGTTCTGCATCGTGCTGGCGATCGGCGCACTGGCAGGCATTCCATTCACCGGAGGGCTCTCCGCCATCGGGCTCGTGATCCCCATTGCGTGGTGGGCGATTGCGTGGTGGCTGATCCGCTCGACCGTGTACGAACTCACCACCCAGCGGCTGCGTATCTCGCGCGGCATCCTCAATCGCCGCCTGGAGGAACTTGAGCTCTACCGGGTGAAGGACTATGTGATGGAGCAGCCGCTCTTCCTTCGCCTTTTCGGGCTGGGCCATATCAACGTGCTCACATCCGACCTCTCGACTCCTACCGTCACCCTGCGAGCGATCCCTCAAGTCGCCGACGTGCGCGAGAAGCTTCGCAACGCGGTACAGTCCGAGCGCGATCGCAAGCGTGTGCGTGAGCTCGACGTGGACGAGACACAGCCTCCGGTTTGATTTCGTCGGTGATTCACCGAGGCCGTGGCGGTCGAATCCGCTTCCCTTGGCCGCATGCGCGTGCTCTCCATCTTGGTATGGTGACTCTCCCTCGCCTCGCCTTCGCGATCCTCCTCCTTCCCCTCGCCGCGTCCGCTGCGCCCGCCGCCACGTCTCCGGCACCTGCGGCGACACAGTCGGCAAAGACCTGGCCGCTCCCGCCGCTGGATTATTTCGTCAATAAAATGCCGCCTCCGCCGAGGCCGGGCTCCTTCCGTGATCGGATGGATTTGAGCGATGCGGCGGCGCGCCAGAAGCTCGTCCAGGATGCGGATCGCAAGAGCATCCAGTGCACATATGGCTTCACGGTTTTCACGTTCGACACCGTTTTCGGGCCGGATTTCACCCCGAAGAATTATCCGCGCACCACGGCATTCTTCGCGAGACTCCTGGCTACGACCCGCGAGGTCGTCAGCGGCCTCAAGGAGCATTACAAGCGGCTGCGCCCGTTCGAAGGACATCCCGACCAGATCCAACTCCTGGTCAGACACGAGCCGGGCTATTCCTACCCAAGCGGGCATACCACCCGCAGCAGATTGTGCGCGCTCGTTCTGGGAGAACTCGACCCGGGCAACCGCAAGGCGATCAATCAGGTCGCCGAACGTGTGGGCCTCGATCGCATCCTTGCGGGGGAGCACTACCTCACCGACATCGAGGGCGGCCGCAAGCTGGCGAAAATTCTCTACTCCTGCCTGAACAAAAATCCGGAGTTCCGTGCAGAACTCGCGGAAGTGAAGGCAGCTGAGTGGACTCACCCACCTTCCGCCCCGAAGGCGAAATAGCCTGCAAAGAGAGCTCAGCCGACCCTTCAGAACGATTCACAACCGAAGCAACCTTCGCCTTGCTGTCCGGAGGTGTTTGATCGATGCTCGGCCATGACTCAGGAGCAACTCACCCTTATCCAGGGCGGAGAATTCATCGTCTGCGATGATATCAACTACACGCCGGCCGTGCCGCCGGCGCCAGCCTCGCTCGTCGCGACCACAGCGTTGCCTATCAATACGATGCGCGCCATTTCCGTTCGGATCGACGACGAGATCACACCGCTTCCTTTTGTTCGCAGCCTCGATCGTAAGGCCGTGACTACCCATATCTGCATCGACGGTCCCCTCGCCGCGCGTATCGCCAAGTCGATCGGCCTCGCCTCGTCTTCCAAGTCGCCAGGCAAAGCCCCAAGGGCTGCCGAAGCCACCAGCGGCGAAACGCACGCCTGATCTTCCGGCTGCCTACCCCGATTTGCCCGACCGAGTCTCCGCAGGCGAAGCCGTGGGACTCGGAGATGGTGCACCATGCTTCGGGGCAGGTGCTCGAGCAGAAAAGACTATAACGAGCACCAAGCCGATGCTCGTGATCGCCGAGACGGCGGCCGCGACTCTCATTGCTTGCCGACGCCAGTCCTGATCCGGCTGCGCGGGGGAATTCATCGGATCTTTGATTCGGAAGTTTGCGTCACGAATCGGCTGCCTGACCGGGCATTCACTGCCCGGCCACCGTGGTGCCGCCCAGTTCCGGAGGCGGCGCGCTGCTTCCGACTCCACCGCCAAAAGGATCGGCTCGTGCAGGCGGGATGGCATCGGGCGACGAGTTTTCCTTTTCGATCTCGGCGCAGGAGGAAAGAAGGCAGCCAATTAAGAGGGCGCCGAAAATCTTCATCATCCGTGCATCGTTTGCCCATCCGAGCCGATTTGGCAACAGCGGGATTCATCAGACACGTTTCGCGATTTCGGGCAACCGCGCACAGGCCGGAGTACGAATCATAAACAAATGCTCTGGGTTCTATTCATCATCCTCGTCGCGTTTTGGATCGTGGGCATCTCGCTCAAGGTCGCAGGCGCATTAATTCACCTGCTGCTCGTCGCAGCGGCGATCGTCCTCATCATCCAGCTCGTCATGGGCCGAAAGTAGGCGTCCCGCGATCAGGAATGCCGCATCCAGTCGAGCACGACGGCGATTGCGAACCACAGGATCATCACTGATCCGATCAGGAATTTGCCGACCAGTCCCGCCGTGGTGCCGAGGAAGGTGCCCCATGAGGAGCGGCCCGCCGGCAGGATACCCCGGCCGCCGAGCAATTCTCCAACCAGCGCTCCGGCGATCGGGCCGATAAATATTCCCGGCAAGCCGAAGAACAAACCAACGATCGCCCCGAGAATACCTCCGATGGCTCCCCACCTAGTGGCTCCGAAGTATTTCGCACCCACTGCCCCGCTCAGGATATCGAGCAGCTGAGCCAGGATCATCAAGAGCGTGAGGATGACCAGTGTCGTCCATCCGGTCACGTGCAGGGTAAAGTGAGCGAGGACCGCACCGCATAGGATGAGCACGGTGCCGGGAACGAGCGGCACGATCGTGCCCAGCAGTCCAGCCGCCATCAGCAAAATCGTCGCGAGCCACCAAACCACATTCATTACCCGGAAAAGGTGCCGCGAAATCCCCCGGCGTCGAGGCGGGAATCGCAGCTGATACACCGATCCTCGCCGAAGCCGGCATAGGAGCTCGCAAATTTCACGTATCTGCGAGACGTAAATTTTGCGTCCCTGCAAGATCCTTGGGGATAAGCATTTTGTGGAAAGTGAAAAATCCGGGGTAGTCGCACGTTCCTATGTTGCAGGCGCGGGATTTGCTGCATCTCAATTCCCGTGAGCCTGCCCGCCGAAACTCTTGCCCGTATCACTGTCGCCGCCGGTGCTGAGCCGATCCTCCTCGACCGGCTTGCATGGCCGGAAGTCGGCTCGTTCCGCGAGCGCAATGGCGGCCTGGTCATCCTGCCACTCGGTGCGACGGAGCAGCATGGGCCGCATCTCCCGGTCTGCACGGATACCCTCATTGCCTGCTCCGTCTCTGCGTATGCCTCGGCGAAAACAGGCGTTCCCCTGCTGCCGCCGCTTGCCTACACGGTCTCGGCTGGACATACCGCGAAGTGGCCCGGGACGTTCTCGATTCTTCACGAGACCTTCATCGCCTCCCTTCGGCAGATCGCCGCATGGTGTGCGGCCACGGGCTGGAAGCGGCTGCTCCTGGTGAATGCCCACTTCGGCAATGACGCCTCGATGCGCGCCGCCGTGGACCAGATCCGGCTCGAGCATCTCGGCGTCCTCCAGATCGCCGCGCGGAGCGTCTATCAAATCACTCCAGAAGCATGGCAGACCTATACGGCGGATGCAGACGACCTGCATGCGAACAAGGCCGAGACCGATCTTCTTCTCCATCTCGCGCCCGAGCTGGTGCATCCCGATCGACTCGCCGAGGCTGACGACCCGGATCGTACGGGTGGCACCATTTTTTCGTATCCCGTCGCGCAGACCAGTCTCAATGGAGTGACGGGCTATCCCTCGCGCGCATCCGCCCAGGATGGAGCCGCTCTCTTCGCACATATCGGAGATGCCGTCGCCGATCTGGTCGAGCGCGCCAAATCCGACGAACCGCCTCTCGGTCCCGAGCACTGGGCCGAGGTGCCGCGCCTGAGCCCCTCTTTCTTTCAGTCCCGATGAACTCTCCAGCTCTCCTCATTCTCGTAGGAAGCCCGCGCCGCACCGGGAACTCGGCTGCGTTAGCAGAGGCAGTTCGTGTCGGCGCCGAGTCGGCTGGAACCAGCGTCCGGGTGCGATTCATAGACGATTTCATTTCCTCGTTCCTGCGCGACTGTCGCACGTGCCGCCTGCCGAGCGGCGAGTGCGGAATCGACGATCGGTTCCGGGAGCTCTTCTTTCAGGATTACCTGCCTGCGCAGGGTGTCGTCTTTTGCTCGCCGATCTACTGGTATGGGCTTTCAGCCCAGACGAAGGCCTTCCTCGATCGGACCTTCTGCTATTACGCCGCGTCCTATCCCGGGTCGGCCGAGGTGATCGCCGGCATGTCCGGCAAGCGCATCGGCCTTGCGCTCTCGTCCGAAGAGACCTATCCCGGCGCGGCTCTCGGGATCGTGCATCAGATCCAGGAATTCTCCCGCTATACGCATTCCGAATTCGTCGGCATGGTCCGCGGCGTCGGCAATCGTCGCGGCGAGGTCGCGCTCGATCCCGGCGCTCCCCTCGTTGAGGCCGAGACCCTCGGCCGCAGCTTTTTCCGCCAAAAATACACGGACTACCATATCGACACGCCGCGCAACGGTCGGGTGTGGAGCGGGTCCGCCACATCCACAATCAGCAGCTGAATACCGATGCCAGACACGCAGCCGTTCGCCGTCCCGGAGGGCTTCCGGATCGCCCCTGCGAAACTCACCTCCGGCGCGACTTGAAGTTCATCTCGTCCATGTCCGCATTGCTCCAATCCCGCATCGATCTATTGCCTGCCCTGTGCACGATACCGGCAGGCGAGTGCGTGATCGGAGAAAGCGATGATGACAAGTTTGCCCTCGATACCGAGCGCCCCGCGCATGTCGTTCGCATGGCCAAACCGTTTCGCATGGGCGCATTTCCTGTGACTGTCAGTGCGTTCCGCCGATATGCGCCGAACTTTCCATATCAAGGGGAAGATGAACTGCCGGTGGTGAATATCGACTGGTACGAGGCCTCCGGATATTGTGCCTGGCTTGCCTCCCAGACTGGTGAATCGGTTCGCCTGCCCAGCGAAGCTGAGTGGGAGTATGCGTGCCGGGCAGGTACTCGCACCCCTTTCCATACTGGCTGGGATATCACCCCTGCGGAGGCGAATTTTCTCTACGATGAGACCGGCCACCGCGTTGGCCTCGGGCGGCGCACTCCTTCCGGGACGTATGCTCCGAATGCCTCTGGACTCGAATCCATGCACGGCAATGTCTGCGAATGGTGCGCCGATGTCTGGAGGCCGGACTACAGCAATGCACCAGACGACGGGAGCGCATTCATCGGTGAAGGGTGCGGGGACCGTCGGGTGATTCGCGGCGGGGCGTGGGACTATCTGCCGCGACTTCTGCGAAGCTCGTGGCGAGATGCCCTGCCGGAAACGTCCCGGCGCGACAATGTCGGATTTCGAATCGTCATCTCATGAGGCCGCAATTTTTCAAGACTCTCTGGGGCAATACCCTCCCGATCTCGGAGGCTGCGGCACAGGCCGCGGCGGCTGGATTCGACGGCCTCGAAGGGCCATTCCCGAGGGGGCCGGGAGAGCGGCGTGCCTTCCGTGAAGCGCTCGCGGAATATGACCTCGATTTCATCGCGGAAATTTCCACCACGGGTTACGCCACCCCGACTCCGGGATCATCAGTGAGCGATCATCTGGAAGCTTTCGAGCGATTGCTCGATTCGGCGTTGGAAGCGAATCCCCGGTTCTTCTCCACGATGGCCGGCAGCGACTTGTGGTCTTTCGCGGAGAGCGTTGATTTCCTCACCCGCGCCTGGGAAATCGTCCAGGCTCGCGGCGCGCGCTGCGGGTTCGAGACGCATCGCAGCCGAAGCCTGTACCATCCGGTCCGCGCCCTCGAATTGCTGGCGGAGGTACCGCCCATCGAGCTGACGCTCGATTTCAGCCATTGGTGTGTGGTGACTGAGCGGCTCGTGCTCGATGAACGGCCCGACGTGCTGGCGCTTTGCGCCGAGCGGGCGCTGCACGTGCAGCCGCGTATCGGCTATGAGCAGGGTGCGCAGGTACCGGATCCCCGTGCGCCGGAATATGCATCGGCTGTCGATGCCCATATCCGGTGGTGGAAGGCGATCTGGGAAGGTCAGCTCCGGCGTGGATTCGATATCGTCACCCTTACTCCGGAATTCGGCCCCGATGGCTATCTCCAATGCGAGCCGTTCACACGCCGTCCAGTCGCCGACCTTTGGGAACTCAATGTCTGGGTCGCCGACCGGCTGCGCCGCGAGTTCCGGGATTGGCTTTCCTCGATACAGCAAGAATCGTCCACCACCGATCAAGACCATGAGCGCACTACTTGATGACCTCGAAGTCAAAATCCGCCAATGCGAGGAGTCGGTCTCCCGCGCTGCCTCGGCGAAATCCACCATTCGCCCCGAGCGACCGCTCTCCGAAGTCCTCGACGATATTCAACGCTCCGCCGATCTGCCGCTCGAGCAGGCGATCACGCTCCCGCCCGAGGCGTTCACGAGCGAGGCATTCTACCAATGGGAGATCGACCATGTCTTCAAGCCGGAATGGCAATGTCTGGCTCACATCTCCCAGCTTCCGAAACCGGGCGACTTCCTCGCCATGGACCTCCTCGGCGAACCGCTCATCGTCGTGCACGGAAAAGACGGTGCCATCCGCGTGCTCTCGCGCACCTGCCCGCATCGTGGGATGGATATCATGCCACCCGGCTTCGGGCGCGACGGTCACAGCATCGCTGATCCGTCTGCGGACGATGCCACCTCCTGCGGGAATACCCGGCTGTTTCTCTGCCCATATCACGCGTGGACCTTCGAGCTCGATGGCCGCCTGAAGGCGTGCCCGGAAATGCATCGGGCCAAGGGATTCCGCCGCGACGAGTGGGGGCTTGGCGAGTTCCGCAGTGAAATCTGGAACGGTTTCATCTTCGTAAACCTCGACGGCTCCGCCGCCCCGCTCGCCGACCGGCTTACGGAGATGGATGCCGACCTCGGGCAATGGAATCCCGCCGGAATGAAGCTGGTGCTGCAGCGTGAATGGGACTGCCCATTTAACTGGAAGGTGTTGGCCGAGAATTTCATGGAGAGCTACCATCACCTCGGCGCTCATTCCAAGACGCTCCAGCCTCTCATGCCTGCCCGCGATACTTGGAACGAGCAGGAGCGGGAGCTCTATATCCGTTGCCATCTCCCCTTCAAGGAGTCGCTCGTCTCGGAATGGGAGCAACAGGAGGCCGAGGGCGCGCATCCATTCGGCTTCCCCACGATCCAGGATCTCGACCTTCAAAAGAAGCGGGAGTCCGGCTTGTTCATGATCTTCCCGCATTTCCTGATTTTTGTCCTTCCGGACCGCATCGTCTGGTATCGCGTGGAGCCGCTCGGCCCAGATCGCATGCGCGTCCTCACCACGATGCTCGTGCCCGCGGAGGCGACACAGCACCCCGAGTATGCGGCCATGCTCGAGAGGGAAACCGCCCCCATGACCGAGTTTCACATCGAGGACATGGAGATGTGTACCGCCATCCAGCGCGGCATGCATTCGCTCGGTGCACAACGCGGCCGCCTGAGTCATCTCGAGATGTCCATCTGGCTCATCCAGCGATATCTTGCCGCCCGCGCCCGCGGCACCTGGCCGACACTCGACCGACTCGCTGCGCCTGCTCAGCAATAGCTGCGAGTCAAAATGCGCGCCAATCCGCCCCACTCAATATCACCGCTCGATCTGGAATGTTCTCACTGAACGGAAAGACAGCCATCGTCACGGGAGCGGCATCCGGAATCGGTCTGGCCATCTGCGATCGATTCCGAGCGGCCGGGGCGCAGGTCGTCGGCATCGATCGAATCGCCGCTCCCGGCTGCGAGGTCGCCGATGTCTCGGATGAAAACTCTCTGTCTGCCGCATTCGAGGCTGCGGTAAAGACCATGGGCCGACTGGACATCGTCATTAACAATGCCGGCATTCAGCCTCTCGGCGTGGATTTCTCCGCCCTCACGCCGCAACTTCTGGAGAGGACATTTGCCGTGAATGTCCAGGGCACGGCATTTGGCATCAAGCATGCGACGCGCCTCATGAGAAGCGGTGGCAGGATCATCAATACGGGGTCGTTCGTCGGCATGATCGGCGTGCCGCACGGTACGGCCTATGCGGCGTCGAAAGCCGCGGTGATCCACCTTACCCGGTGTGCGGCTGTGGAGCTCGCTCCTCATGGAATCACCGTGAACTGCGTATGCCCCGGCACCGTGGCCACGCCCGCCGTGCTGAATATTCCAGACAATCCCGAGATCGCCTTTGCGGCACATCGCACTCCGCTGGGCCGCATCGCCTCACCCGAAGAGATCGCAGTCGCCTTCCACTTTCTGGCATCCGATGAGGCCGGCTATATCACTGGCGCGATCCTCCCGGTGGACGGTGGCATCTCCGCTGGATGGGAGCGCTACGACCTCATCCAGCCTCCGAATGTCGTCAATGGCCAATGGACCGAATGAATCCTCAAATTCACCCACAGCCCTTTGCTCCCGAGCCGCGCTTTCGCTGGCCGGAGGGCCGGAGGTGCGCAGTCATGCTTTGCTTCGACGTGGATGGCGAGACCACCGCTCTCTCGGAAAACCCTGACCTCGCCCGCCGTCTCACCACGATGTCCCAGTGCGAGTATGGGCCGAAAGTCGGCGTTCCGCGCCTGCTTGGGCTCCTCGAGCACCTCGGCATACCGGCGACATTTTTCGTCCCCAGCTACATCGCAAGTCACCATCCCGGCATGACCCGCACCATCGCCTCCGCGGGTCACGAGATCGGGGCGCATGGACATCTGCATGAGAAGCTCGCTCATCTGTGTCCTGCCGAGGAAGAAGCCATTCTTCAGAAGAGCCTGCATATTCTCGAGGAAATCACCGGCGTACGACCAGTCGGTCACCGCGCGCCGTGGTTCGAGATCAATCCCGGCACCCCCGATCTGCTCAAATCCCATGGCCTTCTCTATAGCGCCAGCATGATGGGCGACGATGTGCCATATCTCCATGCCAATGGTCTCGTGGAAATTCCCGGCCAGTGGATGCTCGAGGACTGGGAGCAGTTCGCGTTCAATGCGGAGCCGGCGTGGGGAGTTGTCCCGGAGAATTGCGAAAAGGTGTACGACCTCTGGATGCGCGAGTACGAGGCGATGCGGGATTTCGGATGCTGCTTCGTGCTCACGCTTCATCCGTGGCTGAGCGGCAGGCCCTCCCGCGTGCGCCTGCTCGAACGCATCGTGCGCGATATTCAGGCGGATGGAGCCGCATGGTTCACCACAGGCGCGGAAATCGCTCGATACATTCTCGGGCATCCGGAAGCCCGCCGGGAGATCAACCTAGGCTGAATTTACGGCCGCCCGTTAGGCATGCCGCGATCCGTTAGTGAATGACCGGCAATATCCGACCCGACGAGAAGGTAAGAAAATCCTGGTTCACACGATTCGCCAAGCGCGTCTCCCTGCTTGCTGGCAAGCCGGCTACCTTCGTGCTTGCTGTGATGATCGTCGTCGTATGGGGCTTCACCGGCCCGATTTTCCACTATAGCGATACCTGGCAGCTCGTGATCAATACGGGCACGACGATTGTAACCTTCCTCATGGTGTTCCTGATTCAGAACACTCAAAACCGCGACTCCGAGGCGCTCCATATCAAGCTCGATGAGCTCATCAAGGGGCTGCACTCGACCAATAATGCCATGCTCGACCTCGAGGAACTCGATGAGGAGCAGCTCGAGGAAATCCGCCAGCGCTACGTCGCTCTGGCGGAACAGGCCCGGCGTCGCGAATAGCTACCGCATAGCGAAAAGTTTACACCCGCGCGAATTTTCCCGCGCACTTGGCTCGCGGCTTGCTTGAGCTTCAGCTTGACGAAGTATTACTGATTTTAGTTTTGGTAATACCGTTCAATCTGAAATCCATGTCCTCACGTACTCTCAAAGAGCCTGCCCGGTCGACCGTCCAGCGAATCAGCATCTCACTGCCGGACGAGGTTTATCGTGAGCTCGACGAGATGATCGAGGAACGCGGGATCGAGAGCCGATCGAAGCTCATTACCGAGCTGATCAACCAGGCGGTGCTCGATCACCAGGAGGACAAGGGCGACCAGATCATGGCCGGCACGATCACGCTCATCTACGAGGAGTCGAAAAGCCCTCTCTTCCAGCGCCTCGCAGAGATCGAGCGGCGGCATATCGACGAGGTAATCAGCTCGCTCCATGTGCAACTCGAGAACAGCTACCGGATGGAAGTGATCCTCGTGCAGGGTCCGGCGAATACGCTCCGGCAGATCGCGGACGAACTCCTCGGCTGCAAGGGAGTCCGCACGGGCAAGCTCACGCTCACGAGCATCATTATTCCTCCGCTCCACCCTCTTCCTTCGCAATCCAAATGAGCACTCCTCTCTACGAAGAATCCATTCCCGGCGGAGCCATGTGGTCGATGCTGATCCCACGCCATCGCCTGGTCCGGCTCACCGCGCTCGAAGCGGGCGCCAATCTCTCGGCGCTCCTGTACAATGCCCGCAATCCGCTCGATCGGATCAACGTGCCGGACACGCTCAAAGCATTGCATACGGCGAAGCTCACGCGCGGGCATATCCTCATGAGTGACATGGGCTGCGCGCTGGCCTCGATCGTGGACGATACACTCGGCTGGCACGATCCCCTCGGCGGCCATAGCACCGCAGCGCATGTGCGCGAGGCATTTGGCGAGCATACCTACCAGGACTACCGGAACGACTGGTACCGGAATGCGCACGATAACTTTCTCGTCGAGCTCTCGAAACACGGCCTGGGACTCCGCGATATCGTCGCGAATATCAATTTCTTCAGCAAGGTGACCGCCGATCTCGAAGGCCGCATGACGCTGGACGCGAGCCATTGTCCGGCCGGTGCACAGATCACTCTTCGCACGGAGATGGAGGTCCTTCTGGTGCTCTCCAATACCCCGCACCCGCTTGCAGCCGCCGGGAGCTATCCCCGCGTCCCGGTGAAAATCGAGATCGAGCGCAGCGAGGCCGCTCCCGAGGACGACTATTGCCGCAACTTCCGCCCGGAGTGCGCACGCACGCTGGCTCTCACTGAGCGGCTTTACATCTGACCCCAGCCTCTTCCGCCGCAATCATCCATGAGCACGCTGAATTATATCGAAAGCCCGCTGGACCCGGTCGATGCCGTCTATCGCCACGTCATCCCTGCCGGCGACGGCTGGATGCATCTCATCAAACAGGGCCAGACACTGCGCATCCTCGATCTCGAGGGAAACCAGGCCGCCGACACCCTCTTCTTCAATGCGGATGATCTCTCGGAGCGCTATAGCGCGCAGGATACCATCCGTGAGCAGGGAGCTATTTATCTCACCTCCGGCACGCGCCTGATGTCGAATCTCTGCCGCCCGATGCTCACGATCACAGCGGATACGTGCGGACGCCATGACACCCTCGGCGGGGCGTGCGCCGCCGAGAGCAACATGGTGCGATACGCGCTCGAGAAGCGCTTCATGCATGCGTGCCGCGATACGTTCCTGCTTCAGATCGCGCTCTCCGGCCTGCCCCTCACGAAGCGCGACCTTTCTCATAACATCAACTTCTTCATGAACGTACCGGTTACGCCGGAGGGCGGACTCCAGTTCGCGGATGGGGTGTCCGAAGCCGGCAAATACGTCGAGATGCGCGCGGATATGAACGTGCATTGCCTCATATCCAACTGCCCGCAGCTGAATAATCCCTGCAATGCCTACAATCCCACTCCGGTGGAGGTGTTGATCTGGGATGCCGATCTGCACTCGTGACCTTTCGCTCGCCGACGCCATGTCCAGCACCATGACCACCTCATCCCCGGCCGCTACTCGCCCACTATTCAAGAAGGTCCTCATCGCGAATCGCGGTGAGATCGCCTGCCGCATCATCCGCACGCTCGACCGCCTCGGGATCGGCTCCGTTGCAGTCTATTCCGAGCCCGACAAGCATGCCCGACACGTCGCGATCGCCGGTGAGTCCGTGCTCCTCGGTCCGGCTCCTGCTGCCCAGAGTTATCTGAATACAGAGCGCATCCTCCAGGCCGCCATCGAAACGGGCGCAGAGGCGATTCACCCCGGCTATGGATTCCTCAGCGAAAATGCGGAGTTTGCGGAATTGTGCGCACGAAATGGCATCGCCTTCATCGGCCCCTCGCCCGATCACATGCGAGACTTTGGTCTCAAGCATCTCGCGAGAGAGATCGCCTCGCGCAGCGGCGTGCCCATGCTCCCCGGCAGCGGATTGGTGGATACCGCAGCGGAAGCGCTCGAGGCAGCTGAGCGCATCGGCTATCCCGTCATGCTCAAAAGTACGGCCGGCGGCGGCGGCATCGGCCTCCAGCTCTGCCAGAGTGCCTCCGAACTCGCGGAGAAGTACGCCGTCGTCCGCCACCTCGGAGAGGCCAATTTCAAGCAGGCCGGCGTGTATGTGGAGAAGTTCGTCGCGTGCGCTCGACACATCGAGGTGCAGATCTTCGGAGATGGACGCGGTGGCGTGATCGCACTCGGCGAGCGCGACTGCTCGGTGCAGCGGCGCAATCAAAAGGTCATCGAAGAGACTCCCGCGCCGGGCATCACCGAGGAGACCAGACAGAGCCTCTTTTCTGCAGCGGTATCGCTCGGCAAGGCGGTGAGCTACGCCTCGGCTGGCACCGTCGAGTTTGTCTATGATGCCCAGACCGCCGGGTTTTATTTTCTCGAGGTCAACACCCGACTCCAGGTCGAGCATGGCGTGACGGAAGAAGTCACCGGCATCGACCTTGTCGAATGGATGATCCGGCAGGCTGCTGGTTGCCTACCCGATCTCGCCAGCCTCCAGCCCACGCCGCGAGGCTGCTCGATCCAGACGCGCGTCTATGCGGAGGATCCGTCGAAGAACTTCCAGCCCTCATCCGGCCTGCTCACCGATGTTTCCTTCCCGGAGACAGTTCGCACGGACACCTGGATCGAGGCAGGAACGGAAGTCTCGCCCTATTATGACCCCCTGTTGGCGAAAGTGATCGTCAAGGCCGATACCCGCGAGGCCGCGATCGATGCCGCCCGGGCCGCGCTCGCCGAGACTCGCATTTACGGAATCGAGACGAATCAGGCCTATTTGTCGGCCATCCTCGCAAGTGATGCCTTCCGCGCGGGGGACGTAAGTACCCGATTCCTGGCGTCGTTCGCATTCCAGCCGAGAAGTGTCGATGTCCTCGAAGCCGGCACGCAGACTTCGGTGCAGGACTTCCCGGGGCGCCTCGGATATTGGGCGGTGGGGGTCCCACCGTCGGGCCCAATGGATACCTTCGGCTTCCGCCTGGCAAATCGTGTGCTCGGCAATCCGCCGGATGCCGCCGGACTCGAGATCACCATGACCGGCCCCTCACTCCGGTTCAATACACGGTCTCGCGTGTGCATTGGAGGGGCGCATATGGCGGCGACCCTCGATGGCAAACCAGTCGCCGCATTCACCTCGATCGACATTATGCCGGGCCAGACGCTCCGCATCGGGAAGGTGGATGGGCCTGGGGCGCGCGCCTATCTCGCCTTCGCTGGCGGCCTGGATGTCCCCTCCTATCTTGGAAGCAAGGCGACCTTCGCCCTCGGCGGGTTCGGCGGCCATGGCGGCCGCATTCTGCGCGCCGGCGACGTCCTTCGCTTGAATGAACTTCCGGAAGGGGAACCATCTTCCTCGATCGCCGATCTTCCCGCCCTCGGGTACGAGCTATCCGATGAATGGGCGCTCGGCGTCCTGTATGGTCCGCATGGCTCGCCGGATTTCTTCACAGACGAAGATATCTCCGTGCTCTTCGACACGGCATACGAGGTACATTACAATTCCAACCGCACCGGCGTACGCCTCATTGGCCCGAAACCAAAATGGGCGCGCAAAGATGGTGGCGAGGCCGGCCTGCATCCGTCGAACATTCACGACAACGCCTACGCGATCGGTGCCATCGACTTCACGGGCGATATGCCGATCCTGCTCGGCCCGGATGGACCGAGCCTCGGCGGATTCGTCTGTCCGGCCGTGGTGATCGAAGCCGAGCGGTGGAAGCTCGGTCAGCTCAAGGCGGGTGATAAGGTCCGCTTCCGCCGCCTCACAGTCGAAGAGGCCGCGGAAATTCACTCTACCCGCGAGCATGCCATCGCTACCTTGGAGCCAGTGGTTTCGAAGCCGGCCACTACAGGCGCTGCAAAGTCATCGCATTCCCAATTGGATGAGGCGATCCTTGCGCGCCTCGACGCATCTGGAGACCGGCCCGACGTCGTCTATCGCGGCGCGGGAGACAGGTATATCCTCGTCGAGTACGGGCCGCTCATGCTCGATCTCGATCTGCGCTTCCGCGTGCACGCCCTCATGCAGTGGCTGGAGAAGCGCCGACTGCCCGGGATCGTGGATCTCACTCCTGGCATTCGTTCCCTCCAGATTCATTTCGACGGCCGCGACCTCACCGAGCGCAGACTTCTGGATGAACTCCTCGCCGCCGAGACCGAACTCCCTCGGGCCGACGAGATGGAAGTACCGACTCGCATCGTGCATCTCCCGCTTTCCTGGGAGGACGAGGCGACGCTCGAGACCATTCGAAAATACATGCAGAGCGTGCGGGCTGACGCCCCATGGTGCCCTAGCAATCTGGAGTTCATCCGCCGCATCAATGGCCTCGAATCGATCGACGATGTGCGCCGCATTGTCTTCGATGCGAGCTATCTGGTGATGGGCCTCGGCGACGTCTATCTCGGCGCCCCTGTAGCCACGCCGCTCGATCCGCGCCACCGTTTGGTCACTACCAAATACAATCCCGCACGCACGTGGACGCCGCCCAATGTCGTCGGCATCGGCGGAGCCTATATGTGCATCTATGGAATGGAGGGCCCGGGCGGATATCAGCTCGTCGGTCGCACCATCCAGGTTTGGAACTCGTTTCGAACCACGCCGAATCTCGAAGCCGGCAAACCCTGGCTCCTGCGCTTCTTCGATCAGATCCGCTTCCATCCCGTGAGCGCCGAGGAGCTACTGCGCCATCGCGAGGATTTCCCACAGGGACGCTATGTCGTGCGCACGGAGGAATCCACGTTCCGGCTGCGCGATTATCACAAGTTCCTTGGCGACATTGCGCCAGAAGCCGCTGCATTTAAAAAGACGCAGCAGGCGGCATTCGAAGCAGAACGCGAGCGATGGGCTGCGACGGAATTCGATGCGGCGGAACCTGCCGCTGCCCTGCCGGATACGTCGGAGGTCGAGCTGCCGGACGGCGGTTCTTTCGTCGATGCGACGGTGGCAGGTAGCATCTGGAAGATTCTCGCCAAGCCGGGAGACGCCGTTCGAGAGGGTCAGCCGCTTCTGGTGGTCGAGTCGATGAAGATGGAGATCCAAGTGTGCGCGCCCCGCAATGGCAGGGTGCATTCGGTGCTCGCAACAGAGTCCCGCCCCGTCGCCCCGGGTCAGCACCTCGTCATTCTGGTCGAATGATTGTGTCGGATCTGACTCAGGTTCTCGGATGAGCGATCGATAAGGGGACTACTAATTCCAAGCTCCGTCGAAATTCTGGCCCGCACCTTGCTTCCTACTCTCAGCGACTCAAGTCGTTCCACCCGTCCTTCGGGCCGCATTCCACTCGCTATCGCTGTTTGACCATGATCGATCTTCGCAAGCTGACCCTCGAGATTTCACTCCTCCGAGCCGGTTACCGTACAGGTGACTTCACCCCGGCCGAGGTGATCCAAGAGATCTATCGGCGAATTCAGGAGCGGGGCGACGATCATGTCTGGATTCATCTGCGGTCCGAGGAAGAAGCCGTAGCGATCGCGGAAGCCTCGAATCGCCGTTTGGATTTGCCGCTCGCGGGCATCCCATTTGCCGTCAAAGACAATATCGATGTGTCGGGAATGCCGACCACTGCCGGATGCCCGGATTACGCCTATGTGGCGGAGCGATCCGCATACGCAGTGCGGCTGCTGGAGGAAGCTGGTGCCATTGTGATCGGCAAGACGAACATGGACCAGTTCGCGACCGGCCTGGTCGGTACGCGCAGCCCGTATGGAGCCTGTTCGAGTGTCTATCATCCGGAGTTCATCTCGGGGGGCTCCAGTTCCGGCAGCGCTGTCGCCGTCGCCGCCGGTCTCGTGAGCTTTTCTCTCGGTACCGATACCGCCGGCTCGGGTCGCGTGCCCGCCGCTTTCAACAACATCATCGGACTCAAACCGACACGCGGGGCGATCAGCACCAGCGGCGTCGTTCCTGCCTGCCGCTCGCTCGATTGCGTAAGCATCTTTGCCCGCGCGCTCGACGATGCGGAAAAGGTCCTCGATTCTCTTATTGCCGACGATTGCGCCGATCCGTATTCGCGGCCGTTCGTCGATCGTCCGTTATTTGCCAGACCGTTCCGTTTCGGAATTCCGAACGCTTCGCAGCTCGACTTCTGCGGCGATGCTGCCGCTGCGGAACTCTATGACAAGGCGGTCGCGCGCCTCATTGCTTTGGGCGGTCTGCCTACTGAGATCAATCTCACTCCGTTTCGCGAGGCGGCGTCACTTCTCTACGGGGGGCCATGGGTGGCGGAACGCTATGCTGCCGTTGGAAAATTCATCGATGGACATCCCGCATCGTGCGATCCGACTGTCGCCGGCATTATCACTGCCGGAGCGAACCTCGCGGCAGCGGACGTTTTCGAGGCGAATTACAAGCTCGAGGCGCTCCGCCGGAGAGTTGCCCCGACATGGAAGAATATCGATTTTCTCCTGCTCCCGACTGCGCCAACGATCTACAGGATCGATGAGATCATGAACGACCCGGTTCGACTGAATTCGAACCTCGGCCTTTATACGAACTTCGTAAACCTCCTCGATCTCTCGGCTCTCGCGGTACCCGCCGGCTTCCGACCCGATGGCCTGCCACTTGGCGTGACATTTATCGGCCCGGCATTCTCCGACTTCGAATTATGCCAGGTGGCACGGCAGTTTCTGGACGATAACGCGTCCCCCCGCGACCGCCGCCGGATCAAGGCTCTTGACCGCGCAGGCGGACGGGTGGAAATCACTGTGGTCGGCGCGCACCTCTCTGGCCTGCCACTCAACCATCAACTTCTGGACCGTGGGGGAATCCTGGTGGAGACGACACAGACTGCGCCGGATTACGCATTGTTCGCATTCAGCAGCTTCAATCCTCCCCGTCCCGGCCTCGTCTGCGTGGGAGAAAATCGCGGCGTCTCGATCGAAGCCGAGGTCTGGTCGCTCACCGAGCGCGCGTTCGGATCTTTCGTGGCGTCGCTTCCTGCGCCTATGACGATCGGCAGTGTGCACCTCAAGGATGGCCGCAGGGTCAAAGGCTTTCTCTGCGAAGAATACGCCGTCCGCGGCTCCGAGGTCATCAGCGCCTATGGCGGGTGGCGGAACTATCTCGATTTTCGCGCTTCTCAGGCTGCGTCGAAACCCGCCGTCTCCGGCGGAGAAAAGCCCGTCGTTTCGCCCGCAGCGGCCTAGCTACTCTCAGCCCAGCTCAAATGTCGTGATCCCAAAAATCCGGCCCAAGGGCAGCCCGGGATCACCCCCACGGTACATGCGCGCAGTTTCGAACATCGGGCGCATTCCGCAGCTCTCGGCAAGCGATACGGCATCGCGATTCGGCTCCGGCACGTCCAGATAGATCGTCCCATCACCAGCGCCCGCCGCCAGCCCGTGCAATAGCCGCGAAGCAATCCCAGCATCGTCTGCGAAGAGCGGTCCGATCTTCCACCCCTCGCGGCAGCGGCGGATCACTCCGTATCCGGTGATCGAACCGTCGTCCGAAATGCTCGCAAGCCCAGAGGATTCTGGCATCGACAACCAGGCGCGAAGAAATGCTTCCCGATCGTCTGGAAAGTGTCTCCGGTCGAAGTTTCTGAGTTTGTCCCACGAGACTTCGCTCAGCGGTGTGAGGCCGTGGGCGTCCCCTCGCAGGCTTCCCGCATATCGGATATTTCGATGCACCAGCTCGAACCCGGACTTGCGGTAGTTCTCCTGCTGCGCAACGACTCCGTCCAGGCCGATCGCATAACCAGACAGACGCTCCATCACCTCGTTCCAGATACGCAGGCCGTGCCCCTGCCCGCGGTACTCCGGCCGCACAATGTAAAACCCAAGGAATGCGAAACCGCCTGGATATCTCACGCCAGACAGAGTCGAGATGATACGCCCCTCCGTCTCCCCAACGTAGAATCCATTCTCATCCGCAGCGAAAAACGCTTCGGCATCATGCAAGCCGGGATTCCATCCTTCCAAGGCGGCCCATTCCACCGCCGTTTCCCGCCATTCGGGGATTGTCGCATTCCGGATCATGGCTTGAGCGACTTACCGCCGGTGATTTGGCCACATGCCATGCGACATAGGCCGATGAATGTCTGCTCGCTCTGCCTCAAATCCCGATGCCCTTGGTGAATGACCGCCCAGGATCGCGAAATTTGCGAGCGAGGGGTAGGCAGTGTGGCGAGCGAGCCCTCCTCGAGCTCCTTCGCCGCGACCCATGGCGCCATGAGCGCCACCCCGAGACCGAGTCTCGCCAGCTGCTTCATGATTTCAAAACTGGGGATTTCGACATACGAGCCGAGTCGCAGCCCGCACCGTAGGAGATAATCCTCCGTCTGGCGGAACGTCACACTGTTTCGCTGGTAGAGGAGCAGATGCTCGCGGCCCAGCTCCTCGACCGTGATCCGCTGCTTCTGCGCCCATGCATGGAGCGGCGAAAAGAGGAGCTGCAGGCGGTCGCGAAATAGTGGATGCGCCTTGAGCCCCTTCGGAAGCTGGTGATCGACTACAATTGCGAGATCCGAGCGCCCCTCCTCGACCTCCTCGATCGCACGTGGCGAGTCCTCCAAACGCACCACGATTGAGACTTCCGAATATGACTCCCGGAATTCCCTCAGCACGGGCGCCAGAATGGCATGTGCCATCGAACCGCTCAGCGTCACACTGAGCTTGCCGCGCGACTCCGCCCGACTCGACATGGACTCGGCAGCCCGGTCCAGACTATCCAGAACCCGGAGGATCTGCCCGAGAAAGTGTCTCCCCTCGGGCGTGAGGTGCGTTGTTTTGCCCTTCCGGTAGATCAGCTTGCAGTCGAGCTGGTCCTCCAGCCGCTTCATTCCGTGACTGATCGCGGATTGCGTCACATGCAGGATTGCAGCCGTCCGCGTGTAGCTTCCGACGCGCGCCAGCGTCGCAAACATCCGCAGCAATCGTAAATCAAGGTCATGCGCCATTCATGAATCCTATTCATGACATGTAAAAATACAACACCCCTCTTTCCGGGGGCACTTGGCACGCCATGGCACCAGCGCTGCTTGGAATGCCAAATGAAGCCAATCATCGGCCATACGACCATTCTGACGACATTTCCAAACCCATCCGTATTCATGAATAAGATTCCAACATCGCGGCTACCTTCCGCAGCTACAGCAGCACAGACCGGCGGCGGTATCGTCTATCGACTGCTATCCTCGGCAGCTCAGGCTATCGGCACCGCTACGGTTTGCGCGACTGCCTCATTGACTCTTGCGCACGCATCATTCGCCGCTGGCGCACCGGAAAAGACGGATCTCAAACTCGGCTTCATAAAGCTCACTGATTGCGCGCCCCTCGTTGTCGCCAAGGAACTCGGCTATTTCGAGGACGAAGGACTGTTCGTCGATCTCGAGCCGCAGGCGAATTGGAAAGTGCTTCTCGATCGCGTCATCACCGGCGAGCTCGATGGCGCCCACATGCTCGCTGGCCAGCCGATCGCCGCGACTTATGGCTTCGGCACGAAGGCGGACATCGTCGTGCCGTACAGCCTTGATTATAATGGCAATGGCATCACGGTCTCGAATGCTCTCTGGGCAAAAATGAAGCCGTCCATTCCGACGGACGCTTCCGGCATGCCGAAGCATCCGATCAGCGCGGAGAGCCTGGCTCCTATTGTAAAGGACGCCAAAGCAGCTGGTCAGCCCCTGAAAATGGGAATGGTCTTTCCGGTGAGCACGCATAACTACCAGATCCGCTACTGGCTCGCAGCAGCGGGGATCAATCCCGGCTACTATCAGGACCCCAAGACGGGCGAGAAGAACATCCCCGGCATGCTCGAAGCAGATGTCGAGCTGTCAGTCACACCCCCGCCGCAAATGCCCGCCACACTCGAAGCTGGCACAATCTCGGGGTATTGCGTGGGCGAGCCCTGGAATCAACAGGCTGTGTTCAAGAAAATCGGCGTGCCCGTCGTCACAAGCTACGACATCTGGAAAAATAACCCCGAGAAAGTCCTCGGTGTGACCAAAGCGTGGGCGGAGAAGAATCCAAATACCCTCGTCGCCCTCACGAAGGCTCTCATCCGAGCCGGTATCTGGCTCGACGCGAGCCCAGAGAACCGCAAGACGGCCTGCAAGATGCTGTCCCAGCCGAACTATGTCGGAGCGGACTATGCCGTGATCGCCAATAGCATGACCGGCACATTCGAATACGAGCAGGGGGATAAGCGCCCAATGCCGGATTTCAACGTCTTCCACCGCTATGGCGCATCATACCCATGGTACAGCGACTGCGTCTGGTTCCTCACGCAGATGCGCCGTTGGGGGCAGATTACCGAGGATCATCCCGACGCGTGGTACACCGATATGGCCAAGAAAATTTACCGGCCGGATGTCTACCGTGAAGCCGCCGCCCAGCTCGTCGCCGAAGGTAAGATCAAGCCGGAGGATATCCCCGCCAGCGATACCGATGGATTCCGCCCCGCAACCAACGCCTTCATTGATGGAAAGACCTACGACGGCCATAAGCCGAACGACTACATCAAGGGCTTTGCCATTGGCATCAAGTAAGCCGGCGATGAGCACGGTTTCCACTCCCTCACCAGCTCCATCCACCATCCCGCCGGGCGCAAAGCGCCCGTCGGGTTCCCCCGCATGGAATGCTGGCCACATTACTCATGCGCTCGATCGCATTGGACTGAACTATTTCTCGCCCCTGGTCCGGCTGGCCGCCTGGGACGAGCCGGGCAAGCAGATGCTGGAGATTCTACGTAATACGCTCCTGCCCATCATCGCGTTCGCCGCGTTTCTGGCCTTCTGGGCTGTGTGCGCAAATCGCATTCATACGGATAGCATGCGCATTCCCACCCCCGCCGAGACATGGCAGGCGTGGCAGGGCATCGTCGAATTCGCCCGGCATGAAAAGCAAAACGCCACTGCGTTTCACGAGAGGATGGAGGTCCTTGCGGCAAAGCAGGACGCCTTCGCCAGCCAAGCCGCGACCGAGTTGGCCGCAGCCAAAGCCGCCGGCAACGCCGCCCAGGTGGAAACACTCACCGCGCGCATGGCATCCTACCGCCAGCACGCAACGGAATTTCGCAAGCACGTCTATGTCGGTCCGCCGACGTTCTTCGATCAGATCCGAGTGAGCCTGTTCACCGTTATCATCGGATTTCTCGCCGCGACGATCATCGCCGTTCCACTCGGGATCCTCTGCGGGCTCAGCAAGACGTTCAACACAGCGATGAATCCAATCATCCAGATCTTCAAGCCGGTCTCCCCCCTGGCCTGGCTTCCGATCGTTTTCGTCGCGGTAACAGCCCTCTTCAATCCCCCGCCCGGCGAAACTCTCATAACACGGGCCCTCCTCATCTCGGCCGGCACGGTGACTCTTTGCTCCCTGTGGCCGACCCTCATCAACACATCGCTCGGCGTCGCTTCCATCGACCCCGATCACATGAACGTCGCCCGAGTACTGAAGCTCAACTGGCTGCAGCGCATTTTCAAGGTGGTCCTGCCTTCGGCATTGCCGCTCATCTTTACCGGACTGCGTCTGTCATTGGGCGTCGGCTGGATGGTGCTCATCGCCGCGGACATGCTCGCGCAGAATCCAGGGCTTGGAAAATTCGTCTGGGATACCTTCCAGAATGGATCGACCGCCAGCATGGCGCAGATCGTCTGCGCAGTTTTTGCCATCGGCCTTATCGGCTTCGCCTTGGATCGAATCATGCTCATCCTCCAGAGGCTGGTCAGCTTCGACGAAAACGCCTCGTGATCCGATGACGTACCTCGAACTCAGCGGCGTCCACAAATCCTATGGGTCGGGCAACTCCCGCACCGAGGTGCTGCGGGACATCTCCCTCAAAGTCGAGAAGGGGGAGTTCATCGCGATCCTCGGCTATTCCGGCTGCGGAAAGACCACACTCATGTCCCTGCTCGCAGGCCTAGTCATGCCCGATGCCGGCGGGGTGATTCACAAGGGTCGCGAAGTGACCGGGCCGAGCCCGGAGCGCGGCCTTGTTTTTCAAAATTACTCCCTTCTTCCCTGGCTCACCGTCGAGCAAAACGTCGCCCTCGCGGTGAACCACCTATACCCCGGCGAGCCCGCACGAAAGAGGAAGGCACGTGTGACCGACGCACTGTCGATGGTCAATCTCTCGGCGGCCCTTCACAAGAAACCCGGCGAGCTCTCCGGAGGCATGCGCCAGCGCACCTCCGTGGCGCGCACACTCGCGATGAATCCGGAAATCCTCCTCCTGGATGAGCCGCTCAGCGCCTTGGACGCGCTAACGCGCAGTGTCATTCAAGACCAGATTCTCGAGATCCGCGATCGGCTGCGGCAAACGATCATTCTAGTCACAAACGACGTGGACGAAGCTCTGTACATGGCGGATCGCATCCTCCCGCTCAGCATCGGGCCAGGTGCGACCTTCGGCCCCGAGGTCATAGTGGACATCCCTCGCCCGCGCAGCCGATCGGCTCTCAATCAGGACGAGCGATTCAAATCCAAGCGCAAGCAAATCATCGAATACCTCCTCGAACAGCGGAGTCGCACCGATACGACCGGCGATACCGATCCCGTCGAACTGCCGCCGGCCCGCCCGACCGATCTCTCTTCCTCCGCGAGAAGCATCTTTAAACGATTCACCAGCTCGAGGCTCTCACCCAATGTCTGACCAGAAATACTTCGAAGCCTGGAACCTCCAAAAGGCCTATCCCACCTGCGATGGCAAGGCCGTCATCGTGAGCGACTTCACGCTCCAGATGCGCCGGGGCGAGTTCGTCTGCATCATTGGGCATTCCGGGTGCGGCAAGTCCACCGTTCTTTCGATGGTCGCCGGGCTTAATCCGATCTCGGGGGGCGGACTCATTCTTGCCGGCCGCGAAATCGAGGGTCCCGGTCCCGACCGCGGCGTCGTATTCCAGTCTCCATGTCTGCTGCCATGGATGACGGCTCTCGAGAATGTGATGCTCGGTGTGAACCAGGTCTTCCGGCACGTGCCCAGGTCCCAGCGCCGCCAGATCGCGCGCTACTACCTCCACCGTGTCGGACTCAATCATGCCCTGCATAAAAGGCCGGCAGAACTTTCCGGCGGCATGCGACAACGCGTCGGCCTTGCCCGCGCATTCGCACTCGCTCCGAAGATGCTTTTGCTGGATGAGCCCTTCGGCATGCTCGACAAATTGACCAAGTTCGAGCTTCAGCAAGTTCTGATCGAACTCTGGAATCGCGAGCGACTGACCGCAATGATGGTCACTCACGACGTGGATGAAGCGATCTTCCTCGCGGATCGAATCGTCATGATGAGCAGTGGCCCCGAGGCCGAAATTGGCGACATCGTGGACGTTCCATTTGCGCGGCCCCGGAGCCGTACAGCCATACTCGAGAGCAGCGAGTACTACCTCCTGCGAGATCATCTTATCGACTTCCTGGAAAATCGCTCCCATCTCCGCCCGTCGCGTGATGGCAAACCGATAGGGTTCCGCCCCTCCCTCGCCAGGCTGCCGGAATAGATGGCCTCCAGGACTGCAATGAAATGCACCCCTCCTTTATGACCAAACTCGAAATGACCACGGCCATCCTCGATGCGAAAAAGGCCAGAGGTGCCAAATGGCAGACGATTGCGGAAAGCGCCGGACTTTCTCCGGTGTTCGCCACCTCCGCATGTCTCGGAGAAAACACCCTCGATGCAGAGGAAGCCGAAAAGATCGGCGCCTTCCTAGGGCTCGCTTCGGAGGTCGCCTCGGCGCTCGCCGAGCAGCCGATCAAGGGCGAGACATCACCCTCAGTCCCCAAAGATCCGCTGATCTACCGGTTTCAGGAGATCATCTACGTTTACGGTCGGACTCTCAAGGAACTCATCGACGAGGAGTTCGGCCCCGGCATCATGAGCGCCATCGATTTCACGATGGACATCGAGCGAGTTCATGATCCGAAGGGTGATCGGGTCAGGATCACAATGAATGGCAAATTCCTGCCGTACAAAAAGTGGTGAACACGATGCCTCGCGTGCAACCCGGTAACGGCAGCCTTCGGCATCGAGCACTCCTCTGGGCAAATCGCTCAGACGACATTTTCGGCCACTCCTATTGCAGTCGCCCTGCTGGCCCTGGCTCGATTTATCGAAAGCCGTCTATTTTCGAGCAGCACATCGCACATTCTCCAGTTTGACCCCAAGGAGCCGCTCCACGGCGATTTTTTTGAGCCTGCCAGATCTCCGAAAAGGCGTTGGGCGACCTCTTGGTACTAATGTCGATTGAGAATCAATGAATTACATTCATGATTTCCATACAAAAGATTCACCGCATTCATTCAGGAGTTGGCATCTCCACTGCTAATGGATGCAGGCATGCCACGAGTATCGGATCGACAAACACATAAGCCTGGGCGCCCGACGCAGTCATTTGCGGGGTTCCGCATCGGCTATGTTCCATTGATCGATGCGACACCTCTACTCGTCGCATCGGAGCTGGGGTTCTTCGAAAGGGAGGATCTCCATGTACGATTGAGCCGGGAACTCGGCTGGGGCTCGATCCGCGAGAAAATCGTCTATGGCGAACTCGACGGCGCGCCCGCACCGGCCGGCTTGCTTTATTCCATTCTACTCGGAACCCATGCGCCGGCCTGCGCCGTAAGCACGGACCTCGTCCTCAATCTCCAGGGTAATGCAATCACCCTGTCCAAGCGTCTTTGGGAAAAGGGCGTGCGCGATGCATCGACATTCCGACTTGTAGTTCGCAGCGAGGCGCCTCGCAGGCCCGCAATCGCCGTTGTTTCCCCATTTTCCAGCCACCATTACCTCCTCCGCGAGTGGCTACATATCGCGGGACTAAATCCCGAGCGCGACGTCCGGATCACCGTGCTCCCTCCCCCACTGGTCGCCGAGCATATGCGGGAAGGACAAATCGATGGATTTTGCTCCGGCGAACCGTGGAACTCCGGCGCGGCATTGAGCGGTGACGGCTGGGTGGTCGCCACCAGCGCACAATTGGCGCCGGGACATATCGAGAAGGTGCTGCTCATGCGGAATGACTCCAAGGCCCGGCAGCCGGAGGCATATTCGGCCCTGCGGCGCGCCCTGGTCGAAGCCTGCAAATACTGTGATCAGCCGGAGAATCGAGCCTCCTTGGTCGATCTACTCCACGAGCGCGGCATCTTTCCGCTTCCCAAAGAAGCTCTGGCCAACAGCTTAGTTGGCCCATTTTTCAACGGCTTCGAAGTAATCGAGCAGCGACGCCCCTTTCTTTCTTTCTATCGCGAGAGTGCCAATCGAGCGACCCGCGATCGCGCGCTATGGAGTATCGAAGGGCTCGTGGAATCCCACACACTTCCCCTCGACGTCCGCTCCCGGAATCTCTGCCTCGACGCGTTCCTTGATGAGGAACCGCCAACACATCGGAAGTCAGCCCCCACAAAGGTGACCCCTCGAGCCGCTCTTGCCTCCAAGTAATCCCATCAACCCTTCACTCAGCACCTCGCACCTATGAAACCATCGGACCTTAAAAACTGCGGGCATCTGCCCACCCTGATCACCTCGTTCCTCTACTTCGATGCCAGCTTCATGGTTTGGACGCTGCTCGGCCCGCTCGGAGCACAAATCGGCAAGACCCTCGCGCTTTCCCCTGAACAAAAGGGGCTCATGGTTGCCTTTCCGATCCTCGCTGGCGCCATCCTTCGAATCGTGCTCGGCCTCCTCGTCGATCGCATCGGAGGGAAGCGGACGGGTATTCTCGCCCAGATAGTCGTGGCCGGCGGCCTTTTCGCTGCGTGGCACTTTGGATTGCCGAGCTATTTCGCCGCATTGCTTATGGGAGTCGTCCTCGGCTTCGCGGGCGCGAGCTTCGCGGTCGCGCTTCCACAGGCTGGTCGTTGGTATCCTCCCCATATGCAGGGACTGGTAATGGGGCTGGCCGGAGCTGGTAACGTCGGCGTCGTGCTCGATAGTCTCATCGCCCCGCGCCTCGCGCAGGCCTATGGTTGGCAGTCGGTCTTCGGCATCGCCCTGATTCCGATCCTGATCGTACTTGTCATCTATACGATCTTCTCCAAGGACGCTCCTGTGGAAGTGAAACCGAAGCGTCTCTCCGACTATTTCGATCTCCTCAAGCAGCAGGATGCCCACTGGTTTGCATTCTACTATACCGTGAGCTTCGGCGGCTTCGTTGGGCTGGCGAGCTCGTTCGTACTCTACTTCACCTCGCAGTATGGCCTCACTCCCGTGCATGCCGGCGACTACGCAGCGCTGGCCACTTTTTGCGGCGCCGCTCTCCGACCGGTCGGCGGAGCTCTTGCAGACCGCTTCGGCGGAATTCGGGCACTCACCGTCTTCTACTCGATGGCGGGCCTCGCCCTCGTCGGTGCCGCACTCGTCAGCCCGATCTATGCCAACCTGGCTTTACTCCTGGTCGCGAGCAGCTCGTTCGGTATGGCGAATGGCTCTGTCTTCCAGCTTCTCCCGCAGCGCTTCGCCCGTGAGATCGGCGTCATGACCGGTATTGTCGGGTGCGGCGGCGGTATCGGTGGATTTCTTCTGGCCACGCTGCTCGGCTACTCGAAAGGCTGGACGGGAAATTACTCCGGCGGCCTGCTTGTCTTCGCCGCCCTCTGCGGGGTCGCTCTCACTGGTTTGTTCGTCGTGAAGACGCGCTGGCGCAGTACCTGGGGCGCGATCAGCGGAGCCCGCATCTAAATACTGCGGTCGTCACCCTCTCGTCGTGAAGCTCCGTATCACCAGCTTCGGATTACCCGGATCGCGCCACACGGAAAGCGAGGATGCCTTTGCGGTATCCTCGCTGCCCGATGGGGGCGCGCTTTGCGTGCTCTCCGATGGTGTCAGCGCCGCCAGAGATCCGCGCCGTTGCGCCGAGCGCGTGGTTCGGCTGCTCGCGGAAAACTTCGCCGCCCGGCCGCGCGACTGGTCCATTCGCAAGACCTTCGACCGGCTTGTCGAGCAGGCAAACAATAGCCTCTATGCGGAAGGGGCTTATCACGACGGCATAGCCTCCATGCAGGCCACACTCGCCGCAGCTTGTATGAGCGGCACCCGTATCTACGGCGTGAATGCAGGCGATTCTCCGGTACTCATCTTACGGAACGATTCCATCCGGCGTCTCAGCAAATCACACGTCAGGGAGAATCCCGATGGTTTCAGTGTCCTCACGAGCGCCGTTGGCATGGGTGATGCGGTAACGATGCATTACTTCGAGGAATCACTCCAGGAGGGCGACATGATCTTGATCGCATCGGATGGACTCACAAATCTTTACCCGGACACGGAGCTTGGCGAACTCGTGCGCCGATTCCGATCCGCGCGCAGTCTCGTCCGCGCCGCACAGGAACTCAGTGGAGACCAAGGCGTCGAAATGGACGACATCTCCGCAATCGTCGTCGAAGTCGAGGAACTCGGTCCCGAGACCGTGAGCGAAGCCGCGGATTTCCAGCTCCCGAAATTCGCACGCGGCGAGCTTTGCGATGGCTACACTCTCCTGCGCCCCATGGGGGGCAATCCGCGCGTGTGGCTCGCGGAGCGCGAGGACAATCGCCATGTCTTGAAGTTCATCCCGCAGGAAGCCGAGACAGATGACTCGGGAATGATTCGCGCCCGGTTCGCTCGCGAAGCATGGAATGCCTGTCGCTTCGATGTCGATTTCCTCGTTCGTGCCTATCGACCGGCGAGCGGCTCCCAGAGCTACTACGTCATGGACTACGTGGATGCACCGAGTCTGCGATTCCTTTTGAAATCCCGGCGCCTCGGCATCGATGAGACGATCGAGCTCGGCAGATTTTTGTGCCGCTCTGCGCAATGGCTGCTGCGGCATGAACTCATTCACGGCGATCTCAAGCCCGACAATGTCCTTGCCCTTCGCGAGGATGGGGAAATCGCATTCAGGCTTCTCGACCTCGGCCTTGCGGCCCCGGTTTTCACCGACTCTGGCATTTCCGGCACGCCGACCTATCTCGCACCCGAGCGCTTCGCCGGGGCGGCGCTCACCGAGCGCACCGAGATCTATTCCATTGGCGCGACCCTCTACGAAATGCTCACGGGCCGGCCGCCGCACGGGCATATCGAGCGCTTCCAGACGCCGAATTTCTCCCGCGTCCGGCCGCCGAGTCATTGGAACCGCAATGTGCCCCCGTGGCTCGATGCCGTCATCTTCAAGTGCCTCGCACCGCGCCCGAACCAGCGCTTCGAGGCATATTCCGAGCTCCTCTTCGCGCTCGATCACCCGGAGTCCGTCACGTTCTCCCCGCTCCAGCAGCCGGGAAATCCCCTGCTCTTCTATAAAATCGGCTTTTGGGTGCTCCTCGCAGTCACCCTCGCCCTCGTCTTCCAAATTCTAGCTACCCATCGATGACCATCCCTCAAATTCCTGAATCCGCTCCATTCGACGCTTCCCAGCGCACATGGCTCAACGGTTATCTGGCCGGACTCTTCAGCTCCGGCGCGCTCTCCACCGCCTCCGCCCCGGCGGCAGCCGCCCTGCCCTCGCGCGGCCCGCTCCTGTTTCTCTGGGGCTCGCAGACCGGCGGCGCGGAAAACCTTGCCAAAAGCTTCGCGAAAAGCGCGAAGAAGCTCGGCTTCGATGCGCGGGCGATTGGCCTGGAGGATTATGCCTCTGTCGACCTTTCCGCAGAGAAGCGCATTGCCATTGTCACGAGCACCTATGGCGACGGCGATATGCCGGATAATGCTCAACCCTTCTGGGATTTCATCAAGAATGGCACCGCGCCCCGACTCGAGCACATCGAGTACTCCGTCCTCGCGCTTGGCGACAGCAACTACGTGCAATTCTGCGAGGCGGGAAAACGTTTCGATTTGCGGTTCGAGGAGTTGGGCGCCAGACGCGCACACCCACGCACCGATTGCGACGTCGATTACGAGGCGCCTTCGAAGGCGTGGTTCGACGGGCTCGTCGTTGCTCTCGGCGGAGATGTGGCACCGGTTGGAGCAGAGGATGCGCCCCCAACAGAGGCCTCGTTTGGAAAAGCGAATCCATTCCCGGCCCGACTAAAAACCAATCGCGTGCTCAACAAGCCCGGGTCGGCAAAAGAAACACGCCATTTTGAGATCGTTCTCGAAGGCTCCGGGCTCGAATACGAGGCCGGCGATGCCCTCGGTGTGTTCCCGACGAACTGCCCCGAGTTCGTACAGGAGTTGCTGGATGCAGCCGGATTCCATGGCGAGGAAGCCGTACCCTCTCCGACGGGATCCGACATCGCCTTGCGCCATGCGCTCACGCATCATTACGATCTATCGAAACATCTGGCCGAGTTTCCCGCGAAGGGCCTGTCCGCCGCTGAATGGGCAGCCTCACTGCGCAAGCTCCAGCCGCGCCTATACTCGATTTCATCGAGCCCGAAAGCCCACCCCGGCGAGGTCCATCTTACCGTCGGCATCGTTCGATACGAGCTCGACGGACGAGTGCGCAAGGGCGTGTGTTCCACCTTCCTCGCCGATCGAGTGAATAGCGAGGCTCACGTGCCGGTGTTCGTGCATCGATCGCCTCATTTCCGCGTCCCGGCCGATGGCTCCCGACCCATCATCATGGTCGGCCCCGGCACGGGGATCGCGCCATTCCGTGCATTCCTCGAAGAACGACGCGCCACAGGAGCGACCGGGAAGAACTGGCTCTTCTTCGGTGACCAGCGGGCATCGACGGATTTCCTCTACGAGGAGGAACTTGCTGCCATGCGCGCCGATGGTTCCCTGCACCGTCTCGATCTGGCGTTCTCACGCGACCAGGCGGAGAAGATCTACGTCCAGACTCGCATGATCGAGAGTGGGGCCGACATCTGGGCGTGGCTCCAGGATGGCGGCCATTTCTACGTGTGCGGCGATGCCAAGCGCATGGCGAAGGACGTCGATGCGGCGCTCCATCAAATCGCCGAGTCCGCCGGCGGCCTCAGCCCGGAGAATGCCGCCTCCTATATCCAGCAGCTCAAAACCGAGAAACGTTACGTCCGCGACGTGTATTGATCATGAACTCCACTTTCATTTCCGAAATCGACGGCAAGACCCTCAATCCCGATCAGCAGAATTACCTGCAGGGATTCTTCGCCGGCGTGCAGCAGCGCGCGGTTGTCTTTGGCGATCTTTTTCCAAACGTACCGGCCGCAGCTCCGGCCGGTGCCGAAGAAGAGGACGAGAAGCCATCCACGGCAGAGGAGCGCATCAAGAACGAAGAGCATCCGCTCGACTCGTATTACCGCCTTCTCGAGAACGCCCGCCACAACCAGTCGCCGGACAAGGAAGAGACCTTCCGCTTCAAATGGCAGGGACTCTTTTTCCTCACGCCGGTGAAAGATGCCTTCATGGCGCGGCTCCGGATTCCCGGCGGCATCGTCCAGAGCTATCAACTCCGCGAACTCGCGCGCATCTCGAAGGATCTCACCACCGGCTACATGCAGGTCACCACGCGCGCAAACTTCCAGCTCCGGCTTATTGCGCCGAAGGATGCTCCGGAGTTCCTTCGGCGAATTCAAGGTGTCGGTCTGCACTCCCGAGGCGCGGGGGGTGACAACATCCGAAACATTACCTCGAATCCCACCGCCGGCATCGATCCGCTCGAACTCATCGACTGCACCCCGTATGTGCGCGAGCTCTCCGATTTCATTCTGGCACATCGGGAGTTTTACAACCTGCCTCGCAAATTCAATATCGCCTTCGACGGAGGTGGACTGATCGGCACCGTCGAGGACACGAATGACATCGGAGCAAAAGCGGTGCGCCTTGCCGACGGAAGCATTGCATTCCGCATCGCTCTGGGCGGTGCCACCGGGCACAAGGCATTCGCGCGCGACCTCGGCGTGGTTGTTCCTCCCGAGGATCTGGTAAAAGTCATCGTCGCCCTCGTCCGCGTCTTCATTGCGAATGGAAATCGCGGCGACCGCAAGAAGGCTCGCCTCAAGCACCTGCTCGACACCTGGTCGCTCGAGAAATATCTCGCCGAGACCGAGAAACTCTTCGGTGCGCCGCTTCGCCGGGAACCATTTGTCGCGGAGAATCTCACCTATCCCGCATCGCGCGTCCCGCACAGCCATATCGGCGCCTATTCTCAGAAGCAGTCCGGCTTCAGCTACGTGGGTGTGACGCTTCCGATCGGCCAGATCACCCCTTCCCAGCTCCTTCGCATCGCAGACCTCGCGGATAGCCATGGCAGCGGCGAGGTGCGCCTTACCGTCTGGCAGAACCTCATCATTCCAAATATTCCCGACTCATTCGTTCCCACGGTAAAGCGGGCGCTTGATCGGATGGGGCTGGGTTCCACGCAGTCTCATGTCGCGAGCGGCGTGATCGCCTGCACGGGGAATCGATTCTGCAAGTATTCCTCTACGGATACGAAGGGCCATGCCGCCGAACTGGTGAAGTACCTGGAAAAGCGGGTCGAGCTCGACCAGCCGGTAAACATTCACTTCACCGGCTGTCCGCACTCGTGTGCACAGCATTACATGGGCGACATCGGTCTCCTCGGCGCAAAGACGCGCGATGGGCGAGAGGCATACCATGTCTGCGTGGGCGGCGGCTTTGGGAATAACGCCGCGTGCGGGCGACAGGTCTTCCAAGCCATGCCATTCGACGAGGTCAAATCCACAGTGGAGCGCATGCTTGGCGTCTATCTGGAATTGCGGCAGGACGGCGAAAGCTTTCAGCAATTCACCACCCGGCACGACCTCAATTCCCTTCAAACCCTATTCGGCGGCCAATGAGCACCACGCCCGGGCTCGTCAACGAGGTCAATCTCATCGACCAACTCCTGGCCGAGCAGCGCTCGCTGACGGCCGTGGAGCGCTTCGCGCGCAGGCACGAAGCGTGTGACGCGCCCGCGCAGGCGCGCTATTATCATGACCTCATTCCCCTCTCGAAGCCCGCAGCAGGCCAGCAATATGCCTTCGCCGTGGATCTCGACGCGTGCACGGGCTGCAAGGCATGCGTGAGCGCGTGCCACAGTCTGAATGGCCTCGAGGAAGATGAGACCTGGCGGGACATCGGACTACTCGTCGGCAGCATGCCCGACGAGCGCCCTTATCTTCAAACGGTGACCACGGCATGCCACCATTGTGCTGAGCCCGGCTGTCTGGAGGGCTGCCCGGTGATGGCCTATGAAAAGGATGCAGAGACCGGCATCGTGCGTCATCTCGATGACCAATGCATCGGCTGCCAATACTGCACGCTCAAGTGCCCCTATGGCGTCCCGAAATACTCCTCGCGGCTGGGTATTGTACGGAAGTGTGACATGTGCCACGAGCGTCTGGCAGTGGGAGAGGCTCCAGCCTGTGTGCAGGCCTGTCCGCATGAGGCGATTACGATCCGGCTCGTCGATATCGAGGAGGTTGCCACCAGCGCACATCCCGGGACACAAATGATCTCGGGCGCTTTCGACTCCAGTTACACCAAGCCCACCACGACTTACCATTCGCTTAAGCCGCTGCCGGCAAATGCAGCGCCTGCCGACGCCCACCAGCTTCGACTGGAGCATGCGCACTGGCCGCTTATTCTCATGCTGATCTCGACGCAGATGGCTGTGGGCCTCTTCGTGGTAGCGGCGCTCACGCGTGCGGCAGAGTTTCCGCTGATGGCCGCGGGCTTCGCTGCGCTCAATGCCGGCCTCTTCGCCGCCGTATTCCACCTCGGCCGTCCGCTCGGGGCGTGGCGCTTCTTCCTCGGCCTGAGGACATCGTGGATGAGTCGCGAGATTCTGGCGTTCAGCCTGACCGCCACGATTGGCGCGCCTGCGGTGGCTGCCTCCTTCCTCTTTCCGGGGAGTGGGCTCGCCTTCGCCTTGAACCTGATTACCTCCATGTTGGGACTCGTCTCGATATTCACCTCCGCAATGATCTACGTGGATACTCGTCGCGCTCTCTGGTCTCCCGTTCACTCGTTTGGTCGGTTTTTTGGTACGACAGCCATGCTTGGCATCATGGGAAGTGCCGTCGTCTTCGGCGCGTCCGGCTGGACTCGCGGGATGCAGTGGGCACTCGCTACTGGAATGCTTGCTCACCTGTTCCTACTGGCGGCGGGTTATGCAGGATATTTCTTTCCGAAACGCACCCGGCAGTCCGCTCACACCCTCCGCAGATTCCTGCCATGGTTACTCCCGGCCCGTGCGATCTTGTTCACGATCTCCGGGATCACTTCGATCCTCGCCATGCAGACTGGATGGCCATTCGCCATTGCAGCACTGCTTTCCTGCACGGCAGCCCAGCTGCTCGAGCGGTATGCATTCTTCACGACCGTGCACGCGTACAAAATGCCCGGGGGAATCTAAACATGAGCGGCTCTGCTAACATTCGCGATCGTATTCGCGCACTCACTCCTACGCGTGATCTCCTCAGCCTCCGCGCCTGGCGCGGGCCGCTCACGGAGGAGCTCGTCCGCAGCCCTGGCCAATTTGGACTCGGACAGATTCCTACGACGCTGGCGCCTGACGCGACCACCACGACCGTTTGCGGCTTCTGCTCCACTGGCTGTGGCCTTAATGTCCATCTCAAGGATGGCCAGGCGGTGAATCTGAGCGCGGATACGACTTATCCGGTAAACCTCGGCATGGCTTGCCCGAAAGGCTGGGAAGCTCTCACTCCCCTCTCCTCACCCGATCGAGGCACGACGCCACTCGTTCGTCGGCGCCGCGGCGGACTGCTGGAACCCTCGGATTGGGAAAGCGCGATGGTCCTGTTTTGCGAGGAATTGAAAGCTCTCAAGGCCAAGCATGGTCCCGAATCCGTCGCATTTTTAAGCACGGGGCAGATTCCGACCGAGGAAATGGCGTTTCTCGGCTGCCTGTTCAAGTTCGGCATGGGTTTCATTCATTGCGACAGCAACACGCGCCAGTGCATGGCCACCTCGCATGTCGCCTACAAGCAGTCCTTCGGATTCGATGCGCCACCCTTTACCTATGCGGACTTCGAGGAATCGGACGTTCTCGTGTTCATCGGAGCGAATCCCTGTATCGCGCATCCCATCATGTGGCAGCGCGTCATGCGCAATCCGCACTCTCCCGAGATCATCGTTGTCGATCCCCGGGCGACCGAGACGGCCATGGCGGCCACACAGCACTATGCGATTCAGCCGAAGAGCGACCTCACGCTTCTCTACGGTCTGGCTCATTTGCTCATCGAAATGAATGCTGTGAAGCGCGATTTCGTCGACGCTCACACCACCGGCTACGAGGAATTCGCTGATTTCGTCCGTAACTTCCCGCCGGCCCGGGTTTCCGAGGCCACGGGTATTCCCGAAGAGCGGCTTCGCGCGTTTGCACGCTCGATCGCCAATGGACAACGCGTCTCGTTCTGGTGGACGATGGGCGTGAATCAAGGCCACGAATCCACGCGCACCGCCCAGGCGATCATCAATCTCGCACTGATGACTGGGAATATCGGCCGGCCGGGCACGGGAGCGAATTCTATCACGGGCCAATGCAATGCGATGGGATCGCGCATTTTTGCAAACGTGACGAGCCTCGTCGGCGCGCACGATGCGACGAATCCCGCCCACCGCGCCAAGGTTGCGCGGAGCCTAGGCATCCACGAATCGGTGATTCCTACACAGCCTTCTCTGGCATACGATCAAATCGTACAGGGCATCGCAGATGGGCAAATCAAGGGCCTTTGGGTGATCGCAACGAATTCTTCTCATTCGTGGATTCACCAGAGCGAATTCAACGCCATCCTGGACAAGCTCGAGTTCCTCGTCGTACAGGATCTCTATCCGACCACCGAGACCGCCCAGCGCGCCGACCTTTACCTTCCCGCTGCAGGATGGGGCGAGAAAGAGGGTACCTTCATCAATTCCGAACGCCGGATCGGCCTCACCAAGAAAGTGCGGCGCGCCCCCGGTCAGGCCCTCTCCGACTTTTCGATCTTTCAGCTCATCGCCCATTATTGGGGATGCGGCGATATGTTCTCCCGATGGACCTCGCCCGAGGCCACTTTCCAGCTCCTCAAAGAAATCTCACGCGGCCAGCCGTATGACATCACCGGCATAGCCGATTACCGCCACATCGACGAAAGCGGCGGGATCCAATGGCCTCTCCCGGAGGAAACCTCCGATGCGGTCGCCCCATCCGTCTCATCCGCTTCCACGCCTTCCGTCGAGCCGGAGCGCCGCCTCTTCGAGGACGGCCAATTCTTCACATCCGATGGCCGCGCACGCTTCCTGTTCGACGAGCCCCGCCCGATGGCCGAGCGCCCTGACGATGCATACCCCTTCCTCCTCCTCACGGGCCGAGGAACCTCCGCGCAATGGCATACAAATACCCGCACGGCGAAATCCGACGTATTGCGCAAACTTTATCCCGCACGCTGCTATGTCGAGATTCACCCGGACGATGCCGCCCGCCTCGGCATAGAGCCGAATGCGCCCGTCCGCATTGCCTCGCGCCGTGCGGAGATTACGGCCGCGGCATTCATCACGCCGACCGTGCAGCCCGGGCAGATTTTCGTCCCCATGCACTACGGTGAGCTGAATCAGCTCACCTTCCCGTCATTCGATCCCCACTCGCGCCAGCCGAGCTATAAGGCCTGCGCGGTGCGTATCGAACCGGCGTAAGCATCGCCCCCCCTCTTGACCCGCTCGCGGCCGGTGAAATACACGGGCGCCTATCCGGCATTCCGTGCCTCGCCGTTTGTTCATGTATTCCGGTTCGACTGAATGAATTTCATTCATCTAAATCCCGACAAGCGTTCCTTCTAAAATCCAGACAGACTTTCTCGCGCGGCATCATGCCTGCTTGACGTGCGTCTGGTACGTCGCCTGCTTTGGCCATAATCGGTCCTTTCCGACATGAACGGCCGTCATATCTGAAGCGAGGGATTTCACCACCGAACCGACAACCAAACAGAACCAACAAATCCTATGTCCTATCTCGCTCCTACCGAGTTCGTGAAAAAGATGGTCGATGCCGGCGAGGCAAAGATCTTCATGTCCACCCGCGACACGCTGATACGCGCCTATATGGCTGGTGCCATTCTCGCGCTCGCAGCCGCATTTGCCGTATCCATCAATGTACAAACTGGCCAACCGCTCGCAGGGGCGGTCCTTTTCCCGGTCGGATTCTGTCTCCTTTATCTGCTTGGATTCGACTTGCTCACAGGTGTGTTCACGCTGACGCCGCTGGCCCTACTGGACAAGCGCCCCGGCGTCACCGTCGGCGGAGTCCTTCGCAATTGGTGGCTGGTCTTCATTGGGAATTTCGCAGGCGCCGTCACAGTCGCGGTAATGATGGCCGTCATTTTCACGTTCGCCTTCACAGTTGCGCCGAATGAGATCGGCCAGAAGATCGGCAAGATTGGCGAAATGCGCACACTCGGCTATGCCGCGCATGGCTTCGCCGGCATGCTCACTCTCTTCATTCGCGGCGTGCTCTGCAACTGGATGGTCTCGACTGGCGTCGTAGCCGCCATGATGTCAACCAATGTCGCGGGAAAGGTCATGGCGATGTGGATGCCGATCATGCTCTTCTTCTATATGGGCTTCGAGCATTCCATCGTGAACATGTTCCTCTTTCCCTCCGGCCTGCTGCTTGGCGGCCACTTCTCGTTCATGGACTATATGCTCTGGAATGAGATCCCGACCGTGGTCGGCAATCTCGTCGGGGGCATCACCTTTGTCGGTCTCACGCTCTACTCGACACACGTGAAAACCGGACCACTGCGCAATATTCCCGTTACCAAGGTTCCCGTCTCCGCGAAGTAGAAGCCTCCAATTCACGCGCGGCCGTGGCCCATCCCGCGGTCGCGCTTCTCCTCATTCATTGTCGCATCCCCGTCGTAGGAGACGGAAACATGAGCATGGATCACGAGGCGGCTATGTCTCCCGGCTCATTCCAGTTCTCAAAGAGCCCGCGCTCCGCTTCCGTGACCTGGCGCGGCCTGAGCAGTCCCGCAGCGATTCCCTCCCGAATGAAATGCTGCAACGAGTGATCCACATCCGCCGCAAGTCGGGCCGCGCAATCCGCCAGCGCGCGAGGATATACCGCTGCGAGTCCTTGGTAAAAGCCATCCAGCTCGGGCACCACGCCTGCGTTTGCGGCCATTGCCTCGTCCACCAACTGCCCGAGAAACTCAGTAGTCATCGTCGGTAGATCGACTGCCAGCACCACAATGAAAGGTTCTGATGACGAAGCCAGGGCCGCCGCCAGCCCGCCCAGCGGTCCGCGATCCGGCTCCGCATCGAGTAATTCGCGTGCGTCGTCCGGTGTATCGAGATCATCGCGTCCCGCGCCGCAAAGGAAGATTTCCGCGGGGTCCAAGGCACGGAGCGTCGCAAGTTGTCGACGCCAGAGAGGTTCGCTCTCGATTTCGATCCAAGCCTTGTCAAAGCCCATTCGCGTCGAGCGTCCGCCAACGATCAGTGCCGCAGTGAGTTCCCTCATGGCGCATCCACCCTCAAAAAGCCGTTTGTCAGGATCCGTGCCCGCAGACCGCCGCGACCACTCAATGCCTTCATTGCGCCCGGGGCGAAGGCCGTCTCCATCCATTCACATGGCGATGATTCGCCCGTACCGAGAAAGCGTATCCCCTGTATCTCGAATTCCTTGCCCATCCATGCGTCGAGATCGGCTCCCCGGGTGATCACATTGCGTCGGAAAGCCGAAGGCTCCTTGTCGCTCACGCCGAGTTCACGAGATACCGCCTCGTAGGTCTCCCAAGCGAAGAACGTCACCTGCCCCTTGTATCCCTCGGGGAACTTCTCCGGCTTGAAACCGAAAAAGCGATCTCCCACCAGCCCCATGCCAGCCACACATTCGACCTCTTTTACCTCCGAGATCGGATGCTCGCCGGGAGCCATGCCATAGTGGCCGAAGAAATTATGCCCGGGGGAGATGTAGATGCGGGCAATACGAACTTCCATTCACGGAAGTTACCATACTCCCGGCAGGGCGCGAAAGCAGGGTCTCGGTCGCCCGGCACTTCTATACTTCGAGCGCGGCCGCCTTCTGCCGGTTTATCGCGGCTCTCCCGCCAAACCCTCGTGGAGTGCCGTCATCCGCGATACCGAATGCCACAGCGAATTCGCAGACCCATGCCGCCATCTCGAATGCACGATCGTATTCGTAAAGCTGCACCAATCGCCGAAGCATTCCGATGTCGGGACGGATGCCGTCTCCGAACGGACTGGACGTTCGATAGAACTCATCGACGTAGAATTCGCCAAAGGCCCGCGCCAGGCCCGGCCGACACTTCTCTGCTATGTTGAACGTACTCGCATAGAATGCGTGTCGTTTCTCCGGATCGGAAATATGCGCCAGCGCTCCGAGCAGCGCCTCGCGATCACCCCGACGACACCATTTGTCAAATTCGTCCCGCGCCATTCGATCTCCCCCCACCGGTTCGCCATTCGCTAAGTGAGGTCTCGATTTCCGGCAAGCTCAATCACTGAAGTTCGCTCGGTATTCGGATTCGTACTCGTTCCGGATTTTCCGCTTTCGTTGGGAGGCCCGAGTTGTCACCTTCCGCAGCCATGGGCTTGATCGCATCGGCATTCGCGTTCTTCATTCTCGAGCTCGGCCTCATCGCGGGCATCATTGCGTTGAGCCGCCGAACGGATCGACTCATCGTCGCTCCGGGTCTCGATCTCGTCATGAGCGTCCTCACGTGGATCCCCTGGGTACTCGCCCTCGCCGGCGATGGCTTGCTGGGGCTGATCGGCTGCATCGTCGGCCAGATCGGTGCGATGGAGGCCTTCTGCTTCTGGCATGAGAAGCAATACGAGAAGCTCCATGGACCGAGAGATGCCTCGATCCTGAAGACTCTCAATGGCCTTACCAGCCCGGCGGCGAACTACATCGCATTGCTCGCGACGCTTCCCGCGCTCCCGGCATTCCTCCTCATCCGCTTTTCCGAGCTGACGACCTATCCCATCCTCGTGAAGCTCGTGCGGCTGCCGCCCTATGACAATTCCGAGTGGGTGAGCGTCTCGCGGCAGAAGTTCGACGGGCTCGTCGGACACGATCTTGTCTGGTGCCTTTATTGCGACTGGATGACTGGCATCTACGCACTCGGAGGCGAGATGCTGCGCAACCTCGAGAGCTTCTGGTGTCCCATCCGCTTCTACCCCGGAAAGAAGTGCGAGAACTGCAAGCTCGACTTCCCCGACATCCCGAACTGGGTGCGCCCCGACGGCTCTGTGGCTGAAGTCGAAGCCAAGCTAAAGGAAAAGTACGAAGGTCGAAAATGGAATAGCTGGTGGCAGCATCCCGAGCGAAAGACGGAATCGTGCTCATCCTGCGAACCGCCGATGCCGCCACCAGCGGCCCCCCAGTAGAGCCATCGCCTCTCATGGGGCTGTCCAGGAAGTCATCGGTCCATTCGAGCATTAACGCTGCGCAACGGCGGGGCGGCTCGACTATAGCGCCTCGCCGAGTTTAATCGCTTCCTTGCGGAGCCGATGCCGCTCGCCTTCCATGTGTGCGCGCTCGTGATCTTCCAGATCCTTCACGGAACCAAGCACGATTGTGTGATCGTGCTCCGCGCCGAGTACACCGCTCAACTGCTCGGCGGGCTCTCTAAAAGTATCGATCTTGCAAGCCTGATTACGCAGGCAATCGCTCTGGTACCAGAGATCCTTCATCGCCTTCCGCCATTCGTGGAAGTCCGTGGCATCGTCCGATTTCGCCGCAGCTTTCATGACTTCGCGGGCATGGCGTACGTTTCGTTTCCATCTCCGGCAGAGCTCATGGGAACTCAGCTCGTCGAAATCGAGTGCTGCAGTTATCTTCACCAGCTCTCGTCCCGCGACCTGAAGCGAATTTGAAAAGATTTCTGGCTCTCCCTCATGCGGATGCTTGAGCCCCAGCTTCCTGACCGCCTCATCGCCCAGCCCTTTTTGGACCGTTTTGAAGATCACGAGATCGTCACGGGAAGCGGCGACCTCATTCTTGATCGTCCGCACCTGTACGAGGATCGCCTTCCGCTGCCTCTTTGGAAGGACGTCACATGCCAGGCGCAGCAGCGCCCGGTATTTCTTCATTCCTGTGCGCAGCTCGTGGATTCGATCCTCTGGATCGTCCGCGATATGCAGGATGTCGGTCCTGGCCTTCCGTGCCAGCGAAAGCAACACCGCCCGTAATCCCTCGGCCGGAGGCAGCTTCGATGGCAGGCACAGTTTCAACGAGTGCCGCCGGTCGAAGGCTCCGCCTTCTCCAGTGCCTCCAGAGCTTCACGGGTTATGGCATGGCGGACTCCGCATCGCGGGCAGCTCATGCGGATCACTTCTTCCCCCTCGAAGAGCGACTCCGCGTCATGCCGGAAAGTCGGCAGGAGCACCCGCATCATGCGCTGCTGATTGCAGCCGCACTCGAATCGATAGTATCTCTGCTCCAGCAGCGCGAGCTGCTCGCTCTGATCGAGGTTTCTCACCGCTTCGTCATTCAGCGATTCGAGCCACTCCAGATCACAATCCGGCTGGGCGCATATGAGCACGAAATCCTCCTCGCCATGCAGGAAGAATCGCGCAGGCCGCTGCTCGCTATGTGCATAGTACCGCTCCGCGGCGCGGAAAAAGTCCGCACCTTCGAAATCCACCACACTCCGACGGGGAGCCTCCTCGCCTCGGATCGTATCTGCATAGAAAAGGTTCGTCTCACCCTCTCGCACGTTCTCGGTAAAAACGTTCGCCACGATGGAGCCGCTTGGGTTGTCGCATGCCGCGAAGACGTTCAACAGGGGCTTCTGAAAATTGACCGTCCACGCCACGCGCTCGTTGCGCGGCCGCGAGGCTCCGTGGAGCGTCACTGCGGCCAGGGCGCTCTTTACGAATTCCGCCACCTCTGGCTCCACGGCCAGCCCGCAGTCGGCCACGTGCAGGTAATAATCCACATAGATTTGGGAGAAATCCGCGCGGGCCACCAGCGCATTACGGCCGCGCACGAAATACGTGCGCACTTCAATATGTCGGTCGTCGCTCAACTCTCTCACAGCTTCTACAATATTGGTTTATCTTCTCACGGAATCTCGATGACGCCAAGGCCTGAGCCCATGGCGCTGCATCCTCATGATGCCGCTCCCTGCCCGAGTCGCTTTCGGAGGGCATTGAGGGCCGATTGGGCGACCAACTCTTTGAATGTCGCTCGATCGGTTGGAAAAAACTCCCGCCAGACGATGGTCTCGCGACCCTTTTGCGCCAGTGCGAGAAAAACCGTTCCCACGGGCTTTTCTTCGCTTCCTCCGCCGGGGCCGGCGATGCCAGTCGTGGACAATGCAAAATCTGCACCCGAACGCAGAAGCGCTCCCTCCGCCATCTGGCGGGCGACAGGCTCGCTCACCGCTCCCACCATCTCGAGCAGATCAGCCTCCACGCCGAGCTGTGCCGCCTTGATCTCGTTCGCGTATGTCACCCATCCCGCGGAATATACCTCCGATGCTCCCGGCACATTGGTCACGCGATTCGCAAGCAGGCCGCCGGTACAGGATTCGGCCGTCGCCAGCCACATCCCACGCTCGCGGAGAGCGGCAACAACCACATTCTCGAGTTCCTCCTCGGTGCTCGAGAAGATGAATTCACCCAGTTCCTCCAGGACGAGCGGTTCGACCTGGTCGAGCAACGACTGCGCGCCAATGAGCCGCAGATCGACTTCGTTAGGCCTCGCGCAATACCCGACTTCCAGTCCCGGTATTTCTATCAGGCGCATCCCGATCCGGGACTCCACGAGAGATTCTCCGATGCCCACGCAACGATAGACACGGCTGGCCGGCGCATTTGCCATATCCTGCATATCGCGGAGACGAGGCATGACATGCGTCTCGAACATCGGCCGGAGTTCTCGAGGCGGTCCCGGAAGGAGAAAGATATGTGGCGTATGCCCCTGCTCTCTCTCGCGAGGCGCGACATACAGGCCGGGGGCCGTGCCGTAATCATTGGGCAAAATGACAGCACCTTCCGGGACCATTGCCTGCCGGCGCATTCGCTCCTGGAAGGCAAATCCGCGGCGTGCGCACCGGCTTTGGATTGATTCCAAAACCTCCACGCTCAACAAAAGCGGAAGTTCCAGCAGCTCCGCGAGACACTCACGCGTGATGTCATCAGTCGTGGGCCCAAGCCCGCCGGTGACGATGAGGATCTCGCATCGGCGAAATGCGTCGGAAAATGCTCCGTTTATCATCTCGCCATCTGGCACGGTTGTCTGCCGGGTAATACGCAAGCCGACCGAGAATAGCGTGCGACCAAGGTATGCCAGATGAGTGTTTAAGATACTGCCCAGGAGCAGCTCGGTACCGGTATTGAGGACTTCTACGATCAAGAAAATCGAGGGTTTGTTTCCCTCACCGATAGCCGCGTGACCCATTGTCCGCCAGCAACGATTCGATCTGGCGGATTCTGGTATCCCTTACCACTTCCCGCAGGTACTCTGGAGGGATCCTCCAGGGCGCGTTCAGTCGGGAGATCAATTCTCCGGCAATACCCGGATGCGGCCGCCGCTCAACACTCGGCCGTCAGCGCACGGATCCAGCTATTCACCTTATGGTGCAGCTCACGCTTGCGCTTGAGATCGTAAACATACAGCAGGTTGGCCAGCACTCGAATGAGGATCTGCCGCGCGGTTGCATCGGCGAGATGGCATTTCTGCAACGTGAGGTGCTGCTTGGCGAGAATGGCCGTACAATCCGCAGTCGTCAGAATCCGCCCGCGATGGAATGGGTCGAAATAAAGATCACCATGCCGGGCGATGAAGTGGCCAGGCAGATTGATTCCCTCCACACACATCCCCGCGCGAGCAGCCACCATCATGTAAAGCAGGGTGAGCGTAATGGGTATCCCCGTGCGCGTCTCGATCACGTGCGGCAGCAGGCAATTCCGCTCGCTGTAGTAATCTTCGGTATTGCCGCGAAACCCGAGTTCGCCGGACATGAAGTTGGCCAGCAGGAGCACGCGCTCACGATTCGATACGGCTCCCGAGCTCTTGATGAGAAACTGCCGGCCCCATGCGTTGACTTTCGTCTCGAGCGCCGTCACATCCACTTCCGGAATGAGTGCCCGAGCGAGCATCCAGTTGGCCCGTTCGAGATCGTGATGATCCCCGAAGAAGTGACAAAGCAACGCAAACTCGTCCTCCGCATCGCGCTCTACGATCAGCCCCAGCACTTCCCGCACATGGGCGGAAACCTTCTCGTCTTCGTATTCTGCCAGGGCTGCCAGCGCACCGATGGCGTCAGCTCCCGCCGTGGCAAGCTGCTCCTTTACCAATCGGACGGTATCAGGATCGTTATCCCTCAGTAGACGCAGGATGGCTTCCTGTTGCGCGATCAGCATTTCGTCCACACCGTTAGTCCACAATTCGCCGCCGCGCAAGGGTCAGGCTGCAGTGATTTTGATGTCCACCACCGATCCCGGCTCACTCTGCACGGATATTGTCATCGGCCGGCAGCAGACGGCGCAATCCTCGATCAACTCGATGCGCGGCTGCGTCGTCTCGACTTCGATTGTAAAGATCTCACCACATTGCGGGCAGGCGATCTCGATTTCTTCGACAATATCCATGGGCCAAATCTAGCCACGGAAGCCGCGGAAAAGCAAAACCGCCTCATGCAGCAGTGGAATATGGGCCTACTTGTCGGCAATGGCCTTGGCCACGGTCGCCGCTATGATTGCCGCACCCGCCGTGTTGGGATGGATCCGGTCAACGAACAGCTCGGGATGTGGCTGGAGCGCGGTGTGAATATCGATGACCTGAAGCCCTTCCTCACGGGCGAGCTGATCGATGATCGAAATCTCGCTCTGCACATTCGCCTCGTTGATGCCGCAGTTTCCTGGCGCCGGCACCGGGCAGGGCCGGCATATGTAAACCTTCGGCTTGCTGGGCAGCGCGCGGAAGGTGTTCACCAAGTCCCGATAGTCGTTGTGAAACTCGTCGTGAAACTTCCAGTTCGGCGCCTTGGTGTCATTCGTGCCGAGCATGATGACCACGACATTCGGTTGGAACTTCTGCGCATCGAGGAAGGCTTTCTCCTTCCAATAGGGATGGTCCCCCTTGCGCAGCAGCGTGCGACCGCCGACACCGAAGTTTCCCACCTGCCAGCCACTGCCCAGAAGCGCCTGTAATTGGCTGGGATACGATTTCTCGGGGGCCGCTCCGGCTCCGAATGTGATGCTGTCGCCCACACAGGCCACGCGCACAGGCGCCGGTGAAGCGGAAACTTGGGGCGGTTCCGCTTCCGCTCTCACGAACGAGAGGACGAACGCGGCAACAAATACGAAGGGCTTCAGAGATTTCATGGGGAGCCCCGGATCTTAGAAACCTCGACAGGACCTTTTAAAGTCCTATTCGTGCAAATACCTGCCCGATAGGCGCCTCAGGAACCCTGAGTCGCATCGAAAGGCACCCGAGGGGCATCGCCCCAGAGATCCTCGAGCATGTAAAATGACCGCGCCTCGCGGTGAAACACATGGACGATCACCTGTGCGAAATCGATAACGACCCATCGGCTTATTGGGCCGCCTTCTTCCCCGAGAGCACCCGCACCGAACTCTTCGCGCGCTCGCTCACGTACGCCAGCGGCGATCGCCTTGAGCTGCGGGTCGGAGGTACCACTGCAGACTACGAAGAAGTCCGTGAAATCCGAAATGCCTCGAAGGTCGATGATCTGGATGTCCTCGGCTTTCTTGTCCGCGGCGGCTTCCGCACAGGCGCGAGCCAGACGCTCTGCCTCGCTCGGCTCTTTATCAACGGATGAAGCCTTACTCATTCCGATACAACCCCAGCCGGTAAATTACTTCGCATGCTCGATATGGGAGCAAATACCGGATCGACTGCCCGCGCGCAACGCGATTTCTCACCTCGGTGCTCGATACATCGATCTGCCTGTACACCCGAGGGAACTCGCATGGGCCGCCGTCACTCTCTCTTTCGAGCACCACGAACTGCACCAATCTGCGCAATTCCTCGATTTCGCGCCATGTATCGAGAGTCGGCAAATTGTCCGCCCCGATGAAATAAAACAGCTCGTCCGATGGGCTCCTCTCGCGGAAATGTCGAATCGTATGGATCGTGTAGGATGGGCCTTCGCGCTGGATTTCGCAGTCATCGACCTCGAATCCCGGCTCTCCCTCCACTGCGGCGCGCACCATTTCCAGCCGAGCCTCTGCCGGGGCGGGTTCCCTATCCATTTTGTGGGGCGAAATCGCCGCCGGAATGAAAATCACTCGATCAAGCTTCAGTTGCTCTCTCGCCTCGCGCGCAAGGATCAGATGCCCGATGTGAATCGGGTCAAAACTACCGCCAAACAAGCCCACGCGCTCTGCCATGGGCCGCATTCAATCGCAAAATGCCGTTCGCATCAGCCGGAAAACGCCGGAACCCTCGGCGCTCGATTCGGAAAACCCTGTGTCCGCACTGCGAAATTCAAAATCTAAAATCCAAAATCCAAAATTTCCTGCTATCGATCCCCGATGCCCATTGATCATCCCGGCCAGCTCCTTCTCGTCGGCGTGCCCGGCGCCGAGCTCGACGCCGCCACCGCCGAACGCTTCCGCGCCATCCAACCCGGCGGTTACATTCTTTTCGGACGCAATATCCAGACGGCTTCCCAGCTTCGGAAGCTTATCGATGACCTGCGCAACCTTTCGGATGTAGAGCCCGTCATCACCATCGATCAGGAAGGCGGCCGGGTTTCCCGCTTGAAGCTTCTCGGCAATGAGCCGCCGAATGCCCAGCAGCTCCGGGAGAAAGGCGATATCGATCTCATTCGCCGGCACGGCGAGATTACTGGCCGGCTCCTGCGTCTTTTCGGATTCAACCTGGATCTCTGCCCCGTACTCGACATCTCGTTCGACGACGAGGCGGACAACTCGTTGCGCGGTCGCTGTTATGGGACGTCTGTCGAGCAGGTCATCGAGTATGCAGGCGCGTTCAACGATGCCATGCGCTCCACCGGCATCCTGAGCTGCGGGAAGCATTTCCCAGGATACGCGAGCGCCGGACTCGACCCTCATCACGAGCTTCCCCGCATCTCGCGCTCAAGCGAGCTCATGGAACAGCACGAGCTCGCCGTCTTCCGCCATTTCGCGGACAAGGTGGATAGTATGATGATCGGCCATATTGCCGTCGATGGACTCGATGCCAGTGGCCTGCCCGGTTCGCTCTCTCCGACCATCATCACCGACCTCCTGCGCAAGGACTTGGGCTTCGAGGGCTTGGTCATGACTGATGATCTCGATATGGGCGCCATTCTGAACCACTACGGCTTCGCAGAAACCATGCGTCTCGCGCTGGCTGCCGGGAACGACTTCCTCATGATCTGCCACCGTATCGAAATGGCAGCCGAGGCTCTCGATGTCATTTCCGCCCTGCCCGCCGGCGAACTCGCCCCTGCTCTGGCCCGTGTGGCGGCGTTCAAAGCCCGCATGGCGCCGCCCGATCCCTTCTCTATTGAGGCACATAAGAAGCTCGACGAGGAGGTGTGGAATCTCCGTGTCGCAACTCTCGGAGAGGAACAGGCCGCCCAGCGCAGCCCGGAGGACGGAAAGCGCTCCCCTGTCGAGCTGTATTGATCGTCCTGCCGCACAACAGCAGCGAGATCCTCGCGGTCAACGACAATGAGTTTCTCGTGCTCAAGCGTGATGGACAGGACCTCGGCGATGTAACGAATGCGCCAGGCGCCTTCGCCAGCGCCGCGCTATCGAGGCCTGAGCCGGATACGAATCGAACCCCAGCAAAACCGGTGAATATACGCGGGGGTTTCCCACGAAACCCCGGCGTTTCCGCATTTGGTGCAAATCAAAGTTGCCGATCCACACGGCATTCGCTCTAACTAGCCCTCCAGAATGGCAGCGCAAAGGGAGACTTCGGACTATATTTCCTCGGGAATCGCCAAAATCGATTCCGATATCCAATACCTCATCGATCGTCTCGCCACAGTTCTGGAGACGCTCGGCGAGGAGGAGACGGCTCATCTCCTGCCCTGGCAGGAGGGCTCCCTTCCTGACGCGGCTGTAGCTCTCGACTCCCATGCCATCGAGCAGGCGTACTCGATCGCCTTCCAGCTCCTGAATATGGTCGAGGAATGCGCCGCCGGTCGAACCCGCCGCCTGCGCGAACTCGCCGACCAATCCAGCGATAATGCCGGCACCTGGGCCTATTATCTCCGCCGATTGAAAAATGGGGGCTTCACGGGCGAGCAGATCGCCGACGCCCTGCCGGGCGTACGTGTCGAGCCCGTCCTCACCGCCCATCCTACCGAATCGAAACGTCCCGCCGTCCTCGCCCAGCATCGCGCCCTCCATGGCCTGCTCGAGTCGATCGATTCCGCCGGATTGTCTCCTTCCGAGCGTAAGCGACTCCGCGAGACCCTTACCGTCGCCCTCGAGCGTCTCTGGCGTTCCGGCGAAATTCTGCTCGAGAAGCCCGAGGTCGCCACCGAGCGCACAGGCATCGTTTTTCATCTGCGTGATGTCTTCCCCCGAGCCGTCGCGCTGCTCGACAAGGATTTCGCCGAAGCCTGGGAGGGCGCCGGCTTTTGCACCAGCTTGCTGGAGTCGCATTCCGCCTGGCCGCGGCCGCGGTTCAGCACCTGGGTCGGCGGCGATCGCGATGGTCATCCTCTGGTCACCGCAGCGGTCACCCAGGAGACCCTTACCGAGCTTCGGCGCAATGCATTTCTCGTGATGGATCGCGAGCTGCGCGCGCTCGGCTCGGCGCTTCCCCTCTCGATGCTCGTCCAGCCGGCCCCGGAGGCACTCGAACGGCGCCTCGCTGAGCTCGCTGAGATGGTCGACCCGATTCGGTTGGCCGAAATCCGCCGCCAGCACTCCGATGAGCCCTGGAGGCAATTCGTCCTCCTCGTCCGCGAGCGTCTGCCTCTGGATGAAAATCGCGATGAGAACGCGCGTATCAACGAGAAGCCCGGCTCGTACCGTTTCGCGGAGCAGCTCGACTCCGATCTCGCCATCCTCCATGACTCCCTCGTCGCCATCGGGGCACAGAGACTGTCCCGCAGCGCAGTGTGGCCGGTACGGCGCGCACTCGATGTCTTTAGCTTCCATCTCGCCTCGCTCGATATTCGCCAGAATAGCGCGTTCCACGACCGGGCTCTGGGGCAAATCCTTGCTGCCGCCGGTTTTACGGATTCGAACTTCGCCGAGTGGAGCGAGGAGAAGCGTGTCCAGTTCCTCACGTCCGAGCTAACCGGGCCACGCCCGTTCCATTTCCCCGACTCGCGCATTGGCCCCGAAGCCGATGCCGTGCTCGACTGCTATCGCGTGCTCCGCAAGCAGCTCATTGATTATGGACCGGAGGGCATTGGAGCCCTGATTGTGAGCATGACACGGTCACTCTCCGACCTACTTGCCGTGTATGTGCTCGCCCGCGAGGCCGGCCTCACTCGCTGGGAAAATGGCCAACTCCTTTGCGATCTGCCGGTCGTCCCGCTCTTCGAGACCCAGGATGATCTCGAAAAGAGCGCCTCTCTTATGGCACAATTCCTGGCTCATCCGGTCACGCTCCCCAGCCTGCGCCATCAGCAGACCCTCCGTCGCAGCATGCCCGCTCGCACAGCCTCGCGGCCGATCCAGCAGGTCATGATCGGCTACAGTGACAGCAACAAGGACTGCGGCATCCTCTCGAGCCAGTGGGCGCTCTACAAAGCCCAGCGCGAGCTCACCCAGACCGGCGACGAAGCTGGAGTGCAGATTCGCTTCTTCCATGGCCGCGGCGGCACCATCAGCCGTGGAGCGGGTCCCACGCACCGATTTCTGGATGCGCTTCCAGCGGGAACGATCCAGGGCGACTTCCGCCTCACCGAGCAGGGCGAGACCATCGCCCAAAAATACGCCAATCTCTCCACGGCAGCTTTCAATCTCGAGTTACTGCTGGCCGGTGTCACGGCTGCCTCGCTCGAACAAAAGGCCGGGCAGGCGGGCGGGCAGGCCGAGCCGGATCCTGTCTGGGAGATCCTCGCCTCCGCCAGTACTGCAGCTTATAGCGAGTTCGTTCACGCCGAAGGCTTCAGCGATTTCTACTCGCATGCGACGCCCATTGACGCGTTGGAAGTTACCCGCATTGGTTCCCGGCCTGCACGGCGCACCGGTCGCCGCACCCTCGCCGATCTGCGTGCCATTCCCTGGGTCTTCAGCTGGAATCAGTCCCGCTATTATCTCCCCGGCTGGTATGGGGTAGGCTCCGGCCTGGAGGCTCTCGCGAATCAAAAGCCCGCCGAATTCGAGGCGATTCGCGACGGTCTCCGCGACCGCCCGATGATGTATTACGTGCTGACGAACGTGGAAACCAATCTCGCCAGTGCGGATCCCGGCATCATGGCCGCGTATGCCGACCTCGTCCCGGATGCCGATCTGCGCGCCACGTTTCAGGAGCGCATCATGAGGGAGTTCGAGAAGACGCGACGTATGCTCGACGAAGTGTTCCAGGGAACTGTCGAAAAGCGCAGGCCCCGGATGCTCAATACGTTGCACCGCCGCGCCGTGGCTTTGAATGTTCTGCATCGCCGGCAGATTGCCCTTCTGCGTGCCTGGCGCGGTGCGAAATCACCCGAGGATGCCGCCGCCCTCCTGCCCCGAGTGCTTCTGTCGGTCAATGCCATCGCAAGCGGCCTGCGCACGACTGGCTAGAAAATGCGCATCGTCCGCTACCTCGATCCAGCAGGCGCCGCGCACTATGCGAGCGCCCCGGCTGGCCCAGCCCCCGCTCTCCGAATTCAGGGTGATATTTTCGGTGAATTCGAGGTGACATCCGAGCCTGCCAACATTCGGAAGCTTCTCGCACCTGTCGCCCCTGCCGCCATCCTTTGCGTCGGGTTGAATTATCGCCAGCATGCGCTGGAAACGGGCGCCCGCATCCCGAGCCATCCCGTCCTTTTCATGAAGCCGCCCGGGGCACTTCAGAATCCCGGCGATCCCATCGAACTGCCGCGCCACCTCCGCAGCGAAAGGGTGGATTTCGAGGGCGAGCTGGCCGTCGTCATTGGTCGCACCTGCAAGAACGTCCGCCCCGAGCATGCCCTCGACTATGTCCTCGGCTATACATGCGCAAATGATGTGAGCGCCCGCGATTGGCAAAAGGATTTTGGCGGCAGCCAATGGTGCCGAGGGAAAGGCTTCGATACCTTTGCTCCGCTCGGCCCCTGCCTCGTCACCGCGGATGAGATTCCCGATCCTGCCATGCTCCGACTGCGGACCATCGTGAGCGGAGAAATCCTGCAGGACTGTCCAGTCTCCGATATGATCTTCGGCGTGCCGGAGCTCATCGCCTTCCTCAGCGGCAGCAGCACTCTGGTGGCCGGCACGGTCATACTCACTGGCACCCCCTCTGGCGTTGGAATGGCCCGCACGCCACCCCGTTGGCTCCAGCCGGGCGATTCCGTCACCATCGAGATCGAAGGTATCGGCTCGCTCGTGAATCCGGTCGTCGAAGAGCCCGCGCAATCGCATTGAACTCCTGATTATGGAGGTCTATCCAAGGGGTATTCCCATGAAAGCCTCGTCGTGCTTGTTCGCTTTCGGCGCGCTCGGTCTACTGCACCTTTGTGCTCCCCTCGCCTTCGCCGATGCGCCACCAACCGGCACTCCATCCTCGAGCACTACGCCCGCGATCCTTTCACCAAAGGCCGAGGGCCTGAAGATCCGCGATGACATCCTCGCCCTTGCCCAAAGCGGTGATGGAAAGGCAGCCGATTGGGATGCTATCGATCGGAAAATCCAGGGCTATGCATCGCAGTTCAGCTCGAATCCGGAGGGGCTGAAGTTTATAGCCGCCCTCCGGAGAATGCAGCTCCAGCTTGCCAGGACCCTGGTAGACGAAGCCTATTACAAGAATCTGCTTTCCACACTCCAGGCATCGAGCATTCCCGATGTTGTCGCAGTCGCCAAACAGCAACAGGAGGTCGCCGATCGCCTCGCCCGGTTGAAGGTCGCTCCCATGGAGTTGTCATTCACTGCTGTGGATGGCACGCCCATGAATCTCGCCAACTTACGAGGAAAGGTCGTGCTCATCGATTTCTGGGCCACATGGTGCGGCCCCTGCCGCGCTGAAGTCCCCCACATCGTGGCCGCTTACCGGAAATATCACGACAGGGGCTTCGAGGTACTCGGCATCTCCCTCGACAATAATAAATCGACCCTGCTCTCGTTCACCAAAAGCCACGATATGCCCTGGCCTCAGTGCCTGGATGGAGCGGACGGCAAAAATACCATTGCCAGGAGCTTCGGTATTTTTGCAATCCCCGCCATGTGGCTCGTCGACAAAAATGGAATGTTGGTCACTACCGAAGCCATCCTCGATCTGGATGGGCGGATTTCGAAGCTGCTGGGGAAATAATACCTCGCAGGCGGTGCAGATCGATTCGATCGGCTTGCAGGCAGCGAGATAGGAATTGATCGACGTATCAGCAGATCGGCACCGTTGCAGACATTAAAAATGCCCGGCTCTCGACTCTGCGGAAGGCGAGCTGATCTGTTGATCGAAACTAGATGCAGGAGGCGGGGACTTGCCCCGCCACCGCATCAGAACGGGATATCGTCGTCCTCGGGCTCGGCGGGCGGGCGCGAGGGCGCGCTGCCTCCGCGTGGGCGTTGTGGCGGTGCGTCATCATAATCGCCACCGCCACGGCTTCCACCGGCGCCGCTTCCGCCACCCTCTCGCGATCCGAGGAGCTGGAGGTTCTCTCCGACCACACGCAGCTTGCTGCGCTTCTGGCCGGATTGCTTGTCCTCCCAGCTATCCATCTGGAGACGCCCTTCGATGTAAACAGGGCGGCCCTTCTTGAGATATTCGTTCGCAATTTCCGCCTGGCGACCCCACAGCGTCACGTCGATGAAGGTCGTCTCCTCACGCCGCTCACCGCCTTCCGAAGCAGGAATGAAGCGGTTGATAGCCAGGCCGAGGTCGGTCACCGCAGTGCCCTTCGGCGTGTACTTGATTTCGGGATCTCGGGTGACGTTCCCGATGAGGATGACTTTATTGACGTTCGCCATGGTGTTCGGGCGGAATGCGAGGGGTGGTTAGGCCGCGGCTTTGGCCGACGGCAACACCAGATAATTCTGCAGAGCCACCTCGGCGTCGAGCTTCAACTTAGCACGAAGCTTCTCGAGCTGCGCCGGCTCGGCCGAAATGATGAAATTCACGTAGTACGCGGACTTCTGGTGATTGTGCTCGTAGGCGAGCTCGCGACGCTCGAGGCGCTGCACCTGCTCGACGGCGATGCCGTCTGCGGCGAGTTCCTTCTCGAGACGCTCGATGATGTCCTTGGAGCTGTCTTCCTTGCCGTGCGTGTTCAGCGCCAGCAGGGCTTCATATCGTTTTTTCATGATGGTATGTTCGTTTGGTTGGAATTGAATCGATTCATCGCCGCCTCGAGCCCGCTTTCCTGAGCGAACTCCACGGCATCGGCCGCCCGGCTGATCGCGTCATCCAAAGCGACCTGTTCGTCGTTGGAGAATTTGCCGAGTACATGGCCGACAAGCGAGCCTTTTGAGCCACTGCTTCCGATGCCAACACGCAGCCGCGGCACACGCTCGGTGCCCAGGTGCATGAGGACGGATGCGAGACCGTTGTGCCCGCCATCGCTACCCGTCCCGCGGAGACGCAACCGGCCCAGCGGAAGTGCAATGTCGTCGATGACGACCAACACCTGGCTGGGCTCGATCTTGTAAAACCTGCAGAAGTCACCCACGGATTCCCCGCTCAGATTCATGAATGTCATGGGCTTCATGAGCGTGAGGTTTCCGGCGCGAGCCACATCTGCATTCCACTTCGAATCGTGGACAAAGGCCGTTCCGGCCCGCGTCGCGAGCAGATCTGCGATGAGAAAGCCGACGTTGTGGCGGGTACGGGCGTATTCCCTTCCGGGATTCCCGAGTCCCGCCACGAGACGATAGCGGCCTTCCATGGGCAGCGCGAAGCCTTACTTTTTGGCGGCCTCGGCTTCCGGCTTCTTCTCCTTGATCACCTCGGGCGCGGCAGGCGCCTCGGCGGCAGGCTCGACAGCCACGCTCGGCTCCGAGACGAGGAAAGCGGTGATTTCGCCGTCGGCGATGGCTTTCACACCCTCCGGGAGCACGATGTCCTTCACATGGATGGAATCGCCGATATTCAGGGCGCTCACATCCACCGTGATGATCTCGGGCAGATTCTGCGGGAAGCACTCGATCTCAAGGCTGTGGAGCTGCTGCTGGAGCAGTCCGCCATGGGTCTTCACGCCTACAGCTTCGCCGGTCGGCTCGATCGGCACCTGGGAGGTCACCGTCTCGTCGGCCGAGACCGCGTGGAAATCCACGTGGAGGATGTCACCGCGCACCGGGTGGTGCTGGATTTCCTGGATGATCGAGAGCTTGTTCGTGGCTTTGCCGCCATCGTTGATCTCGAGTTCGACGAGGACGTGCTCGCTCGCCGCATGGGCGAGGACCGTCTCGATTGCCTTGCGATCCACTTCGAGATTCGAGGGCGCCTCATGCGCTCCGTAGATCACCGCGGGCACTGCGCCCCGCGCACGCACCTGCTTCACCGCATTGCGGCCGGCTTCAGAGCGCGGACGGACGGAGAGTTTCACTTGCTTTGCCATAACGGAATTACTTTTCGGTTTTTTTCTTCAGTTCAAAAAGCGACGTCACCGACTCGTCATCGTGGATGCGCATGATGCCTTCGCCCAACAGCTCGGCTATCGATAGCACCGTGACGCAGCCGACCGCGCCTGAATGAACAGGCGTACTGTCGGTGGTGATCAACTCCTTGATTGAAGAGTTCTTTAATCGCTCAACCGCCAAATCTGTCAATACTGCGTGAGAAATGCCAGCATAAATCTCTTGTGCCCCGCGATCCCTCAAAATCGCAGCGGCATTCGTGATCGTACCGGCAGTCTCGGTCAGATCGTCCACGATCAGGACATTGCGCCCGTAAACGTCGCCGATCACATGCGAGGCTTCCGTCTCGGTCGCGGATTTCCGCTTCTTGACGACAATGGCCAGGCTGACTCCCAGCGCCGTCGCATAGGCGGAGGCCATTTTGACGCCACCGACGTCGGGTGAGACGACAACCAGGTTCTCTAGATTCCGCGAATGCAGGTAATCCATCAGCACCGGCAGAGCATAGAGGTGGTCCACCGGAATATCGAAGAAACCCTGCAACTGCTGCGCGTGCAGGTCCATGGTGAGCACACGCTGCACACCGGCTGCGACGAGCAGGTTTGCCACGAGCTTGGCCGTGATCGGCACGCGCGGCTGATCCTTGCGATCCTGTCGGGCATAGCCAAAAAATGGAATTACGGCCGTGATGCGTGCCGCACTCGCCCTCCGAGCTGCATCCACGAGGATGAGCAACTCCATGAGGTTTTGATTCGTGGGCGGACAAGTCGGCTGGACGATAAAGACGTCGCGGCCGCGGATGTTCTCGTTGATCTTGACGAAGGTCTCGCCATCGGGAAACGAGCTTACGGACGCGTCGCCGAGCGGAACCTTGAGGTAGTCGCAGATGGCCTGGGCCAATTTCCGATTGGCCGTACCGGTGAAAATCTTCAATTCAGGATTGTTTCGCAGGAGCATGGAGCAGCCCAACGGATGCTACGGCTGCGATTCGAGGTGGCAATGCCAAAATTCTCGCCACATGCCGTATAGGCAAAGCTCACGGCGAAAAACTACATGAACCCATCCATTCGCGAATTTCGCGAACCGCACGATGAGGCTCGAGCCATTGCCTTCCACGGCTTCACATGTGATGGCATACCGCCTCATTCGAGCCGGCGAAGCGTCCATGCCGCCGGCTTCTCCATTCAGTCTAAGTGCATCACACGGCGCTGGGCTCATCCGCAGTCACGGGTGCCGCCACAGCTTCGCGCGGAAGCATGAGAGTAAAGATGATCGCAGCAGCAGCGAAGATAGCTCCGGCCCAGAGCGGCGTGCGCGCATAGAGATCCTTCGCATGCCCGATATCCATCGCCAGCAGCCAGCCTCCAATTGCGGGACCGACCCAGCGCGCGAGCGCACCGCCGGATTGCACAAGGCCAAGCCCCCTCCCCTGCCAATGCGAATCGACGCTGCGCGATGCGAGACTCGTGAGAGTCGGCATAATGAGGCTGTTTCCGATCGCAAGGCCGATACTGGCCAGGATCACCGTTCCCATGCCGCTCGCCAGCGGCATGGCGAAAAGACTCACCGCGAGGACCACCGCTCCCACGGTCGCCAATCGCGCCTCGCCCGCGCGCTTCACGAGCCGGCCAATGAGGCCGCCCTGGATAAGCACACCCACGAAGCCGACGAGCGCCAGGAGATTCCCCGTGCCGCCCGGCCCGATGTTGAACCGATGCGCCATGAACAGCGCATAGACAAACGTCATCAGCGAAAATCCGGTCGTGAGCAGGAAGTAAGCGGACGTTACGGACAGGTACACCCGGCGATCGCAGTGCTCAAGCACCTCGAATACCGACGAACGCTTCTGAACACCACGCCGCTCCTTGGGCAGGCTCTCGGGCAGCGTAAGAATGACAAGCACCACATTGATGATGGCCAATCCCGCAGCCACAAACATCGGAGCCTGGTAGCTGTAGTGCCCCACCCAGCCACCGATGGCTGGGCCAAACATGAAGCCCACACCGATAGCCGCACCAATGAGGCCCATGCGCTTGGCGCGCTCCTCCGGCGCGGAGATATCTGCGATATATGCCTGGGCGGTACCGATATTACCTCCCGCCGCACCAGCCAGCGCCCGTGCAAGGAAAAGCAGCGTGAGATCTCTTGCAACGCCCATGAGGATGAAGCCCACCGCCGTTGCGCTGATGCTGATGAAAAGCACCGGCTTGCGCCCGATTCGGTCCGAGAGCTTGCCCCACAGCGGAGCGCAGATGAATTGCGCCAGCGAGAATATGGCAACGAGCAGGCCGTTCTGCTCGGGGGTGGCGTGGTAATGCTCGGCATAGAGCGGCAGCACCGGAATCACGATGCCGAAGCCGATCATGTCGATCAGGATGGTGAGGAAGATGGTGCCCAATTGGGCGCGCTTGCTACTGGCCATGTGGAGAGCGGATATTGGTCGAGGTGGTGTTGCTTAGTGGCAGCCACAGCTGCTACCGCAGCAGTGGGATGAAGGGGCCGGCGCGGCATTTCCCTTCGCCATGTAGCCGTATCCGCCGGTAATCACGCGGCGAATTTCCTCGCCTGTCTCCGGATGCACGCTCAGTGCAGCGTCTTTCATGCTCTGTTTGATCTCGTAGCGGCGGGCCGGTCGCTTGACCGTCTCATAAACATAAATCGGCATGGACGGGACTGTAGGTCCTCGCATCGCACCGTGCAAGGGAGCCAAGAGTTTCCACCGATTTTTTCCCGGCGATAAAAATGGAAAAGGCCGACTACCAGCAAGGGCAGTCGGCCTTTTTCCTCGGGAGGGAAAGCGTTTAGCGTTTGGAGAACTGGAAACGCTTGCGGGCGCCCGGCTGACCGGGCTTCTTCCGCTCCTTCATGCGCGGATCACGCGTGAGAAGACCTTCTTTCTTGAGCACCGGACGGAACTCCGGGTTGATCTCGACGAGCACACGGCTGAGGGCGAGGCGCAGCGCGCCGGCCTGGCCATGGACACCGCCGCCATTCGTGCTCACGCGGAGATCGAAAGCGTGAACGCTGTTGGTGAGCTCGAGCGGACGCAGAATGTCGTTCTGCAGCGAGAGGCTCGGGAAATATTCGGTGAAGTCGCGCTCGTTTACGCGGATCGAGCCGGAGCCGTTCTTGGCCCAGATCTTGGCGATCGCGTTTTTGCGACGGCCAGTGGCGGTGTGTTCGTTGGTGACGCTCATGATGCGGGATTAAAGGGTGACGGCTTGGGGATTCTGCGCGGTGTGCGGGTGCTCCGCACCGCTGTAAACCTTCAGCTTGCGGTAGGCCGTCGATCCGAGGCGGTTGTGTGGGATCATGCCCTTGACGGCACGCTCGACGAGGAGTTCGGGACGACGCTCGCGGCGGGCGCGGAACGTCTCGGACTTGTGGCCGCCGACGAATCCGGAGAAGCTCATGTATGTCTTCTGCACATCCTTCTTACCGCTCACACGAACTTTGTCTGCATTGATAACGACGACGAAATCACCCGTGTCCACATGGGTTGTGAAAGTCGCCTTGTGCTTGCCGCGCAGGATAGTCGCGGCTTTAACGGCAACGTGGCCGAGCATTTGGTCCTTGGCGTCGATCACCCACCAGGCTCGCTTCACGTCTTCTGCTTTGGCCGAAAAGGTCTTCATGGAAAAGGGTCAAGAAGACACCACGTCCTCTCCCCTGTGTCAACCGATAAATACCATCAAATTGCTGCAAAATGAAATGGACCGTCGCCGCCATCGGTAAACCACGCCTCGCCTATGCCCGCCTGGGCATCGATGAATATCTCCAACGGTCGCGCCGCTTCGCCGAGATCGAGCTCCTGACGCTCAAAGGAGGATCACAAGTCGAGGAGAGCCGCTCATTGCTCGATCGCACCGAGGGCTGCCATCGCATTGTCCTCGACGAGCGGGGCAAATCCCTGAGCAGCTCCGAGTTTGCCCGTATGATCGATACACTGGAGCAATCAGGCCTTCGCCGGATTGCTGTTCTCGTAGGTGGAGCAGACGGCCACATTCCCGAGGTCCGCGAGAAAGCCAATCTCGTGCTCGCTCTCAGCCCCCTTACACTCCAGCACGAACTCGCGCTCCTTGTCCTTCTCGAGCAAATCTACCGAGGCTACTCCATCCTGCGCGGCACCCCATATCACCGGGAGTAAGCAGATTCCGTACTCCCCCGTTCCGCTCCCTCACCGGCGGATCGCCCTCGAAATCCCCGCATAAAAAAGGCGGCTCCGAGTTTCCCCGGAGCCGCCACCCATTCAGTCAAAATCGAAAACTACTGCGCTGGTGCAGGCGAGCCGTGGTGCCTCATCCCGTGCTTTTTCCGAAGCTCTTTGAGCTTGGCCTGCTGCTCGGGAGTGAGCACTGCGTCCACCTTGGCCTTGGTACTTTCCACGATGGGCTTGCTCTTCTCACGCTTCTGCTCCTTGGAGAGAGATGTATCCTTCCAGATCGGATCCAGCTGCGCTTTCTGATCTTCGAAGATGGCTTTGAGCTTGGTGACCTGGTCGTCGCTCAACGAGAGGGCATCCTTCATGCGAGCCAGGCGCTCATCGATGTTCATTCGGTGTTCCGGCGCTCCGCCGGCATCCTGGGCACGAACGATAGCCGGGGAGAAACATGCCGCCATCGCGACGGCACATAAGGGGAGAAGATAGGTGCGTTTCATAGTTCAGAGAGTGTAACCCGGCTGATTGATCGGGGTTGCAAATTTTCTCCATTCGCAAGGCCTTGCATCAAAGGTGGTGCGACGAGCATATTGTCCGCGCTCGTCCCATGACATCCTTCCTTCGCTGGCCACTCCCTACAGCGCTCGTCATCGCGCTGGTCGCTTCCTGTGCGACAAAATCCACCTCTCCCCGGAAATCCTCTCCGCATCCGGTCCACGCGACCCATGCGAAATCGACTCCCGCGCCAGCCATCACACCCTCCCCGGCCCCGACTCCCCATGTGCAATATGTCGCGACCGTGAGTGTCGAGGGAGGCCCCTCCACTCAGCAGGTCCTCTCGGGAGCCAGTCCCTCGCCCACGCCGGCAGCATCCACGTCTCCCACTCCTCAGCCCGGCACAAGCCCTTCGCCCACGCCCAAGCCTAAATCGCCCAATTTTCTCGTAGGCGCGTGGCACAAGATTTTCCCGACCAAGGCGAAGCCCTCTCCAAGCCCCCAGGCGAGCCAGGAAACCTTCCACATCACGACCAGCACGGATGATCAATCGGCGCAGGCAAGCTCCGAAACGACCTCGCTCGTTCCGACCCCGACGCCAATGCCGACAGAAGCACCTCCAAAAGCCGCTCGTGAAAGCGTCTTCTCCCGGATGTGGCATGTCATTTTCCCCGTAAAGCAGAGCCCGCCCACAGCTCTGGCGCCACGCTGGCTCGGCACCGTGAAGCTGGTGGACCAGCATGAGGGATACGTCCTCATCGATTCGCCGACCTATTCGGCACTGGCAACCGGCCAGACGCTCAACTCCCTCGGCAACGACTCGCAGACAGGGACCCTGCGGGTCACTGCAGATCGCGAGCCACCGTTCGTGATCGCCGACATCGTAAGTGGTGCTCCCCATGCGGGAGACCGTGTTTATTCGCCCCAGTGATTAGCGAATCCGAAGCGCTCGATCGCATTTTAGCTGGGATAACTCCTCTCCCGGCCGAGTCCATCCCGCCCGTGCTGGCGGCAGGCCGCTTTTCCGCCGAAGAGATCCATTCCCCGATTGCCCTGCCCGCACTCGATCAGTCCTCGATGGATGGCTATGCCGTGCGGTCCGCCGACACGCCGGGCGCGCTGCGCCTCGTCGGGGAGCAACCCGCCGGCGTCGCCCGCAACCTGACCGTCGGCCGCGGTGAGACGGTACGTATCTTCACCGGCGCGCCCATGCCTGCTGGAGCGGATGCTGTCGTGATGCAGGAGGATGTCTCAGCCGATGGCGGTATTGCCCGGATTGGCGAAGCCATACCCGTGGGAGAATTCGTGAGACGGAGCGGCTCGGACGTCTGCCGCGGCCAGTGGCTTCTCGGTATCGGGGAAGCCATTACTTCGGCCCGCATTGGCCTTTTATGCGCCGCCGGCATCCAGGAGCTAAAGTCCCATTGCAGGGCGCGAATTGGAATCATCTCGTCCGGAAATGAACTCCGACAGCCGGGTGAGTCCCTCGCTCCCGGAGAAATCTTCGAGTCCAATGTCCCGATGCTCTCGGCGCAGCTCGCCTCGGTGGCGACCTGCATTGGGACAGCCCATTCCCCGGATGATGATCTCGTGCTCGCGGAGCGAATTCGCGCCCTTTCCGCTGCAGACGCGCTTATCCTGAGTGCGGGCGTATCCGTCGGCGAATACGATCCCGTTCACGAGGCTCTTCGCCGTCTCGGCGCGGAGGTCGATTTTTGGCGGGTGGCGGTGAAGCCCGGCAAACCGTTTCTTTTCGCGCGCCTCGGCACTCAATGGATTTTCGGCCTCCCGGGGAATCCCGTTTCCTCGTTCGTGACCGCTCACCTTTTCGTGCGCCCTGCCCTTGCAAGGCTCTCTGGCGCCTCCGCTGCATCGGCCGCTCCCGCCCGCATCCGCGTGCCACTCGCGACGTCGATCGACAATCCCGGCCCTCGACCCCATTATGTGCGCGCAGCCATTAAAAATGGTCTTGCCTGCCCGGCCGCCCTCCAGCAGTCGCATGGCCTCTCCAGCCTCGCGGCCTCCGAGCTGCTTCTCCGAGTCCCCGCAGATGCCCGCCTCCAGGAGGGAGATCTCGTCGATGCGCTCCCGATCACTTTCTGATTGACCCCCGTGCCCCTTGAATGTTCAACAAGCA
>Ga0207702_10000233_pt1 | contig 64328 bp, 59 predicted proteins | sample KBSCornC62_FD_184302 | JGI IMG/M metagenome (GOLD analysis project Ga0207702, IMG submission 184302) | Corn rhizosphere microbial communities from Kellogg Biological Station, Michigan, USA - KBS Corn C6-2 (SPAdes) (version 2) | ecosystem: Host-associated > Plants > Roots > Rhizosphere > Soil ...
TACTCGCCTCGGTGCTCTTGCACCATGCGCACCGCGCGCTCGCGCACCTCGGGTGAGAATTTGTTCGTCTTGTTCATGGCTCCATTCTCTCAAGAGTTGGAGCCTCCTCAAATCCCGGGGCGGTTCAAACATGCACTTGAGCGCTCGAGAGAGGAATTGCGGGAGCTGGCAACGATCAGCTCACGGGCGCGCGAGGAAGAGCGGCGGCGCCTTTCCCGCGAGCTTCACGACGAGATTGCCCAATCGCTGGCGGCGCTTAAGGTCGACATGCAGATGCTGGAACAGAAGCTTGATGCCACGAACAAGCCGGTTGCCGACCGCTTGAGTTCAATGGAACAAGCCGTGGACGACATGATCGGAGCGACACGGCGACTCGCCTCCGATTTGCGCCCCTCCATGCTCGACGATCTAGGCCTTGTACCCGCGTGTAGATGGCTCGTTGAGTCATTTCAACGGCGCCACCGTATTCGGTGCGAGCTGACGATTGCGCCCGAGCACTTCGAGCTGCCCGAGCCCTTCGCGTCCACTGTGTATCGCGTGCTGCAGGAGTGTCTGGCCAATGTGGCTCGCCATGCTGGTGCGTCGGTTGTACAGGTGCTGCTGGTCTATGAAGCACCCACCGTCCAGCTCTCCGTGCGGGACGATGGCATCGGTTTCGACCCCTCGCATCCGAGAAAGGACCTGTCTTTCGGGCTTGTGGGCTTGCGTGAGCGCGCCTATCTCGTACGAGGGAGCTTAAGCATCGACTCGTCGCCCGAGACGGGAACGTTGATCGAACTGACCATTCCGCAAACGATGACTCCAGCAACGGAAGCACCGACGCCAGCCCCTGATGCTCGACCAAAGGTAATCTAGGTCGGCGTCACTGGGGGCAGGCTCATACCAACCCGTGGCTGAGCGCGTACCGCACCAAGGCGACGTCATTCGACAAGTTCATCCTTTCCAGAATGCGCGCCTTGTATGTGCTGACGGTTTTCTTGCTGATGCAGAGATCGTGCGCGATCGTCGCCAGTGATTCGCCTCTCGATAAGCGCAGGAAAATATCGAACTCGCGATCACTGAGCCGCTGATGAAGCAGCCTGTCTTCTGGGTCGCCGAGATTGTGCACGAGTAGCTCAGCCACGGCCTGCGTCATGTATGTACCCCCCGACGCGGCCTTGCGGATAGCCTTCTCCAGCTCCTTGACCGCACCCTCTTTCGTCAGATAGCCGACGGCCCCGGCTCGGAATGCGCGTAGCGCGTACTGGTCTTCGGCGTGCATGGTCAGGACCAGGACTTTGAGCTGCGGAACCTCCCTGCGAACCTGGGCGATCAGGTCAACGCCGCTGCGCCCTGGCATCGACAAGTCCAGCACGATGACGTCGGCCGGTGTATGGCGCACCAGATCGATGGTGGATGCACCGTCAACGGCCTCGCCGACAACTTCGATATCGCTGGCATCGCTCAGAATGCGGCCCAATCCCTCACGAAAGACGGCATGGTCATCCGCTATCAGCACCTTGATCATCGCGTCTCCCCTGGATCTGCGCTCTCATCATTTCATGGTAGGTGGCGCGGCAATTCGCATACAACGCTTGCCATATGGCTTTCTGATCAATATCAGGAACAAGAATGTGCGCTGCTTGTGGCAATGCGACGAGGCCTCAAAACGCTCGCCAATTCTGCCCGGGCAACAGCGAGATCGTTTGCGTGATCGCGAGGGCCACGCATGGAGTCCACGAAAAATGGAGCACAACACCGCAGGCGTAGACCGGTTGATGTCCATCAAGATGCTGTTCGCATCTGCGTCCAGAATGGTTTCTCCCAGCCCCCCATAGGAGAAAGCATCATGGCTGAATCCGATACCAAGCTCGCCGTGAAGACCGGCACGGAAGCGTCGACCAAGCAACCGGGCTCCATGCAGCCCTGGCGCGCATTCGACAACCTACGGCAAGAAGTCTCGCGTGTCTTCGATGATTTCGACCGCGGATTTCATCTCTTCCCATTTCATCGCTCCGCGCTCGATATCGCGCCATTCTGGCGACGCGATTGGGCCTTGACGTCTGCACCCGCCGTCGACGTCGTCGAAACCGATACGGCTTACGAGATCAAGGCCGATCTGCCAGGCATGGAAGAGAAGGACGTCGAGGTCAAGCTAGCCAACGGCGGCTTGACGATCAAAGGTGAGAAGCAGGAAGAGAAGGAAGAGAACCAAAAAGACTACTACCTGCATGAACGCCACTTCGGCGCATTCGAGCGTTCATTCCGCATGCCAGACGGCGTCGACACTGACAAGATTCAGGCTAGTTTCAAGAATGGTGTGTTGACAGTGACACTCCCCAAGACGGACGCAGCGCAAGCCGCTTCCAAGACGATCCCCGTCAACGGGGGCTGATGTCTCGGATGGCTTGCCGTAAGAACGGCGGAGGACGTATAGCGGCAAATCGTTGAACTGTTCGCACTCGCACTCCGTCGCTCGCGGTGCTACTCGCGGCCAGAGCCTCTACGCTCCGGCCGCGACATCCGGTTGACAGAAACCGACTTTGAATTTCTCTGCTGCCCATAATGGCGTGGCGGCGCCCAGCATCGGGTCAAGGAGTTCGAGCGTGACCTTGCCATTGGATATTTCATTCCAGGATTTTCCGCACTCCAAAGCAATCGAGGAGGCCGTCATCAAACAGGCCAACAGCCTCGGAGGCGTTCAGGCGGAGATCGTACGTTGCCGCGTCAGGTTGATGCAAGCCCCACGACAACAGGCGTACAACCGGGCCGTCCGGGTGCACGTGGACGTGATGACACGCCACCATCGCCACCTCTCGGGCCAAGCCCTCAGTGACGACGCCCGTGAAGCACTTTGCGAAGCGTTCAGAGAAGTCGAGTTCGCATTGCGAAGCGAGATGGTCCGCGCGCAATCGAGCTCGCTCCTCGAAGCCAAGGGGGGAATATGAGCTTGACCGTTCATGCCGAGCGCGGTTGGGTGGACGTTCGTACAAAACGGCGACGCGACAAGCGCTGGGATTGCGAATGCAGGTTCGTTTCGCCTAATGGGAACTGCTCATCCTGGGTTTCAGCCGCCAGCGCTGAAGGCTATGTTTCCCGAGATCTCGCATTCAGCGCGGGTATTCTGCTCGGCCGCGAGCTCGCCGCCCGCTATGCGGCACGGGTGCAGTTGGCTCCACCAAGCATGTATCAATGAAGTGGTATGGCAAGAACTGCCGGCACCCGGCATGCCCTGCTCCGCTTCAAGGTTGTATCGGTAACCGCGCGTGGCGCCAAGTAATTCAGCGCGGCCAGGTCATGGTGCGCATGACCGCACCATGCGGCGGCACAGTGAGCGTGCCCTGCCGTACCACGCCGTTATAAGACGCACTGATTTGATACTTGCCACGCGGCAGGCGGACGTAGAGCAGCGGGCCCTCCGACACGACAGCCAGAGACACCGAGCCGTTTGCGGAACGAATATGCGTGTCGACATCGGAAACGTACGCGCCCCCTTGCTCAACAAACATCAAGTGCACGTTGTAGCCCGCCGCAACGCTACGCATTGCATCCACTTCGTCTTGCCCCACCCCACCTGACACATACGCCACGCCCCCTTTCACATGTTGAACGGGACGCACGGCATCAGCACCGTCTTCCAGACACCCCATCTCGTACATGGCCCGCCACGAGCGCCGGTTCGTCATTGCGCCATGCGTAACACCTCGTGGCCGGCCGTTCATCCGGTCAGGCTCATTCACGCCTTGAATATCCTGCATGCGCTGCATCAACGCGCGGCGCTCTCCCGGTGTCCGCGCATTGCGCAGTTGCGCGCAAAAATCGGGGTTCGTCTCGTGTACTCGCTCAGGCGCGGTAGGCTGCGCCAATGCCGCGTTTGTCGACAAGACAGACGCTGCAACCAGCGCAACGTGCAAGAGGCTGTGTACCCGAACCATGACCGACTCCTTGAGAGTTCATTCACTTCCCTCAAGCCACAATGGTCTATGCACGCCGTAGCGCGTTGATATGGCGCAACCTTTGATCCAGCCCAAGCTGGCGTATTCCGTCAGGGCTAACCTGAAAAGTAGCAGCCTGTGCGTCGCGTACCACTGCTGGCGGCGGCGCCTCCCACCCAATGTGAGTTGACCATGACAGCCCGGACCCTCGTCTTCCATCAAACCGCGCGCAGGATGATGCTCAACGGAATTGACCTGTTGGCCCGAGCCGTCAAGGTGACACTCGGGCCCGGCGGCCGCAACGTGATCATCGAACGGCCAGGCACAACGCCGATGGTCGCCAACTCCGGCGTGGTTGTTGCCCGTTCCATTTCCCTGCGCGAGCCGTTTGCCGATATGGGTGCTCGATTGCTGTGCGAGGCGGCAGCGCGCACAAGCGAGGTCGCAGGTGACGGCACCACCACGGCCACCACATTGGCACATGCCATCGTGGCCGAGGGCGTGAAGTATGTAGAAGCCGGACACGACCCGATGCAGCTCAGGCGCGGTATCGAGGCCGCCGGCGCCGTTGTTGCGCAACAGCTCCACGACATGGCCCGGCCCTGCACCACAGTCGACGAAATGCGGCAGATCGCCACGATTTCTGCCAGCGGAGACCAAACCGTGGGCTTGCTAGTGGCGCGCGCGGTCGAACAAGTCGGCAAGGACGGCGCGATCAGCGTGGAGGATGGCTCAAAGCTTGAAGACCAGTTGGAGATCGCAAAAGGCGCACGCGTAGACCGCGGCTTTCTATCGCCGTTCTTTGCTACCACCGAAAGCCGGGCTGTCGTGCTGGAGGAACCATGGGTCCTACTGTGCGATGTCACGATCAGTTCGATTGCCCAATTGCTGCCGGTTCTGGAAGCCGTGTCCGGCACCGGCAAGTCACTGCTGGTCATTGCCAACGAAGTGGAAGGCGAAGCGCTGGCCACGCTCGTAGTCAACAATCTGCGGGGCACGCTCAAGAGCTGCGCGATTCGCTCGCCGGGCTTTGGCGAGTCCCGCACGGAGCAACTGGCGGACCTTGCTGCACTGACGGGCGCGACCGTCATCTCGTCGCAGACCGGCGTTTCACTGGAGCACGCGACGCTCGATCAGCTCGGCCGCGTACACCGCACGGAAACCACCAAGGATGCGACCACACTCATCGCCGGAGATACGGTGAAGACGGAGGTGGACCGGCGCATCGGTCAGTTGCGGGCACAGCTTGACGAGGCAAAGACCGACTACGACCGGGAGCAGCTTCAGCACCGGCTTGCGCGCCTGAGTGGCGGCGTTGCGGTCATCAAGGTGGGTGCTGCAACCGAAACTGCATTGCACGAGCGCAAGAACCGCTTCCAAGATGCGCTTCACGCCACCCGTGCAGCCGTTGACGAAGGCATCGTTCCAGGCGGTGGCGTTGCACTGCTCCGCGCGCGCGCCGCAATCGACGCATGGAGCGCGCCAAACGCCGAGCAGCACGCAGGTGCCCATATCGTGCATACCGCCCTGGCCGCGCCGATGCTGCAAATCGCAGCCAACGCAGGAGCCGATGCACAGGCGGTGGTACACCAGGTTCTCTCCGCAGAAGGATCGGTGGGCTACGACGCCGCGTCCGATCGCTATGGCGACATGCTGGAGTTGGGCGTAGTCGACCCCGTCAAGGTGGTGCGCACCGCATTGCAGAACGCCATCTCCATTGCCGCCCTGTTGTTGACCACGGATTGCATGATCGCCGAGGCGCGGGAAGGCTATGTTGACCGGTCGGACGAAGCTTCAAGCTCGACCATGTTCAACGCCGGATACGCGTAGCAAGGCCCCCCGGCAATCTTGAGCTTCCCTGAGTCCGCTGTCGGGGGGCAAGCTTTGCGTACGATCAAAGAGGCTTCCAAACCGTCTTCTACAGTGATGACAAGACATCTCGACACGCCGGACTTGCCATGATCGCTCCCGCCTTCGTCCACCATCAGCTTGCTGCAGTTGCACCCATTCAGCACATCAACGAAGACGCATTGGCGACGGCTTTTCTTCCCGATGCAAGCGCCTGTCTGCTCCCTGATCCGGCGCTTGCCATCCTGGCAAAGACAGCCGCCAACTGGTTTGCGCCGTCGTTGGCGAACAGCCTCCATGTCAGTGCGGAGCATGGGCGCATTCGCGTTGTCGGCCACGTCTGCAACGCCCGCCCGCTGACCTGTCTGAAGATGGCTCTGCTCCGCTTGCCTGGCGTCGGCGGACTGGACATGACGGTTACGGTGGAAGCCGTCGCCAACCCGGTGCGAGCGTCCCCCCTCCACCTACGGCATCAGCACGTCGGGTAACCCGGAGCGCGCAAACATGCGTACGACCTACTTCTGTGCGACCGGTTGCCCGTGCCCGCATATCGCCTTTGATCGGAATTGCCCCGACTCTGTGGAGGAGATTCTCCAGGCGTACGCTGCGCTCTTCTGGTTCAACCTCTACCTCAGGTGCCCGGACTTCTCCACCGCCGATGGCATGTTTCCGCGGGAGCCGGACGTTCGCCAGAAGTATCTGGCTGTGCATTCGAAAGTCTTTACACACTGGGCCACGGCGGCCAATCGCATGGGCATCACTACGACGCGATTTCGTGATGTCTGCGCCAACGTGCGCGCGGCATGGATCGGGCCGGACGACCCGTTACGCGCATGCCGCTCGCGAGCCGACATTCTGTCAGACCATCCAGAGCTGGATCTGGATTAGGCTCTGGCCGGCCTGCTCAGCAGAAGCATGCGGGGCGACTGTCCAATGCGGGCAACACAGAGAGTACGTCGCCCGAGCCGGAGTCCGGCCTGAAGATCGTGATGCCCTTGAGTCGCAACTGCCATGCATGAAAAAGCAGCGCGCCAACCTCCGCGCACGACGTGCCGTGCGGAAGAAGGACCGTCTTTGAGATGGATGCATCTATAAAGGGTTGCAGCGCCGCCACCATGCGCAAGTGGTCGAACCCGTCAATCTGCCTTGCGGTGACAAAGTAGTCCGGCAATGCAGCGTGCTGTCCGTACAACGCCCGGAAAAGCCTGTAGGCGCGGTTCTCAATACGGTAAACCTGCGGCGTGCAATGCTGGGTACGCACCCGGCGCTGGTACACCCAATCGAACGCAGGTTCTATACCACTGGAGCAGTTATCTCCAAACGCCAGACTCACGCTCCCAGTGGGCGCGAGGGACAAGAGGTGGCTGTTACGCAGTCCGTGCCTTGCGACAGCCTCGCGCACGGCCTTTGGTAATGCGGCGCTGAAATGTCCGGATGCAAGACTGCGCTCAGCACTAAACAGCGGATAGGAGCCGCGCTCGCATGCCAATGCGGCCGAAGCTGCATAGGCGTTATCACGCAAGCATCGCCCAATCTGAGCGGCCATACATCGTGCTGCCGGAGCGTCATAAGGCAAGCACATCATCGTGAGAGCATCGGCAAGGCCGGTCACGCCTACGCCGATCCGGCGTTTGGCATGGGCCTCGTGCATATGCTCAGGCAACGGCCAGCGTGTGAGCTCGATCGCGTTGTCGAGCATTCTGACTTGAACGCGCACCGCCCGGCTCAGGCCGATGAAATCGAACAGCGGTTGGCCGCCCATGCCAAACGGCCACTGCACCCATCGGGATAAATCAATCGGCCCGAGTACACAACTGCCCCAGGGCGGCAACGGCTGTTCCCCACAAGGATTGGTTGCGGCAATGGTCTCGATCTCGGCAAGGTCGTTGGCACCGTTGATCGCATCGATGAACAGCAGACCCGGCTCCGCGCTGTCATGCGCTGCTTCCGTGATGGCGTTCCAGAGCTGCCTTGCGGGAACGACTGCGTAGCACCAGTTGCCGTTAGACAGCACACGGGCGCCCTTCGCCAGCCGTTGTGCATTGGGCACCGCGGGGTGCTGCAGGCACCAGAGACCGTCATCGGCAACCGCTCGCATGAAGGCGTCGGTAACGGCGACTGACAGGTTGAACGTTGACCAGCGCTTGCGCCCGCGCTTGGCAGTAACGAAAGCGGTCAGGTCGGGGTGGTCACAGCGCAGAACAGCCATCTGCGCGCCACCTCGCGTATTGATGAGTGCTTGGGTTGCACATACCCGATCGAATGCGTCGAGGACGGCACAGACGCTTTCTGTTCCGCTGTTTGACGCTGCCTGCTCAGCATCGACAGGGGCGATGACCGAGAAGTCATAGCCGACGCCGCCCCCCATCTGCAGCGTGATCTGTGCCTGATGCAAAGCGCGTTCGACATCAGAAGCGTCTGCGACGGATTGCCCGCCACGGCCGATAGGGTGAACGAAACAGTTGACCATCGTCCCGTGATTCACCCTTCCCGCGTTCGCCATGATCCGCCCCGCTCCGATGGCACCTTGCAGCAGATTGGCATAGAACAAGCGGGTGAAATGCGCGCGCTGGCTAGGCTGCTCTACCATGGAAAGTGCATGAGCAACCCGCTTGAATACGTCGTTGCGCGTCGTCTCGCCAGGTGCAAGATAACGATCCGCAAGTACAGCGGTATTCAGAGATGATGGTCCGCCTGAGCGATTCTGCGTCTCTGCCCGCATCGACATGCTCCTTTGCACCGATAAGTCCATGCTAGCCAGCACGGCTCTGAGGGCGTTGATCGGCATCACGCCAAACGCACAGCCCTTGGAAGAGCGCCTTTAGCTCAGGCAGCTAACCACCTCAGGAAACCCGTCCCATCGGAACGGCCCGTCAAGCCGACCTGGAGACTTGCGTCAGGTCAACTCCAGCAATATCGAAGAGCCTACCCTGCAGTCATGTCAACCGGAGATCGTGATGCTACAGCCCACTGATGCAGTCTGTAATCTCGCCTGCGCCACCATGCGCGATGCCAGCCGCGCAGCCGAGTTCTTCGTCGATAGTCAGCTTCAGCTCGCGCGCCTTCGCGTCAAGATGGCGGAAACCACGCTGCAGAATCTGTCCCAGCTGGAGGGCCAGTTGGACGCTGTCAGAGACTGGAGCGCACTGGCCTCGGCGCAAAGCGCCTTTATGAAGCTTCAAGCCCACCAGAGCGCAAACGCAGTTCGCCAGTGGGCCGATCTCCTCAATGACGCCCAGCGCTCTTATCTGCGCCAAGCAACGGAGTGGAACGATCAGTTCCAACATCGTCCTGGCACGGCCGCATCTCCTGCGCAACTGCTGGTTGCGTCCTTGGACTCTTGGCAGACGTTGGTCAACACCTTCAAAGTGATAGCCGCGTCGGCTACGCAAGCCCGATCAACGTCACAACCACAAGCGACGCCCAAGAGCGCGCGAGGCGGCTGAGGGCTGCCATGGCGAATGGGAATACGCCCGCCAACAGCAACGTGCCATGCAGACGACGTGCTTGATTCCTGTCAACGAGGCTCTCTGGCAGCTACCTATTCTTGAAGATAGCCATCGGGCAAGCACGTGGTCGATGGAACAGTTCTTGATTCCATGGTTGGACTTGATTTGTTTGCAGGAGCACAAAATGCGCGGAAAACTCATGATGACTCTGCTCGTTGTCGCGGCAGCTTCCACGTTGGCATACGCACAAAGTAAGCCCGAAACAGCACCGAACAGCGACGGACAAAGGGCCGGCAAGGTGGATCCCTACACGGATGGCGCCAAACAGGGCAAGCCCGACCCGTACACAGAAGGATCGAGGAGCGGCAAGTTTGATCCGTACACGGAAGGCGCAAAGGGCAAGCGCGACGCATATACGGAAGGCGCCAAACAAGCCAAGCGCGACCCGTACACGGAAGGCTCAAGGCGCGGCAAGTTTGACCCCTACACAGAAGGCGCAAAGGGCAAACGTGATCCCTACACGGACGGATCGCGGAGCGGCAAGTTCGACCCGTACACGGAAGGCGCAAAAGCCAAACGCGACCCACATACGGATGGCGGCAATCAGACGAAGTAGAAGCATCTGATATTGCCTTGTCGGCTTCCATCTGTTGGCGTAGCTGCCACCTTCAATACAGCAGATACGCCGATCGCTGGAAAAGGAAGGCATCGGTCTGTGCGATGTAGGCGCGTTCGATCGCGTCCAGCGAGACACCGTCACGCAGCATCGCCCAGACCGTCTCCGAGCCAACTGACACGCGGATCGCCTCCAGCTTGAAATGCTCCGGATAGCGCTGCGACAGCACCCGGGCCAGCGCTAATCCGATGCTGCCGGGGCGCGTGAGCGCAGCTGTCCGGTGGATCGCCACGCCTGAGCACGAGCGGCCATGGTATGGCCCCTCCGTGGGAACGAAATGGACGGGCGTATAGGTGGCACCCGTATCCAGCGCATTGAGTTCTCGCGCGACCGCAGCGCTATCCATCCACGGTGCCCCGACCATGCCGAACGGCGCCGACGTGCCTCTGCCCACGCTGACACTTGCGCCTTCGATCAACCCCACATCCGGATATCGCTCCAAGGCAGCGAAATCGCGCAGGTTTGGCGACGGCGGAACCCAACCCAGCCCGGTATTGGCAAAGCGCATTGCGCGGTCGTATTGCTCCATGGCCACGACATGCAGCGCTGCACCGATGTGCAACCGATCGTTCAGCAACCTGGCAAGCTCGCCGATCGTCATGCCGTGCACAAGCGGCAGAGGCACGTAGTTCGTCAATGAGCGGTCGGCCGTGTCGGATACCGGCCCACCAACGAGATCACCGCCTATCGGGTTGGGACGGTCCAGCACCAGCACTGGGATGTGGGCCTTGGCTGCGGCTTCCAGCGTCGCGCCCAGCGTGGCAAGGTAGGTAAAAAAACGTACGCCGGCGTCCTGGAGGTCGAACACAAGTACGTCAATATTGGCCAGCGCGCTCTGTGATATGTCCTTGCTGTTGCCGTAGAGGCTATGAATGACCACGTTCGAGCGTGCGTCGATCGTGTCACCAAAGCGCGTGTCGAGATCGGTGCCGATGCCGTGCTCTGGCGCAAAGATGGCACTCAACCGCACACCGGGTGCCTGACTCAGTACATCGATGGTCCGCCGCCCCTGCGCATCAAAGCCACTGTGGTTCGTGACCAAGCCGACCCGCTTTCCGACAAGCGGTGCGAAGCCGTTGGCCTCCAGTACATCGATACCTGATCGTACAGGGCCGACCGCCATGGGCAAGCGGCGGCCGGCACTGATCACTGCATCGGCCATGGTGGGGGCGCGCACCGCGATCTGTTCACCGGAAAGCAACGGCGCCGTGCTCGATACCAGATTCAACACGGCTTCACGCAACGGCATGGCGTTACCTCGCTCATCCGGATACAGCCGGCTTGTGAGCACAATCACGAATCGGCGCGTGACCAAGTCGATCCATAAGCCGGTTCCGGTATAGCCCAGGTGCTGGACGAGTCCGGCACGCGGCACGCGATAGCGGTTTGGGATCAACGGCGCCTGGACTTCCCATCCTAGCGTGCGCGCCGCCTCCACTGCAGCCGAATTGTCCGGCGTCAACAGCAGGGCAACGCTGTCCGGTTGCAAGATACGGCGATCCCCAACGCGGCCCCCGTTGAGCAGCATCCTGGCGAACAGCGCAAGGTCATCCGCCGTGGAGAACAAGCCCGCGTTGCCGGAGACGCCACCCAGTGCGGCGGCCGTCGGATCATGGACTTTGCCGCGAAGCCATCGCGCGTTGCGAATGATGGTCGGCGCAACGCGCGTAATCGCCTTGTGGCTCGGACGAAACGCGGTGTCACGCATGCCAAGCGGTCGAAAGATGTTCTGCGCACACCATGCATCAAGCCCCACCCCGCTGACACGCTGGATGACCTCGCCCAAGGCGACATAGTTGAGATCGCTGTAGATAACGCGGTGCCCTGGCTCTGCAATTGGCGGCATGATTGCGATCGCATGAAGCACTGTGGCGTGGCCCCGGAGTTCCGACCGGGCTGTCAGGCCGGGAGGCAGGCCTGCGGTGTGCCTCAGCAACTGCCGTATTGTGATGCGCCCCTTCCCTCCGTCTGCGAAGGCAGGCCAGTAACGACTGGCAGGTGCATCCAGCTCCAATCGTCCGCGCTCGGCCAACTGCAGTACCGCCGTGGCCGTGGCCACTGCTTTGGTGAGGGAAGCCAGATCGAAGATCGTGTCTCCGGTCATCGGCTCAGCGCCGAGTCCGACAGATCGCTGACCCAGCGCGATACGTTCGCGCACCCCGTTGGCATCACCGATCGCTACGACCGCTCCTGCCACATTGGCATCGGCAATCTGCGCGCCTACCACCGCTTCCAGCTCGTGCATGGGCACAGGCGCACTCAGCTGCCCAGGGTTGTTGGCGGTGGGCTCGGCGCGCGCACTTTGCATACACGTCAACAGCATCGCAGCCAGGACTGCGACTATCGCGGCAAATTGGCTGGATCGTAACGATTGCGCGCGTTCCATAGCATCCACCCGTTGGTACCTTCCGCATCGGCAGCGTCGACTTGGGCACGAATCATCTCGGCATTGAACTCTCGATGATCAAAGGCATAGTCCCGGAACGCCTGCAGCCATGGCCGGAACCTCACCCCCGGCAAACCTGTGCGCCGCTTTGCTTCAGCCAGGGAGTGCGAGACGATCTCGCCAGGTTTCTCGGTGGGTTTTCTGACGCCCGGCAGGCCCCATGTGAAACCGGACGGATAGAGCATGGGCGAGATGTAGTCGACCACCGCACCCAGTGAGTTGATCTGCTGGCCGATCGCCGTGTCGTCGGTGTTCCAGCAAACGTAGCCGAAAATGTCTGCCGCCAGGTAGATGTTGTACGCCCGCAGTCGCTCTCTCGCCTGCGCAAGAAAACCTGTCACGGCCGCAACCCGGTGTGCTTGTGTGTTGGCCTCATGGAACTGCAAGCCATTGGCGTCCGGGAAACGCAGGTAGTCGAACTGGATTTCGTCGAACCCGAGTCTTGCCGCCTCCTCCGCCACGTCAAAAGAGCTGGCCCAGGCGGCTTCGATACCGGGGTCGATCCATCGCTGATCTTCACGATCGTGCCAGACCGCTCCATCACGATCTCGCACAGCCCATTCGGGGTGCGCCCGGGCCAAGCGGTCGTCCTTGAAGACAACGATGCGCGCAATCAGATACAGGCCACGTAGACGAAGTTGCCGAACCACGGCGGCGAACTGGTTGAAGCGGGCCGCTCCATTCGTCTGTTCGGGGGCCGCGCCCACTGCCACGCGGGCCGCGCTCGGGTAAGGTGTATCGCCCCGATCGCCCTTTATGTCGATCACCAGCGCATTGATGGCCGTCTTGCCCTGGAGGGCGACGGCCGCATCGCGCAAGGATCGGTTGGATACGCCTTGTACCGACAGATAGACCGCCCGGGGCTTGATCTGCTTGAGCACGATCTCGCCTGCGGGCTGCGCGCCGCCAAGCACCAGCTCGGCGCGTCCGTAGCCCGGGGCGCGGACGCTGACCGTCGCGCGTGCATCCACTGCCGATGTGGGAATGGCGGCCAGGCCGGCAGCATCGGTCGTTCGGCTCTCGCCCTGAACGAATGTGATCGCACCTTCCACAGGAAGGTGGGTCTGTGCGTCTACCACCCTGATCTCGGCTGCCCCGGCAAACTGCGCGCAAGAGAGCCACACCACTGCAAGCCAGAGGCACAGACAGCTACTCATGATTGCCCCCGGCTGCATTGAGAATGTTCGTCATGCATCGCGCGCCACAGCCATCGGTGATCAGGTATCGAGGCAGCGCCAGGGCGGGCTGGCTCGCCCGCAGCGGTTGGGCATCCAGCGTGAAAGCGGCGCTATAGCCCTCCTCTCGAGCGAAGCGTTCCAGCTCGGGATCGTGGATACCAAAAGGCCACGCCAGAAAATGCACCGGGACGCCGATTTCTGTCTCGATGCGCACCTTTGCGCGGCGCAATTGATCGTGGGCGAACTTGACGAAATCATCGGCGCTGCGGTGCATCCGTTCCACACGGAAATTTGGATGCCAGTAGGTATGAGACTGCACGTCAAACTGGCCGGTGCGGGCCAGTTCCCGCAACTGTGGCCAGTTCATCGCGTAGGCGGCATTTGAAATTGCAGACGGGTACACAAATAGCGTCACGGGAATGCCCCGGCCACGCAGCGCTGGCCACAACGTCTCGAACACGGACCGATGGCCGTCATCCACCGTAATAGCCACGGCCTTCACCGGCAGTACATCTCGCTCACCCTCGTGCCAGCGCAGGATGTCCGCTAGCGGCACGATGCGATAACCAGCCGCCTCGATCGCATGCAGATGCGCCTCGAATGTCTGCATTCGAACGGTCATGGCGCTATCCACCGTCGATGCAAAGCGGTGATAGACGAGCACCACCACATGTGGCTCCACGGCGGGCGTAGCTGCGTTGGCACCGGGACACGCAAACATCAGAAGCGCGCAACACAACGAGAAGACCCAGGTTTTCATCAGCCGCAGCTCCGAAGGAAGATGGATGGTGCGCCTCGCCTACCCCGCACAGCCTACGACTCGCGTGGCGTGCCGCGCATCCAATGCCAAAGCAGCACCCCGCTGCCCACCATGCCGCCCAGGTGCGCAAAGTGCGCGACATCGACTTCGGTTCCGCTCACGCCGAGTGTCAGTTCCACGATCGCATAGAGCGTCGCAAACACCCACGCAGGCATCGGGATGGGCGGGATCAACGGAACGATCATGCGATTGGGAAACAGGACAGCGTAAGCGAGAAGCAATCCGAATACGCCACCGGAAGCGCCAATGACCGGCCCCGCCGGCAGAACGCTCAAGACTGTAAAAGTGATTTGCGCGAACGCCGCGCTCAAGATGCTGGATAGATAGAGCAGCCAAGTCCGAGGCGCTCCCACGGTGCGCTCCACGTCGCGCCCGAACATGTAGAGGCCGAACATGTTGAGCGCCAGATGCGCACCATTCGCATGCAGAAAGGCGTATGTCAGCGGTTGCCACGGCATGAATCCGCTCCGCAGGCCGCCCCCTGATATGCCGAGCGGCCAGAGCCCAAAGGTACGCAGCAGCTCGTCTCCCGCAAAGAGCTCTGCACCGAACACGGCAACGTTGATGAGGATGAGCAGCTTGATCATGAAAGCATCCTTGATCTCTGCCCACGATACGGCCGCGCGCGTTAGCCGGGTTGATCTCGCGCAAGGCGGTGCGACAGTGTGTCGTGATCCAGCAAAGCCACGCGTTCCGTTTGATGTGCCGCAAGGCCCCGGCATGGCCAGGTGAAACGATAGAGGTACTTGCACGCAAGAGGATGACCCATGCCATTGGCCGCTTCCTATCAGTACCCCGTGAACCAGGCCATCGCTGCGATCTTCAACGAAATCGCCGATTTGCTGGAGGTTGAGGAGGCCAACCCGTTTCGGGTGCGTGCTTACCGCAACGCTGCCCGCATGGTCGAGGGCATGACGGAAGGCGTTGACGCCATGCTGGCACGCGGCGCCGACTTGACCGCCTTGCCGAGTGTCGGAGTCGACCTCGCGGCAAAGATGCGCGAGATTGTCGAAACGGGAAGCTGCGCCATGCTCGCACGCGTGCGTACGGAGGTTCCATCGTACGTGCTTCAACTGCTGCAATTGCCTGGGCTGGGCCCAAAGCGGGCCCGTGCTCTACAGCACGAACTGGGCATCACATCGTTGGACGAGCTGGCTCGGGCCGCAGCGGCGCACCGCATTCGTGAACTGCATGGCTTTGGCCCCCGAAGCGAAGAGCGATTGCTCGAAGCCCTCAACGCACGCTTGGCGCGCGATCGCCGTTATGGCTTGGCAATCGCCAAGCCGTGTGCCGACGCATTGACGCATTACATGCTGGCAAGCGGCCTGATCGACCAACTCGTCGTTGCCGGCAGCTACCGGCGGGGCCGAGACACCGTGGGGGACCTGGATCTGCTCATCACGGGAAGAAAACGCGCCCAGATCGTTGAGCATTTCGTGCGCTACAACGAGGTTGCCACCCGAACCTCAGCGGGGCCCACCCGCGCTAGCGTCGTGCTGAAAAATGGCATGCAAGTGGACCTGCGCGTGGTGCAGCCGGACGCTTTCGGCGCGGCGCTCGTGTATTTCACCGGGTCGAAGCCGCATAACATCGCACTGCGCAAGCTCGCACAGGCCCAAGGTTTGAAGATCAACGAGTACGGTGTTTTCCGAGGAAAAGAGCGCATCGCCGGCCAGACGGAGGTATCGGTCTACCGCGCAGTGGGATTGCCTTGGATCTGTCCCGAGCTGCGTGAAGACCAAGGGGAGATCGCCGCCGCGCAGTCCGGCCTGTTGTCATCCCTCATTGAGCAGAGCGACATCAAGGGGGATCTTCATGTTCACACATCCTCCAGCGATGGCACCGCCAGCCTCGAGGCCATGGCTGCGCAGGCGCGCCTGCTGGGCTATCACTACCTGGCAGTGACCGACCATTCGCCGCGCATTGGCGTGACACACGGGCTCACGGCCGAACGCTTGGCTGCACAAGCCGATGTCATCGACCGTTTCAACGCCGAGCACAAGGGATGGCCCGTGTTGCTCAAGGGGGTTGAAGTCGATATCCTGGAGGACGGTTCGCTGGACCTGCCCGACTCGGTGCTGGGCCGTCTGGATCTTGTCGTGGGCGCCATCCACAGCCATTTCAGCCTGCCGGTCGACCGCCAGACGTCGCGCATTCTTCGGGCGCTCGACCATCCCCACTTCAGTATCCTTGCCCACCCGCTAGGCCGCCTGATCGGCGAGCGCAACGCCTGCAACGTTGACCTCAAGCGGGTCTTGGCCGCCATTGCAGAGCGCGGCTGCTACGTCGAGGCCAATGCCCAGCCCACGCGACTGGACCTGTCCGACATTGGATGCCGCCTGGCAAAGGCGGAAGGTGTGCTCGTGAGCATTGCGTCCGACGCACACAGCCCGGCTGATCTGATGAACCTGTCCCTGGGCGTCACGCAAGCCCGCCGCGCATGGCTTGGCCAAGCAGACGTACTCAATGCGCACCCGCTCGACACCCTGCTGCCGTTGTTGAAGCGAACCATGTGACGACCGCATGCGCAAACCACCTCGGACAGTCTGTATCTGCACCGCAACATGTCGTACGCCGTGCCCCTCGGGTTGATCCGAGTCAAGGTGCCGGAAATCGTGCGGTCAAGAATGAACACATGAATTTCCACATCAGTAACCAGACCAACCGGAGCCAAACCATGAGCGTGCCAGTCGATATTTCTTTCCAGGGTATTCCGCATTCCAAGGCCGTCGAAGAAGCGGTTATCAACCATGCGGACCGCTTGAAGCGTATTCGTGCCGACCTGATGCGCTGCCGCGTCAGCCTTGCCGTGGGCGCCAAGCATCAGCACCAGGGCAAGCCGTTCGACGTCCACGTCCACGTGTTCACACCGCAACAGACGCATGTTTCGAGCAATACGTCCAACGAGGATCCATACGTCGCGCTTCACGAGGCTTTCACGCACGTGGAGCGGATGCTCGTGGAAGCCAATGGCAATGACAAACACAGATCGCAGTCTTGACGCATCGTGGGTGTGCGCATGCGCTATTGCATGTGCATGCCACCATTCACCGCCACGTTGGCGCCGGTAATGTAGGCAGCGTCCTCGCCGCACAGAAAAGCCACCAATGCAGCCACTTCGTCCGGCCGGCCGAGGCGGCCCACCGGGATCTGCGGAAGAATCCGCTCTTGCATGATGTCGCTGGGAATATCGCGCGTCATTCGCGTGGCGAGATAACCGGGCGAAATCGTGTTGACGGTCACGCCCTTTGCGGCGCATTCCAGTGCCAGCGCCTTGGTGAACCCGTGTATGCCGGCCTTGGCCGCCGCGTAGTTCGTCTGCCCAAACGCACCCCGCGATCCGTTGACAGACGAGATGTTGATGATGCGGCCCCAACCGCGCTCGATCATGCCTTCGTATAGCGGCTTGGTCATGTTGAAGACGGAGTCGAGATCGGTGGCCAGCACGTTCCGCCAGGCATCGAGCGTCATGCGCTTGAACGTCATGTCATGGGTGATACCGGCGTTGTTCACCAGAATGTCGACCGGGCCCACGGTGGAGAGCACATCTGAAGCACATCGCTGGCAAGCGTCGTAGTCAGCCACATCCACCGCGAACGTCTGAAACAGACGCCCCTGGGCGTGCTGTTCCGCCATCCAAGCGGTCACATGCGTATTGCTCAATGAATGGGTGACCACAACCCGATGCCCCTGCGCATGAAGTCGGATGGCAATGGCTTCGCCCAAACCGCCCATACCACCGGTGATAAGCGCAATGCGTTGTGATGTCATGAGGGCCTCATCGCGTCGTCGGACGTGCGCCAGTGCGAGGGCAATCGCGCTTGCACAGCAGCCACCGGTCTGTTTCCGGTTCGATACGCAACCGCACAACTGCATCGACCGGCTGCACGCCTGCTCGAATGCTGACGGTCTGCATCACACCCCGGTACGCAGCCGTTATCTGATAGTGCCCGCGAGGCAATCGCATATACAACAGCGGCCCCTGCGTGCGCACGCGCAGACGGAGCGTGCCGCGCTCATCGGCCACCGAAACATCCACATCCGACAACGCCTCGCCGGTTCTGGCCGACACCACGTTCAGCCGCACGTTGAAACGGCTTGCCATCGCGTGCATGGTGTCGCGCTCGTCGCTCCCCACGCCACCTGACACATAGGCGATCTCGTTCTGGACGCGGACCTCCGGCGCCGCCGCATCCGGTCCGACCGCACCAGCGTGCGCGCTGGCGGCCAAAACCAACGCGGCGAGAATGCCGCGTGGCAAAAAACGACCTGCTTGGTTCATCTCATACCTCATTGCTCAGCGGCTGGGTGGCCGACCGTCTGTGCCAGCACCGGAACTTCGTCTTCATTGAGTGACAAGGCCTCTGCCAGAAGACGCTGATTGAGCCAGCCGCGCACCACACAGCCGAGCCCGGCCGAGGCACAGTAAAGCGACACGTTCTGCGAGATCGCTCCCGCCGCTACGCCGGAAAATATTTCGCGCACCGCTTCGGGCATCTGGTCTGCACGCGCATGGTTCACCACGTACACCAGATCCAGCGGCGCCTTGCCGACAAAATCCTGGTACCCGGTCAGGTTGCGCGCGTCCACGGCGTGCTTGAGCCGCAAACGGTGCGCCACAGGCTCGTATTCGTAGACGCCCTCTGGCAGCGCGACGTAGATGTCGATCTCATTCAAGCCATGCGCTGACGGCGCAGTGCGCCCGCCCGTTTCCGGCCGGTTGATGCCGTTCGCCGCCCATAGCAATTCGCTCAGTTCCTGCGGCGACAGCGGCGTGGGAGCGAACTCCCGCACGCTCTTCCGCTTGGCAAGCGCTACAGTCAACGTGTTGCCGCCTTCCAATAGCGGCGGTGCCAGCGCAATAGTTGCCGGTGGCGCCGCGTGGGACGTTGGCTGGGGCAGTAGATGTTGCACGGGGTCATAAGACAGGAGCATCGCCTTGCTCATGGCGTCCACCTCACAAAACTGAAAATCCATCGGACATGTGTTGCCGCCTAGGCGGCGATGATCACCTTGAGTGCCTGCGTCTTCGCGGCGTTGCGGAACGTATCGTAGGCAGTGAGGATGTCATCGAGCTTGAACCGGTGCGTGATGAGCTGCCCAGGCATCAGCTTCCCCGCTCGCACTGTTTTAAGGAGCATCGGTGTGCTGACCGTATCCACCAGCCTCGTGGTGATAGCGATGTTCTGGCTCCACAGCGTTTCCAGATGCAGATCTGCCTTGACGCCATGCACGCCAATGTTCGCAATCACCCCGCCCGGCGCAACGAGTTGCTGACAGAGTTCGAACGTCGCGGGCACGCCCACCGCCTCGATAGCACAATCGGCCCCGACGCCATCCGTCAGCCGCTTCACGGCGGCAACCGCGTCTTCATTGGAGACATCAATGCAGGCCGTTGCGCCTAGCCGGCCGGCCACCTCCAGCCGCGCCGCGTTCGTGTCGATCATGATGATCTGCGCTGGCGAGTAGAACTGCGCTGTCAGCAACGAGGCCAGCCCGATGGGTCCCGCACCGACAATTGCCACGCTGTTGCCCGGCTGGACGCGCCCGTTGAGCACGCCGCATTCGAATCCAGTCGGGAAGATATCCGACAGCATGACTAGCGCTTCTTCATCAACGCCAGGCGGCAGTTTGTAAAGGCTGGTCTCGGCGTGCGGAATCCTGACGTACTCAGCCTGCACGCCGTCGATGCGATTGCCTAGGATCCAGCCGCCCGTTTCGCAGTGCGAGTACATGCCGCGCCGGCAGTTCGCACATTTGCCGCAAGACGAGATGCATGAGATCAGCACGTGGTCACCAGGCTGGAGCGATGTCACCGCCGCGCCCACTGACTCCACCACGCCCACGCCCTCGTGGCCCAGCGTGCGCCCCGGCTCGCAGGTCGGCACGTCGCCCTTGATGATGTGCAGGTCGGTACCGCAAATGGTCGTCAACGTGACGCGCACTACCGCGTCGCCGTGCGCCTGCAATTCCGGTTTCAGCTTGTCGGCCAGGGTGATCTTGCCGGGCCCTTCGTAGACGAGTGCTTTCATGGCAATCACCAAAGAGGACGATGAATCCATGCTAGGCAACCGCCCCGCGCGGACGTTGATCTACGTCAGGGCGCATGGCGGCAACCGCGCGATATTGACCTCTTGTATCCGGAGGCGAAACTGCGTATGGCCGAACAAGCCACCACAATTCCATGCACGCAGCCAGCGGAGGCCTTGGTCGCACGCATGCTTGAGGCGGCAGCGTATCCGCACCCCGCTGCCGATCTGCAGATGATCGAAACCCATCTATCGTGGGTCTTCCTGGCGGGCGAGTTTGCATACAAGGTACGCAAGCCGATCAAGCTGGACTTCGTCGATTTTTCGACGCTCCGTGCACGACAGATCGACTGCGAAGAGGAGTGCCGCCTCAACCGCCGTCTCGCCCCAGCGCTATACCTTGGGGTGGTGCCGATCTCGCGCGATCCGGCCACGGGTGCCATCCGCGTCAATGGACAAGGCGTGCCTTGTGAGTACGCGGTCCGCATGCGCCGCTTCGCGCAGCAAGACGTATTGAGTGCATTGGCCCATGATGCGCGGCTTCGCCCCGAAGAGATCGACGCGCTGGCCGACCTGATCGCAGACTTCCACGCAACCGCGCCTGTCGCCCGCGCCGGTTCAGACGCTGGAACACCTGCAAGCATTCGGTGCACGCTTGAGGACTGCGCAGCGGGTGTCGTTGCCCTCAGCACGGAACCCCCGATTGCGGCGGCCGCGATATCGCTGCTTCGTCAACAAGCAAGTCGCTTCGAAGAGACATTTTCGTCACGCCTGCGCTGCCAGCACATCCGCGAGTGCCATGGTGATCTGCACCTGGGCAACATCGTGTTGATCAATGGCCGGCCGACGCCGTTCGACTGCCTTGAATTCTCGCCGTCGCTCCGGTGGATCGACACCATGTACGACACTGCCTTTCTATTCATGGACTTGCTCGCCGCAGGTCTGCATGGGCTGGCGTATCGCATGATCAACCGTTATCTCGAACGATGTGGCGACTATGGCGGGTTGACGGTACTGCCTTTCTACGCGTCAATGCGCGCACTTGTGCGCGCCCGCGTGCTGCTGGAACGCGCCCATCAGTTGGACGGAACGCCCGATCTGGCTGCCAAGCCGCGCGCCGAGGCACGCCGCATGCTCGACCTGTCTCGGGAGCTGCTCTGCCGAAACGACGCCTGCATTCTTCTCATGCACGGCCTTTCCGGCAGCGGAAAATCCACCCGCGCCGCACAGCTTGCCGAAGCAGAAGGGATGATCCGCGTGCGCTCCGACGTTGAACGCCAGCGCGTCCGGCATGCCACCGCCGTCGATCGCTACTTGCCACGTGCACTCGAACGAACCTATCGGCGTCTGGCCGCTATCTGCAAGCTTGGTGCGCGGGCCGGGTTTCCGATGATTGCCGATGCCACATTCCTGGCTGAGCGCCAACGCAGACGTTTCTTCTTGCTGGCCCGGCGATCAGGAGTGCCGCTGGCCATCATGGACTGCGTTGCCGACGTCGACACGCTGCGTATGCGTATCCGCAATCGCATGCGCGGCGGGCACGACGCATCCGAGGCAGACCTGCACGTGCTGGAGGCCCAGATCGCCACACAACAGCCGCTCAACGTGGAAGAGCGGGCACATGTGATCCCTGGTGAGACATCTCCGGTTGTGCCTTACATGAGAGGCGAAGGGGGCAACGATTTCGCGCGCGCTGGCTCGGGCAATCAAGTACCTTGAAAGGAAACACCGGAGCGATGGTGTTTCACGCACGGCCGCCCATTTGCGCCATATCAACGCACACAACTGCAGAGTGCCTACGCTGCATATGGATACCTCGTTCGGCGGCCCTCCTCCCCGTCCGCCAAGACCCCACCGGAGATCACAATGCAACAACCCGCTGATATGGCATGCAACCTGGCATGCGCCGCCATGCGCGATATGAGCCGCACCGCCAGCTTCATGCTCGAAGCGCAAATCGACCTGGCGCACTTCCGCCTCAAGCTGGCCGAGGCTGCGCTGGAAGATGTGCGTGAGTTGGAACATGAGCTGAGCGGTACGCATGACTGGACCTCGCTGGCCGCAGCGCAAAGCATCTTCATGAAGATGCAATCAAGCCACGGTGCTAACGCTCTGAAGACGTGGACCGAGTTCACGAACAAGCTGCAAGCGGCCTATTTGCGTCGATTGACCGAGTGGACCCAGCAGATGCAGCAACCCGAAGGGCAGGCCTCTTCCTCCCAGTTGTTTGCGGCATCCTCCGATTCACTGAAGGCCTTCTTTGACAGTTTCAACCTCATGGCTCCTCCAGACTCCGAGGCAAAGAAGAACGGACTGGCACGTTCCACAACGGCACGAGCCGAAAAGGCTGCCTGATCAACACGCCAAGGAGCCCATCATGCGAGTTCAGGACGTCTATTCACCCAATGCAGTCCATATTCCGCTCTCGTGCACGCTTCAGGAGGCGGCACAGCAGATGCGCCAGAAGCATGTCGGTGCGCTGGTCGTGACGGAGAACACCCCATCCGGACCCCGTGCAATCGGCGTCGTCACGGATCGCGACATCGTGCTTGATGCGGTTGCGGTTGGCGTTAGCCCTTCCCAGACCTGTGTGGCCGATGTGATGAGCCGAGGCATCTTCAATGTATCGCTCGATGCAAGCCTGAGTGACGCGCTGCAGGAAATGCTCTCAAGCGGCGTGCGGCGTGTTGGTGTGACGTCCGACGGCGCGCTGGTCGGCGTGCTGTCTCTGGACGATGTGCTGGGCGCATTGGCCACCGAATGGAGCCTGATCGCCCGCCTCGTCCATAACGAGCGCGAGCGCGAAACAACCGGCAGCGTCCAGCCGCCGCTGAGCGTGTAAGCCGGCTGCCACTCCACTTCAGGAAGACACTCCCCATGAATCCCGAGCCGCTTTCTCTCAGCATGGACATCGTGGCTGACGACGCGGTGCTGGAAGGTACGTTGGACTGCCCCGGCAATGCAACCGGCCTGGTGATCTTTGCGCATGGCAGCGGAAGCTCGCGACTCAGCCCGCGCAACCGGTATGTTGCCGACCAGCTTCACGCCGCCGGCCTGGGCACGCTGCTGTTTGATCTGTTGAGTGCCGAAGAGGCGTCACATGCGTCGTGCCGGTTCGATATCGAACTTCTTGCACGGCGCCTGCAGACAGCCACACACGCGGTAGGCAGCATCGCCCGCGAACGCGGGTTACACCTCGGGTATTTTGGCGCCAGCACCGGAGCCGCGGCCGCGATCCTGGCAGCGACCGAGTCGGACGACGCCTGCCCGATCGAAGCGGTCGTCAGCCGCGGCGGTCGGCCGGATCTTGCGGGCCCACGCGCACTGGACAAACTCGCCTGCCCGACCCTGCTGATCGTTGGCGGAGCCGATTTGGACGTTCTCGATCTCAACCGGCAAGCGCTGAGCCAGATGCATTGTGAGAAAGCCCTTGAGACGGTGCCGCGCGCAACACACCTTTTTGAAGAAGAGGGTGCGCTCGAACAGGTGGCCGAGCTGGCGCGGGCATGGTTCGTCCGCTATTTGAGCGCAGCCACCCAACCCCAACGACACGCGAGGTAGCCCCGTGCGATTCAAAGATCGATTGGATGCAGCGCGCATGCTGGCGCAGGCGCTGGAAAAGTATCGGGACATGCACCCGCTGGTGTTGGCCATCCCAAGGGGTGCGGTTCCAATGGGCGCACTCATCGCACACGCTCTCGGCGGTCAGCTTGATGTGGTGCTGGTTCGCAAACTCGGCGCGCCGTTCAACCCAGAACTGGCCGTCGGCTCTGTAGAAGAAGGCGGCTGGACCTACTTCGCACCCTATGCGAGCCGCATTGGCGCGGACACGACATACCTCGAACAGGAAAGCGCCGAACAGATGGACGTCATCCGTCGGCGCCGTGCGCTCTATACCCCAAATCGCGGTCCGTATGACGTGGAAGGACGCGTCGTGATCGTGGTCGACGATGGGCTGGCAACCGGGGCCTCCATGAAGGCAGCACTCCACGCCATACGACAGCACCATCCGCAACGCCTCATCTGCTCGGTTCCCGTGGCGGCACCGGACAGCCTGGACGAAATCCGACCGCTGGCCGATGAGGTCGTCTGCCTCTACGCGCCGCAGGGCTTCCGCGCGGTCGGCTTGTATTACGCCGATTTTCCTCAGGTGGAAGACGCCGAAGTGCGTGCTGCGTTGGACGCGGCCCCGCAGACCGAGCGTCAGGCTGGCTGACACGCCCGCTCAATCCAGACCGTATCTGCGCACGTACCAGGCTTTCATCACGTAGGCGCACAACCCGTAGGCCACTACGATCGCTGCCAGGCAGGGCCAGAAGGCTGCCGGCAGCGGTACAAAGCCAAACAGCGCCCCGACCGATGTCAACGGCATGGCGACACCCACGCAAGCAATGGCGATGCTGGTCAACACCAGAGCGGTACTTGCCCGGCTTTGCACGAACGGCACCTTGGCCGTGCGGATGATGTGGATGATGAGCGTCTGCGTGAGGAGCGATTCAACAAACCACCCGGACTGGAACAGCGCCGGATCAGCCCACGCGTGAAAGACGCCGAGCAGCAGCGCATAGGTCGCGAAATCAAACAACGAACTGACGGGCCCCATGTACAGCATGAACTTCAAGATGCTGCCGATCTCCCATCGTCGTGGTTTGACAAGGTAGTCCTCGTCTACGTTGTCGGTCGGGATGGCGGTTTGCGAAAAATCGTAGAGCAGGTTGTTGAGCAGCACCTGCACAGGCGCCATTGGCAGGAAGGGCAAAAACAGGCTGGCGCCCAGCACGCTGAACATGTTTCCGAAGTTCGAGCTGGCGCCCATCTTGATGTATTTCACGATGTTGCCGAACACCTTTCGCCCTTCTGTCACGCCCTCCCCCAGCACGGCCAGACTTTTCTCCAGCAGGATGATGTCGGCGGACTCCTTGGCAATATCGACCGCGCTATCCACCGAGATGCCGACATCCGCAGCCTTGAGCGCCGGCCCATCGTTAATGCCGTCGCCCATGAAGCCCACAACGTGGCCCCGGCGATGCAGTGCCTCGACAATGGCCGCCTTCTGTGCCGGCGATACCTTGGCGAAGACCGACGCGCGTTCGGCCGTATCGGCCATCTGGTCAGGTGACGTGGCGGCCAGCTCGGCGCCAAGCACTACCGGTTCCACGGCCAGCCCGACCTCACGACAGATCTTGCGCGCAACAATGGCGTTGTCCCCGGTCAGGATCTTGACTGCCACGCCGCTGGCCTTCAAGGCTGCAATGGCTGGCGCGGCCGTATCACGCGGCGGGTCGAGAAAGGCGATATACCCGAGCAACGTCAGTCCCGACTCGTCTGCGACGACGTACTGGCTTTGCTCGGGCGGCATCTCCTTGTATGCAACCGCCACGACACGGAAGCCGTCGGCGTTGAGGTTCTCCGCCAGTTGCCGCGTATCTTGGAGGTGGCTTGCCTCCAGCGGGCCAGCCTCGTCGCCGCTCACGTAACGCGCACTGACGGTCAGCACTTCTTCCACCGCACCCTTGCAGATCAGCACATGCGTGCCGTCGTCTTGCGCCAGCACCACCGACATGCGCCGGCGCTCGAAGTCAAACGGCAGCTCATCGATTTTCTGGAAACGCGCATGTACATCCAGACGCTGCTCCAGCTCCACGTGCTTGAGCACGGCCACGTCCAGCAGGTTCTTCAGGCCCGACTGGTAGAAGCTGTTCAAAAACGCGTACTCCAGCACCTGGTCGGATTCTTCGCCGCGCAAATCCAGGTGATGCTTGAGGATGATGCGGTCTTGCGTGAGCGTGCCGGTCTTGTCGGTGCACAGGACATCCATGGCACCAAAGTTCTGGATGGCGTTGAGCCGCTTGACGATGACCTTCTTGCGCGACATGGCGATGGCGCCCTTGGCCAGATTGACCGTGACGATCATCGGCAGCATCTCGGGCGTCAGGCCAACGGCTACGGCCACCGCAAACAACAGCGCTTCAAACCAGTTGCCCTTGGTCAATCCATTGATGAGAAAGACCGTGGGCGCCATCACCAGGATCAGCGTCAGCATCAGCCACGTGAATCGGGTAATGCCGCGATCAAAGCTGGTCTGCACGCGCTGCCCGGCAATCAGGTTGGCCACATGACCAAAGGCGGTCCGGTGGCCGGTGGTCAGGACAACGCCCGTCGCGTAGCCGCTCACCACGGCGCTGCCCATGAAGCACAGATTGGGCCGGTCGAAATCTGCCGCAGGTTGACTGTCGGAAGGCTCCGCATGCTTTTCTTGTGGCATGGCTTCGCCAGTCAGGGCCGACTGGTTGACGAACACATCCTTCGCGCTGAGCAACCGCAAGTCTGCCGGCACCATGTCGCCGGCGGAAAGCTGGACGATATCGCCCGGCACCAGTTGTTCGATCGGGATTTCCTGGCTTGCTTCGGCGCCGTCGGAGCCGATGCGCCTTACCGTTGCCGTTGTATGCACCATGCGACGCAGTGCCTCCGCCGCGCGGTTCGAGCGATGCTCCTGCAGAAAGCCCAGCACAACGCTCAGCACCACCATGACGGCAATCAGCACGGCCGCCCGCACATCGCCCAACACCGCCGAGACGCCCGCCAGCGAGATGAGCAGCAGATTCAGCGGATTGACCGAGCGGCGCGCCAACTCAATCAGCACAGCCTCGTGGTGGCCGTTGGCCACGCGGTTGAGCCCGTGTTCACGCAGGCGCTGTGCAGCGGCGTCCTGCGTCAGGCCGTGCGTCTGGCTCTGAAGCCGGTCCAGCACGTCCTGAGACGGAAGCGCCGACCACATGGAGAGATCGTCGGCGGGCGAGTGTGGAAACGGCACGGACGTGATGTGCATGGGAAATTGCGAGCAAACCGCATGGATGTGCAAACCATTAGAGCGCAGGGCGCGCGTCCGGCCTTGACGCAACTCAACGGCCGTCGTTGCCTGGGCGGCTGTCGTGCGTGCCCGCCACCGGCGCATCAATGCCGGCGCCACGCCAACCGCCGCCCAGCGCAAGGAACAGCGCCACGGTGTCTTGCAGCCGCTGTGCACGCACCTGCAGCGTGCCGAGCACGGCTTGCTGATACTGCAGGTCGGCAGTCAGCACCTGAAGATAGCCGGTAACGCCGGCACGGTAGTCGGCGTTGATCTCTTCCAGCGCGGCACTTGCCGCCGCCTGCGCGCGCAACTGTGCATCAAGCTGCGCTGCATCGTGTTCCAGGGCCCGCAGCACATCGGCCACTTGTTCGAACGAAGAGAGCACCACCTGCCGATAGCCGGCATCGGCGGCCTGCAAAGCCTGCCGGGATGCGGAACTACGGAAATACAGGGTGCCGCCCTCGAACAGCGGGGCGGCAAGGCTTGCCCCCACGCTCCAGGCGCCGGCTTTTGCACCAAACAGATCGGCGCTGCGACCGCTCATCCGGGCGTAGTCTGCGCTCAGGGTCAAACTGGGCAGCATCGCCGCCGTTGCAACACCCACCTCGGCGCTGGCTTGGTGCAGGCGCGCCTGTGCGGCCAGAACGTCGGGCCGCTGGCGCACCAGTTCAGAGGGCACCAGTCTGGGCAGGTCCGCCGGCAGCTGCAGCCCGTTGAGCGCAACGTCTACGGCGTCTGCCTCGGAAGGAAATCGGCCGGCCAACACCGCCTGCAGATGCGCAGCTTGGTCACGCTTCTGCTCCAGCGGCGGAAGCGATGCCTCCAATGACGCCAATTGCGCAGCAAGACTCAACTCACTGGCATGTGCCATGACGCCGGCTTCGACCTGCGCATGCGCAATCTCCACCTGCTCGCGCACCACGGCAATCAGGCTGCGCGTGGTGTCGATCTGCGCCTGATAGGCGGCATGGGCGATCACGGCGTTCACCAGATTGCCGGTCAGGGTGAGGTATGCGGCGGCCACCGCATACCTTTGCCCTTCCGCCTGCGCCGCCAGAGCTTCCACCGCACGCCGGTTGCCGCCAAAGATATCCACCGCGTAGCTGATGGATGCGCCCAGTGTCCACAGCGTAAAAAGGCTCGGGGCCCCGGTCTGCCCGAGCCTGGCGGGCACCGCTGCCTGACGTGACACATCGGCGGATCCAGCCACCTGCGGGTAGAACACGCCCGCGCCAGCTCGCAACAAGTCTTGCGCGGCGCGCAGGTTTGCTTCTGCCTGCTGCAGGCTCGGGTTGGCCGTAATGGCTGCCTCCATGGCCTGATCAAGCGCAGGACTGCCGAGGGCGTGCCACCAGTCTGCCGACACTGTGGCAACCGTGAAGCGCTGCGCAACGCCATCTGCAGAGGCAGCCTGCGCAGGATTGCCATCACGAAGATAGCCATCAACGCCGGGCGCAGGCGGCGCGTGAAAATCCGGCCCGACGGCACAGCCCGAAACCATCAGCGCGACGGCCATCGCACACGCCACCGGTTTCACGATGCCCCCTGCAGATAGACGTCGACCAGTTGGCCAGGATAGACGGCGAGCTTGTCAGGCTGCTTGAAGCGAAAAAGCAGCGGAAGCACGCGCACATCCACGCGTTCCGAGCGCTGGTCGGATAACTCGACCTTGGGCGACACGTAGGGCTGCACGCGCACAAACTCCAGCGGCACGCTGACATCGGTGCCGCGCACGAACATGCGTGCCTGTACCGAGCCCGGCGGAAGGCGGTGCACCAGAATCTCGTCCACATACACACGCACGGCCAGCTTGTTCTGGCCGCTGCTCATCGTGACCAGGGGCACGTTGGCTCGCGTGTAGGCGTCATAGGTACCCTGCGGCGATACGTAGCCACCCATCGCCGTGTTGACGGACATGACAACACCATCCATCGGCGCCCGCAAGGCATATTTCTCCAGCAGCGCCGCTGCCGCCGCCGCACCCTTCTGCAAGGCATCGCGCTGTTTCTGCAGCGTACGGATGTCGTAGCTCCAGGCGCCGGCGCGCGTCAGGTCGTACTGACGTTGCGCAACAGCAAGATTGCCGTGCGCCACCCGTACCGCGTTGGCCGCGTTGTCCATGGCATCACGGCTGACTGCCTTGGGGTTGAGCCGGGCAGCCGCCTCAAGCTTGTCCAACTGATCCTGCACGGTGCGCAAACCGGCATCTGCGGCGCTCACCTGTGCACGGGTGACCTCCAGCGCTTCCTTGCGCGGTTGGGCCAGCAGCGCGTTCAACTGAGCGTCGACGGCATCCGCTTGCGATTGCTGTTGCGCCGTCAACGCGCGCTGCACGGAATCCTCGATCTGGATCAGGACATCGCCGCGTTTGACCACCTGCCCTTCCTGCACGGCGATGCGCGCAACAGTGCCCGACACCTCGGCATACAGGTTCAGGTTGGCACCGCTGGGCTGATCGCTTTCGATAATGCCGTTGGCGTAGATTCCCGTCGCGTACGGATTGGCAGCCGGTTGGAAGACTGGCGGCAGCGGCGGCCTCTGCCGCGCGTAGTAGATGGCCGCCCCCACCCCAGCCAGCGCGCCGATCACAGAGAGCACAAACAACCATCGGATCTTCATCGCATCTCTCCGTGTTCGATGCGGCTCAGCTTCCCATCCTCCATATCGAGGATGCGGCTGGCCATGTCGAGGATGCGCGCGTCGTGCGTCACGATCACGATGCAGCGGTGCGCGTTCAGGATTTCCGTCTTTACGAACTGCATGATGGAGCGGCCGGTGTCACCATCCAGCGATGCAGTGGGCTCATCCAGGATGAGGATGTCGGGCTGCGAGACGATGGCGCGTGCAATCGCCACGCGCTGCTGCTCTCCACCACTGAGCTTGACCGGCGGCAACTGCGCGCGGTTCTTTAGCCCAACCACATCGAGGTAATGCATGGCTTGGTCGAGCGCTGTGTCCCACGGCACATGTCGCAGGATCAGCGGGATGGCGACGTTCTCCACCGTCGTGAGGCGCGGGAACAGGTGGTAGTCCTGAAACACGAAGCCGATTTTGCTCAGGCGGAAATCGGCCAGTGCGTCGGCGCCCAAGCTCCAGATGTCGACCCCGTCCACGACCGCGCGGCCGCCATCCGGGCGCAGAATGCCGGAGATCACGCTCAGCAGCGTGGTCTTGCCGCTGCCCGAGGGCCCGACGATGAACAGCATCTCGTTGAATTCGGCCTCGAAACTGACCTGCATGAGCGCGCGAGTGCGCGCCTCGCCTTCGCCAAACCATTTATCGAGGGCCTCCGCGGCAATGGCAACGTTGGCCACGATCAACCCCGGAAGATGTCAAAGGGCTCGATGCGCAGGACCTTACGCACCCCGATGTAGCCCGATATACCGGCAATCACGATCACCATGGCCAACGCCAGCATCAGGTTGGTGAACGTGATCATGGCCGCATAGTCCGGAATGCGAAGTCGCACCAGTGCAATCGACGCGGCGCATAGGCCGATGCCCAGCCCATAGCCCACCAGCGCCACGAACGTGGCCTGGAAAACGATCATCGTGACCAGCTCACGCCCCTTGGCTCCGATGGCCTTGAGTGCGCCGAAGCGCTCCAGGTTTTCGAGGATGAAGGTGTAGAACGTCTGCCCCGATATGGACAGCCCTACCACGAAGCTGATCACCGTCATCAGCAGGATGTTGGTGCCAAGCCCGGTCTGGAAGGTATAGAAGTGCGAGATGCGGCTGATGAACTCTTCCTTGGTCAGGGCGCGATAACCGAGCCGGTCTACCGCGCGTTCGATCGCTGCAATGTCGGCCTCGGTCTTGGGCTCGATCAGGATGTACGACATCGTGTAGCGCGTACCGGGCAGATACTGCACAGCGCGGCGGTACGTTGTGTACAAGGTGGGCACGCCAAACAATCCGCTGGTCGCCACCTCGCCAATGCCGACGATCACTCCCCGGTGGTCATTGACCTCGAACTCGGTGCCGATATGCGGGTTTTCCAGCTTTCCGAACTCGGCGTCCTGGATGACGATGAAAGCGTTCTCGCCGTACAGATCCTGGATACGGCCGCTGAGCATGCGCGGACGGCCGAACAGGCTGGTGTCGTCGATGCCGACGACGGTCACCGGCTGATATGTCCCGCTCTTCAGGCGCACAAGCGCACCACCTGAATACAGCGGCACGGCAAACTTCACACCGTGAATGCTGCGTACCGCATCAAGAACATACTCCGGCATGCCGATCGTATTGGCCACGGTATTGACAGCTGGGTCCATGACCCACATGCGTGCGCCGATGTTGTACACGGCAGACGAAGACCGATTGAGCACGCCTGCAAACAGCGACGTCATCTCAATCATCAGAAACACCGCAAACGTAATGCCGACCAGCAAGCCGCTCAACTTGGCCTTGTCATTGACCAGCAGCTTGTAAGCGAGTTTGAGAATGGCTTGCACATGGCCCCCTTGGCCATGCACGGCAGACAGGGGTGCGCCCCGGGGTGATACCGACCGGCCGATGCATGTGCATCAACGATAGCGATTCCGGGGCGGCGGCCTTTGATATGTCGCAAGGCCGGGCTCAGTCCTGCAGAGAACGCGCTACAGCGTATCGTCGTCGGAAAACAAGCGATGACGTATCGCGTAACGCACGAGGGCGGCTTCGCTGGAGAGCTGCAGCTTGTCCATCAATCGCATCTTGTAAGTGCTGATGGTCTTGGCGCTCACACACAGACTGGTGGCAATCTCGGTCAAGGGCTCGCCCCGCACCAGCCGCCGATAGACTTCCATCTCACGATCGGACAGGCGCGTGTGGGCCGCCTCCTCGCTGGGCTCGCCCAGGCTGTGCGCGAGCTTCTCCGCCATGGGCGGGCTGACATACGTGCCGCCGTTCGCCACCTTCTGCAGCGCGCTGACCAGTTCGGTTGCGGCGCTCTCTTTTGTCAGGTAGCCGGCCGCCCCCGCACGAAAGGCGCGGGCCACGTACTGTTCTTCAGCGTGCATGGTCAGCACCAGCACGCGCACCCTGGGGTGATCGTCGTGCAACTGGCGGAGCAGCTCCAGGCCGCTACGCCCCGGCATCGAAAGATCCAGCACGATCACCTGCGGTTGATGCTCACGCACCAGCTGCAAGACCTGCGTACCGTCGGACGCTTCGCATGCGACTTCAAAATCGCCCGCGCGCTCCAGGATATGGCGCACGCCATCGCGCATCACGGCATGATCGTCGGCGATCATCACGCGAATCATGTCCGTGCCTCCTCAGTGGCTTCATGAACGGCGGGAAAGCTCACGCTCAGGCGAAAGCCGTCGCCGGGCGCGTGGGTAATCGTTGCCTGCCCGCCCAATAGCCGGGCACGTTCGCGGATGCCAAGCAACCCCAGCGGCTTGCGTTCACCCGCCCCCGGAGGCGCCCCACTCCAGCCATGACCATTGTCTTGAATGGACAACTCCAACAGGTCGTCCTGCTTGGAAAATTCGATCTCAACGCGTGTGGCATCGGCGTGGCGCACGACATTGTTGAGCGCCTCCTGCACGATCCGAAAGACCGAGATGGCAGCGCGCTCTTTCATTGCCAGCTCTTGAGCGCGCACAGTCACGATCAGGCCAAAGCGCTGGCGAAAATTCTTGGCCATCCATTCGATGGACGGCACAAGCCCCAGCTCATCCAGCAACGGCGGCCGAAGGTCGGCAGAGATCTGCCGCACGGCAACAATCGTCTCGTCGATCACGTGTTGCATCGCCTGGGTCTGGTCGATCAGCGTCTGGTCGCTCCGTGCGGCCTGCAGATCGGCCGCCAGCAGCGAAATGTCCATCTTGAGCGCGCTCAGCCGTTGCCCCAGATCGTCGTGCAGCTCACGGGCGATGCGGTGCCGCTCTTCCTCCCGCGTGGCCAGAATGCTGTCCGACAAGTGCTGCAATTCTTCCTGGGAGCGCCGCAGCGCCGCTTCTGCGCGGACACGCTCCGTGGTATCGCGCAGCATCACCGTGAAAAGCTTGCCGCCGTTCACCTCGATTTGTGAAATCGATGCTTCGATCGGGAATTCCCGCCCGTCGGTATGCAGGGCAAACAGCGGGCGCTGCTTACCCATCTGCCGCTCTGATACGCCCGTCACCCCGAAACGCCGTACATGCGCCTCATGCGCGCCGCGAAACCGTTCAGGAATAAAGTCCGACAGCGGGCGGCCAATCGCATGGCGCGCCGGACATCCGAACAGTGTTTCCGCCATGGGATTGAACAGCACGATGCGCTGGGAGTCATCCACAGAAATGATGGCTTCCATGGACGAGCGGATGATGCCGGCCAGCCGGGCTTCGCTCTTTTCAAGGTATGTCAGATCCCGGGCGACGGCGGCTCGCAACTTCCGGAGCCGCAGCCAGTAGAACACCAGAGCGACAACGGCAGCGATACTTGCCGACGCTAACAGAATGAACGGAGCCTCCGCGGCCCTCAGGGCGAAAGCCAGCCGAGCCACCGTAGCAGCCAACAGCAAAACGGCCAGCACCCCCAACACCAATTCGGCTGAGGTGGATTGCAGTTGCAGCAGGCGCCTGTGCGTTGCCTTCGAGGATTGAGTGTCTTGCTCCGCCACCGGACACCGGAAAAGGGCTTAGATGCAAACAACATATCCCATTCCGGGGGCGGCTGATACTCCCCATGTGATGGAGACGCCCTCCGGAAAACCCTGCTGTGGCTGTCAGGAAACCCTGACAAGGGCATGGCGCATCCCGACGCACATCTCAGCCCCGCCTGATTTCGCGCAAACGCCGCGCCTCCGATACTTCAGCCTACGGACACCGAGCCTTGATGGAGGGCAGTGACCGGATACCCACCACCTCATAGAGGATGTGTGGTTCAAAGACCACAGACGCCTTCCGGAGCCGCCCCATGATTCCGCGCACGATAGAGTCCCCCGCACCCGTTGAACTTCGGCAGCCTGCTGCTCTGCCCCAACTCAGGCTGGTGCGCGACGCCACACAGACCCGGGAAACTACGCCACTGATCCCGAACAGCCAATGTGGCAATTGCATGATGCACTGGGCCTGTATCGCGAGCGCTGTGCCATCCGGGCAACGCGAACAGCTCGATCAGATGGTGCACACCTGGCGCAAGATCGCCAAAGGCGAAGCACTCTTCCGCGCAGGTGACAGCTTCCATGCGCTCTACGCCATTCGGTCGGGATCGTTCAAAACCGTGGTGTCGCACCCCAACGGCGCAAGTCACGTCACCGGATTCCAATTGCCGGGCGAAACGCTTGGCCTGGACGGCATTGCCGCAGATCGCCACACCTGTGATGCGGTTGCCCTGGAAGACAGCACGGTCTGCTCCATGCCGTTCCACTGCATTGAAGACCTGTGCCAGGACATACGCCCGCTGCAACGTCGCCTTCACCAATTGATGGCTGAAGAAATCGTGCGCGAGTCGGGCCTCATGCTGCTGCTCGCCGGGCTGAGTGCGGAAGCGCGTGTTGCCACCTTCCTGCTCAATCTCTCCACGCGCATGCAGGACCGCGGGTACTCCGCTTTGAGCTTCACGCTGCGCATGACCCGCGAAGAAATCGGCAGCTACCTTGGCATGCAGCTTGAGACGGTCAGCCGCGCGCTGTCGAGGTTCCAGCGCGAAGGCTGGATCGTCGTGAGCGGCAAGAACATCGAGCTCACTGACAAGGCGGCGCTGACGGAGCTTTAGAGTCGCTAACAAAACCTTCCTGGCGTCGTTGCTCCTCCTTGCCGTACCTTTGTACTGTCTGCGTCGTCGCGCCTAGCCAGGATCGCTGCGCTAGGTTTTGTTAGCGACTCTTAATCGATCGGCCTGCCCAAAGAAGCAGAAACACGCCGCCCCGCTTTTTCCAGCGGGCGGCGTGTTTGCTTTCCTCCGCTTGCTCTATCTCCAGCCTTACGTCGCGATCTGGAGATGATCGATGACTTCCGTCACGCCAGGTGCGGACCATGCCGCGCCCTTGGCCGCACGGCGCTCCGATGCTGAACCGACGTGGCCGCTAAGCGTCACCGTGCCGCCCTGAACGGAGACGCGGATGTGGTCGGCTTCGCGCGCGGCGTGCCGCTTGAGCGCCGCACCGATCTGCTCGGCAACATTGGCCGGCACCACGCGTGATTTGATCCGAAGCCGATTGATCAGCCCCCCCACACCGCGCAACGCTCCCACCGCATGCGCGGCCTGTTCACTCTGGTACGGCCAGTCCACCTCACCCGAGAGCGTCACCCAGCCGTTTTCGACCAGCACCTCGATGCGGTTGGACGGCAAGCTGACTTGCCATTCAAGCGCGGCACGGGCGGCCTGAGCGACATCCTCGTCCGTGTGTGCTCCCGGCAGGCGAACTTCGATCTTCTGCACGACCCCGCGCACGCCGGCAACACGCTCCGCCGCATGCTCGGCGGCGAGTTTCTCCATGTAGCTGCGTACGTGGCCAGTCAGTGTCACCACGCCGTTGTCCACTTCCACACCAATCGCTGCGGCATCCACCGCAGGCTCCCAAAGCAGTTCATCGTTGACGTCCTGCTTGATACCCAGATCGCTTTTCATAACTCGCTCCTGCTAGATGGTGTCGCCTCGCTATGCCCGGCGGCGCTCGAGCGCCGTTTGGCAAGACAGACAGCGCATGGCCGTCGGCTGGGCTTGCAGGCGTAAAAACGGAATCGCTTCGCCACAATCGATGCAGATACCGTAGCTGTGCTGCTGCAAACGCTCGCGTGCAGCGTTCAGTTGCTCAAGCTCGCCTCGGTAACGGACGAGCATGACGTCGTTCGTTTGGTCGCCGGCCTCTTCATCGGCAAGATCTGCGTTTTCGAACGGCGCTTCACGCGGTACCGGCTCAGCCGATGCACCCAGCGCCGACAACTGGCGCTGCACGCGTGCTTCCTGTTCGTCGAGCAAGCTCCTCAGCCGTTTCCATTGCGCCTCGGTAAAGCGGGTCATGCCCAGTCTCCTTCTGTTGAATCAGCGTCGCGCGGCGTGTCGGCGTCAGGCTTCCGTTGGCGACAGCCAGGCTGGGCGCTGCCGCGATTGCTCCCACCGGCCGGCGGTCTTAACCTGATCGATAAAGCCCGCGATCTCTTCCTGCGACAACCCGCTGAGCACGTCGCGCTGGAACAGCGCCAGCACCGGTGCAGGAATGGTGGCAGTAAGGCGCATGATTTCTTCCATCGCACGGAATGCCCCGCGCGCCGCCATGACGCAAATGACGGAAAGGTGCCTGGACGCCAGCAATTGGTCAGCAAGAAAGTCCCGCATGGGCGAAGCCAGGTGGCCCATCCAGATGGGTGCGATCACGATGACGTGTTCGATTTCATCAAGGGGCGGACCTTCATAGCGATACTTGGCGCGCGCATGGAATACCGTTTCGATGACACAGCGCGCATCTCCCAGGAAGCCGGCGCGCGGATGCTCGTCCGTCACCTCGGCAAGCTGCCATCCGCTCTGCGCAGCCATCTGCTCGGCCACCTGACGTGCCGTACCAGTGCGCGAGTAGTACACGATCAGCTTCTTTTCCATCTTGGACTCCAGGGTTTTCGAAAGCAGTGGAACGGGCAATTGCCTCTAGGAAACAACCCACATCTGATCGACAACGGCGCGCACGCCCGGCGCGTCCCATGCGGCTTCGCGGGCCGCACGGCATTCGTTGAGGTTGCGCAGCGGTCCATACAAAGTCACCGTCCCGTCCGCCACGGAAACACTGAGGCGCGAGGCGTCGACCACAGCCAGGCGTTGCAGTGCCTTTGCAATGCGATCACTCAGATCTGCCGGGCCGGCGGCGGCGCGCAATGTCAGCGCATTGGCCACGGACTTCACGCCGTGCACGCGGCGCACCGTGTCTAGTGCCGCGCGGCGCTGGAAGTCCTGGTCGACTTCACCGCGCAGCGTCACGGCCCCGCCTTCGACAGTGATCTTGACAACATTCGGCGGCAGCGATGCATTCCAATGCAATGCACTGCTGATTGCCTGCGCAATCTCGTCATCCGGGCGCTCCATGTCTGGCGGCATCCGCACATCTACATGGATAACAAGCGCGGTCACGCCCGCAACGCGCCGGATCGCTTCTTCCGCGGCGTGCTTGTCGGCGAACGTGTCGACACCGCCAGAGAGCGTGACGACACCGTCCTTGGCCTGCACCGCAAAGCGGCTGGCATCCACCGCGGGGTCCCATTGCAGTTCCTCTTCGACATCGTGCTTGAGCTGGATATCGTTCTTCATGGTGATATTCCTCAGGTTCAATTGAGGTCGAAGCTCAGTGCGACATCAGCGCCGGCACGGTCATCGTCTTCAGCAGGGTGCGTGTCACCCCGCCCAGCACGAGTTCGCGCAGGCGGCTGTGCCCGTAGGCGCCCATCACGATCAGATCAGCATTGAAGTCGGCCGCGCGCGAGAGCAGCAGCTCGCCCACGGCGGTGTCGGAATCTGCACAGTCCGCCTCTTCCACCGTTGTATGAATGCCGCGCGCGTTCAGGGCGCGCGCAACCTGGCCTACCGTGGTTTCTTCGGCCCAGTGCTTGGGCTGCTTGCTGGTGATCTGCAGCACGTGCACTGTTGCGCCCGTCATCATTGGCATGGCGTCGTGCAGCGCACGGGCCGATTCGCGACCGCCGCTCCAGGCGACGAGCACACGCTTGGGCAGCGCCGTGAAGTTGCCCGCGTATGGCACCACCAGCACCGGACGGCCCGACTCCAGGATCAGGGTTTCCACAAAGTCGCCCGCGATAAATTCATCCGGGTCATCGTGGTTCCGTTGCCCAATGACGAGAAGATCGGTCTCCCGCGCTTCACGCAGCACGAGTGCCACGGGGTCGCCTTCCACGGCACGCCACTCTGTTTCTACCCCAAGGTTTTCCGTCGCCTGGCGAAAGCGCGCGTGTACAGCATCGCGGATGCTGTCGCGGCGGATGCGGTCTTCCTCCAGATAGCGCGCAGCGTTCTCCATCATGTAGAACCAGCTGAGGCTTGGCGCAAAGCTCGCATAGATCCCGACGAGTTTGGCGCCGTGCGCCTGTGCGTACTGGGCCGCAAGGTTGAGGCGGTACATGGCGCGTTCGCTGCGGTCCAGATGCACCATCACACTGGCGTAGTTCATGATCAGATCCTGATGTGGTGTCAGAGGATGAACTACCCGGTTAGGCAATGACGGCATTGCTCAGCGGTTCCGTGGCCGTGTGCGGCGTCTCAGTCGGCAACGCACGCACGAGCAGCACCGGCAGTGTGCTCCGTCGGACAACACTCTCGGCCACGCTGCCCAGGAACAGACGCTGGAAGCCGCGACGCCCGTGCGTGCCCAGCACCAGGGCTTGCGCACCGACGTTTTGCGCCGCCTGTTCAATGGCGGTACCGATATCGAAGGTTCCGATGGGGTCGTCAACCACCACGCTGTGGACGTGCACTCCCGCCTTTTCGGCCTTGTCACGCGCGTCAGCAACAATTTGATTGCCTTGTTTGACCAATGCCTCGGTAAAGGCGCCGACGTCGATATAGCCAACGTCGTACATCAGATACGAGTTGTCGATCACGTGGGCGATGACCAGCTCAGAGCCAAGTTTTTGTGCAAGCTGGATTGCCTCGTCCAGCGCGCGATCTGCCGTCGGACTGCCGTCCACCGCTACCAGAATCCTGTCGTACATGATGTGCCTCCATCGAATCCGTCGTCCTCCCCCAAAGGGGGGTTGCTGGATTCCATGTTGGACCACCAAGCGGATCACCCCTTGATTTACATCAGCGTTTAGCGCACCCGATGCGCAGGCTGTGCCACTTGATCTGCCTCAATAGCTTTGGCCCCACGCTCGATAGACTCATGCGCTATCGGCTGCCCCACTAGCGCAGTCTGGAAAAGCTCACGGCACCTTGTGCGGGATCAACTTCTGACACCGGCCCGTTCATATAGTGAAAACGTACGCGCATCGGAGTTCAGCATGAGGGTCGACGAGATTTGCTCCCACCGCATCGTCCACGTTCAGGCAACGGCGACGCTGCAGCAGGCCGCCCGGTTGATGCGGGACGAAAATGCCCGCGCGTTACTTGTCACGGAAGACACCACAGGGGGTTCGCGCGTGGTGGGCATCGTGACAGACCGGGACATGGTGGTGCACGGCATTGCCAGCCACGGTGATTGCACCCAGATCGCCGTATCGGAGGTCATGACGCGCGGCCTTCTGACCATCCATGATGACGCGGTGATCAGTGAAGCCTTGCGCTCGATGCTGAGCCACGGCCTGCACCGTCTGGCCGTGGTTGATCGTCAGCAGCGGCTGGTTGGCATGCTCAGCCTGGACGACACCATCCGCGCCATCGGCGGCGAATGGACCTTGCTGGCCGGCATTCTCGGCCGCGACAACGCTATCGGGTCTCGCCAGCATGCGCCGCTTGATTTGATTCTCTAAGTCTTCACCCACCGTTCTCCAGGAGCACTGCCATGTTTACCAATGTTGGAACCGCGGACCGGGCCGTCCGCATCTTGATCGGCATCGCCATGATCTTGCTGGCGTTCTTCGGCAAGGTGCCCGCATGGGTGGGCTGGCTGGGGCTGATACCGCTGGTGACGGGCTTGGTCCGCATGTGCCCGCTCTATTGGGTGCTGGGCATCGGGCGGGATTGACTAGGCGACAAGCCAGAACACCGCCCAGCTGGACAGAAGCATGGCCAGCAGACCGGCGGTGACCTTGCCGGCAAAAGCGCGGCCTCCGCTGATGGCCACGACAACCTTCGAGAACGTGTTGGCTGTCAGCGCAAGCATCACCAGCGTGCTTGCCGTCGAGGTCTGTAGCGTGTGGCCGGAAACCTGCGTTGCAATGGATGCGGTCGCGGCATGCACATCGGCAAACGCACCAACCACGGTCACCGCCACCACCGCGGCCGTCCCGAACCACGTCCGCGCAGCGGCGGCGGCAAGCAGCAAGGCTGCCGTCCACAGCGCAAAACCGATCGCCACGCGCCAGTTGACGGATGACGCTGAATTCTCCGGCGCCTCTTGATGCGGCTCGCTGGCGCGCCATATCCAGAGCGCCGACCATGCCGCAGTCGCCATCATGGCCAACGCCAGCGGAGCCGCCAGCACGCGCAACAAGTCGACGTTGATGGCGGCAATCAGCAGCAGCATCTGCACCAGCGTGGCGACATTGGACAGCAGCGCTGCGGCAACCGCGCCGCCAACAGGACGATGCCCCTTCCGGACGCGCGCTGCCATCACCGTGATCGTTGCGACACTTGATACAAATCCGCTAAACAGACCAGCCAGCGGCAAGCCGATGCGCTCTCCAAACCATCGCGCCGCAAAATGGCCCATGTTGCCGGTCAGCATGACGAGCAGCACAACCAGCCACAGCGTGTGCGGGTTCCAGGCGTTCAGCGGCCCCATGTCCCGGTCGGGAACCGCAGGCCAGATCAGCAATGCCGCGACGGCAAGCAGCAGCAGATCGGCGAGTTCACGCTGGGTGATAACCGTGCGTGCAAACCGATGCAAACCCGCTTTGGCATAGAGCAGGACAAGAAGGACCGTACCGAGGCCAGCCGTCATTTCGGGCTCGCTCACGGCATAGGCGCCTAACAGCGTGGTCGCCACAAGGGCGAGCTCCGTCGTCACGCCAGGATCCACATTGGCCGAATGGTGATAAGCCACCGCGGCCAACACCGCAACCGTCAGCAACACAGCGGGCACGGCAAACGGTATCGGCAGGCTTGCCGCAATGGCACCCGCCAGCGCTCCGATCGCAAACGTTCGCATGCCTGCGGGCAGCTCTGCGCTGCCGGCATGACTACGCTCGCGCTCAAGGCCGATCGCCAGGCCCACGCCCAGGGCAACCGAGAAGGACAGCAGTGAAGTCATTCAGTGGACCCGGATGGCCGTTGCATTGCACTCATCCAGTATTGCGCGCGGCAACGCTTTCCGATTGATCTGGCGCAGTCGATGTCGACTGCCCGGACGTAGTTCCGCAGGGCTGATCCATACTGACCAGACACGCCATACGGAGACAGCAATGTCTGAATCGATGCAGGCCATGGTGATGGAAGGCGCCGGAAAGCCATTGATCTGGCGTGAAGTGCCCATGCCCACGCCGGGGCCGGGCGAGGTCCGGATCGCGGTGTCCGTGTGTGGCGTCTGCCGTACCGATCTCCATATCGTGGATGGCGAGCTGACCGCGCCAAAACCATCCCTCATTCCCGGTCACGAAATCGTGGGCATCGTCGAATCATGCGGCGAAGGTGTGACAACGCCCGCCCGAGGCGAGCGCGTTGGCGTTCCGTGGCTCGGCTGGACATGCGGCGTCTGCCCGTACTGCCTGCGCGGACGCGAAAATCTGTGCGACCACCCCGCCTTCACCGGATACACGCGCGACGGCGGGTATGCGCAATACGTCGTCTGCGACGCGCGATACTGCCTGCCGATTCCCGAGCGATACGACGACGCACACGCCGCACCGCTGCTCTGTGCCGGCCTGATCGGCTACCGCACGCTGCGCATGGCCGGCGATGCACGCCGGATCGGCATCTACGGCTTTGGCGCTGCGGCCCACCTCATCACGCAGATTGCCGTGGCAGAGCAGCGCGAAGTCTTTGCCTTCACTCGGGCCGGCGACACCGCGGCGCAACAACTTGCGCTGGCCACCGGCGCCAAGTGGGCCGGCGCCAGCGACGGCCCCGCACCGGAGCCGCTCGACGCCGCGTTGATCTTCGCGCCCATCGGTGCGCTCGTGCCGCAGGCGCTGCAGGCGGTGGTCAAGGGCGGCTCGGTCGTCTGCGGTGGCATTCACATGAGCGACATCCCCGCGTTTCCGTATCGGTTGCTATGGGAAGAGCGCAAGCTGGTCTCGGTGGCGAACCTGACGCGGGCGGATGGGCTCGCCCTCATGCACATCGCAGCGGAAGTCCCCTTGCAGGTTCATGTCACGCCCTATCGGTTGCAAGACGCGAACACCGCCCTGGAAGACCTCCGGGCCGGGCGGGTGGCGGGCGCTGCCGTCCTGCAGGTGTCTTCGGAAGACCTTTGACACGCATCAACAGCCTCGGCGCCACGCTGTCTACGCTGATTACACGCGGTGCCCTACTGCGCTACGCCTTGGAGACCATCATGTATCAGCGAATCCTGCTCGCCGTCGACGGCAGTCACGCCTCCTATCTCGCGCTGCACCAAGCCATTGTGGTCAGCAAGGCGACGGGCGCTGAAGTCGAGGCCCTGTTTGTAGCCGATAGCAGCGACATCACCTTCGACATGGTCGGCGCTGACTCGATTGCCTACGCAAACCAGGTCGTCAGCTACGGCCGGGACACGCTCGCCGAGGTATCGAAAAAGCTGGACGCGGCGGGTGTTAAACATTCGACCAAACTGCTTGAAAAGTCCATTGCGCCTGGGCAAATCTCCGCCACGATTGTCGCGGAAGCCAACGAAACGGCAACCGACCTGATCGTGCTCGGCACGCACGGGCGGCGTGGGCTCAAGCATCTGGTGCTCGGCAGCGTGGCCGAGGGCGTGGTGCGCAAGACCAACAAGCCGGTGTTGATGGTGCGTAGCGAGGTCGAGGAATAAGAAGTAAGGGGAAGGCACGGCCTGACGGCGCCGCCCGCCCGGACCTCGGACGGGCGGCGAAGTCCTCTCTGAACGTCATATGGTGTTGCCGAGCGACCGGATTTCCCGGGCCACCGCGCCGTGCGTGTGAGCTTGCCACAGCGCGGATTGTGTGCTCGAGTGCACTCGTCTCTTTCCGCATTCCACCCTGTCCAGACCGGCCCTGCGTCAATTTGACCAAGGCGCGACTGTCACTTTCGGTTTCAAACCGAAGCCAATTTTCCATCCCAATGGTCGATGCATCGGCTTGGGGCAATTGCCCCGAGCCTGCCTACCCTTACTGCTCGACCATGGAAAATTTTCTCTCGCACCTTCATCCCGAACGCCTGAACTTCCTCTGGGACGCCTCTAGCCGCCTGGCCATCAGCCTGTGTGCGGCGCTGCTCATCCTGTGTCTCGGCTGGTGGATCTCAAAGCGCGTCGGCCATTGGCTCAACCGGCTGATGGGCGGCCAGACCCGCGTCGACGCCACGCTCACGCCCATCCTGTGCGACATCGCTGTCTGGGGCATCCGCATTCTTGCCATCGTTGGGGCACTGTCCCGGGTGGGCATTGAAACGGCCAGCATCATTGCCGTGCTGGGCGCGGCCGGCCTGGCCATCGGGCTAGCGCTGCAGGGCACGCTGCAGAACATTGCGGCGGGCATCATGCTGCTCGCGCTGCGGCCGTTCCGGGTGGGCGACTACATCGATGGCGGCGGCGGTGAAGTTGCCGGCACGGTGGAAGAAGTCAGCCTGTTCATGACGCGCCTGACCAAGCCTGACGGCATTTGCGAATACGTACCGAACAGCGCGCTGTGGAGCCATTCCGTGCGCAACTACACGTGCAACCCGACCCGCCGGCTGGATCTGGAGACAGAGGTCTCGCTGCAAGACGATATTCCGCGAGCCCTTGATGCGCTCAAAACGCTGGCCGCCAACGAACCGATGGTGCTGGCCGACCCGCCACCGTTGGCCATGGTGATGCGTTTTGACGACAGTGTTGCGGTGCTGAATCTGCGCGTCTGGGCCAGGACCGAGCACTTCTGGGACATGCGCTGGACGCTCGCCCAGCAAGTCCGCGCAACCCTCGCAGATGCCCGCTGCGCCGTGCCCATGCGGATTCGCGAGCTCCATATCGTGCAAGACGCCGCTCCAGAAACGGAGCGCGAGCCTGCCCGCCAAGGCCGCAAAACTGCCCAGACCCTGGCCGGATGAGGGTCGGGATTTTCTTGTGCATTCGCAAACGCATTGCATAGACTCACCTTTCAAGGCATCCCTTACAGGCAAACGCATCATGTGTCGCTGGCTGGCGTATTCAGGCAATCCCATTCAGATGGAGACAGTGCTGTTCCGGCCGCGGCACTCGTTGATTGACCAGAGCCTGCGCTCCCGCCTCGGCGGCGAGACAACCACCAACGGCGACGGTTTCGGCATCGGGTGGTACGGCCGCTACTCTGAAGTGCCCTTCCGATATCGTTGCCTGCACCCCGCGTGGAACGACACCAACCTGCGCGAAGCCGCCCGCGCCATCCGCTCGTCGATGTTCATTGCCCACGTTCGTGCGGCAACAGACACCCCCGCCCAGGAAACGAACTGCCACCCGTTCCGCTACGGCCGGTGGCTTTTTGCGCACAACGGGCTGATCCGCGAATATCCGTTGCTCCGCCGCGCGCTGATGATGGAAGTGGCGCCCGAGCTGTTTCGCTGGATCGAGGGCTCGACCGATTCCGAGATCATGTTTTTCCTGGCGCTCTCGTTCGGGCTTGACCGTGACCCGCGCGGCGCGCTCGAACAGATGGTCGGGCTGATCGAAGACATCGGCCGCCGCCACGGCGTCGAATATCCATTGAACATGACGGTCTGTGCAACGGACGGCGTCCAGATCGTGGCAGCGCGCTATTCCAGCGAGGGCGAATCGCGCTCGCTCTTCCACAGCACATCTTTCAAGCACCTGCACCAGCTCTATCCTGACAGCGCCGCAATTGAAGACGCAGGGGACGGCGCGTTTCTTGTGCTGTCAGAGCCGCTTGTCGACCTGCCCGGCGCCTGGGCGGAGATCCCTGAAGAGACCGTCGTCATCGTCAAGGGCGGTATGGTCGAGCACCACCGTTTTGTGCCACGAACGCCCGGCCCCACCGGTTTTGACCTGCCCGCCAACCAAGCCACTTACGGACGCGAAGCAAGCTGATCGCGCTCCCGCTGGGGTGACATAGGCATCACCCCGCTCCTTTTTGCCCCCTCCGCTGAAGCCTCCTGACAAAACGCTGTCAGGAGCCGTGCGTTACGCTCGCGCTCGCGACATGTTTCGTAGCCGAACCGGATCTTCATAATCCGCTACAGTTTACGGCTCGAATTCTGATTGCCGGCGCAGCTGCCAATGGTTCACCCGCGCCGGCATTCCCCCTTACCTCCAAGCTCCAAGGAACGCCCTCCATGTCCTCCGGTGTCATTCGCCTGCGCGGAGCCCGTCAGCACAATCTCAAAAACCTCGATCTGGACCTGCGTACGGGCGAAATGACCGTCGTGACCGGTCCGTCGGGGTCCGGCAAGTCCAGCCTCGTTTTCGACACGCTCTACGCCGAAGGCCAGCGCCGCTACGTCGAGACCTTCAGCGCCTACGCGCGCCAGTTCCTGGACCGCATGGACCGGCCGCAGGTCGAGCACGTCGAAGGCGTGCCGCCCGCCATCGCCATCGACCAGACCAACCCGGTGCGCAGCTCGCGCTCGACGGTCGGCACGATGACGGAGCTGAACGATCACCTGAAGCTGCTGTTTGCGCGCGCCGCCCAACTGTTCGACCGCGACACCGCGCTGCCGGTGCGCCACGACACGCCGGAAACCATCTACGACGAGCTGCTTTCGCGCACGCGCGAGGGCGATCCGCGTCTGGTGGTGACCTTTCCCGTCGAGCTGCCCGCCAATACGAGCCCCGAAGAAGTCACGCAGTGGCTGTCGGTCAGCGGCTATACGCGCGTGCAGGCCGAGCGCGTGGTCGAGTCGTCCACCGGCAAGCGCAAGCTGCTCGATGTGGTGGCCGACCGCTTCCGCCTGCAGGGCACCGAGCGTGCCCGCGCGCTGGAGGCCATCGAGTCGTCGCTCAAGCGCGGTGGCGGACGTGTCAGCGTCTACGTTTTGCCTGCAGAGGAAGGTGCGGAGCCCACGATCTGGCGCTTTTCCACCGGCCTGCACTGCCCCGAAAGCGACCTCCGCTACGCAGACCCGCAGCCCGCGCTCTTCTCGTTCAATTCCGCTTACGGCGCGTGCGATGCCTGCCGCGGTTTCGGCCGCGTCATCGGCGTCGATCTGGGGCTGGTGATTCCGGACGAGCGCAAGACGCTGCGCGACGGCGCCATCAAGCCGATGCAGACGCCCGCCTGGAAGGAGTGCCAGGACGACCTGATGCGCTACGCCGCCGCAGCCGACATCCCGCGCGGCACGCCGTGGGCGGAGATGACCGAAGCCCAGCGCAACTGGGTCATCAACGGCGACCCGGCCTTCAAGCGCGGCGGCTGGAACAAGCAGTGGTACGGCGTGCACCGCTTCTTCGACTACCTGGAGTCGAAGGCGTACAAGATGCACATCCGCGTGCTGCTCTCCAAGTACCGCAGCTACACGACCTGCGAAACCTGCGGCGGCGCCCGCCTGAAAACCGAGTCGATGCAATGGCGCCTGGGCACCAAGGAAAACGCCGACGCCGTGCTCGCGCCCGAACACCGCTTCATGCCACGCGGCGTGGCCTGGAGCCGCGCCCAGCTCGAAGCCCTGCCCGGCCTGACCGTGCACGACCTGATGCTGCTGCCCATCGAGCGCATCCGCCGCTTCTTCGATGCGCTGACGCTGCCCTCAACGCTGCTGGACGACGCGCTCAAGCTGCTGCTGGACGAAGTGCGCACGCGCCTGGCCTATCTGTGCGACGTCGGCATTGGCTATCTGACGCTCGACCGCCAGAGCCGCACGCTCTCGGGCGGTGAAGTGCAGCGGATCAACCTGACGACGGCGCTCGGCACATCGCTCGTCAACACGCTGTTCGTGCTGGATGAACCCAGCATCGGCCTGCACCCGCGCGATCTGGATCGCATTGTCCAAGCCATGCAACGCCTGCGCGACGCAGGCAACACGCTGGTGGTGGTTGAGCACGACCCTTCGGTGATGCTGGCAGCCGACCGCCTGATCGACATGGGCCCGGGGCCCGGCGAGCGCGGCGGCAACATCGTCTTCGACGGCACGCCGGCGTCGATCCGCCAGGCCGATACGCTCACGGGCGCGTATCTGTCGGGGCAGCGACGCGTGGCCGATGCGACCGACTGGCAAGCGCGTCCCGTCAACGACGCCACGCCGCGTCTGGTGCTCGAAGGCGCGTCGGAACACAACCTGCGCGATGTCACGATCGAGATTCCGCTGCAGCGTCTGGTGTGCGTGACCGGCGTGTCCGGCTCGGGCAAATCGACGTTGATCCAGGACGTCCTGCACCCCGCGCTGGCACGCCACTTTGGCAAGGCAACGGAATCGCCCGGTGCATTCCGTGCCCTGCGCGGAGCCGATCGGATCAGCGACGTGGTGTTCGTTGACCAATCCCCCATCGGCAAGACCGCGCGTTCAAACCCGGCCAGCTACGTTGGCGCGTTCGATGAGATCCGCAAGCTGTTTGCCAAGGCGCCGATGGCGCTGCAGCGCGGCTACACGGCCGGCACGTTCAGCTTCAACTCGGGCGACGGCCGTTGCCCGACCTGCGGCGGCTCGGGCTTCGAGCACGTCGAGATGCAGTTCCTCTCCGACATCTACCTGCGCTGCCCGGATTGCGACGGCACCCGTTATCGCGCCGAAATCCTGGAGGTGAAGCTGCCGCGCGCCGGTCGCGCATTGTCGGTGGCCGATGTGCTGGAACTGACCGTGAGCGAAGCCGCCAGCGTGTTCGCCGATGACGCCGACGTGCTGCGCGTGCTGCAACCGATCGTCGACGTGGGCCTGGAGTACGTGAAGCTTGGCCAGCCGGTGCCGACGCTCTCCGGCGGCGAGGCGCAACGCCTGAAGCTGGCCGGTTTCCTGGCCGAAGCCGCACAGGCCGCCCAGGCCGCGGCGCGCAAGCGCGTCAAGCAGGACGTGCCCGCCAACGCCGGCCGGCTATTCATGTTCGACGAGCCGACCACGGGCCTGCACTTTGACGACATCGCCAAGCTGATGCGGGCGTTCGGCAAGCTGCTCGACGCCGGGCATTCGCTGATCGTGATCGAACACAACCTGGACGTGGTGCGTGCGGCGGATTGGATCATCGACCTCGGCCCCGAAGGCGGCGACGCCGGCGGCCTGCTGGTCTGCGCCGGCACGCCCGCGCAGGTCAAAGACTGCGCTGCATCGCACACGGGCGCCGCGCTCAAGCAATACGAAGCCAGCGTTGGTCAGCCGGAAGCCATCGAAGGCGTGCCGCTGCAGACGGCACTGGCCGAGCGCCGCGCCAAGCGTGCTGCGCTTGCGGAAGTCCAGGGCGAAAATGTCGTGCGCATCGTCCACGCCCACGAGCACAACCTCAAGGGCCTGAACGTCGACATTCCGCACGGCAAGTTCAACGTGGTGACGGGCGTATCGGGTTCGGGCAAGTCGACGCTGGCGTTCGACATCCTGTTCCACGAGGGGCAACGCCGCTATCTTGAATCGCTCAATGCCTATGCACGCTCCATCGTGCAACCGGCGGGGCGGCCGGAAGTCGATGCCGTGTATGGCATTCCGCCCACGGTGGCCATTGAGCAGCGCCTGTCGCGCGGCGGCCGCAAGAGCACCGTGGCGACCACGTCCGAGGTGTGGCACTTCCTGCGGCTGCTGTATGTGAAGCTGGGCGTGCAGCACTGCATCCACGATGGCACGCCGGTGTCCGCGCAAAGCCCGGAGGCGATCTTTGCCCAGCTCATGCGCGATCATCGCGGCCAGCACATCGGCCTGCTTGCGCCGCTGGTCGTGAACCGCAAGGGCGTCTATACCGACCTTGCCAAATGGGCCAAGGCGCGCGGCTATACGCATCTGCGCGTCGATGGCGAATTCCTGAGCGTCGACCCGTGGCCGCGCCTGGACCGCTTCCGCGAGCACACGCTGGAACTGCCCGTCGGCGACATCGTTGTGTCGCCGGAAAACGAAGCTGCGCTGCGAGCGCTGCTGGAACAAGCGCTGGAGTACGGCAAGGGCATCATGCACGTGCTCGCGCCGCTCGATGGCCTGCAACACGCCATGCACAACGGCGGTACGGCGCATGTCGGCAATGTGAAGGTGTTTTCGACCAAGCGGGCGTGCTCGACCTGTGGCACCAGCTACCCCGAGCTGGACCCGCGCATGTTCTCGTACAACAGCAAGCACGGCTGGTGCGCGAGCTGCGTCGGTACCGGTTTGGCGCTTACGCGCGAACAGCGTGCCGCGTTTGACGACACCGTGCTCGGTGGTGACGACCGCGGCCGCGAACAGACGCTGCCGTCGGAGGAAGTCGATCCGGACGGCATGACCGATCTGCCCTGCCCGGATTGCCACGGCACACGCCTGAACCCGACGGCGCGCGCCGTCACCTTTGCCGCCAAACCCATCGTCGACATTGCGCAGTGGACGGTCAGCCAGACCCGCCGCTGGGTCGAGGGCCTGGACCTGACCGGCCGCGATGCCGACATCGCCCGCGACGTGGTGGCCGAGATTCACAGCCGCCTGTCATTCCTGGAGGAAGTCGGCCTGGGCTACCTGAGCCTGGATCGCGCCGCGCCGAGCCTGTCGGGCGGTGAAGCGCAGCGTATTCGGCTGGCTGCGCAACTCGGCAGCAACCTGCAAGGCGTCTGCTACGTGCTGGATGAGCCGACCATCGGCCTGCATCCGCGCGACAACCGGATTCTGCTCGACGCGCTGCGCAAGCTGGGCGACAAGGGCAACACGCTGGTGGTGGTTGAGCACGATGAAGACACGATCCGCCGGGCCGACCACATCATCGATATCGGCCCAGGCGCTGGCAAGCGCGGCGGCACGCTGGTTGCACAAGGCGGCGTGGCGGACCTGGCTGCCCAGCCGGATTCGCTCACTGGCCGATTCCTGTCGCAGCCGATCGAGCATCCGCTGCAGCCGCGCCGTCAGGTGGTCGCACCGCGCGCCGGCGCTCAGGCGGTGCCCGAGCAATGGCTGACGGTGCACGGTGCCAAGCTGCACAACCTGCGCAACGTGACGGCAACGATGCCACTGTCGCGCCTGGTGGCCATTACGGGCGTATCAGGCTCGGGCAAATCGACGCTGGCCCGCGATGTGTTGATGACGAACCTGCTCGATGCGGTCGGCCGTTCGGTGCTGTCTTCGCCGGCCACGCGGCGCGCACGCAAGGCCGCGCAGGCTGAGACGCCAGAGGCGAAGATGCCGCGCAAGCTCGACGTCAAACACGACTGGCACGGCTGCGACAGCGTCACCGGCTGGGAAACCATCGACCGCGTGCTCGAAGTCGACCAGACGCCGATCGGCAAGACGCCCCGTTCGTGCCCGGCGACGTACATCGGCGTGTGGGACACCATCCGCAAGCTCTTTGCCGACACGCTGGAGGCCCGCGCGCGCGGCTATACCGCCTCGCGCTTCTCCTTCAACACCGGCGACGGCCGCTGCCCCGCCTGCGAAGGCCAGGGCGTACGCACCATCGCCATGAGCTTCCTGCCCGACGTGAAAGTCGGCTGCGACGTCTGCCACGGGCAGCGCTTCAATGCCGAGACGCTTGCCGTCACCTGGCGCGGCAAGAACATCGGCGATGTGCTGACCATGGAAATCGACGAAGCGGTCGAGTTTTTCGGCGCGATGAATAGCATCGCCCACCCGCTGCAGTTGATGAAGGACGTTGGCCTCGGCTACCTGACGCTCGGCCAGCCTTCGCCCACGCTGTCCGGCGGCGAGGCGCAGCGCATCAAGCTCGTCACCGAGTTGTCCAAGGTGCGCGATGACCTGACCCGACGCGGCCAGAAGGCGCCCCACACGCTGTACGTGCTGGACGAGCCGACCGTCGGCCTGCACATGGCCGACGTGGCCAAGCTGATCCGGGTGCTGCATCGCCTGGCAGACGGCGGCCACAGCGTGATCGTGATCGAGCACGACCTCGACGTGATTGCCGAGGCGGACTGGATCCTCGATCTCGGCCCCGAAGGCGGCGATGAGGGCGGCATGATCGTGGCAGCTTGCGGGCCGGAGGCGTTGACGCGCGTAGCGGCCAGCCATACCGGCGCGGCTTTGGTGCCGGTGCTGGCGCGCGGCAAGCAGGTCGATCCAAGCATGGAAGGCGAAACGGTCTAGCGTGCCGCGCGACGACGGTCTCCGCCCGGGTGGAGACCGTCAGCGCGGAGCATCGCTTGGTGTGGCGCCGGCAATTCTTTCGCTTTCCTGAGCAAACCTGAGCAGAACGTCTGCCCGGGCAGGGTTCGCCCTAAAGAACCGGGCTGCGCTGCCGTCACATTGTGGAGATTGTGAAGAAAGCGTTTGCGCGCGTCCGACCATGGCCACTTCGTCCACGAGCAACACCTACATTCCGCCGATTTCCATTCCGGGCATCGGCACGAATATCGACGTCAACACCCTTGTTACGAAGCTGATGCAGGCGGAGAGCAAGGGCATGACGCTGCGGCAGACGCAGCAAAAGGCGTTTCAGACGCAGTTGTCGGCGGTCGGCTCCCTCAAAAGCGCGCTATCGACCTTCCAGACCGCGATGGCGGCCCTGAACAACCCGGACACGTTTACCGGCAACAAGGCCAGCGGGCACGACACGTCGATCCTCACGGCCTCGCTGTCCAACACGGCGCCCGCCGGCACGTATCAGGTCAACGTGACGCAGCTTGCGCAGGCGCAGGTGCTGTCGGCCAACGGGCAGGCATCCGGCAAGACGCCCATTGGCGGCGGCACGCCCACCACCCTCACGTTTTCATTCGGTAGCGTCTCGGGCGGCAGCTTTGCCGACGGCAAATACACCGGCGCCACTTTCACGCAAAACGGTAACCAGGCCGGCGGCTCGATCACCATCGACCCGTCGAACAACACGCTCGCCGGCATCCGCGACGCCATCAACAGCGCCAACGTGGGCGTCTCGGCGAGCATCGTCAACGACGGCAGCAATTCGCCCTATCGGCTGGTGCTGACGTCCACCGCGGGCGGTGCCAACTCGGAGATGAAGATTTCCGTGTCGGGCGACCCCGCACTGCAATCCCTGCTGAGCCACGACCCGGCCGGTACGCAGAACATGACCGAGGTCGCCACGGGCCGCAACGCCATGGCCACCGTCAACGGCATCAGCGTGCAAAGCGCCACCAACACGCTGACGGACGTGGTGGATGGCACCTCGTTCACGCTGGCGAAGACGGGTAGCACGACCGTCACGGTCGGCAGCGACGCCGGCCAGGCCAGCCAGTCGGTGCTCAATTTTGTGAAGGCCTACAACGCGCTGCGCATCCAGCTCAATGCGCTGACCAAGTTCGACACCGCCAACGCCGCCAACAACGGCGCGCTGGCCAGCGACGTCAGCACCAAGATGATGATCAACCAGCTGACCGACGTGCTGGGCCAGGGCATTGGCAACGGCGCGTTCCAGTCACTGCGCAGCATTGGTGTGACGATGGACAAGGAAGGCACGTTGTCGATCGACGACGCGAAGCTCACGGCAGCCCTGAAGAAATCGCCCAGCCAGGTGGCGGCGCTATTTGCCGGTACGGGCACGGCGACCGATTCACTGCTGAAAGTTTCGGCGTTTTCAACGACCACACAGGCCGGCAGCTACGCCATCAACGTCACGCAACTGGCCACGCAGGGCTCGCTGAAAGGCTCGGCGGCCGCCAACACGACCATCCAGAGTGGCGTGAACGACAGCCTGTCGGTCACGCTCAGCGGCATTACGACCAACGTCAAGGTGCCGGCGGGCAGCTACACCCCGTCGAGCCTGGCCGCGCAGATCCAGAGCCAGATCAACGCATCGCCCGACCTGCAGAGGGCCAAGATGGAAATCGCCATCGGTACCGATGCCAACGGCGTGCTCGCATTGACCGACAAACAATACGGATCGGTATCGACGGTGTCTGTGTCAGGCAATGGCGCGGCATCGCTGCTCGGCGGCAGCCCGACGGCCACGGCCGGGCGCGATGTGCAAGGCACCATCAACGGCGCTGCCGCCACGGGTTCGGGCCAGAACCTGTACGGCGCCAGCGGCTCGGCTGTGGACGGCCTGACGGTGCAAGTCACCGGCGGTGCGTTGGGCGACCGCGGCACCGTCACCGTGCAGCGCGGCTACGCGGCGCAACTGCACACCGTATCGGGCAACTTGTTGTCCAGCAACGGCATGGTGCAGAACGCCACCGACGCCATCAACAATTCGATCACTTCGCTCGGCACCCAGATCGACCGGATGCAGAAGCAGCTCGATGCCAAGCAGGCGCTGTATTACGCGCAGTTCAATGCGCTGTCGAAGGTGGTGGCCAGCATGACGAACACCAGCAACTACCTGACGACGCAACTGGCGCTATTGCAGAAGCAGCGGACGGGGGGCTGACCGCGCTGACTGCACCTTGAGTGCACAACCGCTGCGGCCATTTGCCTCGTTACTGCTGCGGTTTTCCCCACAGCGGATTCTTGCCATCCGAACCCAGCACCTGGGCGAGCACTTCTGCGTCGCCATCACGGGCGACTGGCGTGTTCTTGCGCGCACGGGCGACCTTGGCTCGCTTACCGTGCTTCTTTGCGAGTACGGCTTTCTTGATTCCGCTTTGCGAGGCATTGCCTGCGGCCGGCACGGTGGAGGTGTGCTGAGCGCAGATGCCTGCGCTCATCCAGGCGGTGGTGAGGAGGGCTACGGCGAGTTTGTATTGCAGATTCATGTGAGAGAGCTGACTGACTTAGGAAGTGGAAACGCGAGCGCATGAGGCATACCGTGTCACCGCGCGCGAGCGACCTGCGAGCATCCGCGCCCGACCATCATTTCGCGCCGGTCTTGCCGGGCGGCGAGATGGGCTGATCACCGGATGTCTCGTCCGGGTTGCGGTAGCTGGTGTCAATGGTGTAGCCCTGAGCCTTCAGCTTTTGCTCGGCGTTGGCACGCTCGGCATGCATCTGGCGTTGCAGACCGGGAAAGAGGTCACGCCAGTGTGGGCGGTCTTGCTCATTAAACGCATTGCGCCAGAAGTTGGCGTAGCCCTCGAGCTTGATCTTGACGAAGTACGCGCCCGGCTCATCCACCTTCATGCGCGTCGAGTCTCTGGACATCTGAACGTCCATGTAGACCCCGTTGAGATAAAAGCGCCACGAGGTCATGTCGGGGAGTTTCATCCAGTCTTCCAGGCCCGGCACATACTCGGGGTCCAGTGAATCCACCCCTTGGTCTTTTACGAGCCGATAGCGAAAGGCCTCGGCACCTGCCAACCGCGGATTTTCCGGATATATCCACCGCTTCCAGCCGGCCTGCCGGATACGCTTGAGCATTTCGTAGAACTGCAGGCGTGCCTGATCGTGCGTAACGTTGTTTCGCGGGGGGATGCCGAGGCTGATGCTGTAGTCATAGATACCTTCTTCAGCGTGGGCCTTGTCGAACGAACCCGAGACACCCAGGGCTGTGTCCAGACGCACCTCGCTCTTTTGGTTCTTGATGACGACCGTACCTTGCGAGCTGTCGGGCCAATCCACCGCATAGAAAGTAACGCCGTAGGCCTGCGCATTCTTGTTGTCAACATCCACGGCCTTGCCATAGCGCCCAATGAGCGCCTGCGGCGACTCGCCTATCTCAATCTCAATACTTTGCGGCATCACTATTTTGCTGGATGACTTGCTGGTGGAGGAAGGCTGGCACCCCATGACCAGGAGCGCGGCCAGCGTTGCGAGAAGACACGAAACCGTGCGGCGTACTTGAAACATCATCGTGCAGGGGCTTTTTGATTGGATCCGCGAGAAGCAGATTGTGGCGATGGTGGTGCGGGCCACAGCAACAATGCCTTACTCAGATAGCCGTCGGTGGTTTATTCGCTGCGGGGATCCCAACGGCCCACCTGCAAAGGCCGGAAACAACGTGGGAAATACGTACGGCGACAAAGCATGCCGAAGCATCTTCAATCCGGATGCAGCCGTGTTACGCATGACTTGGGAACGGTGTTCTCGAAGAATGTACTGATCAGTTGTTTGCGTTGCACGTCTACGCGAAGGTTGAGGAACGCGTCGCCACAATGAGGATGGCGCTCAACGAAATCGTTCCGCTTTCGTGAGAAGGTGAAAACACGATAGATTTTGTAGACGCCCAGCCCCTCGTCAATCGACCAGAACGCGAAGCCCTGTCGCCCACTGAAATCGTAGTCGGCAGTTTCTAGGTGGATTGCCTTTTCAGTTTCGGTGGGGATTGTTGCACTGCGAACGCCGCTCGCGGTTCGCAACTCGTAGTGAACGTCGCTGCCTCTGACTTCAACCGTGGCTTTGATGTCTTGATCGAGCGAAATCGCAATGGCGTCGGCTGCCGATGCGAGGTGCTGGGCCGCAACGAAAAACGCTAACGCTGTCGCTATGCAGCGCACGCAACCTGTCGTGTTGAGACGCAAAGAAGGCCGTTCAGCAAGAGATGTTAGTTGACCGATTCCGACTGCGGCCGAGAGCACTGAGGTATATGAATCACCCTTGGATATGGTGGTAGCCAGGCGGTGTCGTCGCGTCTCGCTTCACACCGGGCGCGACCTCGTCGGGCAAACGTGGTATCGGCTCTGCCGGCACTTGAGGAGGTGGCGGTGCATCCTTCAACGCACGCATCTCCTCTTGAAGCCGGGCCCTTCCCGCCGCCTGCGCTCGGGCGCGCTGTTCAGCCTCACGCGCCGCACGTCGGCTTGGCTCAAAATGGAAATCTGCCGGCTTAACAGGATAGGCTGGCCCAGGATATTCCGGGTGGCCAGCCACCTTGCTTGAAATGATGAGGCGAACCTTTCCTCCTGGCAGGAAATGCACATTTAACTTGCCTGCCTCCACATATTTCTCAATGGGAACGACAGCCTCGTGCCAATGCGGCTTCACTGCATCGCCGGTCGCATTCGGGTCAGAACTGGACGTTGTCCACCTCACCGTGGCAGTTAGGCCAGGGTGCCAGGCTCTTGGGTATGCAATGCAACAGACAAATTTACCTCCACCGCCGTACGCGAACGAGTTGCCCGCCCAAGTGCCATCCACGTAAAACTGGTGGATGTAGTCGGGCGTGTGGTTGTAGGAAGTGATGCTGGCCGCCACCTCGTCATCTGTTGGTGCAGTCTTAGTGGTGCACGCAGTCAGTACGCAAAACGTCGTTGAAGCGATGGCCGCTGCGCCGAGGCATCTCCAGGTTTTCATTGCGTTTCTTTGCGGACCGGTGAGATCAAGATCAAGGTTCTTCCCCAGGCGGCACCGCGTCGCTCATTCGAGTGCAAACCGCTATTACTGCTGCGGCTTCCCCCACAACGGATTCTTGCTATCCGAACCCAGCACCTGGGCGAGCACTTCTGCGTCGCCGTCACGGGCGACTGCAGTGTTCTTGCGCGCACGGGCGTTCTTGGCACGCTTGCCGTGCTTCTTTGCGTGCACGGCCTTCTTGATTCCGCTTTGCGGGGCATTGGCTGATGCCGGCACGGTGGAGGTGTGCTGGGCGCAGATGCCTGCGGTCATCCAGGCGGTGGTCAAGAGGGCTACGGCAAGTTTGTATTGCAGGTTCATTTGAGAGAGTCAGGTTGTTTTAGGGTTGAATTCACAACGACGTCGCCCGGTCATCCGGAAAACGCGTCAATGTTTTTTCGTTTGGTGTTGTCACAAATCCGGTCAGCCCGTACGCCTACGGGGACACCCGTGGAGACCGTTCTCTGGTCTCCGCCGAGAAGGTTCTGTGTCTGAAACTGCTCCGCAGCAACGACGCCACCGTCCAAAAAATACAATCGAACGTTACGGACAGATGCTTGCATAGCCCGTGACGTCGTCCCTTGAAAGGCGGGAACGCTTACGCTTGCCTCGTGCCAACGGGCCGGATCGTCCAGCGTCTGCCAGCGCACTGCAAGCGGCGCCTGGATATCCAGCAGCGCACTGCCAACCAAACTCGAACGTCGATCGCACGGCGCTTCAAAAATGCGCTCATTGTCAGTACCGATCACCAGAGTCTGACCATCGATCTCAAGTCTCGCCAAACCTCGCGGGTATTGATCGGACAGATAGAAGGACACGACATTGCCCACTAGGCCTTGTAGCTCGTCCAGTTTCGATGCGTCCAATCTACCAAGCCCTGGCGCGACATCTACATGATCGTAGTAATGAAAGTACTGATACACCAGCAAGTCGCTCTCGCGAAGGTCCGACCGAAGTCTGCCGAGATCTGGGTATGGGCGTAGCAGCAGTGGGCGCGGGCGTACCGCTACAGGTTGCCCTGCCTCGTCCGTATCGGCGTAGGCGTATGAATGCTCGCCCCGACAGCAACGGCATATGCGGCCATGAACCTGCGCCTGTCTGAGCGCTGCCTACTAAAAGCCACAACGGTCTTCCGCTGAGGTTGACATGCAGTTCGCGGATGTCTGGGTGCGCTTCACTGAACCATCTTCGCGCTGTGTCCTGCACTCCTGCCACAATTGGAAGAACGCTCAACGCTGCAAGAGTCGGCAAGAACATGGCTGCATGCAACTTCGGGGGCAACGGCGCTGATGCACTGCGTCTATATGCAAGCCACGTCAATAGCAATGCCAAACACAACGGCAGACCAATTACCAGCGCAAGCAGGATCGGCAGCACCACGCCATAGTCGAGATTAGGCGTACGAAGCACGATCAAGCTAAGTGTGATTAGCAGGATTGCGAGTGCTGCGCTGAGGGTGATGCCGAGCCAATAGCGCTTCAACATGGAGCGCGGCCTCCGATTCGTTGAAGGGCTAGCCGTCTCCTGAGGCGGCGTGCGGTGCTCTGGCTTCAAATTACTAGTCGTCGTGTGCAGCTTTCAGCCAATCGAAGGGACTGGAGAAAGCTGAAAATCAGCGGTATCAACTGTGGTCGAACACCCGCCGGTATCGGCCATGTCCGTGTGGCTCGCGGCGCGTCTCGGTTCCGAGTATCCACATTGCAACACTGGTTCCTGTACCCGCGTTCGCCCGCAAATCTGCCGCGTCGGCATCGCTCATTATCGGGACAGTTCCCGGTGATTTCGCATCCGCCTCAAGCACCCGACGCTCAAACCCATTGAGTTCGTAGGCCAACGCTGCGCGTCGCATGTTGTTGGCATAGCCGGGGTTCGTGGCTGCCTCTGCTTCACGTAGCAATCGGTCATGCTCAGCCTTCTTGGCCTTGATGTCGGCGATGAATGCGGTGCGTTGAGCTGCAGTGATCGGGCCAAGCAGCCAGAATCCTCCGTGCGAATCATGTACGTACTTGTCAAAGAAATCGCTGGCACCGGCAGTCACCTTCGCTGCAGCATTTACCTCGGCGACGATCTGTTTTTGAAGCTGCGTTGCGGTGGGGGGAGCGTCGACGAATCCGAATCTCCCTCGAAACACTCGGCGCGGCCTGATTGCCTCTTGGGCGCGCGCAACGTCTCTCCGCCAATCCAACTCGGATTCCCATAGATCGATCCGGTCTTGGGCGTCTGAGTGGGTGTAGGACGACATAGCCTTAAAGGTCGCGTCGCTGGAGACATGCGCACGCCACCGCCAGTACAAATGGGTGTGGTACTGCATGCGGTTCTCGCAAGGGAGCCCCTTGCTATCGGCAACATTTTGCTTCTCGGAAAGAGTCGTCCAAGTGGAATATGCGGAAAATGCTTTGTCCAGTGCAGGCGATACGGAAAAATCGTCGGCTAGGCTAGCCTGCATCTCGCTTTTCGGCAGGAGCTTCACGCCTGCATTGCAGGCTTCAAAGTACATATCGTTCAGCGGGATCTGGGATAGAAGTTCAGATCGCCCATTGATGGCCTTGCCTTGCGATCCAGGGCCATACCCCCCCCCTACATCCGAATGCGCACCTGGATAAATGTACTCCCTCGTGTTGTTGGGGTAGTGCTTGCCGCCAATCCGCGCGGTGGAAAGCGGGAACGATTGACGAATTTCATGCGCGGCCACGAAGTGGGTCACGCTTTCAAAATCGCCTATGTCCATCGTACCGTCGGCCCAATCCATAAAGCCCGATCCGACAGGCGACGAATCCGCCAAACCGACTGACGCGACTGTGTCAAAAACACCCAGAAAGCGCATGTTCAGCTCGGCGTATCCCACCTTCATCTTCGTCGCTTTCCGGATCCACTGGCAGCACGTACGAGCCTCCGCTGCGCCACGCGAAAATCCAAATACGGAAAGATGGACCTTCGTGATTCGGGGACGCGCATCCTTGATCTTGGCGAGTAGCTGCTTTTGAAGATCCGCAAAGATGCTGATCATCTTGTCATCGCCCAATCGCCACGCAGTCGCCAACCCACTTTTAGTTGTGACTAGCCGCCTCATCTGCGCCGTGGTCAGCAAACCTGCATCTTCCGATACTGGAGATGACGCTGCGTTGGCGCCGATCGATGCACGACATACTGCGTTGAGCACTTGCAACATGCCCCAATGAATGCGAGCTTCGCCGCCAGCGGCATACGCTTTGCCCGCATCAGTCTCCTCGGGCTCACCGATTTCTTTGAATGCCGTTCCAACGCCGGGCATGTAATACCGAAAATGTTCGGACTGATCATTGCGATGTGCGTTGAAAAGGACCACCACATTTGAGTGCGACCGAGACGGCATGTCGCGCTCCATGTTGTTATTGGTGCCGTCGAAAAACAACCCTACATGTATTTCTTTTGAACAGCTCGCACTTTGCTTTCCTGCAATATCAGCAGTCCCGGCACGACTGCACAACTCGCTCAAGGTCGGCTTGCGTAGTGGACGGGAACCTGACCCCGGCAATTCGGGCTTGTAGTCTTTCCCACCTGGCGGGTTATCCCACCAGTCCCCTTTGTTCGCGGCCGCAAGCGGGCGATATGCAGATTGCCACTGTGCCGCCCTGCCTGGACCATTTACGCCTGCGGGATCCGACCACAACAGGATCTGTTGCCCCGTACTCTTGAGCAGACACTCTGCTGTGTACGTAGACGGATTCCTAAAAAAGCGGCATCGGCGATCACGCGTACTCGCATCGAAACTGATTTCGTACCATCCGGAGCGGAACTCACTCATTTTTCATCCTTAGGTAAAACCGGAGGAGGAGGTAATTTAGTTCCCGCAGGTTGGTCAGACGGAGATAAATTTTTTGCGGACGCGCCGCCTTGCAGCGCACGCATCTCTGCCTCGGCCTGCGCGCGCCCTTCAGCTTGCGCCCGAGCCCGCTCCTCTTCTTCGCGCGCGGCACGTCGGCTAGGCGCGAAATGAAAATCGGCGGGCTTAATGGGATAGGAAGGTCCGGGATAGTTAGGTTGTCCTGCAACCATATCCGAGATAATGAGCCGAACTTTTCCGTCGGGCAGGAAGTGTACATTCAGCGTACCGCCATCCTCCTTATATTTCTCAATCGGAACGACCACTTCATGCCAATGCTCCTGCGCAGCATCCCCCTCAGCATTTGGATCCGAGCTTGAAGTTGTCCACTTCACCTTCGCCGTTAAGCCGGGGCGCCAAGTCTTGGGATACACCAAGCAACAGACAAAACTACCGCCACCGCCATAGGCAAACGAATTCCCCCCCCAGGTACCGTCCACGTAGAACTGGTGAATGTAGTCAGGCGTGTGGTTGTACGAAGTGATATCGGCTGTCGCCTTGCCTTCCATTGGATCTGGTTTTTTTGCGCAAGCGGTCAACGCATACAGCGAAGCCGCTGCCACTGCTGTCAACCCTAAGACTTTCCAAATCTTCATTGTCAACACCTTCCTAAACGTCAGACACCGCAGCGTCGACCTCTCTTGGCTCAAGAGCTTTCCAGATTTCTGGCGGCCAGGCTTTCATGAGTTCCTTGAGGGTAGCGCCTTGAGCAACCTCATGCCACGTCGCTGCCAATGCCGGCAAGCGATGAAAATCCTCGCCGCAATACACGCTCAGCACCGCAAATTGCAGGCGATCCGGTGCCTGCGTCACCTGCAGTTCCGTTGCACGTGCGAGTGACTGTGTCAGCGTCCGATACAAGTCCGATCGGCGCCGATCCACGATCAACTCGGGCGTTGTTTCCAAAAACGCGCTGAAAATGGTGTCGGGTTCGCTGGCGTCGAGCACGGCACCAAATTGGCGGGCGTCGAGTTCCAATGTACCGGCAAACGGTGATACCGCGGGCAGGACTTCAGCAGACTTGGTAGCGAGCTCCATCGGATGCCCTGCTCGGTCGCAGCAACCCCAAGCCACGACGCGGTCGGATAGCGCCGCATGCTGCTCTTCAGACAGCGCAGCCCATAGCGCGGGAAGCACTCGCGTATCAGCAAAACGGCAATGCACGTCCATGTCACCGTCGATACACACAAGGCCTAGATGCGCCAGCGCCTCACATAAGGCATCCGCCGACTGCCGTGAAAAAATCCAACTGAAAGCCGGCGATGCCGAATGCGGCCGCAGCAGCTTCGCCAGCTTTGACCTGACTTCGCCCACGTCGCGCGGCAGTTCAATGAGGTGCGGGGCCTGCGCACCGAACGACGCCAGCCGGGATCGGGCAAATACGTTGTGGACGGGCCAGTTCCAGTTTCCTATCAGGGAGGAAATTCGATGAAACTCAACCAGCGCAGCATCCACCAGTAGCCACGTGGTGCCGTTCACATCCTGCCGTTGCCTGTCGCAAATTTGTGCAACAACCTCGTCAACCGCGATGGGGTCTGTCAGGAATTCCATACCGACGATTACTGCAGAGCGGAAAACGGACTACCGTTCATCGCGGCCTTCAACATGCATTCCACGCAAACGCTCTGTGGGAAGAGCGGCAGCGGATAACTACTGCTTGTCGGGCCCTGAAACTGTCGCTGCGCCGCCTTATACGTAATCGGCCCCGCACACTCCACGGTGATATTCCCACCTTCGAGCGTGATCGACGCTCCGCCGGCCGTGGCGATGCGAATGCGCTTGGCCGCCGCAAAATCCACATTCATATTGGCCGACACCAGCTTCAGGTCCTGCTTGGCCATCAGCTTGAGCACGTCGTGCTGGGCTTGCACGTCGATGTTGTCTTGCCCGGCCGTCAGTTGCAGGCCGATGTTGTTGTCGCCAGCTTTCGACAAGCCTGCGGCCACGCCGATTGCCTGACCAGCGTGCATGCGTGCCTGCTTGCCGATGGCGAGGTTGGTGTCCTGGCCGCTGCCCAGCGCGATGCTTTCACCGTTGGTGAGCTGCAAGTCTTGCCCCGCCACCATGACGAGGCCCGCGCGGCCCACCAGGTGCGCGATGGCTTCGCCCTGATGCGGCACCTTGCCTTGCGTGGCGGTGTTGCCGGCGCGGGCGTCTTGCTTGGCGGCGTCGAGCGCCTTGCCGTCGACCATGCCGGCCACCGCCTTGGCTTGCTTGGCCAGCGGGGCATCGTCGTTCTTGGCGGTGTCGAGCGCAGCGGTCTGGTGCGTAACCGCGCCTTGGCCCAGCGATGACGTCAATTCCTTGGCTTGCTTGATCAGCGCAATGCCTGCCGCGTTGTCGCCGGTGGGCACGGCTTTGCCGTTGCTGGCGTCGCGGTAGGTGGTCAGCAGCAGGCCTGCCTGGCCGCGCACGGCGGCGTGGCCATCGGTACGCAGCTCGAAGCCCTGGCCGCGGAAGCTGCCGCGCCGGTTGTCTTGTTGATGGACAAGATGGCCGAGGTTGAGCTGGCTGAATTGCTGCGTGGTAGCGAGCTGCGTGCGCAACTGGCCGTCGCTGTCGTCAAAGACAAGGTGGTTGTAGCCGCTGCCGCCGTGTTCCGCGCTCTTGAAGCCGGTGTGAGCAGCGGCGTTGCGGTGGCCTTCGGCCTCCGCGCCCATGCCGTGCCACGCGGGGCTGTGGCCGCCGGCCACGTTGCCTTGCGCGCTTGCGGCGCTGTCGCTGCCTTGCTTGTAGAGGGCTGTGCTGTCGCTTTGGCCAGATGCGCCCTGCCCACCCGGCGTGGGCGCGATGCCGGCCTCGCCCTGCCCGTTGTACAACGAGCCGATCACGACGGGCTGGTCGATGTCGTCTTCGCTGAACTTGACGAGCACTTCCTGCCCGATGCGCGGCAGCCATTGCCAGCCCATGCCGGAGCCTGCCTGCCGCTGCGCGACGCGCACCCAGCGGCTGCTGCGATCATCCGCACGCTCGCCTTGTTGCCAGGGAAAGCGCACGCGGATTTCACCTGCGGGGGTGGCGTGGTGTTCGCCCTCACCGCCTGCCTGCGTCTGGCCGTCCGGGCCGACCACGATGGCGCTGTGCACGCCTTGCGCGGTAGGCGCAGCGTAGAGGCGGCCGCAATCGGGTTCTGTCACAGCGGGGCGCCACGGCCGACGTGCATCGCTTGCGCGGAACATTCCCGCGTAGCCGTGCGTGCGTGCGGCCTTGAGCAGATCGCCAGTTGGGGCGTTGCGCTCGACGGGGCCTTCTGCTTCCTGGAAACCAAAAATGCCAGGGCCGGATTCCGGCGCGCTGGGCGGCGTATCGAATTCCAGCGCGGCGTCGAGCCCGCCCAAACGCTGGCTGAGCGCGTTGTGCGTATCGACGGTCAGGTTGTTGATGCCGCAGTGCTCGACCAGATCCATCAACAGCGGATAGGCGCCTTCCACGTCTTGCGGCAGGTGCGGACAATCCACCACCTGCAGGCGCGTGCCGCTGCGCAGCGTGCGCACCGTGCCGCGCCCTGAAAACAACAGCGCGCGCGCCTCCAGGCTTTCCATGACCTGTTCGGCAATGCGCTGGGCATTGGCGGAATCGGGGGCCAGCGACGGACTGATCGACAGATACGCATCCGGGCTCCCCGCGCTGGTGGCGAAGCGTGCGGGTGCATGGGCGCGGGCGTTCTGCTTGCCTTCCGGGTCCCACGCGGCCACCGCCACGCCGCTCACCGTTGTGCGGCTATGGCAAGCGAGTTGCTGAATCGCGTCGCGCTCTTCCAGGCTGTGCGCGCGGTGGAAGCGAATACCGCCCGCCGCAGCTGATTCCGCGTCTTCCTGTAGTTGCGTGCTATCGGCAAAGATCACCAGCGTGTGGCCGCCATGCGCCTGGTCGTCTTCCACCGTGGTGAAACCGAGCCCCGCTTCGGCCAGCAGGCGCGTAATGAAGTGGTAGTCGGTCTCGCGAAACTGGGCGATGTGCGTGCGTGTACCGAAGTCGGCCATGCGTGCTTCAGCACCGGCCGCGTAGCGCCACGAGGCATATGGCTCGTACGGCGACAGCATCTGTTCAATGATGTCGGGCAGGGGCCGGTTCTGGAACACCTGGCTATGGCGCTGCTGCGTGGTCAGCCAGAACCAGGGCACCACGGTCAGGCGATAGCGCGTGAGGCTGCCATCCGCGCCAAGCTTCTCAGCCAAACGGATCAGGCCTGTGCGCTTGGTCTGCGTGCCATCGGCCAGCGTTGTGACCAGCGTGACGCGCTGGCCCAGCAACGATTTGAGTGCGATGCGCGCATTGGCGCTCACGGCCACCACACGCCATTCGAACAGCTCGGACAGCGCCTCCCGACCGAGCCAGGCTTCCACCGCAAGGTC
>Ga0207702_10000234_pt1 | contig 64274 bp, 68 predicted proteins | sample KBSCornC62_FD_184302 | JGI IMG/M metagenome (GOLD analysis project Ga0207702, IMG submission 184302) | Corn rhizosphere microbial communities from Kellogg Biological Station, Michigan, USA - KBS Corn C6-2 (SPAdes) (version 2) | ecosystem: Host-associated > Plants > Roots > Rhizosphere > Soil ...
GAGGTGACACCACACTGTCATTTTGAATGTTTTTCTTTATTTTTTACTCTGTTTTTTGAGTAGAAAATATTTATTTCACTCGGACGTGTGGTGGTCCATCAAAGCTTGTGTTTATTCTACCATCATGTCGTAGAGTCAACAAGCATTTGTAAAATATCCTTGTGGATATATCAACTACTATTTGCAGGGCTTTTTAATGGCTTGCTATGCTATAATAACCTCAAGCTCATTAGAGCTCCGGAGTGAAATAAACAGTGAAGGCTTTCCGTACTATCCTTACTCTTTCTGCCATTATTGCCTTTGGTTTTTTTAGTATTACACCAGTGTTAGCGGCAGATAATACCAGCGTGAGCGCCCAAGGTTATGCAGCACCGAGCCCAGTAGATATTGGTGCAATTGTCACACTTAATAAAGACACTCAATCAGTTGTAACAGCCAAGCAGGCACAATTACAAAACATGTTCGGCGTCGCAGTTGACCGCAATCAGCTCGCATTTGCAGTGTCGAACTCGACTGTGCAAAACGAAACATATGTAGCGGTCTCTGGTACATATAATGTACTCGTCAGTACGCAGGGTGGCGCTATTGAGAGTGGTGACTACGTAACACTATCATCGGTAGATGGCATTGGGATGAAGGCGAGTACTGCCGAAAAAACCGTCTTTGGGCGTGCTGCAGCCTCATTTGACGGTAAGGCACTTACATTGGGTACGACCGAACTCAAGGATTCAAGCGGTGCAGCGAAGACCGTGACGCTCGGAACAATCCCCGTAACAATCAATATCGAACGTAACCCAAATGTTAAGAGTACGAAAGTAAACGTACCGAACTGGCTCGAACGCTTTGGTGTGCAAATCGCTGAAAAACAAATCAGCCCTATCCGTATTTACCTTAGTATGGGTATTACAGCAGTGAGCCTTATCACCGCTATCGTTATGCTCTATGCTGGGGTTCGCAATGCGATTATTGCCATCGGCCGCAACCCAATGACCAAGCGCTCAATCTTCCGCGCATTACTTGAGGTTATTCTAACAAGTATATTGATTTTAGTTATTGGGCTTTTTGCGGTATATTTACTACTGAAGCTATAGCGGAATAAGAAGTGGGCTAGGATGGGATTATTTCATAAACAAACAGATACGGATGACGAATCGCTCGAAGAGGCGAAACTCAAGCAAGAGCAATTTTTCGACGATTACTTCCGCGAAGAGCTCCGCAACCATGGCCGCTGGTATTTCGATAAAGTAATTAAAGAGAATGGTAATCTATTCAAGAAAGACCTTGAAGCGGTTATTGCGCAGGTTAATACCGATCTTAAAGATCACGTTACGAAGCAACTCGATGGCGCCGTGGCAACGCTCAACGCCTCACTAAAAGAGCAAGTCACTGCGCAGCTAAACGAACAATTTTCGACCTACAGTAAGACAATGCAAGAAGCGCAGGACCAAGCGCTCAAGAATATGACTGAGGGTTCCGACGAACTCCGTCAGCAATATCACGAACTAAGTCACCTGCTTAAAGATAATATCGCCGAGCAGAACTCGATGATGCATCATGCGTTCGAAGACCACAAATCCCAGTTGCAGGCGATGGATGAGGCGCAGATCGCTGCGCTCAAGTGGCTCAACCAGAGCGCCGAAAAGCTCCAAGACCAATATCAAGAGATTAATACGATGCTCGAGAAGCAGGTCACAGAGCAGCACGATCGACTCATCCAGGCTTTTGAAAGCAATATGGCCAGCACCGTTGAACACTACATTCTTGAGGCACTGGGTGATCAATTTGACATGAAGGCACAAATGCCAGGAATTATTAAGCAGCTTGAGGACAACAAACAAGCGATGGTGGATGACATCAAGCTATGATCGCGCGTGAAGACATCGACTATAAAGAATTTAGCCTGCCCGCAGGCGTTGTTTCTCGTCGCGATTTAGCGCGACTGGTTATCGAAGCGGAGCATATCGACGACGAGATGACGACAGCAGATGTCCGTGCACGCAAAACAAATCGTGCAGTCGAGACTCCAGCCTTCACTGGCCAATTCACCGACTTCCTTACCGACAACAAGCTTGATTTCAGTGAGAGCAAAGTCCGCACTGATATCATCAAAGAGCTGCGCATGCTCAAAACAAAGGCCCCAGTTGTGCATACAACGTTTGCGGTACCGGCAGATATCGAAAGCCTGCAAACACTTGCAGCCTGGTTTCGCGAATCTGTGCACCCGCAAGTATTGCTCGAAATTGGTTTGCAGCCTGCACTTGTCGCGGGTGTATATGTGCGTACGCCAAACCATGTGCATGACATGAGCTTACGTTCGGCGCTAGTGGGTAAGCGTGAGGTGCTCATAAAAGATCTGGAGGCACTGCGCCATGGCAAGTAAATTTGATAAACTCGTGGCGGATGGCAATCCAGTCGGGGAAATTATTGGTATCGATTCATTCATGGTAAGCGTAAAAGGTTTGCAGCCAACCAATGTGCATGCAATCGTGCGGTTCGACGACGACACGCGTGGCTACGTACATCAGGTCCTCGAAGATTACGTAGTCGTCATGAAACTCGATCCATCACCACTGCATATCGGCGCGGTATGTGTAATCGAAGGTCCTGACATCATGACACCGGTAGGTAAAAACTTCATTGGTCGTGTCGTAAATGTATTTGGCGAGCCACTCGATGGCAAGGGCAACATTGAGCCCGATCAAGAATGGGATGTATTCCATAGCGCACCAATGCTCTATGAACGAGAATTGCTCGATAAACCAGTTGAAACGGGCATTACAATCCTTGATCTCGAATATTCGCTTGCTCGCGGCCAGCGTATGGCAATGCTCGGCGACAGCAAGGTGGGTAAAACTGCACTTGCCGCATCAGTAGCAATTAACCAGAAAAACACCGACCTTACCGTAATTTATGTACTGATTGCTAAGCGTCAGCACGACGTAGCAGAACTTGTAAGCAATCTCGAGAAAAACGACGCGCTCAAAAAAGCAGTGGTTGTTGTGTCGAACTCATTTGAATCGCTAATTCTTACCTACCTCGTGCCATATGTTGGCGCGGCGCATGGTGAGTATTTCTGGCATCAATGCAATATGGATACTCTTGTTATTTATGACGACCTCACGGCGCACGCTCAGGCTTACCGTGAGATCTCGCTGATTGCTGGTGTGAGCCCAGGCCGTGACTCATACCCAGGCGACATGTTCTATACCCACTCAAGCCTCCTTGAGCGTGGTGGTAAAACCGAATCAAATCACGCAAGCCAAACCCTCATCCCAATCGTGTACGCACCAGGCGCTGATATCACTGCGTACCTGCCGACGAACATCATGTCCATTACTGATGGTCAATGGATTTTGGATGGGCAAATTTTTAAAGACACGATGCGTCCAGCTGTGAGCACCGGCCTATCTGTAACCCGTGTCGGTGGCGTAGGACAAAACAAACGCCAAAAAGGCTTTGCAGACCAGCTGAACCGTACGTTGTCTGGCTATCGCACAGCAGAAGAGTATGCGCACTTTGGTACTGAGTTGAGCGCTCAGGCACAGTCTGACTACGATAAGGGTAAGGTACTGTTTAAGCTAATGAACCAGGCAATTGGTGAGACGTATAGTTTTGCAGAGCAGCAATTTTTGATGAGTATCGTGCTTGGCAGCGCCCCTGAAGAAATTATTGATGTTGTGGCGCTGAAAGAAAAAGTACATGACTATGCAGCGAAATTTAAAGAAGATAAAGACATGAATGGTAACTTTGATGAACTTGCGGCTGCGCTCAAAGCTGAAGTCATGACAATTGATACAGTAAAGAAGGCTGCAATCGAAAAGGCTGCAAAGGCAGAAGCGGAGAAAAAACGCCAGGCTGATGAAGCCGCGGCCGCAGCGGCGGCAGCAAGCACGCCAGCGCAACCTACTGCTGGAGGAAATAAATAATGCGACGCCCGCTGGAAATAAAAGCCGAGGAAGCCTCAGTTCGCTCCGTCGTGAGCCTTACATCGGCACTCGAGAGCCTGAGTAGTATGCAGATTGCGAAAACGAAAAATAAAGTACTCATTAGTAACCAATTTTTCGATGAAGTCTGGAATATCTATAAGCAAATTCGTGTCGACGTGCTATTTAATTTTGGTCGTTCACCAGAAGAGAAGCCAATTAATAAAGAATTGCTCATTCTTATTACGGCCAAAGGCGGTCTTAGCGGCGATATTGACCAAAAACTTATTCGTAAATGTGTTGAATATTATGATAGCGAGCAAAATGACGTACTGGTGATCGGTCATCATGGTGCGCTCAAGCTCAAGCAGGCGCATATAGATTATCAATTCTATTTTGATTTGCCAGAAAAAGACTACATCAATGTTGATCCGCTCATGGACATTATTCGTCGTTATGCACGCAGCCGTATTTTCTACCAAGACTATATTTCGCTGTCACAGCAAGAGATCAAAGACGTCGACCTCAGCGAAGTAGTTTCAAGTAAGGGACGTGTAGCAGACCTTGATGTAATTGATAAAAACCTCGTGAGCGAGAAAACCTACATCTTCGAGCCGAGCTCATACCAAGTGGCGGCGTATCTCGAGAACTCCATTCTGCGCCTAACGATTTCACAGTTTATTTATGATAGTCGCTTGGCACAGGTGGCAAGCCGCTTTAAAGCGATGTCGGCAGCAAAAGAGCGATCAATTGGTACTGCAACAGAACTTCATACAGAATTTAACCGCTCAAAGCGCAATCAGGTCGACACGCGACTAAAAGAAAGTTTGGCAGGCCTTAAAAAAATACGAGCGGCGGGGGCGGAGTAATGAGCGAGCAAACAGCATTCAAAAAAGGTGTAGTACGAAGCCTCAAAGGTCTCGTTATTAAGATACAGTTTGATGATGGCTTGCCCGACATCAACGAGATGCTCTATGTCGATAATGAGAAAAAATCACCACTGCTTGTAAGCAGCCTTACGCATGGTGATACTGCAGTCTGCCTCAATATCGGTGGCGACTACAGCATCATGAAGGGCGAAAAAGTGAGCCGTAGCGGTCACAGTCTCGAGATTCCGGTGGGCGAAGAAATGATCGGCCGCGTGTGGGATGCTATGGCGCGCCCAATCGACGGTAAGCCACAACTCGACGACGCCACGCTTGAAAAGATGCCAAAGCGCGCAATCTTTTCACCAGCTTTCCAAGAAACCAGCCTAAAAAACCGCCCAGATGACGTGCTCGAGACAGGTCTGAAGGTGCTCGACTTCTTTACGCCATTCGTGAAAGGTCGCAAGATTGGTATCGTCGGTGGTGCTGGCGTGGGCAAAACAGTGCTCACGATGGAAATCATCAACAACGTTGCCCAGGGGTCTGGCGCAATCAGTATGTTCGCCGGTATCGGTGAGCGTATTCGTGAAGGCCACGAGTTGTACAAGACGCTTGACGATAACGACCTTCTGAAGAATACAGCGATGTTCTTCGGCCAGATGAACGAAAACCCAGTGCAGCGTTCGCTAATCGGGCTTTCTGCAATTACCCTTGCAGAATATTTCCGCGATGACCAAAAGAAAGATGTGCTACTCTTTGCGGACAATATGTATCGTTACATTCAGGCGAAAAACGAGGTCTCGACAATCATCGACCAGACACCAGCAGAAGGCGGATATCAACCAACCGTGTTCTCTGACGTGAAGACATTCCAAGACCGCCTTGCAACCAACGATAACGGATCCATTACCGCGCTTCAAACCATCTACGTTCCAGCCGACGACCTTTCCGACCCAGCCGTGCAGATGATTCAGCACGAGCTAGACTCGACCATCGTGCTTAGCCGTGCCGTAGCCGCACAGGGTATTCGCCCCGCGGTGGATATCCTGGCCTCAAAATCTAGCCTACTCACACCAGAAGTGGTGGGTGAGCGGCATTACGACCTCGCAACACGAGCGACGGCAATTTTGCAGAAGTACGAATCACTGAAGGGCATTATTGCCATCATTGGTGAATCAGAGCTTTCGGTCGAGGACCGCGACGATTATACTAAAGCAAAGCAGCTAATCGAATTCTTCAAACAGCGCTTTAACGTGATGGAAAAGGTAACAGGTGTACCGGGTGAGCACATGACGCGCGAAGACACACTGAATGGGGTCGAAGAAATCATTGGTAAAACTGAGCAAAAGAGTAAAAAGGCCGAAGCCGAGAGACCCGTGGTGGCTGCAGAAAAGCCAGTTGAACCAGCTGAAGAGAAGGCCGCAGACAACAAGCCTTCTGATGAAAACCACGAGGATAAATAGTGGCCGACGAAACAATCTCTCAAACCGAACAAGTACAAGCAGTGGCAAAGCCAAGCGGCAAGCCAACAATGTCGGTGAAGGTGTATGCACCGTTCCAAGTCTATTTTGAGGGCGATGCATATAGCGTGAGTGCAATTAATGCCACTGGCCCGTTTGATATCTTGCCAAAGCACCATAACTTTCTCTGTATGCTTGAGCCTTGTATGCTTGCAATTAAATCACCGCAAGGTGATAAAAACATCAAGATCCACCGCGCCCTGATGCACGTCAAGGCCGACCGAGTCGTTGTCTTTATGGATGTATAAGCGACTACTGGCCGGTTACAAAGTAGTCATAGGCAAATGGCTGGTTTGCTGGTGCCGCATTTGCGGTGCAAAGGCTAAATCCGCTTGTATCACGCGTGGTATAGAACTGTGTCTGTCCAGCGCCAGCACCGACTGGTGACACAATAACGTGCGGCTGCTTATCAAATGATTTACCAAATGTAATATGGATAAAACACCCGGCTGTCGGATTATTACCAGTATTTACATTCACCGTACCGCTTGTATCTGACCCATTCACGGATGCTGAGCCGCCGTCGCCGAGCACGCTCTGGGTGACAGACCTATTCATGTTAGTAGCCGGGAAACTAAGGTGGTTAGGTACGCTCAATGTACCATTACCACTAAGAGTAAGATCCGTAACGGTAAGCTGTGATGCCGTTACTGCACCGCTCAATGTAGTAGTACCCGATACATTCAAGTCACGAATTGTTGTATTACCCTGAATCGCTGTCGTACCTGCTACCTGTAGCGTGTTAATCTGTGCGGTGCCAAGGTTAGAGGTGCCAGAAATCGTAAGGCTCGGCCCCGTAATACTGCCACCGGTCTGGAAATTCCCAGCAACTTGCAAATTACCACGTGCGAGCGTCTGCCCGGCAATTACAGCGTTACCCTGAATCGTAAGTGTCTGCGAGTTATTGCCCACCGATACATCGGTATTCGCGAGCTGCTTCAGTGCACTGTTTGAAAGCGTCTGCCCGGCAATCGTTGGCGATGCAGCCGGCTTCTGACTATTAAAATAATTAATTGCCACGATCACACCCACAACAACGAGCATCAATACAAATATCAATAGGTAGACGTTTACCTTACGGAAGAATTTCTTGATAGGTGAAAGCTTTTGCTCGGTCGGTTCGACTGTAGTGTGTTGCTGGCCAAGTTCTTTCTCTTCTTCAGCAACCTCATCAGGCGTCAAACTAAGCGCATCAGCCGGTGCTTGCTGAGCCTCATCAGCATGGTCACCCGCCACTGGGATGTCTTTTTTCTCTTCGTTGCTTGTATCTTCTGCCATATAAAACTATGTGGTTATGCTTAGCTTTATAGTACTATACTTGCCTCACGCGTGCTAGTAGGCGATAATAGAGCATAACGCATATGCTAACAGGGAGATGGCAACGGTTTGTGGTGTTAGGGCTAACGGCAATGGCTATATTGTCGGGAGTTCAATCTGCCTACGCAGTATCGCCAACCTCGAATTCCGCACATTACCAAGTCTCAGATACCCAGTTCGGGTCAAGCTCAACCAGTCAAACCTGTTCATCGCAATATTGCGCTTCGGCTGGTGTAGGTGGTTCAACAGCAGGTGGCGATTCTGTGAGCGCATCATACGGCGCCACGTTTGGTCCAGTTACCGAAAGTGAGCCCCTCTTGCAGGTGATTGTTGACCCAGGTACCTCCGACCTTGGCAACTTTGATTCCTCGCATGTCAGTACAAAAACTATGTCGATAAAAATTCGCAACTATTTAAGTAGTGGTTATATCGTACAAATCACTGGCACACCACCCCATACCTATAGCCATACCATCAGCGAGCTCGCATCACCAACTTTATCACAGCCTGGTACCGAGCAGTTCGGTATCAATGCAGTCGCAAACACCACGCCAAATGTCGGCGCCAACCCAGTGCAAGTTCCGTCAGGTACGTTCAGTTTCGGTGAAGCGGCCACTGGCTACGACACCGCTAATAAGTTCCAATACAAGAGTGGTGACACCGTCGCAAGGAGCACCAAAGCCTCCGGTGAGACCGATTTCACCATCACAATGCTCGTAAACGTCTCCAACACAACGCCGGCAGGGCAATACTCGAGCGATTTTTCAGCAGTTGTAATCCCATCCTACTAGGCGACAAACAACTTAATTACACATGAGTAATAGTGTTAAGTTAAATCTGCCTGAATATCTGTGGATAACTCTACAACACCGCTATTGCTTTTGCATTCTTGCTAATGGTAATATGTGCTTGTAACCCTAAGGAAGGGCATAATAATAAAACAAAAACTAAGGAGATATACTAATATGTATACACTTAAGTCAATCGCTAAGCGCGGGGCTACCCTCAGCGCGGCGTTTGTACTAGTGGTTTCATCTCTTGCAGCGTCGGCAGCGCCGGCATTTGCAGATGCACTGAATCCACTAACCGAGCGTAGCTTGACGCTATCAAGCTCATCACCAGGATGGGCTGATACAGACGGCTCTGGGAATAGCACATATGCACCGCCAAACAGCGGCGCAAATGGTAAAAAAACTGGTAACTACTTTAGCTTTAAAGTAAGTACAGACACAAGCACGGGCTCTGACAAGATTAAGGCTATGTCACTCCAATATTGTACAAAGTCAGCAGGCGACTGTACTGCGCCTGGGGATGATGCAACTCACGGAACAGATACAGCAAGTACCTCTGACCTTAAAGTTACCTACCCATCAGCAGCTGAGGTTGCTAACCCTGGTGACTTTAATACAGTCATAGACACGAGCACTGGCACAGTGAAAGCGGTACCGGGCTACACAAATAACAACCCTAAGTATCTGACACAAGTCGGTAGCGGTGATCCAGCTGAGGCAGCAAAAAATGTCGCCGGTAACTTCATCGTAATGTACAAGAGTGGCGGTACTTGGGTGCAAAGCACTGGTTGGACGGCTACCACTTCTAATCAAGAAGAGGCCTCAACAGGCACAACTGGTCAGGCCAATACGATTATCCTGCAAAACTCAACTGGCCTTGGCCTAGCGGCTGGTACGGAAGTAAAAGTACTTCTCTTTGCAACGACCAACGATTACATTACAAACCCAGGTTCAGGTGCATTCTTCGTAAAGATTAACACCTTTAAGAACTTTACAGCACTTGCTGCAGGCACTAACACCTTGGCAAATAACGTTGCATCCGGCGATGTTATCGATGGTGGTGTAACTGTAGCAAATGTGATGAATCAGTCAATCCAAATTACCACCAAGGTACTGGAAACGATGGAATTCTCTGTTGGTACAGTAGATCCAGATACGCTTACTAAAGCAGAACTCGGAGCATCCGATAACGCAACAGGTAACGCTCACGTTCCATGTAACACAATTCTGACACGCATGGGTACAAGTGGCCCACAAAACGTCCTTGCCCTTGGTGACCAAACCTCAGAGAGCTCACTTGATACAACACACACGTATGCAACACACTCGTACTGGCGACTAAGCTCTAACTCTAGTGCTGGTGCAACTGTATACTACTCTGGCCACACACTTTCTAACACCTCTGGTGACGAAATTGCACCTATCGGTACAACGGCAGATACTTCAAAGCCTGGATCAGAGCAATTTGGTCTAGCGCTTGCCACTACAAATCGGACTGGTGGTCCTGCCTTTGATAATGCTAGCTATGGCGTAGACTACAGTACCGCAGGCTCAACCTATGAGAACGCGGCCGACAATGGCAAAACTGCTGTTGATAATTCAGTACTTACTGACCTTGGCGCAACGAACAGCGGATCATGGGACTACACAAACTTGAACAAGAGCTACCACTCACCTAAGCTTGACCCACTCACTCCAGCAGCTGCATACGGTGGCGGTTCGGGTACGATTGGTAGCGGCGGTACGGCATCATTTGCCTTCGACAAGATGTCAGACACCATTCCAGCGGCAATCGCGTCTGAAAGCAGTCAGGTTGTCGACTGTGTAACAGCTAAAATGCGCTACATTGGTAACATTGCAGCGACCACTCCAGCTGGTATCTACACAACTAAGATTAACTACATCGCAGCTCCTCAATACTAGGATTTAGCCAATACAGTTAAACTACAAAACCGACCCTTCACTGGGTCGGTTTTGATGTGAGTAAGCACTAACAGTATTGTCAGGGCTATAGTACAATAACAGGTATGGGACGTATGAGGCGCACATTATTTTTGTTACACACGCTTTTTCATTCGTGGCGATATATTTGCACTGAGGAATTCGTGGCGTTACTGCTCGCACTATTTGTGTTTATGGTGCCCGTATCTGCGACAACCCGTTTTGAGACACGTGGGCTATTGATGCAGACGACAGACCCTGGCGCAACAACATCCTATACAGTTACTTTAAAATTTATGAGTCCAGAGCAAGTTGGGTCGTTAGATATGCTATTTTGCAACGACCCAATTCCGTATATGCCCTGTGCGATACCAACAGGGCTAGATGTATCGCATGCAACGCTAACAAATCAGTCGGGCGAGACGGGCTTTTCTATCCATTCGCAAACGCAGAATCATATTATACTCGCGCGCACACCTACAGTGCCAATTTACCCCTCTGAATCAAGTTTTACGTTCAGTGGAATCGTAAACCCAACCGATACAAGCCAAGCCTTTTCTATTCGTATGAAGAGTCTATCATCTATAGATGGCACCGGGCCGTTGATTGATTTTGGTTCAGTCCGTGGACAAGTCGAAACAGGGATAATGATTCAATCTCAAGTACCCCCAATGCTTGTCTTCTGCGCCGCACAACACGTTGATGATAACTGTGCTGGCACCGATGAAACCTATTATCGTGACATGGGAACATTGAGCCCTCACGATACGTTAACAGCTCAATCCCAACTCGCAGTAGGGACGAATGCAAGTCAAGGATTTGTGGTGACGGCGAATGGCCCGCCAATGTCCGCGGGTACGAGTGTGATTAACTCGCCAGTATTACCCACCGAAAGTCAGCAAGGCACAAACCAGTTTGGGATTAATCTAGTCGAAAATACCGTGCCTGCAATTGGTAACAACCCGGAGGGTACATGGGCAAACGCTGTACCATCGGCAGATTATGGGATACCAAATAAATATAAATTTGTCTCAGGCGATGTTGTGGCGTATTCGCCAAATGTTAGCTTGATGCGCAAGTTTACGGTTAGCTACATTCTAAACTCAAGCAAAGATCTTCGAGCCGGTGTGTATACAACAACGATCACCCTTATAGCCAGCGGCCGCTTTTAGTGCTACAATACAGCTTATAGTTACAATACTACAAATATGAGGAGTTATTAGAGGGACATGAAACACATAAAAAGCCTAGTGCTGGCTGTATTTGCTGTACTACTAAGCGTGACATATGTATTGCCTCCTACGCAGGTAGCGGCTGACTCTTCATCAGCCCTTGGCATTGCGCCTAAAAAGAATTACGTTATTGAGCCAGGCAATAGCGTGCAAGATAAATTGAACATTACGAATCTTGATCAGGCGACAGCCCTGAATCTCACATTGCGTGTCATCGACTTTAGTTTTACTGGTAATGGCGGTACGCCAAAGCTATTTTTAGACACTAATACACCACAAACTACTTGGTCGCTACGTTCTTATTTAAAAGTTCCGCAAACAGTAACAATTGACCCAGGTAAAAGCAAGCAAGTCGACTTAAATGTAGCCATACCTAAGGGCCATGGTGCGGGCAGCTACTATAGTGCAATAGTGTATTCATCGGGAAGTGGCCAAGGTGGAAATATTGGACTTAACGCGTCAGGTGTAACACTAGTATTCGTAAACGTCCCTGGTAAGGTGAAGGAGAATCTTGATTTTACGCACATTGGTGCATACGATCGGGCGGCACAGGGTGATCTATCAGGCTATCATTACTTCAATACACAGGCTCCAGATACAATTGCGTATACCCTAAAGAACAATGGAAACGTAGTTGAAGCACCTGCTGGTAACATTACCCTACGTGACATCTTTGGTCGCACGACAACTATTAATGAGCTTAACCCTTCTAGCTCTCTAGCGCTTATCGGACAAGAGCGCACGTTCTTAACATGTGTAAAATTGAAACCTGAGGATGTGAAGCTAGGTAATACTACAACAAAATCCTCAACATGTGACGCTTCAGGTTTATGGCCAGGCTACTACAGTGTGTCTGCGGACCTCTTCTACGGGCAAAATGGTAATTTAACCCAAGAAGTGACAAAAGTTGGCGGATTCTGGTACCTACCATGGTGGTTCATTGGTGTAGCGGTCGTTGTTCTCGGTGTAGCAGGCTTCTACGGTTGGCGCGCATACAACAAGATCCGCAATAAACTCTACGGTCCACGTGTTGCCAAAACCAAATCGGCCCGACGCAAGTAATCAATAACAGCCTTTTGCCGTTTACGGCTACGCTGTACAATAGACATAAGCATGATGTACGCAGCACGTACAATTCAACGGTGGGGAACCCTAAGTATAGTGGGGGCGACAGTAGTTGCCCTCAACTTGCTTGTGCAGCCAGCGAATGCAATCACACAGATTCCAAATCCAGAGCCTAAGCCCGGCTCATTTGGTCTAGCTGCGTCTAAAACGCAGGTGCCACCAACTCAGGGCGCTACGATCTCCACACCAGGAAGCGGCTCTGGATTTACGAATTCACCAATCACGGTTGCTGGTATATGTCCGAATGGTTTACTTGTGCAGCTATATGATAACGGTGTAATGGTGGGTTCATCACTCTGTAATGGCGGCAGTTTCAGTATGCAGGTGAGCTTATTTGCAGGGTCAAATGAACTCGCGGTGACCGTTTTCGATGATTTAGGCCAAACCGGACCTACTTCGGCGGCGGTCACTATAACCTACAGCGATACACACTTTAGCGCCTTTGGTTCATTAGTAACGCTCACAAGTTCGTATGGCAGGCGTTCAGCGCCCGCTGGTACTTCGCTAACCTGGCCATTACAACTATCGGGCGGCAGCGGTCCTTATGCATTCAGTATTGATTGGGGCGATGGGTCAAAACCGCAGCTAAAAAGCCAGGCATTCACGGGTGTTGTGCCAATTGACCACCCGTACTCGAAGGCGGGTATTTATCCGGTTTCTGTCACAGCCACGGATGCAGACGGCGTATCGGCATTTTTACAGGTTGTAGCGGTTTCTAGCGGCAAAGTAGATAGCACGACAGCGGGTGTTGTGGGTGGTGATTCTTCAGGAAAAGCATCACAGGCGCCGCCACAGGTGCTTTGGGTGCCAACGATTACGATGTTTGCATTATTTCTGCCTACGTTCTGGCTAGGTAGGCTTAGCCAAATGGTGTCAATCCGCAACAAGATGCTTAAAGAGCGCGATACTTTCGAGAACAGTAAAAATAGATAACCTGTGGAAAACTTTTATATAATATTGTTGACAAGCATGAGCAGTATTGTGATATACTAGCCTTGTCAAGAGAAGACAAAACAAATATTTCTTTAAAAAACGTGAGGAGAAGGAATATGAGTTCCTTTAGGAGTATTAGCCAGCGGACAGGCCGCATGGCTACTTTAGCGGCATTGGTGGTCGCAACATTAGGGCAGGCGGTGTTGCCTGTGCTAGTATCGGCTGACTCGATTACGAGTCGTTCAATAGAATTAAGTAGTGCGACAAAAAGTGCGACGGGAGTATCATACAAGGTCGCATTTACGGCTACTAAGGCGGCTGGTGCATATGTTGTTGAATTCTGTTCAAATTCACCAGTAATTCCAGATGCATGTACAGCACCGACTGGATTTAGTGCAGCGAGTGCAGCGCTTGGTGCAGCCGGCACTACAGCAACTGCAGTGACAGGTTCGACGAATAAGCTAGTTGTTACAAATGCAATCTCGGCTGCTGAGTCAATTACAGATACATTTACAGGTATTACAAACCCTTCATCTGCGGCAACAATGTATGCTCGTATCGTCAGCTACGATAATGCAACTGACGCAGGCAACTACGCATCGGCCACACTCGGATCGGGCGTCCAAGACCAGGGAAGTGTTGCGATAGCGATTACAGATACAATTGGTGTGTCTGGTGCTGTTGCAGAGTCGCTTCTATTCTGTGTTTCAGGTCCAGCTTCGGGTGGTGGTAATCCAATCACCTCTGGCTGTACGGGTACGCTTACAGCCCCAACACTAAAATTGGGTGAAGATAACGGTACGGGCGGTGTCGCACTTGTACCGAGCGCAATCTCATCAGGTACTATCTACACGCAGCTCTCTACAAATGCAGCGAACGGAGTGGTAGTTAATCTCAAAAGCAGTGCAGCAAGCTGTGGCGGACTGAAGCGGGTTGACGACGGTCTCTGTGGAATTAAACCAGCAAATGGTACAAACGGAAACGTTGCTGCGGGAAGTGCACTCTTCGGAGTAAAGACTGGCGCCGCAGTCTCAGACACTGGCAACGGGTCCCTCGCTATTGCAAGTGGTTACAACGCAACAGACTACAAGCTCAATGCGGCGACAGATAATTCAACTGGAGTAACGAGTACATACGGGGACGAGGTATTTAACGCTCCTGGCTATGCAAACAGCCTGGATATGCCCCTAACCTTTGGGGCGAGTGTAGCTAATAACACACCTGCAGGTAATTATTCTGCGGACCTCAACTTAGTTGCAACTGGTACTTTCTAAACAATTCTAGAATAACAAAAACAACACCCCTCTATCGTAAGGGGTGTTGTTTTTGTGGCAGTCTGTTATACTAAACGTAAGTTTAGGTAATGGGGGAGTATACTGAGGTGGCTATGCAGCGCATCAGAATAAACATCAAGTTTTTATTAGTTGCCGCAGCAATGCTTGTGACACCGTTCATGGTAATTCCGCAGAATGCATGGGCGGTAACAAGTGCCAATAATCAGGCAAATACGCTTAAAGTATCACCTGTTCGGAGCGACATATCTGTAAAACCGGGCGAAAGTAAGACGGTTGAAGTTACGGTGACTAATCTCACTAAAGCTGACATCTCAATTCAGCCATATGAGAACGACTTCATTGCAAAAGGTGAAGATGGCACACCTGCACTTATTTTAAACGATAACCAATATGCACCTACGCATAGCTTGAAGCGTTTTATGTTGCCGCTTGGGGGGTTCACAGTCCCTGCTGGTAAAGCAAAGGCTGTGAAGGTTACAATTTCTGTACCTCCTACTGCGCAACCTGGGGGCTATTTCGGCGCCATTCGCTTTGCGCCTGCAAGCCCAGCTGATGGTGGCCAGGTAAACTTAAACGCCAGTGTTGCATCGCTGATGCTCTTAACAGTGCAAGGTCCAATGACCGAAAAGCTTAACGTCACCGACTACAGTGTTCAGCAAAATGGTAAAAGCGGTACGTATTTCCAGAATCCCAACAATCTTGCATTTAGTTTTCGGTTTGAAGACAAGGGCAGCGTGCAGGAGGCACCATTTGGTAATATTTCTGTGAAGAACGGTGATAAAGTAATCTATAGTCATGAATTTAACAACAAATCCCCTCGTGAGGTGGTACTACCTGACAGCGCTCGTCGATGGACAGTTCCACTAAAAGATATTGGCACATTCGGCTACTATACCGTTGAAGGTACGCTTACCTACGGTAGCAAAAATGAAACCGTAAATATCTCTCAATCATTCTGGGTAATTCCATTTGCAGTGATTATCGGTGGTATTGTTGGTCTGCTTGCACTAATCGGCCTCATTGTCGGCATCGTTGCCTTCCTTCGTAGCTATAAGCGCCGAATCATCAATACTCAAGGTCGCGGGGGACGCAGGCGTTAATATGAACGGCCGCGTTACCACTGAGAAACTTTCATTCAAACTTATACTGCTCGTTATTGCTTCAATAATTCTAGCAATCATGACATTTGCGATTAATTGGCGAGATGTCGGGCAATTCTGGTCATATACCAATGTCGCCAAGATGATCTTGGCAGGGATTATTGCATATATCACAGTGTTCTGGCGCACATCCGCCCAGCAACAGTATAAGCTATTCAAATCAGTCGTTACTCTAGCAGTGCCGGTATTTGCTATATTTGCCACCGTTACATTACTCGTAAACCCGAACCTAGCAGAGGTACTGGTGCGCGAAAGTCATGCGTTTGAAAATATCGAGGCATGGTTCTTATTTACTGGTGCTATTTTTATGTTCATTGCAACAGTCCGACTCATGCGCGCTGGCCGAAAGCTCGAAGCGGTTGGCGCGGCGGTGATGGCTTTAGCGATATTCACTATTGCTGGTGAAGAAATATCGTGGGGCATGTGGCTATTTAACGAGCATACAAACACATTCTTCCACCAGCTTAATTCACAGGACGAAACCAACTTGCACAATATAAACACATTCCTTAGCGAAGATCTCTACTACTTTGGCTCGTTTGTATTACTCGTCATGGTACCGTCCTTTAAAGATTCAATCGCGCGCCTGCTTGCTAAGTTCAAATTAGAGCGCCTTACGTCGCTATTGCCAAGCACTTGGATGATGCTACCGTGGACAGTAATGGCAGGGTTCCTAGCGTCATACAGCTATATGCAGACCACTATTCTGCTTGGATTCTTTGGGTCGGTGCTTGTGCTTATCCACGCCCTTCTCTCAAGCCCATCGAAAACTCGTGCGTGGATGACAGTAGGGTTCTTAGCCTTACTGCCTATAGTCGGATTCGTCTTCACATTTAGCTGGCAATCAGTATATATCGACCGTATTCGCGGTGGCTCGCCAAAGGAGTACATGGAAGTAATGACCTCATTTGGCCTCTGTGTATACGCCGTAGATGTCTACGTACGACTATTTATTCATGGACTGGATGAAAGACCTCTGATTAAGCGAGTTTTTACAAAGTCGTAGTGGATAACTAAAACGGTTTAGGTGGGGTACAATAAAGATATGCGTAAAAGCGTAAGAGGTTTCACAATTGTCGAGCTTCTCATTGTTGTCGTCGTGATAGCTATTCTTGCGGCTATTACAATAGTTACATATAATGGTGCACAAAAACGTGCTCTCAATACCGCGCGGCTAACAGAGGTGATTGCCTGGAAAAAGCAGTTGCTGCTATATTACGCAAATAATGGGCAGGGGGTGGATGTAACAGCGGGAAATTATTGCCTGGGATATGGGTTTCCAAGCGGAAAATGCCGAAACTATACAACGACCGGATCTAATACGTATAACGAAGCAGATAATGCAGCATTGATGACAGAACTAAAGGGTGCCGCAGGGGGATCACTGCCTTCTGGGAGTCGACAGCCTGTAGGGAACTATATCGGCCCATATGTAAATATCTGGAGTGGCCAATCTGGATTTAGTCTATATAGCTTCTTCAGCGGCGGGTCTTCAAATTGCCCGGCACCATTAACATATGTATGGGACGATGGCGCAGGCGACCTTATGTGTGGCCAAGATGTATCCTATAATTAATCTTTAGCCGTAAGTTCGGATTCTATAGCAGGATTTGCCATAGCGGATGCTGCAACTGGTTTCGATCGAGCTTTATCGCGTTCATTCATCTCACGTAAGATGTCACGCATCTCTATAGTGGCACGATGTGCACGGTAAGTGGTGAGTGCGTTAACGAAATAAAGCACCACGATAACAATAGAGGCGACGCTTGCAGTAATAGTGAACACAGTAATGAGTGTGGTAATCCCGGCAGGTAGCGAAAACAGTGAATTATTAGTACCGCCAGAGGTGTCATTAAGCAATGAGTGTAAGTTCGTATCCATACTAAAAGCATAGCATAAGCATATTGTTATGGTACAATCGGTGACAACAGTATGATCACACCTACATTACTCAAGCAATTCCTAATCATTTCCGATCAAGTCGACGCGCGCGAGCTCACGGTTATTTTGAATGAACTTGAGCGACTTCTTGCCAGAGGTAGGCGGGGTAATATTGTCGAGCTTGGTTGTTATGTTGGCACAACATCGCTGTTTATCCGCCGGTTAATGAACGAATATAAAGTAACCGATGAATTTCATGTGTATGATTCATTTGCGGGCCTCCCAGAAAAAACTCCCCAAGATATAAGTGTAGCTGGTGACCAGTTTGTAGCAGGCGCATTATATGCTTCGCGCCGCACGCTGCTTGAAAATTTCAAAAAATCACACCTGGAGCCGCCGATTGTACATAAAGGCTGGTTCAGCGATTTAGTATCTGAGGACATGCCAGATGGTATTCTGTTTGCTTTCCTAGATGGCGACTATTACGAGTCAATTCGCGACTCGCTGAAGCTAGTTGAGAATAAGTTGCTACCAGGCGCTGTAATTATTGTTGATGATTATGCAAGTGAGGCGCTACCTGGTGCAGCCGCAGCTGCCGATGAATGGGCGAGTCGTAAAGGGTGCCGAGTTCAAAGTATGGCAAGTTTAGGGATTATCCGCACTTAGCAAATGGGTTTCTTTAAGCATTTGCCAAGAAGTATTTGCAAAACTGGTAGTATACGATTAAGGGCCCGCGCCTACGAAGTGACAGGAGTATACTATAACCATGAAGATTTTAGTTGTTGACGACGAAATACGAATCGCACGAGCAATCAAGCAAGGACTCGAGCAAGATGGCTACGCAGTCGATCTTGCATATGATGGCGAAGACGGCTATAACTCGGCGCGGGCTGACGAATACGACTGTATTATTCTTGATGTGATGATGCCAGAGATGAATGGCTACGAGGTATTGCGCAAGCTTCGCGATGACGGCTACAAAACGCCGATTTTAATGTTGACTGCGAAAGACCAAGCACGCGATGTCGTGAAAGGTCTCGATAACGGCGCCGATGATTATCTTGCGAAGCCATTTTCGTTCGATGTACTCGGTGCACGTCTCCGCTCACTATTGCGTCGCCCACACGAGATGGTAGATAACGTGTTGACCGCTAAAGATCTTGAGATGGACATTGTCCGCCGTGAAGTCCGCCGCCAAGGTAAACTTGTACAGGTATCAAGTAAGGAGTTTGCAATTCTCGAATACTTGCTCCGCAACAAAAACCGCGTGCTTTCCAAGACGAATATCATGACGCATGTCTGGGACTTTGATGCCGACATCTTGCCAAATAATGTCGAAGTATTTATCAACTATCTTCGTGGTAAAATTGATAAACCGTTCAAGGGTGACCAACTCATCCAAACGGTACGAGGGTTTGGATACGTAATCAGAGACGAATAATGAAACACCTTAAACAAGATGCCTTGCGACTCACCGGCACTTACCTTGCTATCATTATGGCAATGAGTGTTGGATTTAGCGTTATCTTTTATAGTGTTTCGATGCGCGAGCTCGATAGGCGTCCGCATGCAATCTCACTGAGGGATATCGCACCCGATCGCGACACACAATTAACTTTTGATGATTATCTGTCTAACCGTGCCAATGAGGCTCGCACATCGTTGCTTGTTGATCTAGTCATTGTGAATCTCATGGCGTTAATATCGGGGGGTATTTTAAGCTACCTGCTGGCGCAGTATACACTACGGCCGATCGAAGAAAACATGGAGGCACAGTCACAGTTTGTGAGTGATGCAAGCCATGAACTGCGCACGCCGCTAACAGCACTGCGCACAGCAAACGAAGTCGCGCTCCGTGATAAAAAACTAAAACTTGCCGATGCCCGTGCGGTGATTGCCGACAATATTGAGGATATCACGCGGCTACAATCATTGGCCGATGCAATGCTTGGCCTACTTCGCGACGATAGTAGTGGACTTCAAGACAATGTCTCACTACCAGACATAGTAAGTGAGGCAATGAGCATGGTGGTCAGCCAGGCCCAAGCAAAGAATATCTCTGTTGAAGATGCAACGGGCGACACGACAGTATATGGCAACGCTCGTAGCCTGACGCAGCTCCTTACGATCCTGCTCGATAATGCAATTAAATATAGTCCCGCGGGTAGCGCGGTGCATGTAGCAAGCGAGGCGCAGGGCCGTTCGCTGGTACTGTCAGTAAAAGATGAGGGCATCGGCATGGATGAAGATACGGTTAGGAATGCATTTACGCGCTTCTATCGCGCCGAAGAATCACGAAGTACCACAGGCTATGGTCTTGGCCTCTCGATTGCTAAAAAAATCACCGAAGCACATCACGGTAAGATTACTATCAAAAGTACACCAGGTGAAGGCTCCGTCTTCACTGTGACACTTCCGTTAGAATCTATGTAGCTGCTTTTCTGCGTTCAATAATACTGCTAGCAACGGCCGTGGCAATAAAGATAAGCCCTATTGAACCAGTGAACCACTCGGCTGGCTCAATATGGTAGAGCTTCGCAAGCATAATAATACCTAGCACCAAGATAGCCCAGTGTGCACCGTGCTCAAGGTAGCGGTAGTGGCTAAGCGTATTTGCACGCGTAAGGTAAATGGTAAGCGACCGAACCCACAGAGCGCCCACGCCGAGACCAGCCATAATCAGTAGCACATCGGTGCTTATAGCAAATGCACCGATCACTCCATCGAGTGAGAATGATGCGTCAAGTACATTAAGGTATAAGAATGATGCAAAGGCTGCTGCCCCGGCTAGGTGTGACGCATTTGATTGTTTGCCGCCAAAATACTCACCAAAGAGTTCAAGCGCTATGTGTAATACAATGCCAATTGTAGATGATGCAAGTACGATAGATCTTAGCGATTCATCAACAGTCGCATATAGGCCAAGCGCCACAAGCAGCATAATGAGAATCTTAAAGCTGTCATAGGTACCAAACCGAGAAAGCCATCGTTCGATATGGCCCAGCCAGTGAATGTCTTTGTTGCGGTCGAGGAAATAGCTGACCCCAATCATAAGGAGGAACGATCCACCGAAGGCATTAATAATTGGCGCTGCGTCGTGTAGCGTCTCTGCGTAGTGGCGTGGCTCATTGAGCGCCATATTCACGACATCTCCAAACATGTGGCTGGATGAAATCATAACAATAACAATTGGTAATACGAAGCGCACAATAAACACGGCAAAGACGATACCAACCGTCAGAAAGAGCTGTTGCCAGAATGAGGACATGCGACCAAGAATCTTACTGTTAATAACCGCATTGTCAAAACTAAACGTGATCTCTAGAATTACTAGAATCAGAAAAATCCAAAGACTATCGAGCGGTGCCTGGAAACCAATGAAGGTTCCGACCAGTAACGAGATAATGATAGATGGGAGAAAAATACGGAGACTAGCGTGTGGTTGCATACTTTCAAGTATAGCAAAGCTTAGACTTACAGTATAAACTATAGGGGAGATGATTACGTATTACCAACGCACCAGCGAAACAGCAGGCCTGACTGAGCAAGATAAGATTTCTTCTGGTAGTTGGGTGCGATCAGAGCGTCCGACGACTAGCGATATCGAAACATTACACAAATTTGGCATCGATGCCGATCTATTGACTGACGCCCTTGACCCGCACGAAGTACCTCGTATTGAGCACGATGATGGCTGGACGTACTTTATTACCCGTGTCCCTGATGTCGGCGATAACTTTAATGATTACACGACCCCAATGATGTTCGCGCTCGGTAAGGATCAAACAGTAACCGTGAGCCGTGATTCACTTGGTCGTTTATGGTTACCATTTGTTGAAAAAACGACGATCTCGCCAGGGCAGCAGTCGAAACTCTTTTTAAGTATGGTAGAAATTATCTTCCAGTCGTACCAACAGCGGGTGACGATGATCAATCGCCAAATGCGCGCACTTACCAGCAATATTCAAAGTCTGCGCCCACACGACATCTCGATGATTGCCGAACACGAGCGAAAACTGAACGACTATCTTGATGCACTCATCCCGACAAACACTGCGCTCGAAAAGACGCTTAACCCACGCTTCAACCTATTGCGCCTTAGTGATGATGACCAAGATATGGTTGAGGATCTTTCTGTGGACATTGAGCAGGTAATTGCCCGCTGTAAGTCGCTCCTTCGTACCATTACAAACGTACGCGACAGTTACCGCGCTGTGATGGATACTCGCCTTAACGAAACGATGCGCGTATTGACCGTTGTGACATTGTCACTAACAATCCCAACCATGATCTCAGGTGTATTCGGCATGAATGTGGCACTGCCAGTAGATCTGCATGATGGCGCTATCTTTTGGATTGTAATCGTAGTAAGTTTAATTGCTGCGGCAAGTGTGAGTGCGTATTTTTTGAGGAAACGGTAAATGTCACTCAGCCTTAATGTCACCAACGAGTATTCACATCGCGCTCGGTCGCGTATCACGGTGATGACGGTAATCACAATCTGTTTAGTCGCGAGTCTGGCGGTAATTGCTATTAAGCTTGCAAGGGGAGTGCAAGAGCATGAAACACTCGGCATGGACAGGCGGATACTGTTGACGATTCATCAACATGCGACACCATTCCTTGATTGGTTAGCAGTGCACACGACCGATATTGGTAGTCCTCTTGTCGCTATCGCTATCGCATTATGTATTGGGTTTTACCTTGCCTATAAACGTGAGGTTATTAGGTTCTTTATCATTGGTGGCAGTATGGTGGGTTCCGCAGGTCTTGTGTTCATCATTAAATCACTGATTGAGCGCCCACGCCCGCAGCTATGGCATCACCTATTATCCGAAAAAGGATTTTCATTCATTAGTGGGCATGCCACTATGAGTATGACACTTGCTGCAGCGATAGTGGCTATTCTTTGGCGCACAAAATGGCGCTGGCCAGCAATTATTGGCGGTACTGTATACGTAAGCTGGGTTGGATTCTCACGTCTTTATCTAGGGGTACATTATCCGACAGATATTCTTGGCGGTTGGGTGGTTGCTTCGGCCTGGGTACTTGTTGTTACGCTGACAATTCATCTTGTCTTCGGCGATACGATCAGTATTCCATTTGCAAAAAAGTCTTGACATACAAGTTATACAAGTATAACATTATATTTATGGCTTTTGAACATAATGTCAAACTAGCGGGCACGGTAACTGTTGGTCCTAAAGGGCAGGTGGTTATTCCGGCAGAAGTCCGCGAACAAATGCAATTTGGGCCCGGTGACAAGCTAGTTGCACTGTATATCAAGGACAAAAAATCAGTGCTCCTTATTACCGAAGAACAAGCCCAGGCATTTGTCACTCATATGGGTGAACAGTTTACACAATTTAAAAAAGACCTTGAGGAAGGAAAAGAATCATAATGTTGCATCACTTCTCTTTGCGACAAAAAATTATTGTCATGGTTGCTGTGATGAGCAGCCTATTCCTTGTTGCACTCGACCAGACAGTCATTGCTACCGCGTTGTCGGCAATCGTCCGTGAATTCAAGAGCTACTCGAGTCTTGGCTTTATTGTGACTGCGTACATGCTTACAACGACGATCACTGTGCCACTCGCTGGTAAATTGTCTGACATGTATGGTCGCCGACCAATGCTAATTACGGGTGTGAGTATTTTTACGATTGGTTCACTACTCTCTGGGTTGTCACCGTCAGTTGAATGGCTGATCGCATGGCGAGCCTTGCAGGGTATTGGTGGCGGTATCATTACCTCGCAGGCCTTTACGATCGTCGGTGACCTCTTTACCCCGCGTGAGCGCGGTCGTTGGCAGGGCATGATTGGTGCCGTGTTTGGCATGAGCTCGGTAATTGGTCCACTAATTGGTGGCTGGCTAACCGACAAACAGCACATCCTCGGCCTTGTGACCGACTGGCGCTGGACATTCTTCATTAACGTACCGGTTGGTATTATTGCTGCCATCATTATTATGGCAAACCTCCCGAATATCAAACATGATGCAAAGCACTATCCAGACTATGCAGGTGCAGCAATGATGTCTATTGTACTTGCATCAGTAGTACTTGCAGTCGATAATACGAAGGTTATTTTCAAGTTTCTAACTGATACTGGTGTAGAGCTTGGCCTTATCCAAGGTATCCTGTGGTCGATTGTTATCCTAGGCACCGGTCTCTTTATAGCTGTTGAGCGCCGTGCAAAGCAACCGATCCTGCCACTCCGCTTCTTCAAAAAGCAGGTATACACAAAGCTCACCGCTGTGACACTTCTCTTTGGCGCCGCGTTTATGGGTTCAATCTTGTACCTTACGCAGTTCAACCAGCAGGTATATGGCGCATCTGCATCTCAAGCGGGGTATATGCTCCTACCGATGGTTGCAGGTATGATGGTATCGTCAATCGGTACTGGCCAAATAGTATCGCGCCTTGGTCGCTACAAAATATTCATCGTAACTGGCTTTACACTTGCGACGCTCAGCATCCTGGCGCTTCTCACGCTTGAGCCTTCATCACCGTACTGGCATGAGGCAGTTATTATGACCTTTGCAGGTCTCGGCCTTGGTATGGCTATGCCAATCTTGAGTCTCGCTGTTCAGAACGAATTCGAGCATCAGGATCTTGGTGCTGCAACCTCAAGTGTCCAGCTCTTCCGTGGACTTGGCTCTACCATTGGTACGGCAATCTTCAGTGGCATGCTTACTGCCGGTGTACTCGCCGCGATAGGCAAACCAACTGACATCCCCTACATACAAACCCTTCAAAGATCTCCACAATCAGCACAGATGCTGAATGGTAACATTGATGCGGATGTATTGCTGCAAATCAATACACAGAAGGATACGATTGCTGACGGTGCAAACAAGGCCTTTGATAAAATCCCCGCACCTGCGGTACGCGAAGAGACTAAGAAGTCATTTGCAGATCAGCAAAATAAATATAGTGCTGAAGTCACCGATGCATTTACAAAATCATTGCACCAGATCTTCATGCTCGGCGCAGCATTAATGGCACTTTCACTCGTCATAGTATGCTTTGTCAAAGAACGTCCGCTGCGCGATAGTGTAAATATCACACCATCAGAGTAACAGGGGCAATGGAGTAAGTATAAATGCCTATGCTTGCTCTATAAAGCTTCATTTTGATACAGTTACGTGTGGCTCAAAGAAATGTCTAACTACAGAGTAATCAAAGGTCGAGAATTTTCAGTAAATGAGCCAAAGGTAAATAAGCACATGCCAATAGCAATCACGTTTGCTCCATCACGGAGTAAAAAGATCGCGGTGGATGTGGTGCCTGCCAACTGGCAGCTGTATATCGCACACGACTAGCGTATATACGCTACAACCGCTCTTATATAAAAGAGCAAACTAAAATAATACACCCCAAGGCACCGGGGTGTATTATTTACCATTACGGCTACTTACTTAGAAAGCATTCCGTTGTCTTGAAGCGCTGGCTTAATAACGAGTGTATCAAACGCTGCCGCGTCGCTCCACACTGGTTGAGCGCCAGTAACACTCTGAGGAACAATCTTGCCGTCCTTGAAATATTCGCTGCTTACTTCTTTACCATTCAAATAGAGTGTTGGCGTACCGCTCACACCCTGTTTCTTACCGAGGGCCATATCAAAATTAATCTTTTTGCTAATGCGGTTTGAATCACTTGAGTCTCCATTAAGAGCTGACTCAAGTTTATTCTTATCAATACCAACAGTATCGGCAAGGCTTACAAAGTAGTTGGTGCGGTCTGAGCCGCTTAATTGATTCCATGAATCTTGCGTTTCGTATAGCTTATTGTGCATCTCCCAAAACTTACCCTGAAGATTTGCTTCTTCGGCAACGGTTGCTGCAGCAAGTGCATTAGGGTGAAGCGTTGAAAGCGGGTAGTTGCGGAAGATGAATCCGAGCTGATCTTTGTACTTTTCGGTGATTTGCTTAATGACAGGGTAGGCATCACCGCAACCTGGGCACTGGTAGTCACCATACTCAACCAAAGTCACCTTGCTTTTCGTGTTACCAAACGTATGGTCGGCAATCTTACCGTTGTCATCCATTGCACTCTGAATTTTCAATGCATCAACCTTTGCGACATCAACCTTATTCATACTCGACATATAGATAAGTCCGCCAATGAGCGCCACGCAAATAACAGCAAATATAATCCACGCTCTTTTTGTCATATACAGAATTCTCCCTCGTTTATCTATATAAAAGTATACCGCGTATTGCATAGCGCAGCAAGGTAAAGGTGAGGTACAATAAAGCCATGCAGACGTTCATTGTCATACCCCTCTGTCTTACCATAGTCTTCTTAATTTTGGCAGCAAGCATATCTCCCAGGCGTTCGCGCCTATCACGATTTGAACTCGAACGTCGTCGCGAAGAAGGCGACACTTCAGCGCATGGCGAGCTTGAGCGTGAGTTGGCAATTGCTGACGTTGTTTCGTTCCTTCGTGCAGTGGTTGCGCTTCTTTTGGTATTTGCCGTATTATTGGCTGTTTCGACCTTTGGCCCGTTCTTTGGCCTGATCATTGGCGTCATACTTGCACTTGGGTATGGGCGTATGGCACAAGTTGACTGGGTACACGGTCTAGCGGACCGCATGTACCAGCCGTATGATGAATCACTTGTCAGCTTTGTGCAAACACAGCCCTGGATTGGTAAATTTATTCGCAGCATTTCATCAGATGTGACAAATCTGAGTGTGGGCTCAAAGCAAGAACTCGAACACCTTATTAATGAATCAGGTCAACTCCTCACTTCAGACGAAAAGAAATTGCTGAAAAACGGACTTCACTTCGCTGGTAAAACGGTCGAATCTATCATGACGCCGCGGGGAGTTATTGCGAGCGTCCAAAAGTCTGACGTGCTCGGCCCGCTACTACTCGATGAATTACACAAAACTGGTTATAGCCGTTTCCCAGTAATCGACAATGATATTGATCATGTAGTCGGGATGCTGCATATTCGTGAACTGCTAGCATTGAAAAATAGATCATCAGAAACGGCTGAGCGAGCGATGGAGAAAAAGGTGTACTATATCCACCAAGACCAAACCCTCGATGCAGCCCTCGCTGCGTTTTTGAAAACCCGCCATCATTTGTTTGTCGTCGTGAACGGATATCGTGAAACGGCTGGCCTGGTTTCGCTCGAGGATGTGATTGAGGAACTCCTCGGAAGGCAAATTATTGATGAATTTGATCTGCACGATGACCTGCGCGCCGTTGCGGAGCGTGAAGCAAAGTATAATAATCGTTCACCACATGGCATTGATGTATAGGGGCGAATCTAGGCTATTCACTTTGTGAATGGTATAATAGCCCACAATGACATACGTTACTTGGCGAGATAATAGTAATTAACGGGTCGGCACTGCGATAAGCACCGGCGGCTTATGTGAGTGCGAACGACCCATCTCGTTAGCCTAGACAGTAACTAACTCTTTACACAAAGGAATTAACCATGGAACGAATATATGCACTCGATGCAGTGGCAAAAGTTGGTGACAAAATCAGCGTCTCTGGCTGGGTAAATACACGTCGTGATCACGGTGGACTTATCTTTATTGATTTACGCGACCACACTGGTATCGTACAGCTCATTATCAACCCTAACTCACCAGAAGCATTTGCGCTAGCTGAAGAGTTGCGTGATGAATTTGTCATCCGCGCAAACGGTACTGTGCGTGAGCGTGAGGGTGGTCTCAAAAATGACAAAATCCCAACAGGTAGTATTGAAATTATCGTGGAAAACATCGTCGTACTTAACCGCGCCGACGTACTTCCAATCCAGCCATTTGCCGAGCAGCAGGCAAACGAAGAACTTCGCCTGAAATATCGCTACCTCGATTTGCGCCGACCAAAAATGCAGCACATGCTAAAACGCCGCGCTGAAATGTTTACAGAGATTCGCAGCTACATGGAATCTCAGCAATTCACCGAAGTAACGACACCGATTCTTGCTAACAGCAGTCCCGAAGGCGCACGTGACTTCCTAATTCCTGCACGCTTGCAACCCGGTAAGTTCTACGCACTACCTCAAGCGCCACAGCAGTTCAAGCAGCTATTGATGGTTGGCGGCGTATCTCGCTACTACCAGCTCGCCGCATGCTTCCGCGATGAAGACCCTCGTGCCGACCGCCTCTACGGTGAATTCTACCAACTCGATACAGAAATGAGCTTCGTAGAAGACGGCGAAGAGGTCCGTCAAATGTTTGATCCGCTCATCAAAAAGCTTTCGACAGAATTTGCTGGCAAGACGTTACTTTCAGAAGATATCCCACGCATTTCATACCGTGAAGCAATGGAAAAGTACGGCTCAGACAAACCTGACCTACGTTTTGGTATGGAGCTCGTTGATCTTACGAATGTATTTAGTAGTACCGAGTTCGCAGTATTCAAAAACGCCGAAGTTGTAAAAGCAATCCGTGTTGAGCGCGGCAGTGAACTTAGTCGTAAGCAAATCGATAACTTCACAGAAATCGCTAAAAGCGAAGGCGCGGGTGGTTTAGCATATATTACCTACGAAGATGGTGAGGCAAAAAGCCCAATCGCAAAGTTCTTAAGCGAAGCCGAGCTTGCAGCTGTCAAAGAAACGACTAGCGCCCAGAACGGCGACACAGTGTTCTTTGGCGCCGACAGGCGTGCCGTTGTAAATAAAGTCCTTGGTCGTCTCCGCAGTGAATTTGCTGCACACTTTGAACTCAAAGACCCAACCAAAGTTGCGCTGTGTTGGATCGTTGACTTCCCATTCTACGAGTGGGATGACACGCGCCGCAAGGTAGACTTTGGTCACAACCCATTTAGTATGCCAAAGGGTGGCCTCGAATCACTCGAGAATGCTAAAACCGATGAAGAAAAGCTTACCGTTATCGCCGATCAATACGACATGGTAATGAACGGCTATGAGATTTGTAGCGGTGGCGTACGTAACCACAACCCAGAAGTGCTATATAAAGTATTCGGCCTTCTTGGCTACGACGAAGCCTACGTTGAAGAAAAGTTTGGTGCCATGCTAAGCGCCTTCAAGTTCGGTGCACCGCCACACGCTGGTTGTGCATTCGGTGTTGACCGCATGTTCATGGAGCTTATGAACGAATCAAACATCCGCGAAGTAATCGCATTCCCTAAGAATGGTTCAGGCGTGGATGTCATGATGAACTCACCAAGCACTGTTGATGCAGCTCAACTTAAAGAGCTTGGCTTGTAGCCGGCATATTATCTAAACTTTGCCACACGTACCAGCTGGCAATCGATTCATATGGTTTCCACTGGTACCTGTTTGCAATATCAATAATATCCTGAGGTGTAGCGGTCGCTGCAAGTCCGTATAGTGTGGTAACACCATTACGAATACCCAAATCGCCAATCGGAAGTACATCAAGCCTGCCCATACAAAACATCAAAAACATGTGTGCCGTCCACTCGCCAATGCCCTTTACGGCAGTAAGTTCGGCAATAATTTCCTCGTTCGATTGTTGGTCAAAATGATCAAACTTCACCGACTCGTCCAATATTTTCAGGGCTAGGTCCTGAATGTAGCGGGCTTTAGGACGACTAATGCCAACGCCTCGCAGCGTCTCGACATCAGTATTAAGAATCTGCTCTGGGCTCGGGAAGCTACCACCATACAAATCCTTAAACCGCGTTTCTATAGCATGTGCTGCCTTCACGCTTAATTGTTGACTAACGATGCTATCGACAAGTTCTTGATAGTAATTGCCATGTTTGTGAAATGTCGGGGCGGGGTAACGCGCGATGAGCTCTGCAAGAATCGCATCGTGCGTACGCAAATATTCGAGGGCTTTATCCATCAATTTCAATTGACTCTGCAAGACGCTGGTATTGACTGGCGACACCACCAAGCAGCTTATCGACGACTAGTTTGCCGACATCTGAAAGAATCGCATCGTGCGTAGGGAATACAAGCCGTGCATTAACTTCTTTGCAGAAATCCATTGATTCGCTAAGTTTCATCCATGGGGCTGAAACTGGTAGCGCGAGGGTATCAACTGATTTCTCAGGTAGCGCAAATGAATCACCAGGGTAGTAGATACTGCCATTAATGAGTACACCGAGGTTGGCAATTTGTGGGTACCCATCATAAATTGCTGCATGATCACCCCCATAGAAAGTAAGTGAAAACGGACCAAAAGTGACTGTTTCGCCAGCCACTGTGCTCTTTGTCGGCAGCACGGTTATATTCGCCGTAATACTTTCGTGTGCAATAACCACCGCGGCAGGGCTTTTTTCGGCAATCTTTTCGAGCTGAGCCATATAAAAGTGGTCTTCGTGCTCATGAGTAATAACAACTGCAACAATGTCCGCTGTCGGCGTGAAGTCTGCTGACCAGCTCCCTGGATCAACCACTACGGTCTGATCATCTTTTGTTACCGTAAAACATGCATGTCCAAATTTTGTTAGCTTCATATGGGCCCTCCTTCGAATCCTACTAATAGTGTACCACTTTGCGGTTTTATGACAGGTACGATACACTGGTCCTATGACAGCGCACGAGACGTCAAAAGCAAAGAAACAGAGTAAAAATCAGGTCTGGTTTAGGCCGCTTAGGGGCAGTTACATTCCTATCACTTGGATGGGCTGGCTAACCTACATTCCATATGTAGTTTACCTATATTTAACCTATGCTTTACTAGTGCCAAATCGTCCTGTGCTCGATACAATCCTATTCCTGATTCCATACTGGGTAGCTGGTGTTGTTATAATGCACTGGCTCGCGAAGCTTAAAAGCTAAATGAATACTGAAGAGTTTCGAGAGCTAGTGTGGAGTGAGGCCAAGGCATTGTACCGTGATATGCCATGGCGTGATGAGCCGAGTTTTTATCATGTATTAGTGAGCGAAGTAATGCTACAGCAAACTCAGGTATCACGCGCGCTTGTTAAGTTTGCAGAATTTATAGAGGCCTTCCCGAGCGTAGAGGATTTAGCGGCTGCATCGCTTGCCGATGTGCTTAGAGTTTGGAATGGTCTAGGGTATAATCGCCGGGCGAAGTTTCTCTGGCAAGCCGCCCAGCAGGTAGTTGCCGATGGGCAACCGAAAACCGCGAAAGATCTAGAGCGACTATCAGGCGTGGGGAAGAACACTGCAGGCGCAATCATGAATTATGTATACGAAGTTCCCACACCGTTCGTCGAAACAAATATCCGCACTGTCTATATTCATCATTTCTTTGCTGATTCTTTCGAGGTAACGGACAAAGAACTCCTCACATTCGTTGACTCAACCATGGATGCCGAACATCCTCGTCAATGGTTTTGGGCATTAATGGATTATGGCTCATATCTCAAAAGCTCTCACGGCGCACTTCTCAACCAAAGTAGGCACTACAAAAAACAATCACCACTAAAAGGCAGCGTGCGTGAAGTGCGTGGTCAGATCATCCGTGAATTAATGAAGCGCTCCATGTCTGAAAGCGAGCTCCGTGAAGCAGTAAATGCTGACGAACGATTTGAGAGTGCACTGGCCGGACTAATCAATGACCAACTGGTGCAACATGGGGCCGGCAGCAACTACCGTCTAGTAGAGTAGTTCTTAAGTGGTATAATAAACCTAATGTACAAAAGTCTTGTTATCGGCTCAGTCCTCCTTGCGGTTATTACAAGTCCATTTGTATACGCCGATAACCAATCGACGAATCTTACGAGCGCACAGGTCGCAGTTGTTAAGGCAAACTGCCTGAGCGCGCAGTCGACGCTCAACCGTATCCACGCTAACGATGCGCTTTCACGCGTGCACCTTGGTCAGGAATATGAAACAATCTCAACGAAATTTATGGCACCAATGAATAGTCGCATTGCGCTTGCGAAGCTCGACAACGTAGACCTTACAAAGACGACAGTTGATTTCAATACGAAGTTGAGTAATTTCCGTGATCTCTATAAGCAGTACGAGCAAACGATGCTTCATACTCTTCAGGTAAAGTGTACTGAGCAAGCTGAAGACTTCTACTCATCTCTCATACAGGCGCAAACAGATAGGCAAGCGGTTCGCCAGAGCGTTGCAGGCCTCGCTGGACTTGTGACGCAGTATAGACAGCAGGTCGATGGGCTTCGCGATCAGGCAATTACGGCATCACAGCAAGGAGATCAATAGTATGGCGGCAATATCGATAGAGGAGCTTCGCGATGATGCGGCTCATATGACACTGTGGTGGCGGCACCGATTCCTCGTGCTCATTGCTGGTGTAATTATGCTTTCTTTTATAATGGTAATAATCGGAATGTATATATACAACACGAGTGGTGCCGCCCAAGTTGATTTAAGCCGTCCGGGATACCAGTCGGTTCAAAAAGAGGCATCGCGTGACACTACAGACGATTCATTTGCGTCAACTGGGAAACTCGATAAAGAAGCCTTCAATTCATTTGATAGCATGTATGCCGACCATGCACGCCAGGTGGTTGGGGTTGATAGCTTTGACCCTAAGGCCGTAGATCCGAACACATTGCTTTTCGGGAGCAGCTCAAACTAGGCGTCGGTTATCGTCGTTTGGACTGAGAGGCTGTTATAGCTGCTGAGTTAATACCCATCGCAATGCTAGAGGTCTCAAACTGAGCAAGCAAGCGCTTGCGCATCTCGTTCACGACAGCCCACTGATCAGACGGCTGCGTTTTACCAGTGATAATGATATCAACAGAAGTAGCATTAAAGTTACCAATATTTACAAACTGTGGTGCTTCAAGAATCTTGTTCTTCCACTCCTCTTCGTTTGCGAGCTCAAGGCCGATCTTATTAATAATTTTGGTAACATTATCCATGTTCGCATCTGGTGCGACAGATAAAGTGAAACGAGCCATACTGTAGCCCATCGTCTTATTGATGACGTGCTGGACCATCCCGTTAGGGAAGTAATGTACGTTGCCATCAACATCGCGCAGAACTGTTGAACGCACACCGATGCGTTCAACAGTGCCACCAAAGCCCTCTATATCAACTACGTCACCAACGCGGAACTGGTTCTCACTGATAATGAACACTCCTGACAAGAAATCCTTCACAAGACTCTGCGCGCCAAAACCGAATGCCACACCAATGATCCCGGCACTAGCAAAAAGCGGCGCGAGCCCTTTGTAGTCGAAGAACTGAATAAAAATAAAGTAGACAGTCATGAGTACAGATAAAATACGCCACACATTCGCAAAAAGGAAACTAAGTGTATACTGACGTTTCTCAAGGTCTTTTTTATGGAGCGTTCGCTGATAGGTGGTTACGAATACGTGGCCCATGAACCAGTTAATAATCATCGGACCAGCCCAATAAAACCCGATTCCTACAGTGATGATAATGAGGCTGTTTACAATTTGTTGCCACATATTTCTAGATTACCCCTTTAAGGCTTGCCGGCCAATAGTGATTAAATGTTTATCGCGGTACTCGGCGAGCGCTGCATGATCAAGCCCATGCCGTTTAATAAAGCCAGAAATGCGCTCAGATCCAATATAGTGAGGCAGACTTACATAACTAGCGCCATGTTCGTATAGCTTAGCTGCTTCCTCGTAATTATTAGCATGGCAGATAAAACTACTCTTCTGATTGTGGTGTCGTATATAGTTAAGCAGAGCGAGATTGGTTGTTATGTCGGTCATGGTGCTTACGACGAGCTGTGCTCTACTGACGTTAATTTCGGTCAGAAATTCCGCGTCCGTAGCGTCGCCATATGCATGGCGAATACCTTGGGTTTCGAGGCTCTCGATAATTTCAGGGTCGTAATCAACGACAAGATAGCGTTGCTTCATATCGCGGAATGTTTTTAGGAATTCATGACCTCCCTTGTGGTATCCAACGAGTATAACAGGATAGAGGGCACTTCGTTGGCGTGGCTCTGTCGCACTAGTGCGTTCAAAATGCCTCAGCGGCTCCTCGAGGAATTTGTAAAGCCCATTAGTATGCTTGGTAAAGTACGATGAAATACCAATAGTGATGAATGCTACCAGTGTGACAAGTGCTACGATATCTTGTGAAACAACTTGTTTTGAGGCCGCAAGCCCTACGAATATAATCGAAAATTCACTAACCTGCGTAAGGTGCGCGGCAGCTTTAAAGCTCGTCAGTTTTGTATATCGCTGTGCTCCGAGGCTCGACAAAACCAAGAGTGGTTTTCCAATAAGCATAATAGCCGCAAGTACGCAGGCAGTGAGGAAATAGTGCGAGACCGTTCCAAGGGTAAATGACCCGCCGAGGGTTACAAAAAATATAACAAGAAAGAAGTCTCGCAAGGGCTTTAATTTTGCAGCCATTTCAATAGCATACGGCAAGCCCGCGAGACTTACTCCGGCAAAAAGTGCACCAACTTCATGGGAGAGTCCTGCCATCTGAAATATGGATGCAACAGCAAGGCCCCAGCCAATAGTAAGGATAAAAAGCATCTCTTGCGATTTAGCCGCACGGCGCACGAGTGTTGGCATAAGATAATTGCCTGCAAGGTAGAGTCCTACAGCAAGCAGGGAGGTTTTGCCAAGAAGAAGCGTTATCGTAGTGATAGACGCGTGCGCAGGGTCGGAAAAGATGGACAAAAGGACGACAGCTATTGTGGCGACGACATCTTCAATAAGAAGAATACCAATAGTAATTTGCCCATAAAGTCGAGAGGTTTCCTTCTTATCAGACAAGACTTTCAGGATGATGATAGTACTACTAAAAAGAAGCGATATGGCAAGTACGAGGCTCGTCTTGGGGTCAAACCCAAGCAAATAACTGATGAAATATGCAGAGCTACCAAGGATCGGCATTACAGTAAGACATGTAATAATTGACACACGCCCAAGACTGCGGATAACACCTGCATTTAGCCCTAGCCCTACAACGAGTAACAGGAGCGTTATACCGATTGCACTGAATGACGCAAATGCCACTTGATCGCGAATAATATTAAGGAAACTTGGCCCGACAATCACGCCGGTCAGTATGTAGCCCATAATGAGCGGCTGGCGGAAAAATCGCATAACAAACGATATAGCCACGACAATCACGATGACCAAACTGAGTTGTGTGAAAACAGCAGATTCCATTTATGCTTATTATAACAGAGGAACATCTGTATAATAGACTCGATGCCAGAATTTGTTGACCCAAAAGAGTTTATTATTACCCGTAAGCGCAAAAAATATAAGTTTGCCTTGTTTTTCAACTCGCCGCTTTGCTTTGAAGCAGACGAATGGCCCCACGATAAGCATGTTGATGTGGTAGAGGTTGGTGCGGGCAATGCGCATTTTTTGGTTGAAATCGCAAGCAGACACCCCGAGCAGGTGTTTGCTGCACTTGATGTGAAGGGCGATCGCTTGCAGGGCGGCGCTCGCAAAGCCGAGCTGCTAGGGCTTACAAATATTTTCTTTATAAGGGCCCGCGCTGATCAAATCGACGAACTCTTTACCAGGCACTCAGTGTCGAGAATATGGCTAACATTTAGCGACCCATTTCCTAAAAAGCGCAGCGCTGGCCGGCGTATGTCGCATTCTACGTATCTCAAGAAATACGCTTCAGCCCTTGCAGTTGGCGGTGACTTTATATTGAAGCACGACAATCTTGATTTTTTTCAATGGAGTCTTGAGCAGCTAGTTATCAAGAAATGGCGTATCATTGAGATTTCTTTTGACTTACATAATTCGGAACTTGCAGACGACTACAAGGTGCTCACTACATACGAACAGCGCTGGCTCAACGAAGGTCGTCGCACATACTTAGTTCGCGCAAATTCACAATAGGATTGTTAATTTATGATGTAACATAGTCAAGATATGATCTTGTATGTAATATAAATACTCAAGATCGTAGGCACATGTATCTTTAAAATGGTACTATAAACCAGTATAGAATTAACTATTTGAGTCAAATATGATTGAACGTAATGCAATAAAGCATCCTATCGAGCGCGACATTCTGCGATTTCTCACCACCTGTGAATCCGCACGCTTTAGTGATATGCGTCCGTCAAAAGTAGACACAAATCTCTTTAGCTACCACCTTAAATTGCTCGTCAAAGCAGGATATGTCGTTAAGTCCGAAATAGGCTACACGCTAAGTAGTTTAGGGATAAACCATATCGAGCGTGTGAATGACGACGCATTGCAGCTTCGCATGCGGCCAAAAGTAGTAACGAAACTACTTATTCAAGATGGTTATGGCAAAGTATTGTTGCAAAAGCGTATGACACAACCAAATATCAATACATGGGAATTGCCATCAGAAGAGATGCGAATCGATGATGAATCGGTCATGATGATGGCTAAAAACCTCGCGGCTGAAAAGCTTAACCACCACCCATCTAAACTACAGCATGTAGGTGACTGTTATATCGTCGTTGGCAAAAAAGTGCGCACAAATGTGCATCCTGCAGAGGGTGCCGTATTTGTTGATGGCGATGTACTACATCTTGCCACAAAAGAAACATTCGAAACTGAGTCGCGTATACTCGCGCACATCGTACGCTTTGAATCAGATGATATTGTCATTAAGGACGAGCATTTTAAGTGGATTGAGCCGCTCGATGTAGCTCATATAAAAGCTGCGCCCGGTACCGAACAAATCATCACCCGAGCATTTTTCGGTGATAACTTTTTCTTTGAAGAGTTTATGGTAACTAATTAGTTGTCTAATTGCTTGCGCAGCCAGCTATCAATAGTGCCGGCACCCATACAAAGTACGAGCTTACCTGTGGCGCGTGCAGTAGTGATATGGTTCCACAAAGCATCATTCAAATCTGCAAAGGTAACGACCTCGTGGTTCACAAGATTCACAGCTAGCTCTTCTGGACTTAGTATGGGAAGTGCTGGATCTTCGCGTGCAAGGTAGGTTGGCAGCCAGTAGACCTGTTCTGCAAGTTGCATGCAATCGGTGTATTCATCACGAATCTGATATTGGCGAACGTTCTGATGCGGTTGGTATACAAGTACTACATGGTTGGAAAGTTCGCGTGCAAGCTGAAGGGTCGCGGCAATTTCTGCAGGATGATGCCCATAGTCGCTATAGAGGTTATCACCAAGTTTTTCAAAGCGGCGTGCTGAGCCCGGGAAGCTGTTAAGCGCTTCGCACATAGAATCTTGATTACTTAGTTCAAGATACTCAGCCGCTTTTGCGATAAGTGTAGCATTCGCACGATTATGAACACCGACAAGCGCTACATCGATTACTTCATTATCTTGGAGCTGCCAGGTGGCTGGTGGCACGATGAGCTCTTCAATTTGATCGTGGCTCCACATAATCACCTGAGATGATTGGCTCATAAACTGGGTAAAGGCAGCAGCATATTCAGCGCGCGTTGGGTACGTATCGGGATGGTCATAATCGATGCTCGTAATAATTGAAAGCTCAGGAAAAAACGCCAAGAAATTACGGTCAAATTCGTCACATTCGTAAATGAAGTACTGACTGCCAGGCGCGTATTTTCCGCTTGGGCCAAAACTAATCGTCGTACCAATAGAATAGCTCACAGAAATACCGAGTTGTTGCATAGCCCACACAAACATAGCAGTGGTCGTAGTCTTGCCGTGCGTGCCAGCAATGGCAATCATTTTAAGCCGTTTTTCGGTTAAAATAAAATTGATAAACTCACTACGTTTTACAATATGCGCAATACCAAGTTGACGTGCCCGTATGAGCTCTGGATGATTCTCTGGCATCGCAGAAGTATAAATGAACCAATCCACTGGAGCATGTTGGTGTTGCGCGCTTAAAAACTCACCAGATTGGTCGGCAGCGATAGTGATACCGGTTTCAGTAAGCCGCTTCGTCATTAACCCCCCGTTAGGATCACTGCCTGACACGGTATACTCAAGATCCCGTGCAATCTCAGCAAGCGGGCCAAGGGCAACACCTCCAATTCCAGCAAAATACACATTCATAACACTCATTGTAACACGAGCGTTATGGTATAATATCTCTGATCTACACCTATAAACAATCAACATAAAATGCTACGAGCTGCAATCATTCGACTATTCCGTGGACGTCATTACTGGCGAGGTGTTTCATTTGATGAAATTGCCGAATTATATGCCTCACGCCTCATCACTATTTTTGCCATCAACACCGTAAACCTTTTTGCGGCTATATACCTCTATAAAATTGGCTATAGCTTTGTCTTCATTGCACTTTTTTATGCACTGTTCTTTGCAGTACGTGCATTGTCAGCGCCGCTTGCCGCAAAATACGTCGCATATTATGGACCCAAACATGGTGTGCTTGCGTCAAGTCTATTACGCATTCCATCTCTCATCGCCTTTGCATGGCTGCCGGCTGCAGGGAATTACAGCTTGCTCTCCATTGCGTTATTTGGCCTATTTCAGCAGCTTTCGGTTGGCCTCTACGACATTTCCTACCTAGTGGACTTCAGCAAAGTGCGACATAGTGAGCATTCGGGTAAAGAAATTGGTGTAATGCAACAAATGGAAAAGGTAGCGCGTATCTTAAGCCCACTCATGGGCGGGCTGGTCGCATCGCTCTGGTCGCCCGAAGCTACAATTGTTATTGCATCGGCGCTATTCCTGGTTGCAGCGATACCCTTATTCAAAACGGTCGAACCTACGCAGCTTCGTGGCCATATCAAAATGTCAGGTTTTCCATGGCGGCTTGCGTGGCGTAGTTTGTTGAGCGAATCAGCCGTAGGCTTTGATGCGATCATCAGTGGCATGGTCTGGACGCTTTTTATTGCCGTAACGGTATTTTCAACATTTGGGAATGGTGTATACGCTTCACTTGGTGGACTCGCTTCGCTTGGTACATTTGTCTCGATTGTCGCCGTATGGGTCTTTGGGCAAATTATCGACCGGCATCATGGAGATGTCTTGTTGGTACTCGGTACGGCTACGAACACCGTGCTGCATCTTGTACGTCCATTTACTTCTTCAATTACAGGGGTAATGGGCATAAATATTGCGAATGAGTCGGCAACAAGCGCCTATGCAATGCCTTTCACGCGCGTTATGTTTGACATTGCCGATAGCTCTGGTTTTCGTACCGCATATATGATGCAGATTGAGATTATGGTTTGCGGAGGGGCTGTTCTCGCATGCCTATTCTTCGCCGCTTGTGTGAGCGCATGGGGGAGTGTCATGGGTTGTACGATACTGTTCTTCATTGCATCTATCTATGAACTTTTGATATTATTATCGGCCCGTGCAGCGCGCTAGTAAGGGAATAGTGTATACTAGAAAAGTATTAGCGAGGTGGGTAACTTTTGGTGGTAGATAAGCGTAATATTCGTAAAAACCTAAAGCGAATTGAGACTGTAAAAACGTGGCAGCTCATTATTTTGCTTATCTTATCGTCGTTCATTGCAGCAACATTCTTACGTCTCAATAATACGGGTATGATTTCGCGTCGGAATGCAATCGAGGGTATCGATAAGTCTGGTGATGTGCAGGATACAACATCACGTATTTATGACATACAACGTTTTGCGGCGTCACATATGAATGCAGATACTGGAGTGTTCTATCTACAAGGGGAATACGATCGTGATGTAAAGGCTGCAGTAGCTGCCGCGAGCGGAGATTCAAGCACCGGTGATAACTCCCCACAGGCCAAAGCTGATGCTATATGTAACCCCAACTTACAGATTCATGGGTATAGTTTAGCGTATCAGAACTGTATGCTCGAGCAGCTTAATAAGCAAGGGCAGGTAATAGATCCAGCATCAATTACCTTGCCAAATCCTGCCCTCTATCGGTATTCATTTAGTTCGCCCCTTTGGTCGCCAGATTTTGCCGGCTGGTCAGTCATTGTCTCTCTGTTGCTTGTCATTACAATCGTCATACGTGCCATCGCTTGGATTATACTTAAATTGTTACTTAAACGACATTATCGCCAGATATAGAGGTGAAAGGTGTTGACACGGCAACCGCTCCTGGGATAAGCTTACCTTTGTAAGACGCTAATAGGAGGGATAACCACATATGGCTTACAAGCACACAAACTCAAAAGGTGTTACCTACTACCTACACAAAACCGAAGTTACTCTTCGCGGCGGCAAGCCACAGACTATCTTCTTCTTTGCTAAGGTAGAAAAGAACGCCAAGGGTACTCCAGTCGATCTTCCAGAAGATCGTGTAGTAAAAGAGAACCCACGCAACGGCTTCCTAACTGTTTCTAAAAAGGTCAAAGAAGAGAAATAGTTTATCGTCTCGGTTATAAACTCAGCTCCTCTGGTTATGCCAGGGGAGCTGTTTTGTTGTGGAAAGTTTGTGGAAAACTTTGATGTGCGTAATGCTTGCGTTTAATAGCGAGCGCATAGTATGCTAGGAATACAAACAAACAGGTGCTAAAAAGAGCTCGAGTGGAACCCCCATTGACTTCCATGTCCGGAAGTCAAACTCCCTCGGGCTTTTTTGATTGTTTTGGATAATGGTAAGAGGTACAATTAAGGTTATGAGTAATATTCTAACGGTGAAGGACCTGGTGAAAATCTACGACGATCGCCGTGTGGTCGACGGGATTAGCTTCAGCGTCAAAAAGGGTGAGATCTTTGGCATCTTAGGGCCAAATGGTGCAGGAAAGACAACAACACTTGAAATGCTTGAATCATTGCGACCAATCGATGCCGGTGAAGCAACAATTGATGGTGTGAATGTGGCAAAGCATCCAGATCAAATCAAGCGACTTATTGGCGTGCAGCCACAATCGCCTGCGTTCCAAGATAAAACGAAGCTTCGTGAAGTTATCGAAATGTTTGCGGCTGCATATGGCGAGCGTGTTGATGTAATGCAGTTCCTTCGCGATGTTGACCTCGAAGCAAAGGCTGACGCCTATGTAGAGCAGCTCTCAGGCGGCCAGAAACAACGCTTAAGTATCACGACAGCACTCGTACATGGGCCAAAGGTATTCTTTCTTGATGAACCAACGACTGGGCTCGACCCACAGGCGCGCCGTCACTTGTGGGAACTTATTGAGCACGTTCGCGCAAAAGGTGTAAGCGTTGTAATGACCACGCACTACATGGACGAAGCGGAAATCCTCTGTGACCGTATCGCCGTTATGGATGCGGGCAAGATTATTGCACTTGATACGCCGAAAAACCTTATCAAACAACTGCTCCACCGTGGTTTTAGCAAAAAACAACATGTCGAGCAGGCAAACCTTGAAGACGTATTTATTGATTTAACGGGCAAAGAACTGCGAGAGGGGCAGTAATATGAATAAATCATTGTATACAATCATCACGTTCGCACGCATTAATACGCGCAGATTCTTCCGTGATCGATTAGCGATCTTCTTTGGCATCCTCTTTCCACTAATATTCCTGTTTGTGTTTGGCGGCATTTTTGGTCACACAGAGGCGAATTTCAAAGTCGCGCTCATTAACGAATCAGATTCAAAGTTCTCTAAAGAATTCGTAGGCGAACTGAGCAAGAACAAATCGTTCACAGTAGATCAAGACGCAAAAACTACTGCCACGGCCCGCGAAAAGATGGTGCGTTCACAGGTTGACGCCACAATTGTGTTGCCAAAGAACTTTGGTGAGGTCGATGCAAAGACACACTTGCCAAGCGGTAACGCTAAGGTGCTCTACACGCAAAATACTCAGCAATCTGGCCAGACACTTGCGACAGTACTTGAGGGCATCTTCAAAGATATCAACAAAGGCATTACGCACGCAAACGAGCCATTCACTGTCTCGGCAGAGCAAATCAAATCTCGCTCGCTTACGAGTTTTGACTACACCTTTGCAGGCCTTCTTGGTTTTGCCATTCTCGGCGTAGGTGTATTTGGTCCAATCAACGTCTTCCCAGAGCTCAAAAAACAGGGCATACTGCGTCGTTTGAGCACGACGCCGTTAAAGGTATGGCAGTACTTCTGTTCGATTGCAATATCACAAAGTATCACTGGACTTGTCTCGATCTTTGTTATGTTCGTCGTAGCAATCACCGTGTTCCATCTTGAAATAGTAGGGAATATATTACTGCTTGCGGCCTTTATCGTGGTTGCAATGCTTGAAATCCTTGGTATCGGCCTTGCGCTTGGTGGTTGGGCTCGCAACGAGCGCCAGGCGGCGCCACTCTCAAATATCGTTACGTTCCCAATGATGTTCCTTTCGGGCACCTTCTTCCCACGCTTTTTAATGCCAGAATGGCTACAAAGCGTAAGCGGATTTTTACCACTCACTCCAGTAATTGACGGTATTCGTTACATTGTAAACGAAGGCTATACGATTACGCAGCTCGGTCCACAGCTCGGCCTAATGCTCGCATGGATGGTAGTAATTTACTTCATCGCCTTCCGCGTATTCCGGTGGGAGTAGACAATCCTTACGCGACGTTCATTCTCTCGAATAGGTTTCTCCTGGTCGGCTTTAATCTGAGTTTCCAATGCCTCGACCTCTTTTTTGGTTAACTGAGGATCTGTCATATAGATAAGTATACAACGGTAGGCTTATTGTTGTAGTTGCTGCCAGAATATGCGATAATGTAGGAAACCACTAACATAAACACTATGCCCGCAGAAATCCCTGAGACCCTTAAACCAGAACAGCCACATGACGACTGGCAGCAGCTTGCTCGTGACGCCGTCGAACGGCAAGGCCATTGGGATCTTGAACACCCAGGAGTCGCCACTCTCTATGAGAACTATGTTATCCCGCAGTTACAACAACGACAACTTGGACATCTCGCCCTCAGTAAAGAAGATAAAGCCGGTGGGCGTTTCTTGGATAAATATGGCAGTGTCGATAAGCAAGAAGTTGATCGAGTGGTCAGCCACATACGCGGCAATGGTGAAACGATGCCTGATAAAACTGGTGATAGAATTGTGGCGTATCTCAACTTCATGGCGGACACGGTTAACGATGGCATTCTGACTGGTGATTCCGAAAGCATTCGCCGCCAGATTGATGCCCATGTGATTAAAGCTGAAGATGTGCCCGAAAGCTACTTTGCCCTGCAGCGCCGGATTGCCCGCGAACTAGGCCACGGTGACATCGAGGTGACGGCCGGCATGCATCGTCAGCTCATAGAAGCTGCTCAAGCTGATCAGCGCGGTAGCCTAGACAAATGGGTCGAATATCTTGGTGGTGACGACGGCAGCTATCCCGACTGGTTCAAGCGCTACACCTGGGACTCGGTGCTCAAGCTCGGCGCTTACGACAAAGAAAAAGGCAAGTTCGATAAACGCGACGAACATACGGTTGCGCCATACCCTGAGCTTAACCGTGAAGCACTAGCGTATGCCTATGATACTGTCAGGAAGTTCCATGTTCTGAACGAATCAGTCGATGATGTCAAGCTCAAACAAATCCTCAAAGAAGGTAGTTTTGGCCGACTCTATGCCTATGCTGTTACAGAAGTTACGCCAGATGATCCTGAGCTTCGCAATGATATACGTGGTTCATGGACGCAATTTCATCAAACAACTGATCCACGCATCGCGCGTCGGCTGAGCGGTTCGCTGCAAGGCCATGGTACCGGCTGGTGTACGGCTGGCGAAAGCACTGCCGAGACTCAGCTTAAAGGCGGTGATTTTTATGTGTACTACACGCGTGACGAAGATGGTAAAGATACCATACCACGCGTTGCGATCCGCATGCAGTCGGGTGAAGTGGCTGAGGTGCGAGGAGTATTACCGAGGCAAGAGCTTGAGCTTGTTCTCGCTGATATCGCGAGTGACAAACTACAAGATCTGCCTGGTGGCGAGAAATATATTCAGCGTGCCGCAGACATGAAACGCCTCACCGCTATAGATAAGTTGCTCTCTAAAGATCCACACGCTGAACTCTCCGCAGACGACGTGGCGTTTCTGTATGAACTAAACCATACAATTGAGGGCTTTGGCTATAGGGACGACCCACGCGTGCAAGAGCTCCAGCTCAAAGCTGCAAGTAGGCGCACTGCCGAGCTTTTAGGCCAGATTGATGTTACTGCCGAAATAACCAACCGTATGCAGAGTCATATTCGCATCCGCAATCTTGTAGATCGAGCAAGTCACGACGAACATCCTGAATTCTCAGATGATGACCTCTCATTTATCTACGAGCTTGATGGGCCGATTCAAACGCTTGATCCGAAGGATCATGAACTTTTCAGGATGATAGTGGGTTGGCATAGCAGGCATAGCGGACGAGATCGTGAGCGCCTACTTGAACTAATACCAGCTGCTCTTGAGCGGCGATACCAAACGTCACATGAAGCCTATGAAGCAACAGTCGCAAGCCTCGGTATTGAAGCAGCCAACCCAGAAACACTCCAGCGTGAATTCGCAACCAAACTCGCAACCTGGCAAGAACAAGGCGTGTATCAATATATGCTTGAGCAACTGGTTAAGCGTGATATGCAGTTTAGCCTTGTCATGACGCCGAATATCCTCGCATCGCCAGACCAAGTTGTGGAGGCTGCTAAGAACTTTCGTCAAGGACATCCGGGTACGCTATACATTGAGCATGAATTTTACAGTCTGTATGACGCCACCGAACTTTCAGGTGTTCCAGAGCAAGGTGTCTCCGCACGCTTCAGCCTCATGCCGAGCAAAAATACTCAGGAAATCGGCAGCGCGCTAGTCGAAGAGCAACGCCACCGACTGCGGCTGCTACAGGATAGCCTGCCCTCGCTCTCTATCCATGTCCCGAGCGTCCTTGAAGCTATTTCTTACTGGCAATTCCTGCGAATACGGGGCGATACCCTATATGGTGATAGCATCTTCGATAAGACGGTTGTTAACCATTTTGATCTTGCAACGAAGCACCTTAACTCTTGGTCGGGCCTGCCGAGGTCGTACGTGAACTCCCTCGGCAGGCCGGCCTTGGACGGCTCGCCCCCTGACTATGTCACTGGCGCTCGGGTCTCGGTGGGGTAAACTGGAGTATAAACCAAGCGCTCTTGATACGGCTAGCGGCTAGTTTGTAGATCTTAACGTCAATCTCGCCGCATTTCGGACACGTAACGCCATCCGCCCATGGGGTTTTAAGGAGGAAATTTTGGCACAGTTCTTCATTACCCAACTTTTGATAAAATTGGATGAGATTGAACCTTCCCACACCTCTGGTGTAGCAGGGCTGAGCGGTAATGCCAAGTGTATAATTGCCAGTGTTTATGTTATAACGTAAACATGGCAGAACAACGCACAGATGTGACAAAAACAGTCCTTACACCGGTGCAGTCGGCGGATGTTATCCGCTATTACGATACTGCAGCAAACAGATTCGCCTATGACAATGGGTGGAAGCCTAAAATTGCTCTTGGTCGTGTAGCTGTTAATACGACGCAACCACGACACAGCATCATTCCTAACGAGGAAAAGCCTGAGCGTGCATTTACGGAGCCGGCGCTTACTCCGCAGGAGATGTCGGAAGGGCTTGAGCACCTTATGAAAGGTGTAGAACCAGAACCGTCCCGACAGTCTACAGGTGAATGGCCGATTGATCCAACTGACGAACAATGGAAACGCATCGAGAAACTGGAAGAAACACATGACCCTATCACTGCATACGAAATGGTAATGGGCATCTGGGCTCACTAATAAACAAAAATCTCACCATAACAGGTGAGATTTTTTAGAAGCAAAATATGGTGGGGGTGGTTGGGATTGAACCGACGACCAACAGGTTATGAGCCCGCTGCTCTAACCACTGAGCTACACCCCCAGGGTACTTCTAAGAGGGTATTATACCACAAGGCGCCGAGCGAAAAACCTGTTTGCGGGGTTTTCTGAGGTGACGAAGCAATATATCAAGTTTCGAACAGCTATACTATACTCCATAGCGTATGAGTACCTTGCGCTGCTATAATAGACTCCAGATATCATGCTTACGGCTTTCTACAAACGACTGCATCACTACAAACGTGTCTATGCCACGCTCAATAATGGCGTCATTCTTATTGCGCTAATCGTTGCAGTGAGTTGGGTGTGGGGCTCGATCTCAGTGATGCAAACCAACTTCTCCGCGCAAAAGATTGTGGATGAGCAAAAGCGCCAGCTTGAACTTACGCAGTTGCAAGTGGATACCCTGAAGTACGAGCAAAACTACTACAATAGCAATGAGTACAAAGACCTTGCAGCTCGTCAGAATCTTGGTTTAGTATCGCCCGGCGAAAAAGTACTAAGATTGCCGCCCAATAGTACAGCGGTGCGGCAACAAGATATGCTTGACGCAAAACGCGAAGTCACAACGGCACAAACGAGCGAATCAACAACTAATTTTGAACAATGGCTCGAGTTCTTTAATGGGCGTGCTGCCAGAGGTTTGCAAAAGTAGCCCTCATCTGATACGATGGTATAAGTATCGCGGGGTGGAGCAGCCCGGTCAGCTCGCTTGGCTCATAACCAAGAGGTCGTAGGTTCAAATCCTACCCCCGCAACCAAGATGAAATAACAGATAGAGATTAGTTTTACGCTAGTCTCTATTTTTGTTGCATCTCTGCTATAGTGGCTCAAATCCTTGCTGCTAGTAGGGGCAAGCCCCTAAGATAAGCTGTGAAAAATAGCGGCTAACGCATTTTTGCTTTTAGATAAAAAATAACTGCCGCAAGCACAAGGCCAAGAGCAGTGAGAAAAGCGAATACAGAAAGCCAGACGTTTGCATCTTCTCCGCTGGCGACTCGTGAGAAGTTATAGTTAAATGATTCGTAAGTTATAAATGCGGACAGAAAAAGGCAAAGTCCACCCATGATTTTTGCTTGCCGTCGAGTCATATAAATCAGAATACCATAAAATTGACGAGCCGTCCGTCCCCGGAGGGGACGGACGGCTACTGCGCCACGACGAGACTGCAGCGACCTCAGGTGTGGCAGTACCACGAGTAGGGGTCGTTGTAGTTCGTGTAGCTGGCGGACGCGTAGCTGCCGTACTCGCGCCGGCACTCCTGGGAGAGGTCGACGCCGTAGTACACCGCGTTCCAGCCCCCGTTGTACTGGCACTTCCAGCCGTACACGTTGTACGGGCTGATGACCAGGTAGCTCGGGGTGCCGTGCTGGTAGACGCAGGCGTTCCAGACGGAGACCCCACCCAGGGTGGCGGCCTGCGCCGGGGCACTGATCCCGAAGGTCAGTCCCATGGTCGCGAGCGCGCCCGCGACGAGAAGCGAAAGCTTCTTCCTCATCGTATACTCCGATCCAACTCGTGGAGAGTGACACGTGCTTATATAAAATAACACGTAGTAAACTGATCGTCGATACTTAAAGCCGTGTAGAATGCAATAGCTATATCTTTTGTGCTTGTTTATAATAAGACAAGACTATGGATGGGCAGAAAGATATACAAGATAAGACTATTGAGGAGTTCCTCTCATTCTTCAATGGAGATGCTAGTCAAGCAATAAAGAGTCTTGAAGTATATAGACGCAAAGCTCAGCTAGAGGTAAATGAATATTCAGCATCTACAGGCACTGTACTGATCGATATACAGTCGGTCAGGAAAGCTTATAAAAGCGGGCAAAGATATATTGAAGCCTTGCGAGATGTATCGCTTCAAATCCGCCAGGGTGAATTTATTGCTATAACAGGCTCAAGCGGAAGCGGCAAAAGTACCCTCCTGCAGCTTATCGGTGGGCTTGATAGACTTACGGAGGGAAGCATTACTATTGATGGAGTAAATATAAATAAACTCAGGGATAGTAAGCTTTCTACGTTCCGAAATAAGACTATCGGTTTCGTCTTCCAGTTTTTTTATCTACAACCATTTCTGAAATTAACGACTAATGCAGAACTTCCTGCTATGTTTGCTCATCGTAATCGCAAGGAGCGTAAGATCGTGGCCGAAGAGCTCCTTAAGGCAGTGGGTTTGAGTGAGAGAGCGGAGCACTACCCAAGTGAGTTATCTGGAGGGCAGATGCAGCGTGCCGCTATTGCTCGTGCACTTATTAATAATCCAAAAATCCTACTTGCAGATGAGCCAACGGGTAATCTCGACAGCGTGAATAGTGGTGAGATTATTAAGCTCTTTAGGCGTATTCAAAAAGAGCGTGGCATGACCATTATTGTTGTAACGCATAACCCTGAAATTGCGGCAAGCGCCGATCGTGAGATTCGGTTGAGAGACGGGGTATTAGTATGATAGGTGTCCAAGATTCTTTTACGCTGGCGTGTACAAAGCTAGGAACGAAGAAGCCTCTCCTAATTACTACTATCATCGTTGCATCACTGCTGTTCGGTGTCATTATTACAGGTATAATAGTTGCGGCCGGGGTATCTCGGAGTGCGAATCAATATTTGAAATCCGCATTAGACGGCAAGTACCTGGTTGCAGTTAACCCCGTTATTCCGTCTGATGTGCTCGGATTTACGTCCACTGCAGAGGTCCCATCGAAAGAGCTGAAGCAGCATCTTACGGACTTGCAGGCGCAGTATATTGCGAACCAAGAGAAGATCGCAAAGCAATATAGCGTCGAATTTGATAGCAAGTCAATTGATCCCATACTAAAGCCTAGTCCATTTGGCATGAAAGACACGCTGGGAAACGTTCAGGAAGTTATAAATAGAAATTCTCCCGTATATCAGCTGTATATTGATGAGCTACAGGAGAATTGGGTTAAGACGGCTAATAATACGCTCACTAATCTTAAATCGCGTGCTAATGCCAAGGGTGCTACAGCTTATTATCAAAACCAATATGCAAGCCTTGACTACATGAACACGCTCTATATGCCTAACGGCAAAGATGACCTCTCCAAAGTCGTGCAGCCAAATCCTACAGGATACGATCCGTACACTTATTCAGTGCAAAACTCTTCATATGTATTTACCGATCAATCTTTAGTAAAGCGATACATTTGGTCTGTAAACGAGAAACGCCGTGAAAATAAAACAGCCATCCCCGTAGTTATATCTAAACAGGAAGCCGTAAAATTATTTGGTAACCAGCTTGGCTTTGGGAAAGAGCCTATGGACGCAGCCAGCAAGATTAAATGGATGGAGACTCTTCAACAGAAGCTGAATGGTTTTACATATCAGGCATGTTATCGAAGTGCTGGAGAAGTGAAGCTTATCCAGGAAGCGATGCGCCAGAATCAGGCTGTGGATGAAAAAGATTTGATTAGCTATGGTCTACCAACTTCTCCGTGCACACCAGTGACAATTCGGCAGGATAGCCGCACGGCTGCACAAAAGAGGTCTGATAGTAATATTCTGACATACCAGAAAGCGTCCGGAACATACCAGTCAGAAATAACTCAATTACTTACGTTTCAGGTGGTAGGAGTTATGTCGCCGGCTACAAGCTTAACTGGCACGCTTACTGATTTACCAACCTTAGTTGATAATCTATTAGGAGCACAATATCAAGGTGGAGCCTTCATTCCGAATCAGCTCTACGAGCAGCTACCAATAACAGCACAGCATAGAGGGGTCCTGCAATCTCAAGATAGCCTAAGTGGTGCAGATACCACCCGACTAACAAACGCCGGTGTGGCCGGCGCTATCATATCATTTCCAACTGCCACTATGGCCAAGAAGTTTATAGACAAAGACACTTGCTATACACAGGATCAAGGTGGATGTGGTAAGCCTTGGACGAGTCAGATTGAGGGCGCTAATTACCTCCTAACGGAAGACATTGGTAGAAAAGCTTTTGATATTGCGAAATTAGCTCTGCCGATAGCATTGCTGATTGCTGCAATTATAATGAGTTTCGCTATGGCTAGGGTAATTATTGATAGCCGTCACGAAACAGCTGTTTTTCGCGCCCTAGGGGCTAAGCGAGTGGATATTATGAGAATCTATATTACCTATAGTATTCTTGTGGCTTGCATCGTCATGCTGTCATCACTCGCAATTGGGGCAGTCGGCTCCGCACTGATTGAAACCCTCTATGGCGCAGAGATTACAAATTATGCAAAAGTTGCTTACGGCGTATTTAATAATCTAGGCTCATTCAATCTTATTGGTTTCGATGTCGTTCATATGGGAATGTTAATGGCTGTAATCCTCGCCGTTGGCCTGATTGCCATACTGCCTCCGCTTATCCGCAATATTCGCCGTAACCCTATACAGGACATGCGAAATGAATAGGTTAGTACTCATAGGCTGTCTCTCATCGCCTGTGACAGAAAACGGTCGAGTTCACGGGGTATCGTCACTCTAATACTACGCGGGTATGCTAGATAACAGAGGTCTACCATCTGTTATTTCTCTCCAACACACTATCTTATTACAGATCTGGTGCCAGCGCAGAGCTACCTGGGCAATCAAGAAAAAACGCTAGTCTTGGGACGAGCGTTTTTTAGTTGATAGCTTCTAGGGCTTTATTGTATTAATTTACCGGCTGCAACACGCACCGCTTCGCTCCAGCTAAGGAATGCGTGGGGTGTCTCGGCAACTTGGCGTGCGGTAAGACCATATTTAACGGCAAGTGCAAGCTCATGAATCACCTCAGCTGCGTGTGGCGACACAACGGTCGCGCCGAGCAGTACACCCTTTTTATCGGCAGTAAGTTTCACAAATCCGTCGCGGAAGTCACTCGTGTTGCTGCGAGCAATAATATTTAGTGGTGCAAGTCCAATATTTACATGCAAATCGCGCTTAATACAATCGTCTTCGGTAAAACCAACCGTGGCAACACCCGGGAACGTAAAAGTAAGGCGTGGAGTTGCGGTGTAATCCGGAGCAAGTTGAACTTTGCTAAATAAGTTGTGCGCAGCAATGCGGCTTTCGAGCAATGCGGTGTGTGTATGACTGCTGTGGCCGAGTACGTCGCCAGCTGCATAGATGTGCCGAGCGGTAGTCTGTAGGTATTCATTTGCCTTAATACCTGTCGGATCATACTCCACGCTAGCGTTTTCAAGGCCGAGATCAACTGACGGCTTGCGTCCAGTTGCAACGAGTACTTCATCTACGTGAACAGATTTCTCAACACCAGCACGCAGGAACGTCACGCGGTAGCCAAGACCATCTTTCACAACAGCAACGGTGCGCGTCTGTGTGAGCGAAGTAACACCTTTGCCTTCCCGCAGAATACGCTCAAATAGTTCGCCAACTTCTTCTTCCTCTTGCGGTAAAATACGAGCGGCGATTTCAGCGAGGTACACTTTCGTACCAAAGATCGCAAGTAGTTGTGTGATCTCTACGCCCACAGTACCAGCGCCAATAATATAAATACTCTTCGGCGGCTTAATGGATTCGAGCACAGTACGCGGTGTAAGATAAGGGACGTCCTCGATACCGGGGATGTCTGGCGCGACCCATTCCGAGCCAGTGGCAATGAGGAAGTGCTCGGCGGTAATATGTTTGCGATTGACAGATATTTCGTGCGGAGACAAGAAGTGCGCGCGCGCCTCAATAGTATCGATTCCTTGTGATTCATAGAATTTACGATTACCCGCAGCCCCAGTCCGCTCAACAGCGAGGTTCTTCCAGGCGCGGAGTGACGGATAGTTGTATCCAAGCGCATTGCTACGAAGGCCAAAGCGCGCGCCATGGCGAGCTTCATCGTAGAGCTGTGCGGCATGGAGGAGTGCCTTTGTCGGCACATCACTAAAGTTTGGTGAGTCGCCACCAAATACCGACTGTTCAACAATTGCGACTTTCTTACCCTCACGCGCGGCAATCGTTGCAGCTGCAGATCCTCCGGCGCCGCTGCCGATAACGATGAGGTCATAGTCGAAGGTGTGTTTTTTGGCCATATCCGGGCTCCTTATATCATTTGTTTGTGGTGTTTATATAAATAAGCGGCATCTGGATGGAGTGGTTCAAGCGCCTTGGCCACTTGGCGGCGAATATCACTACTCGTAATCTCTAGTTTATTTTCAAGCCAATCGGTAAGAATATTACAAACACATTCGGCGGTATCTCTGGCAAGGCCATCAACACTCTGTACACTGAGGCAGGCAGCATAGACACTCTCGTAGAGTTTTCCTCGATCGAAGGACTCAGCCCCGCGACGACCTTGCTTAATAACAGTAGCAAGAGCACTCATCCCACCCTCGCAACGACTACCGGTGTAACAACGACGTTAATGTATAAGAAGAAAGCGAGGACAATAAGCGCCGAGCCGCCAGCAAACTGTAAGAAACGCTTGTTGGCCTCACGCCAGCGTTGCAGGCGGCTAATGTTGTGGCCGCTACCAATAAACCCTACAACGAGCAAAATACTCAATGATGCAACCAAGATGTACACGCCCGCACCAATAAGCTGCAGGCTAGTCGGTAAGGAAATAATAGCAAATGCTGCAGCTACCGCCGGAGTAATAGTAAACAATAGCTCAGTAAATACACTTGTTGCGCCCAAACTGAATGCCTCGGCGCTCATTTGGGTCGCATGAATACGCTTACTGAGGAGCTTAGCAAGGCCGCGAGGCACCCACAGTAGCGTGCCAGGCCCTCGGCGGTAGTAACAAATCCATACGACGAGGCCAATAATGATCATTGCAAAAGCAAGTGTACCCCAGGCCATTGGTGTAGCGCCATGGTTGAAGAAGATGCCAGCGATATAACTCAGTGTAGAAATTACAAGTGCAGTCATAATGAGGGTGCCAGCAAGAAACGCACCAACAAGACGGAGTGTTCGCTTGGCTGCGAGTTTTTTTCCAACTGCATGGCCTGAGAGCAGCGTTACCATGCTCACGCCGAGCTGGAAGCTTGCATGAATCAGTGCGGCAAGAGTGATAACACTGAAGGCGGTAAGAGTATCCATTGTTTCTATTTTTTCTTCCTCTCCTGTTATTTATACCATAAGCATCTCACTCGAGTCAAAAAGAGGTCATAAAGCTATTGCTTTTTTATAGTGTTTATGCTATATTAAATACATAAGCCAATAAAAACAAAAAAAGGCAATTAACAATATGGAAGCAACAACTGACACCCAGTCGGCGAACCTCAGCGAAACATTTGTAGCAGCAAGCTGGAACGTACCACGCACAATTGAGCAACTTCGTTCATTTGTATCATCGCGTGAAGATGCGCTTGATGTTGAAGATTTTGACTTTTAATTCCAGACTTGTCCGAAACTCCACCTGGAAAGTGACCTGATAAACAATTGTCTGGTCACTTTTTGCTGTATATAGCCGTAAGCTCTATAGTATACTGGCTATATAGATAAGGAGATTCTAGTGAATAGCGAACCTGAACGCGCGACTAACTCGCCTGATGAAAACAAGCAGTTGGGAATAGATACTGCTGAACCACATGTGGATACAGCAACGGGGGCCGCGCCTACTTCCGAAAAGCTAGTATCAACTATCATGGAAAATCAGCCATCTGTCCAGCCAATGCCACCAATGGTAGCACCAGAAGTTCCACAAACTCACAAGACCCAAGCAGATGCCGTAACACTTGTATTGCAGTGGCTTACCTATGCATTCTGGGGCTGGTTCGCACTTGCGATGCTATGGCTAAGTGCGGTCGTGTACGCCTTTCTTGTGTCCGGCAGTGATAGTAATGACTGGACGAGTATCGTTTCATATCCAATCGCCTCAGCACTCGTACTTTTGATTGTTGCCGCCGTAGTTGATTTCTTCTATCGACGTCGTGAGCCTGCGAAAAAAGAAGGTTTTGCAACGGCAGTGATGGTAATTCACACGGTTATTTTTGCACTCTGCGGCATCGGTGCGCTTGTCGCATCGGTATTTGCAGGTATTAACTTAGTGTTAAGTGAAGCGCCATCAGCGAGCGAAGGTATACGCGCCGCGCTCTTTACTGCGCTCACGATGGTGCCGCTATATGCATTATTGATTGCACGCACTACACTCGTAGCAAAATGGCGACGCATTCCAATGCTTGCGACTATTATTTTGAGCGTAGGTGCGCTCGTGTTTATCGGTATTGGCGTGTTTGGTCCGGTCATGAAGTCGGTAGCTACAAGGCAGGATCGGCAAGTTGTCAGCGCGCTGAGTAGTATCGTGTATGCAGTAAACTCATACGATCAAGATAATGATAAACTTCCAGAATCACTCGACGGGCTTGATTTTAATACGTACGATAGTACTGGTACAGTCACCGTTAAGAGTCTGCTTACGAAAGGCGTGATGACCTATAAACCAAATACCAAATCAGGCACAAAGCCCTCCGCGCAAGATACCTATAGGAGTCGCACGATCCATTACTACCAACTTTGCGCAACATTTATGAATGCACAAACATCGCCGTATACATCGTATAGCCCGAGCGACTATTCTGAATCAATCAATGCACAGTATCACAAAAAAGGTGAGCAGTGCTACAACGTGAAGACAAACACATACTAAGGAACTAGCGAAATAAAGGCATCGGTCATATGACCGATGCCTTTATTTCGGTTTTGCTTTAGGGTGATATGTACTTTGGTGTTTGACGTAATTATCCATTATCTATAGTATAATACTTGAATCGGGCATCAGTCCGATTTTCGTCGCACCAGCTCCTCAGCTGTTGCAGAACCTTAAGAGGTGGCTCATGGCGAACGACAAACCCAAGCGCACCAAGCGCGAGGCTATGACGTCGAAAAAGTGGCCGCGACGGCCAGGAAAGGGGCACAAGAAGGGTAAGAAGGGCTAGCAAGTGCTTCTCTTTCCCTCTCATACCCTGGAAGACCTCGCCGAGTGAGCTTACGCTCCTCGGCGAGGTAGTTTTTATTATTGAGCCCTACCATGAAAATAAGCCCACAACTTGTGGGCTTATTTTCATGGTAGCACCAGGTAGGCTTGAACTACCGACCTCAGGCTTATGAGTCCTGCGCTCTAACCAGCTGAGCTATGGTGCCATTCCCGTAAATTGTAGCAAAAGTTAACGTATTTTTCTAGTGGTATCAGGGTGTTTATAGAAAATGGTAAAATACTCATAAGATAGAGGAGGGGAATATGCAGCAATTATCGGGATTAGAGAACAGCCTAGACATGTTATTTAAGGTGCTACCACGCCTACCAAAAGACTGGCGGCATTGGCTTGCCGATAACGTGTGGTGGCTGGCACTTATTGTCGTCGCATTCGGGTGTCTTGGTATTCTCGGGCTTGTGCCGGTAGTGCTCGGCATTTCAATTTTTACTGGTATTATTGCGGGCCCAGCGGCGGGTGCGCTCGTTATCATTACGGGTATCGTGAATATGGCGGTGCTTGTTGTGTCGGTGGTACTTGAAGCAATGGCAATCACACCGTTAAAGGCGAAGCAAAAGCGGGGATGGGACTTGCTATTTTTAGTAAGTCTAGTCACCTTCACCGGCGCTGTCTTGAATGCGCTGATTACAGGAAATATCAATCATATTTTCGGACTAATCATCGGCACACTTGTTGGACTCTACGTACTGTTTGAGATACGCATGTATTTCGTGCACAAATAGGGTACAATAGAAGGTAATTCCAGGTGATACTCACTGCCCTACCCCTACAAGTAGTGTAAGCGTCCCTCATCCACGGATCATATTCATCGTCTTCGGATTTTTGCTAGAAACGGGTAAAAGCACGGGCGAGCAATCAGAAAACGTTTCTTCAATAATTACTTATTTGGAGAATTTTGCTGTGGACGATGAAATCTTTTTAAACGAACGGGTTGATGTAGTGGCGCGCTTTGGTACGGGAATGAATCCATGTGTACCAATAAAATTTCGGCGTACTAATGGTCGCGAAATCATCGTAACTGAAGTTGGCCTCCGTACGCCAGTAGCAGCTGGCCGTAAAACAGTCCACTGGTTTGATGTAACCGATGGCGAGGCAGATTACCGGCTCGAATTCGATAGCGAACGTCTAACATGGCGGCTTACTTTGGAGGCAGATCGATTATGATGAATCCCTTACTCAATACTGACCGTCCATTAATCATGCATATCGACTTGAACAGTTGTTTCGCAACAGTCGAGCAACAAGCGAGGCCAATGCTTCGCGGTCGGCCAGTCGCGATTGTAAATCGGCGCACCGAACATACGATGATCGTGACAGCGAGTTACGAGGCTAAAGCACGCGGCGTAAAGCTAGGTATGAGGTTGCGTGAAGCGAAAAAACTTTGCCCCGACCTTGTTGGCATAGAAAGCGACCCGCAAAAATATCGATATGTCTACCACAAAATGATGCGGATTATGGGTGATTACAGTCCGCACGTTACGATGAAAAGTATTGATGAGGGGGTAATAGATTTCAGTCAAGCACCAGCTTCGATGCGCAATCGGGATCTAGTAGAGATAGGGTGCGAAATCAAACAACGGCTGCGCGATGAAATCGGCTGCTGGATGAAATGCAATGTAGGGATTAGCACGAATCGGTTTTTGGCTAAAACTGCGGCAAGTCTACATAAACCAGATGGGTTAGATGTGTTAACGTCGCACAATATACGCGATGTGCTTGGGGCCTTGAAATTGCAAGATTTAACAGGCATCGCTCACCATAACGAACTACGGCTTAATGCTGTAGGTATCTATACCCCACTTGATATGCTAAACGCCAACGCATCGTCGCTGCACGTGGCATTTAAAAGTATCTTGGGTGAACAATGGTACCAGCGACTGCGCGGCTGGGAAGTTGATGACATTGATTATGACTTAAAAAGTTGCGGACGACAGTATGTACTTGAGCGGCCAGGTCTAAGCCAACAAGAAAAGGTAGCAAGGCTCCACGCGCTCGTAGAGGGGGTGGGCGCGAAACTGCGGCACAGCCATAAATCAGCGAGGGGAGTGCGCATATATGCGAGATTGTATGGGGGTGGTGCATGGCAGGCGCACGAGCTTACTCCCCTGCCCTTTTATAGCGACGCGGCAATCTGGTTGATTGCGCGCCGGCTGTTTTTAGGCGCGCCGAGCAATATTAATATGATATCGGTGACATGTTACCATCTTTGCGATGACGACGACGCTCAGCTTAGCCTCTTCGGCGATGAGCTTGCACGTGAGCGCCATATTACGTGGGCGATCGACGAAATTAATGGTCGCTATGGTGAGCGGACGATTCATTCGGGCAACACGCTCACCGTGAACGATATTGTGAAGACAAAAATCCCATTTGGAAGTACGCGCTATATGTAGGGGTATACTATATATATGAGTAAAAAGACAATTATCTCGATTATGGCCGGTGTCGGTATGACGCTTGGCGGTATGGCTCCGATGCTATGGAATGGAGACCTGCTTGGCGGTATGAGCATTCTGCTTGGGGCTATCGGCGGCATTGTCGGCGTATGGCTCGGCGCTAAAATCGGCAACGCATTAGGATAATGGTAGAGTGAATTATCTTTTAGCGGTATCTGGTGGCGTAGACTCGGTAGTGCTGCTCGATTTATTTAGTAAGACAAATAATCATTTAGTGGTGGCGCATGTGGACCATGGGATCCGCGGTGAAGAAAGTGCAGCCGATGCGCGGTTTGTTAAAGAACTCGCTAAAAAATACAGTATACCATTCGTAAGTATTGAACTTAATCTCGCACCAAACGCAAGCGAGGAACTTGCACGGTCCGAACGGTATACATTCTTATTTAAAGAGGCTAAGCGGTTTAACGCGCTACTCGTGACAGCACATCATGAAGATGATGTGATTGAAACTATTGCATTGAACATCGAGCGAGGCACGGGCTGGCGCGGACTAATGACGCTTAATCGTTTGGGTATAATGCGTCCCTTGCTCGGTATGACTAAGCAGCAAATATATAATTATGCCATGAAGCAGCGTCTTGAATGGGTAGAGGACGCCACGAACCACGAGCTTCTCTATGCGCGCAACCGTATGCGACATGCTATAAAACTAAATAGTGTTAACAGCGAGCGCTTAATGGAACTGCGCGCGCGCCAATTACAGCTCGGACGTGATATTGATGCCGATGCCACGCGGCTTGTTGCGCGTCATAAAGGCGACCGACACTTTCTGAATATGATTCCCGAGAACGTTGCAATTGAATTACTGGGAGCGGAAATCGCGAATATCACGATTCGCCCGACTCGCCCTCGGCTTAAGCGTGCCTTAATCGCGATCAAAACCGCAGCTCCGGGCAGTATACATCAAATTGGTGATGGCATTTCATTAGAGTTTACGGCTCGAAATTACACTATAAGAGTGGTATAATTTCTATAAAGATTTTCTCTGCAGTAAGAATAGCGAAAGGACACTTATTAGAATGCCGAAACGACCTAAACGAAATGTTAGTAATACATTACGCCTGAGCCTTTTTTGGGCGGTAATCGTATTAATTAGTCTTGTTGGATGGGCGCTTATGTCGCCACGCAGCAGCCTGAAAGACGTACCAATCTCACAGGTAATTACTGACGCGAATGATGGTAAGCTTGCAAAGATTGAGGGCCAAGATGGCGACCTTACAATTACAAAGAAAGGTGAGAGCGAGCCAAGCGAGAAGTCATATATTCAGGGCGGGGTCAGTTCCCTCCTCAAGGATGACTTACTGAGCAAGGGTGGCAAACAGGTTGTTTCTGATAAACCGACTGACGGAACAAGCACAGCATTCTGGAATGTCGCAACGATTGTCGTTCCAGTACTGTTGATTGCTGGTTTCTTTATGTTTATGATGCGTCAGGCGCAGGGCCAGAACAGTCAAGCAATGAACTTTGGCAAAAGCAAGGCAAAACTGTACGGCATCGACAAAGAGCGCGTCGTATTCGATGACATCGCCGGTAATGATAGCGCCAAACAAGATCTTGAAGAGGTTGTTGACTTCCTGAAGCATCCGAAGAAATATGAATCATTGGGCGCAAAGATTCCTAAAGGCGTATTGCTTGTAGGCAATCCAGGTACTGGTAAAACAATGCTAGCTCGGGCGGTAGCAGGCGAAGCAAACGTACCATTCTTCTCTATCTCAGGTAGTGAATTTGTAGAAATGTTCGTTGGTGTTGGTGCGAGTCGTGTGCGTGACCTATTTGCTAAGGCTAAGAAGAATGCACCAGCAATCATCTTTATCGACGAGATTGACGCCGTAGGTCGCAAGCGCGGTAGCGGCATGGGCGGTGGCCACGATGAGCGTGAGCAAACATTAAACCAGATTTTGGTTGAAATGGATGGTTTTGAGGCTGGCACGAACGTAATCGTTCTTGCGGCAACGAACCGCGCAGATGTACTTGACCCAGCCCTTCTCCGTCCAGGTCGATTCGACCGTCATACAACAATTAGCCTGCCGGAACGTCGAGATCGCGAGGCAATCCTGAAGGTTCACTTCAAGAATAAACCGACAGATTCGACTGTTAACCTTGATAAGCTCGCGGCCAAAACTGCTGGCTCAAGCGGAGCTGATCTCGCAAACATCGCAAACGAAGCAGCTATCATTGCGGCCCGCCGTAACGCGAAGCATATCTCAAACAATGACTTAACTGAAGCGTTTGAAAAGGTTGCGATTGGTCCAGAGCGTAAGACCAAGGTGATGAACGAGAAAGAAAAGGAGATGACTGCATACCACGAGGCTGGTCATGCAGTCGTTGGTCACGTGCTTCCAGATAGCGATCCAGTACACAAAATCACCATCATTCCACGCGGCGGTACTGGCGGTGTCACCTGGTTCTTGCCGCCTGAAGATCGAAGCTACACGAACGTGTATGAGTTCAAAGACATCCTTGCCCGTGCGATGGGTGGTCGCATCGCCGAGAAGCTTCTATATGGTGCTGATGGCATTACTACGGGCGCCGGTAGTGATCTGCGTAAAGCAACTGAAATTGCTCGCGACATGGTTATCGAGCAAGGTATGGGTACAAAGCTCCGCGACCAAGTCTTTCACGAAGACAGCGGTGGTATGGTGTTCGATAAAATTACCCATGAGCGACCATACAGTGACGCCACGGCTCAAGAAATCGACAAAGAAGTTGAGGCACTTATCCGCGAGGCTGCTCAGCGTGCTGAGGCGGTACTAACAAAGAACCGCGATATTCTCGAGAAGCTAAAGGAGGCCCTTCTGAAAGAAGAAACGCTTGAAGAAGAGCAAGCGAGTGAGATCATGATAGACGCAAAGCTTCCTGTGGAGGCAAAGCTCCACTAGGAGTTATAGGAGTCTATGGCCAAGCGAAGCCTTAAATCAGTCGTCGCCCTTGCTAATAGTAAGCTGCCCCTTGGTTGGGCAGCCCTACTGTTATCTGGTGCAACACTAGCATCGAGCTTACTCGGCATCCTTCGTGATCGTTATCTGAATGGCCTCTACCTCGATAACTATCCTGCAGGTATTGACGCCTATACCGCAGCATTCACAATTCCGGACTTCATGTTTTTCATCTTGGTGTCGGGTGCATTGAGCGTATCGTTCATTCCAGTATTCAACCAACGCTTAGCGGGTGGCAACAAACGTTCTGCATGGGAGCTTAGCTCGAGTCTAGTGAACTTCTTGGCATTGCTCACACTTGGTGCAAGCGTGCTTATTATGATCTTCGCTGATCCCCTCGTACGTTACATCGTGGGACCCGGTCTTGACGAACAGGGGCGAGAACTCGCAATTAGTATGATGCGCATCATCGCTGTAAATCCATTTCTATTTGCAGTAGCGACGGTGATCTCAAGCATGCAACAGGCGGTAGGCCGTTTTGCATTTTTAGCGCTTGCGCCAACTATATATAACATAGGTATTTTAATCGGTGCTCGTTACTTCACGGGTGGTATTAACATTTTTGGCTGGCAGGTATTCGATGGGGGGATCATGGGTGTTGCCCTTGGTGTTGCACTTGGTGCAATGATGCAGTTAGTGATCAGCTCGATTGGTCTTATCGGGCTTGGATTTGATTATCGAATGAAAATATCATGGCGCAATAAAGGCTTTCGCCAGGTGTTAAAGCTGCTACCGCCGCGCTCGCTCGACCAAGGTATTGATTATGTGAACGGTATTGTTGAAATGAACCTTGCGTCACGTATGGGCGACGGAATGATGCGTGCATACCAGCAGGCATCATCATTAAGCTTAATGCCAGTGAATCTTATTGGGGTGGCAATTAGTAATGCCGCTTTTCCACGCATGACGGAGCGACTTGCAGAGGGCAGACCGGATCTGTTTAAACAAGAACTGCGCCAAATTCTCCGTTGGATTATTTGGCTTGCACTACCAATTGCAACACTCGCATTCTTTATGCGCGGGTATGTAGTGACATTTATCAAGAACGGCGGTGATCCAACAATTGCCGGGGTTCTGGGTGCACTGGTAGTGGCGATACTCTTTAGGACAGTCTACCAAATTGCCGCGCGCGTATTTTATGCTCAGCAAGATACGAAAACACCACTCTACGTATCATTTTTCACAATCACACTCAATATTGTTCTCGCAGTTTGTTTTTCAATGTTACTTGGCTGGGGAGTATATGGGCTTGCGTGGGCGCAGTCTATTGTGGCGTTCGTCGAGGTAGTGGTTCTTTTTGTAATTTTGCAACGACGTGCACACGGTATCTTCACCCGCGCATTCGTATCGGCGATATGCCGCATGGTCATCGCGAGCGCTAGCATGGGATTCATTGCCTATGTTGCGCTTCAGTTTATGCAGTTACAGTCGAACGACCTCCGGTTCTTCCTAGTATTTCCTAAGTTTGCTCTCATTACAGCTGTTGGGTTTATTGTATATGTTTGGCTGTGTAAACTAATGAAAGTCGAAGAAGTTGACCCAATTCTTCGCAAACTATCATCAGTCATCTTTAGTAAGATTCCTGGCCGGAGACAATAATTACTATGAGCCAACAAAACATTCGTAACTTTTGCATTATTGCCCATATCGACCACGGCAAAAGCACGCTTGCCGATCGTATGATGGAGCTCACGCACACCGTCGAGAAACGGGATATGAAAAGCCAATTGCTTGATAGCATGGAGCTTGAGCGTGAAAAGGGAATTACGATTAAACTTGCACCAGTGAGCATGAAGTATAAAGAGTACGAGCTGAACTTAATCGATACCCCGGGGCATGTAGACTTTAGCTATGAAGTGAGCCGTAGTCTTGAAGCCTGTGAAGGTGCTGTGCTGGTTGTTGATGCCAGTCAGGGAATTCAGGCGCAGACACTTGCTAATGTTTACTTAGCCCTTGCAGCAGACCTTACAATTATTCCAGTCCTTAATAAAATTGACTTGCCCGCTGCAGATGTTCCACGCGTGACCGCTGAAGTAATTAACCTACTAGGTTGCAAAGAAGAAGACATCATGAAGATCAGTGCGAAAACAGGCGCTGGCGTCACAGACGTGCTTGATGCCGTGGTTAGGCGTATTACGCCACCTACTGGAAGTAGTGACGCGCCGACACGTGCGCTGATTTTCGATAGTTACTACGATGATTACCGTGGCGTGATTCTATATACACGCACAGTTGATGGGTCAATCAAAAAGGGCGATACGATTGAGATGCTTGCGACAGGTGCAAAGGGCTTAGCACTAGATGTTGGTCACCTGCGCCCCGGTATGTCATCAGATCCAGAGCTCAAAACAGGCGAGATTGGGTATATTGTTACAAACCTTAAAACAACTCGTGATGCAAAAGTAGGTGATACGATCACCGTTCCGCGTGCGCACACCGACGAAGCTTTGCCCGGGTATCAACATGTGCAGCCATTTGTCTATGCTGGGTTCTTCCCTGTTAGCAATGAAGATTACAATGACCTGCGCGAAGCCGTCGAGAAACTCAGCCTGAGCGACTCTGCGCTACAGTTTGACCCAGAAAACTCGCCAGTACTTGGCTATGGTATTCGCATTGGGTTTCTAGGCCTTCTCCACATGGATATTGTACGAGAGCGATTAGAGCGTGAATATGATCTCGACTTAGTCGTCACAAATCCAAGTACAAACTACGAAGTGACATTGACTGATGGCACCGAGATTGACATTAAAAGCGCCTCAGAGTTGCCAGATGTCGCAAAAGTTTCTGAAATTCGCGAACCATGGATTAACGGTGAAATTGTAGTGCCACAAGATTATATCGGTGCTGTCATTCAATTGATCGTCACAAAACGTGGCCGTCAAAAGAATCTCAGCTATATTGATGAGCGTGCGCTTATTAGCTTTGAGGCTCCACTTGCTAACCTTTTGACAGACTTTTACGACCAACTCAAAAGTGTAACGAGCGGGTACGGCAGTTTCAACTATGAGCTGAGCGAGTATCGAACAGAAGATCTCGTTCGTGTCGACTTCTATATCTCTGGCGAGCTCGTTGATGCGTTAAGTATTATGTGCCACCGCTCGGAGGCGCAGAGTATCGGACGCGAAGTAGTCGCCAAACTTAAAGATGTAGTGCCGCGCCAGGCGTTTGAAGTGAGCCTGCAGGCGGCAATTGGAGGGCGATTTATTGCGCGCGAAAACATTGGTGCGTACCGTAAAGATGTTACCGGCTATCTCTATGGTGGTGACGTAAGCCGTAAAAAGAAACTCCTCGCAAAGCAGGCACGTGGTAAAAAACGAATGAAGCGATTTGGGAAGGTAGATATTCCATCAGAGGCCTTTACCGTAATGCTAAAAAGGGACTAATATAAAGTATGGGAATGATTGACCAGCAAATCAAAGACTATAAGCCAAACCGGGCAGGCGCTGAATTACTTGGCGCTACCGAAGTCGTACTGCTCGTGGGGATTACGGGAGCGGGTAAAGATACCGTATTGCATGAAATGTTGAAATCTGGCACATTTCATAATCTTATAACAACCGTTACTCGTCCGCCCCGCTACAATAATGGCGTACTTGAGCAGGACGGCATAGATTACCATTTCATTAGTAATGACGACGCATGCAAGCTGCTTGAAGTTGGCGAATATGTTGAAGCAAGCCTCGTGCATGGACGTATATACGGAGTAACGGCTGATGAAATTCGCCGTGCGCATGATGACGGTAAGACGGCAATTGCCGATGTCGATGTGCAAGGAGCTGCAAAATATAAAAAGGTTTCAGATAACGTTACGGCTATCTTTCTAGTGCCGCCTGATTACGTCGAGTGGCGCCGCCGGGTTCGTCATCGCTATGCGAGTGATGCCGAATTCCTCGAAGATTGGCCAAACCGACGTCAAAGTGCTGTGGCAGAACTTGAGCGTGCGCTTCTGACGCCGTATTACCACTTTGTAATTAATGACAACCTTGCCGAAACGGTGCATGCATGTATGCAAATTGCACACCGCCGCGATGAATTTGTACGTAAAGACGATGAAGTAAGACTCCGTACACGCGACTTGCTCGAGGCACTGCTTGCAGAAATCCAGCACGAAGAGAAATAGAAGTAATCCTATTTACGGTTTCTACGGCGTGAACTTATGAAGAGCGCCACTGCGACAACAATCAATAAAATGCCTCCAACAAGGCCGTAGACGATGTTCTGGCCAGTTGCAGGAAGTGTTCCGTTGTTATTATTACTGCTACCTCCAGTAGTGGTACAGGTTGTATTTGAATTGTAACTACCGCTGCCATATGTGCCACAACCGTAGGTCACTGCGAACTGTTTTATGCCAAGTATCATATCATTTCACCTTACATCTTGAGCGTTAACTATAAGTAGTATATAGTAGTAGTGTTAATAAAAACAAGAGGGGGAGAAATGCCTGAACTCA
>Ga0207702_10000236_pt1 | contig 63978 bp, 52 predicted proteins | sample KBSCornC62_FD_184302 | JGI IMG/M metagenome (GOLD analysis project Ga0207702, IMG submission 184302) | Corn rhizosphere microbial communities from Kellogg Biological Station, Michigan, USA - KBS Corn C6-2 (SPAdes) (version 2) | ecosystem: Host-associated > Plants > Roots > Rhizosphere > Soil ...
CGCCATGCGCGCACCTCTTGCCACCCCGGAAGAACGCCAAGCGTTTGATCTGGCTCGATCATTCGTGGGGAAACCTCAGAACCGGGGTGGCCTTCTCTTTGGTTACTTTTCTCTTGACCACGCAAGAGAAAAGTGACTCGAGCCGCAGTAGCGGCTCGAAACCGCCTTGAATCTTGCGAAAAAGCGCGAAAGCAAAAGCCCCTCTCCCCCAGCCCCTCTCCCACAAGCGGGAGAGGGGAGAAAGCTAACGGCATCGCCGCGCCCCACTACAATGCGCGGATGAAATCCGCCACCACTCCCCGCAAGACCACGCCCCCCGTCGAAGTCCGCGGCTCCGCCCGCCAGCCGCTGGGCATGCCCCCCGCACAATTCCTGCGCGACTACTGGCAGAAGCGCCCGCTGCTGATCCGCAACGCCTTCCCGGATTTCGTGCCGCCGATCCAGCCCGAGGACCTGGCCGGACTCGCCTGCGAGGACGGCGCGCTGTCGCGGCTGATCCGTCACGACGAGGCGCGCGAGCGCTGGCAGGTAAAGACCGGTCCGCTGAGCGAGGCCGACTTCGCGAAGACCGGCGATGCGAACTGGACCCTGCTGGTGCAGGACGTGGACAAGTGGGACGCCGACGTGGCCGCCCTGCTCGAATCCTTCGCCTTCCTGCCCAGCTGGCGGGTGGACGACATCATGATTTCCTACGCCGAGCCCGGTGGCGGCGTGGGCGCGCACGTGGATCAGTACGACGTGTTCCTGCTGCAGGGGCTGGGCCAGCGGCACTGGGCGATCAGCACCGATCCCGCGGCGCCGGGGGATTTCCGCCCCGACGTGGAGCTGAAGCAGCTCGCGCAGTTCGAGCCCACCCACGAGTGGCTGCTGGAACCGGGCGACATGCTCTACCTGCCGCCCGGCGTGCCGCACGACGGCGTGGCCTTCGGCGGCCCCTGCATGACGTTCTCGGTGGGCATGCGTGCGCCTTCGCAGGCGGAGCTGACCGGCGACCTCGCCGATTACCTCGCCGAACGGCTGCACGAAGACCAGCGCTACGCCGATCCCGACCTCGCCCCGGCCAAGGCGCCGGGCGAGATCGACGCGGCGGCGCTGGCGCGGCTGCGCCGGGCGCTGCCGTTCGCCGCCGCGCTGGACGAAGACAGCCTGCGCGACTGGTTCGGCCGCTTCATCACCCGCTACCGCAATGCGCAGACGCCGGCTGCGCCCGACCGTCCCGTCAGCGAGGCCGCCTTGCGCAAGCAGCTCGCCGCCGGCGCACGCCTGCTGCGCCACCCGTGGTCGCGCATGGCGTGGAGCCGCGGCAGATCCGGCGCCACCTTGTACGCGAACGGCCAGGCATGGCCGGCCCCGCCGGCGCTGGTGAAGCAACTGTGCGCCGGGCGCGAGATCGTCGTCGATGCCGAGCCGTCCACGGCGGCAGGCGAGCTGTTGCTGGCACTGGTCAACGAAGGGCATCTGGTGCTGCGCAAGGCACGCCGGCGGTGAGCACGCCGGCCGACGAGGGCGACGACGCCGGGCGCCGCGCGATCGACGGCCGCGAGGCGCTGGCCACCGCGCGGCTGCAACTGCTGACCGCCGCGCGCCACCGGCTGGCGCTGTACCTGCCCCTGCTCGGCCGCGACGACTACGGCAACGACGCGGAGCTGGCCGAGCTCAAGCGCATCGCCACCTCGGGCCGGCGCGCCGACATCCGCATCCTGTTGCACGACCCGGCCGCCGCGCTGCGCGACGGCCACCGCCTGATCGCGCTGTTCCAGCGCCTGTCCAGCAGCATCGCCATCCGCACGCCGGTGGAAGATGCGGACCGTCAAAACACCGGCGCCTGGCTGGCCAACGACACCGGCGGCTATCTCTACCTGCCCGACGCCAGCCGGCCGCAGGGGCGCATGGCGCTCGCCGACCGCGCCGTGCAGGCGCCGCTGCGGCAGCAGTTCGACGAGATCTGGGAGCGCTCGGCCCGCGCCAGCGAGCTGCAGGCGCTGGATTTGTAGCGGTCGCTGAACGCGCGGCCGGCACCCGCGTGCAAGCCGCCGGCGCCGGATAAGGAAGGTCTAATCAATGGGCTTCATGCTCGTCGTCCCCGCGGGGAGCTTTGCAGCGGCCCGAAGCAGGTCGCCCGGTGCCTTTGCGTTCAATGGTCTACAGGCACCGGATCCCGGGTTTCACTGTAATGGCGAGCAAAACCAGAGCTTCCCGAAATGTTGCCGTATGCCGGCTGCGACCAAAGTCGGTGCCCCGACGAGGTGAATTCCGGCTACGGAACCCTCATTCCGGACGCGGTCCGGGTTGCCGCGGCGCAGCAGCCCAAGGCTATAATTAACAGGATTTTTCGCCGGCGATCCGTGCCGCCGAAGGATCGCCGCAAGCCTCCCTTCCCTGCCGGTGGTGACGTGAGTACAAACCTGATCCGCGAGTTCTTCGAATCTTCCCAACTCGCTGGCGGCAACGCCGATTACGTCGAATCCCTGTACGACGCCTGGCTGGCCGACCCCGCGTCGGTTTCCGCCGAGTGGAGCAAATACTTCGAGACGTTCAAGGGCCGCGAGGCCGGCGACGTCCCGCACGGCGACGCCATCGCGCGCATCGAGGCGGCACAGAAGCAGCGCCACGTCGCGGCGACCGCGCCGGTCGGCGACGAGCACGCGCGCAAGCAGGCCGGCGTATTGCGCCTCTTGACCGCCTACCGTTCGCGCGGCCACCTCGCCGCCGACCTCGATCCGCTGGGCCTGGCGCACAAGATGGAAGCGCCCGACCTCGGTCTCGCCTTCCACGGCCTGTCCGAGTCCGACCTCGACACCGAGTTCGACTGCGGCACCTATGCCGGCGGCGGCCAGCGCCTGAAGCTGCGCGAGCTGTGGACGCGCCTGAAGAAGGTGTACACGCGCAGCATCGGCGCGGAGTTCATGTACATCTCCGACCACGCGCAGCGCAACTGGATCTACACCCGGCTGGAGCAGGCCAACGGCAGCGCCGGCCTCGACGCCGCGGGCAAGCAGCGTGTGCTGGACGGCCTCACCGCCGCCGACGGCCTGGAGCGCTACCTCCACACCAAGTATGTCGGCCAGAAGCGCTTCTCGCTGGAAGGCGGCGACAGCCTGATCCCGATGCTGGACGACGTGGTGCGCGCCGCCGGCGACAACGGCATCAAGGAGCTGGTGATCGGCATGGCCCACCGCGGCCGCCTCAACGTGCTGGTCAACATCCTCGGCAAGCCGCCGAAGACCCTGTTCGACGAGTTCGAGGGCCGCTTCGAGCATCCGGACGACCCCGCGCACTCCGGCGACGTGAAGTACCACATGGGCTTCTCCGCCGACGTCAAGACGCCGAAGGGCGGCACCCACGTGGCGCTCGCGTTCAATCCCTCGCACCTGGAAATCGTCAACCCGGTGGTGGCTGGCTCGGTGCACGCGCGGCAGATCCGCCGCGGCGACACCGCGCACACCCAGTCGATGGCGGTACTGATCCACGGCGACGCCGCGCTGGCCGGCCAGGGCGTGAACATGGAACTGTTCCAGATGTCGCAGGCCCGCGGCTTCAAGATCGGCGGCAGCCTGCACATCGTGGTGAACAACCAGGTGGGCTTCACCACCTCCAACCCGCAGGACGCGCGCTCCACGATGTACTGCACCGACCTGGCCAAGATGGTCAACGCGCCGGTGCTGCACGTGAACGGCGACGATCCGGAAGCGGTGATCGAGGCCACCCGCCTCGCCTACGATTTCCGCAAGACCTTCCGCAAGGACGTGGTGATCGATCTGGTGTGTTACCGCCGCCATGGCCACAACGAGGCCGACGAGCCCACCGCCACCCAGCCGGTGATGTACCAGGTCATCAAGAAGCTGCCGCCGGCCCGCGAGCTGTACGGCAAGCAGCTGGTGGCCGAGGGCGTGATCGCCGACGGCGACGTGCAGAAGCAGTTCGACGCCTACCGCGACCGCCTGGAAGCGGGCAAGCCGATGACCGAGCTGGATCCGGCGCCGAAGCGCGACATCCACATCGACTGGGCGCGTTTCCTCAAGGGCAAGCTGTCCGACAAGACCGACACCACGCTGCCGAAGAAGAGGCTGGTGGAGCTGGCCAAGCAACTGCTGGACATCCCCAAGGACATCGCCCTGCAGTCGCGCGTGGCGAAGATCTACGACGACCGCCGCAAGATGGCCGCCGGCGAACAGCCGGGCGACTGGGGCTTCGCCGAGAACCTGGCCTACGCCAGCCTGATCGACGCCGGCAGCAACCTGCGCCTGGTCGGCCAGGACTCCGGCCGCGGCACCTTCTTCCACCGCCACGCCGTGCTGCACGACCAGAAGGACGGCCGTACCTTCATGCCGCTGGCCACGATCCGCGACGGCGCCGACGTGGAAGTGATCGACTCGCTGCTCAGCGAGGAGGCGGTGATGGCCTTCGAGTACGGCCACTCCACCACCGATCCCGACACGCTCAACATCTGGGAAGGCCAGTTCGGCGACTTCGCCAACGGCGCCCAGGTGGTGATCGACCAGTTCATCAGCTCCGGCGAATCGAAGTGGAACCGCCTGTGCGGCCTGGCGCTGTTCCTGCCGCACGGCTACGAGGGCCAGGGTCCGGAGCACTCTTCTGCGCGCCTGGAGCGCTTCCTGCAGCTGTGCGCGTTCGACAACATGCAGGTCTGCGTGCCCACCACGCCGGCGCAGGATTTCCACATGATCCGCCGCCAGATGCTGCGCCCGGTGCGCAAACCGCTGATCGTGATGACGCCGAAATCGCTGCTGCGCCACAAGCTGGCCGTATCCACGCTGGACGAGCTGGCCAACGGCAGCTTCCAGCTGGTGATCGGCGAGCACCGCGAGCTCAACGCGAAGAAGGTGAAGCGCGTGGTGCTGTGCGCCGGCAAGGTCTACTACGACCTGCTGGAGGAAGCCGGCAAACGCGAGCTCGCCGACGTGGCGATCGTGCGCGTGGAGCAGCTTTACCCGTTCCCGCGCGCCGAGGTCTCCGCCGAGCTGGAGAAGTACCCGGCCGCGAAGGAAGTGGTGTGGTGCCAGGAGGAGCCGATGAACCAGGGCGCCTGGTTCCAGATCCGCCACCACCTGCAGGCCTGCGTGGGCAGCAAGCAGAGCCTCTCCTACGCCGGCCGCGCACGTTCGCCGGCGCCGGCCGCCGGCCACCTCAACACCCACGTCGCCGAGCAGGCCGCGCTGGTCGAGCAGGCGCTGGTCGCGCCGATCGGCACCGACCACTCGGCAGAGTAAGCTTCAACGCATTGCGTGGCCACGGATGGCCGCTTTCGATTCTTGCGCTCCAGGGCGAGCGCACCAACCCCAAGGGCCCGTCATGTCCATCGAAGTCAAAGTCCCCGTCCTGCCCGAGTCGGTCTCCGACGCCACCATCGCGACCTGGCACAAGAAGGCCGGCGATGCGGTGAAGCGCGACGAGAACCTGGTCGACCTGGAAACCGACAAGGTGGTGCTGGAAGTGCCCGCGCCGGTCGACGGCGTGATCAAGGAGATCAGGCAGGAGACCGGCGCCACGGTGAACAGCCAGCAGGTGATCGCGATCATCGAGGAAGGCGCCGCCGCTCCTGCGCCGGCTCCGGCCGCGAAGGAAGATTCGAAGGCGGCCGCGCCCGCCCCGGCCGCGACCAAGGCTGCCGCCGCCGAGCTGTCGCCCGCCGCGCAGCGCGTCGCCACCGAGAACAAGGTCGATACTTCCGCCATCGCCGGCAGCGGCCGCGACGGCCGCATCATCAAGGAGGACGTGGTCAACGCCGGCTCGCGTCCGGCCGCGGCTCCGGCCGCCGCGCCGGCGGCGAAGCCCACCCCGGGCGCTCGCCCGGAAGAGCGCGTGGCTATGACCCGCATGCGCGCCAAGATCGCCGAGCGCCTGATGCAGTCGAAGAACTCGATCGCCATGCTCACCTCGTTCAACGAGGTGAACCTGGCCGCGGTCAGCAAGATGCGCAAGGACCTCGGCGAGCAGTTCCAGAAGGAACACGGCGTCAAGCTCGGCTTCATGAGCTTCTTCGTCAAGGCCGCGGCCGAGGCGCTGAAGCGCCACCCGATCGTCAACGCCTCGGTCGACGGCAACGACATCATCTACCACGGCTACCAGGACATCTCGATCGCGGTGTCCACCGACAAGGGCCTGGTCACCCCGGTGCTGCGCAACACCGAGAACATGAGCTTCGCCGACATCGAGAAGGCGATCGGCGACTACGCCAGGAAGGCGCGCGACGGCAAGCTGACCCTGGAAGACCTGCAGGGCGGCACCTTCACCATCACCAACGGCGGCACCTTCGGCTCGCTGCTCTCCACGCCCATCGTGAACCCCCCGCAGAGCGCCATCCTCGGCATGCACACGATCAAGGAGCGCGCCGTGGTCGAGAACGGCCAGGTGATCGCCGCGCCGATGATGTACATCGCGATCAGCTACGACCACCGCATCATCGACGGCAAGGACGCGGTGCTGTTCCTGGTCGACATCAAGAACCAGTTGGAGAATCCGCAACGCATGTTGCTGGGCCTCTGATCGCGGCCTCCGCGATCAGAAAATAGGTAACGAGGCTCTGGCGCCACACGATCGTTGAAGCAACGGGTTTCGGATTGCTTTTGCGACGCCACGGCCCATATTCGCTCCATCTGCGAGCGCCTGCTCGCCGCATAAAGGAACGTTCATGAGCGACAAATTCGACGTCATCGTCATCGGCGCCGGCCCGGCCGGCTATGTGGCCGCGATCCGCGCCGCGCAGCTGGGCCTGAAGACCGCCTGCATCGACGCCTTCACCGGCAAGGACGGCAAGCAGGCACTGGGCGGCACCTGCCTCAACGTGGGCTGCATCCCGTCCAAGGCGCTGCTGGATTCCTCGCGCCAGTTCTGGAACCTCGCGCACAACCTGCCGGTGCACGGCATCAGCGTGAAGGACGCCAAGGTCGACATGGCCACCTTCATCGGCCGCAAGGACAAGATCGTCAAGCAGTTCACCGGCGGCATCGGCCAGCTGTTCAAGGCGAACAAGGTCACCCCGTACTTCGGTACCGGCAAGCTGCTGAAGGGCAACCAGGTCGAGGTCACCGCCGCCGACGGCAGCAAGCAGACGATCAGCGCGACGAACGTGATCCTCGCCTCGGGCTCGGTGCCGATCGAGCTGCCGTTCGCCAAGTTCGACGGCAAGAACATCGTCGACAATGCCGGCGCGCTGGACTTCACCGAAGTGCCGAAGCGCCTGGGCGTGATCGGCGCCGGCGTGATCGGCCTCGAGCTCGGCAGCGTGTGGCGCCGCATGGGTAGCGAGGTCACCATCATCGAAGCGCTGCCCGACTTCCTCTCGGTGGCCGATGCCGACATCGCCAAGCTCGCCGCGAAGGAATTCGCCAAGCAGGGCCTGGACATCAAGCTCGACGCCAAGCTCAACAAGGCCGAGGTGAAAAAGGACGGCGTGCATCTCACCTACACCGACAAGAGCGGCGAACAGCAGCTGGTGGTCGACAAGCTGCTGGTGGCCGTGGGCCGCCGCGCCTACAGCGCCGGCCTGCTGGCCGACGACACCGGCGTGAAGCTGGACGAGCGCGGCCGCATCGTGGTGGACGAGCACTGCCACACCGGCGTGGACGGCGTGTGGGCCATCGGCGACGCCGTGCGCGGCCCGATGCTGGCGCACAAGGGTTCCGAGGAAGGCGTGGCGGTGGCCGAGTGGATCGCCGGCAAGGCCGGCCACGTCAACTACGACACCGTGCCGTTCGTGATCTACACCGAGCCGGAAGTGGCCTGGGCGGGCAAGACCGAGAAGGAATTGAAGGACGCCGGCATCCCGTACAAGGTCGGCACCTTCCCGTTCGCCGCCATCGGCCGCGCCGTGGCGATGAACGAGGCCGTGGGCCAGGTGAAGATGCTCGCCCACGCCGACACCGACCGCATCCTCGGCGTGCACATGGTCGGCCCGGGCGTGTCCGAGCTGATCGCCGAGTGCGTGGTGGCGATGGAGTTCAAGGGCTCCTCCGAAGACCTTGCCCGCATCGTCCACGCCCACCCGACATTGTCGGAGGCCGTGCACGAGGCGGCGCTGTCGGTCGACAAGCGCGCCATCCACAAGGGCAATTGAGCGCAGGATGCGCTCATCCCGTGCAGGCCATGGGTGGCCGGCGACACGGGATCCATCCTGGAATGGATGACCTCATCCCTGACAGCACAGGGATGTGCGTTGATCCGGGATCCACGCGGCCTGCTCGTGGCGACATGGGCGGGTCGTGTCGTTTGAACTCTCCGCAACCTTCACCGCCGTCATTCCGGCGAAGGCCGGAATCCAGTTCAAATGACGCGTCCGAAGGACACAAAATCTTTTTTGAGTGCTTCGCACGGCACATTGAAACTGGATTCCGGCCTTCGCCGGAATGACGAGCGAAAAGCGAGCTCCTCGACATGCCCCTACCCACCGCCCTCTGCGTCTACTGCGGCTCCAGCGCCGGCAGGCATCCCGACTACGCCGAACAGGCGCGCGCCTTCGGCGCCGAGATGGCCAAACGCGGCATCGCGCTGGTCTACGGCGGCGGCAACGTGGGCCTGATGGGCCTCGTCGCCGACGCGGTGCTGGCGGGCGGCGGCAAGGCCATTGGCGTGATCCCGCGCCAGCTGGTCGAGCGCGAGGTGGCGCACAAGGGTCTCAGCGAACTGGTGGTCGTGGACACCATGCACCAGCGCAAGACGCGCATGTACGAGCTGTCCGACGCCTTCGTCGCCCTGCCCGGCGGCTTCGGCACGATGGACGAGATGTTCGAGATGCTCACCTGGGCCCAGCTCGGCCTGCATCGCTATCCCTGCGCCTTCCTCGATGTGCGCGGCTACTACCGCGACCTGCGCGCGATGATGGACCACATGGTGGCCGAGGGCTTCGTGCAGGCCGGCCAGCGCGAGCGCCTGTGGTTCGGCGAATCCATCGCCGCGCTGTTCGACTGGATGACGCACTACGACGGCGGCAGCGCCACGCGCGTGATCGGCCCGTCCAGCATCAAGGCATAGGAGCTTGGGCGGCAGAAACCATTCGGGCTGCAAAGCCCGCCCTGCGGTGCATATTTCCGCCAATCCTTGCTCCATGGAACCACCATGGGGCGGCGAATCGTCGAAAATCTGCCCTCGCATGGCAGACTTTTCGCCACGAACGTTTCTACCGCCCAAGCTCCTAGCGGAGAAAACCTCATGACCAGCTTCCGCGCCTTCCGCATCCGCAACGACGACGCCGGCCATCGCGCCGGCATCGAGGAGATCGGCACCGACGCGCTGACGCCAGGCGAGGTGCTGGTCAAGGTCGCCTACTCCTCGGTCAACTACAAGGACGCGCTGGCCGGCACCGGCAAGGGGCGCATCCTGCGCCGGTACCCGCTGAACGGCGGCATCGACGTGGCCGGCCATGTGGTCGCTTCCACCGACCCGGCCTTCAAGGAAGGCGACGCGGTGCTGTGCACCGGCAGCGGCCTGTCCGAGACCCGCGACGGCGGTTACGCCGAATACGCGCGGCTCGACGCGCGCTGGACGATTCCGCTGCCGCAAGGCCTTTCGCTGCGCGAGAGCATGATCCTGGGCACCGCCGGCTTCACCGCCGCGCTGGGCCTGCTGCACATGCAGGACAACGGCCAGACGCCCGCGCTGGGCGCTATCGCCGTCACCGGCGCCAGCGGCGGCGTGGGCCAGCTCGCCATCGACATCTACAACCGCGCCGGCTACGCGGTGCACGCGATCAGCGGCAAGGCCGACCACTTCGATTTCCTGAAGTCGCTGGGCGCCGCCGAATGCATCGACCGCCATGCGCTCGCCTTCAGCGGCAAGCCGATGGATCCGGCCTGCTTCGGCGGCGCGCTGGACAACGTGGGCGGCACCATGCTGGCCGGCCTGCTGCCGCTGATCGCGCCCTACGGCAACGTGGCGATCTGCGGCAACGCGGGCGGCATCGGCTTCGAAAGCACTGTGATGCCGTTCATCATCCGCGGCGTGAACCTGCTGGGCGTGGCCTCGGCCGGCACCGCGCGCGCCATGCGCGAACGCGTCTGGGGGAAGCTCTGCGGCGACTGGAAACCGCGCCACTTGGAGCGCATCGCCACCCGCGAGGCGACGCTGGACGAGCTGCCCGGGGTGTTCGGCCGCATGCTGGCCGGGGACTCCTTCGGCCGCACCGTGGTGCGCATCGCCGCAAACTGAGGCCTGCGGCTTGGAAGCACCGCGCCGCAGGCATAGAATCCACCGAAACAACAAGGGGACACCCACCTTATGGCACGCATCCTGATCGTCGACGATTCGCCGTCGCAGCTCCTGGGCCTCAAGCGCATCGTCGAGAAGCTGGGCCACGAGACCCTCACCGCCGAGGATGGCGCCGCCGGCGTCGAGGTGGCCAAGCGCGAGATCCCCGACCTGATCCTGATGGACGTGGTGATGCCGAACCTCAACGGCTTCCAGGCCACCCGCACGATCAGCAAGGACGCCAGCACGGCGCACATCCCGGTGGTGCTGGTGACCACCAAGGACCAAGAAACCGACAAGGTGTGGGGCATGCGCCAGGGTGCGCGCGCCTACGTCACCAAGCCGATCAAGGAAGAGGAGCTTGTGGCCACGCTGAAGGAACTGCTGCCGGCCTGAGCCGGGTTCCGCACGCATCCACGAAAAACGGCGCCTCGCGGCGCCGTTCCCGTTTGCGTCGCCTGCCCGCGCTCAGTGGCGCGGATCGTAATCCGCGAACTGTACGCGCAGCGCCTCCCAGGCCGCGCGCTGCTCGTCGCTGGCCGCGGCGGGCACGCGGATCGACAGCTCCACCAGTTGGTCGCCCGGATGCGCGCCCGGCATGCCGCGCCCCTTCAGGCGCAGCTTGCGTCCCGATTGCGAGCCGGCCGGAATGCGCAGCTCCACCGTCCCGGCCAAGGTCGGCACCGGCACCGTCGCGCCCAGTGCCGCTTCCCACGGGCTGACCGGCAGCACGTGCAACACGTTGCGGCCATCCAACTTGAAGCGGGCGTCGTCGCGGATACCCACTTCCAGCAGCAGGTCGCCGTTCGGGCCGCCATGGCCAGGGTGGCCCTGTCCGGCCAACCGGATCACCTGCCCCGGCTGGATGCCGGCCGGGATCTTCACCTCCAGCACCCGGTCCTCGCTGCCGCCACCATGCAGGGACAAGCGGGTGCGGCCCCCGTCGAACGCGGTCTGCAGATCGACCTCCACCCTGGCCTGCACGTCCTGCCCACGCCGCGCGCGCGGCTGGCCGCGCTGACCGTGGCTACCGGCGGCGCGGCCGAACAGGCTCTCGAAAAAGTCGCTGAAATCGCCGTCGCCACCGAAATCGAAGGACCGGCCCTGCCCCTGGCCCCACCCCGGCGGCGGCTGGAACTGCTCGCCACCGCGGTAGCCGCCGGCACGCAGCTGGTCGTAGGCGCGGCGCTTCTCGGCGTCCAGCAGCACTTCCTGCGCCTCGTTCGCGGCCTTGAACTTGTCCTCGGCCCCGGTTTCCTTGTTCTTGTCCGGGTGGTACTTGCGCGCCAGCTTGCGGTAGGCGGTCTTGATCTCCGCCTCGCTGGCCTCGGGCTTCACGCCAAGGATCTCGTAATAGTCTTTGAATTCCACCGGCACTCCTCACGCCCACGCAGCAGGGCGCCCGCATCAACGCCAAGCAGCCCACGGCGGATCATCGTCCGCCGCGGGCCGCACTCGCAAGTTCCGGGCTGCTCAGTGGCTGGTGTCGATCACGATGCGGCGCGGTGCGCTCTCGGCCCTCTTCGGTATCACGATCTCCAGCACGCCGTGGCGGTTGCTGGCGGAGATGTGCTCGGCATCGACGATGTCGGGCAGCACGAAGCGGCGATGGAACGGACCGTGCGATCGCTCCTGCCGCGAGAAGCGGCCGGACGCATCGGTCGGGTCGGCCGCGCGCTCGCCGCTGATCGACAGCACGTTGCGGTCCATGCTCACCTCGATCGCCGCTGGATCGACGCCGGGAACGTCGGCGCGGATCACGAAGCGCTCGCCTTCCTCGCGGATGTCGACGCGCGGCGCCCACGACGCGGCGCCGGCCGGCAGGCTGCCGTCGGACCCCGCGAAACGGTCGAACGCATGCTGAAATGCCCGCGCGCCACGCGGCAGGCCCCACATCACATGATGACTCGGGCTCATCGGGAAACTCCTCTTGATGGATTGCGGCACGCTGCCGCCTGCCAGCAGAGATAGGTGCGCCGGGCGGCGATTCAAGGCGACAGCGCGAGGCCGCAACCGCTAGCATCTGCAGGTTGCCAACGCTTCAGGGAACCCATCATGAGCATCCAGATCGGCCAGCCGCTGCCCGACATCGAGACCAAGGCCGTCGTCGACGGCCGCATCGAGACCGTCCGCACCGGTGCACTGTTCGCCGGCCGCAAGGCGGTGTTGTTCGCCGTACCCGGCGCCTTCACACCGACCTGTTCGGAGAAGCACCTGCCGGGCTACGTGCAGCAATACGGGGAATTTCAGGCTCGCGGTGTCGACGTGTTCTGCCTTGCCGTCAACGATGCCTACGTGATGCAGGCCTGGGCTGCGTCGCAGCAGGTGCCGCCCGGCCTGCTGCTGCTCGCCGATGGCAACGCAGACTTCACCTGCGCGCTGGGCCTGGAGCGGGATGGGAGCGCCTACGGCATGGGCCTGCGCGCGCGCCGCTTCGCGCTGTACGCGGAGGATGGCGTGGTGCGCCAGCTGCACGTCGAGGCACCGGGCGAGTTTCGCGTCTCCAGCGCGGAGGCGATGCTGGCGGCGCTCGTCGGCTGAGCCAGGCCAGCGCGAAGAGACTCGACGGGGGTATAGTCCAGCGCGTCGCGCCGATGCCGGGCCGACCGCGGCTCGCCTCGCCTGCCGCGCCACCCGTCGTTCGAGGGGAACCGCCATGCGCTACGCCTTGCTCGAAAGCCAGCGGGACGCGCTGCTGCTCGTCGCCCGCATCCTGATGATGCTGTTGTTCGTGCTGTTCGGCTGGGAAAAGCTCACCGATTTCGGCGGCACCAGCGCCTACATGGCGGCCGAGGGCCTGCCGCTGCCCGCGGTGGCCGCGGCCGTGGTCATCCTGATGGAGTTCTTCGTGGGTCTGGCGATCGTGCTCGGTTTCTGGACGCGGCCACTGGCGCTATTGCTGGCCCTTTACACGCTGGGCACGGCGCTGATCGGGCACCACTACTGGACGATGGCCGGCGCCGAGCACGCGGCCAACATGATCAACTTCTACAAGAACCTCTCGATCATCGGTGGCCTGTTGCTGCTGTGCCTCACCGGCCCGGGGCGGTATTCGATCGACCGCCGGTAAACGCTGCACGCGGCAGCCGCTGGGCACTCAGAAATCCCGGCTGCCGCTCAGCAGCACGCTGCGCCCGCGGTGCAGCGGCACGAAGGTTTCGTCGAACACGACATCGTGCAGGTTGCGATCGAACAGGTTGCGTACGCCCAGCGTCATGCTCCAGCCCGTGGCCTGGTACGACAGGTTCGCGTCCACGCGGGCCTGCCCCGGTATCGCGAAATACGCCGAGCCGTCCGACAGCTGGCCGCGGCTCGCGCTGCGCGCCAGCACGCCGCCGGCGATGCCCCAGCCGCGCAGCGATCCGCGCTGGATGCGGTAGCTGGCCCACAGATTGAAGCGCTGCCGCGGCGTGCCGGTGGGCTGCGAGCCGTCGTGGTTGTGCACCATCGCGTTGCTCCAGGCGGCGCTGAGGTCCAGCCCCGGCGCGGGTCGTCCGTTGAACTCCAGCTCGATGCCGCGGTTGGTCTGTCCCGGGCCGGGGATGCCGAAATACGGCGGCTTGGACGAACTGAGATCCGTGCTGTGGTCGAGCATGATGCGGTAGGCCGCCACGGTGAGCATGGCGCGCTGATCGAACAGCATCAGCTTCGCCCCCGTCTCCAGCTGGCGTGAGTGCGACGGCAGCAGCGGCTGGCCGTTCTTGCCCAGCACCTCATCGGCCTGGAAGCCGCTGGTGGCGCTGGCGTACAACGACAGCAGCGGCGTGAGCTTGTACAGCAGCCCGGCGTTCGGCACCCATTGCGACTTGTGCTGGGTCGTAGGATTGCCATTGGCATCCTGGGTCGCCAGTTCGTAGGTGGTGCGCCGCAAGGCCAGCAGGGCGTTCCAGCGTTCGCCCAGCGCAATCTGATCCTGCAGGAACAGCGCGTGGTCGATCGACCAGGGATCGCCGGGAAAGTGCATGTCGAAGCCGTTGCCCGGGCCGGTCACCGACGCGACCGACGGCAGCGGCGAACTGGCATGCAGGTTGTACACGGCTTGCGCGGGCGTGCCGAACACGTCGTCGAGACTGCCGGACTGTGCCCGCGAATAGTCGAAGCCCGCGACCAGCACGTGGCGGACCGCACCGCTGCCGAAACGCCCCACCACGTCGTTCTGCACGGTGTAGAACGCATCGCCGTAACGGAACCGTTCGGCCAGCGCCTGCGCATCGCCGTTCGGCGAGAAGCCGGCGAGGTTCCACGCCTGCACCGCGGAACCCTGGCGCACGTACTGGCCGCGGCTGCGGAACGTCCAGACCGCACCGAAGCGGTGCTCGAACGCATACGACAGCCGCGTGGTGCGGAACAGCGAATGGTCGCCCGGATTGCCGATCATCAGGCCCGGCGGCGTCGTGCTGGACAGGCTGCCGCCCAGCATCACCGCGTAGTCCGGAATCGGCTCGCGCCGCACGATGCGCTCGGCGGAGACCACCAGCTTGTTCGCCTCGTCGCGCCAGCCGATCGACGGCGCCAGGTAGCCGCTGCGCTGGCCGCGCCGGCCCTGGCGGCTGCGGTCGGCATACTCTCCCGAGGCGACCAGGCGATACGTCCAGTGCCCGCTCTTGCCCAACGCGCCGCCCAGGTCGACGCCCAGCTGGCTGTCGCCGTACTGGCCCAGCGCGAATTCGAGCCGGCGCACCGGCAACGCCGTCGGCTGCTTCATCACCAGGTTGATCAGGCCGCCGAAATTGTTGCTGACCGAGGCGTCGCCGATGATCGCCTGCGGTCCCTTCAGCACCTCCACGCGCTCGACGCCGATCAGCGGCGGGAAGTCGCCGTAGGAGACGATGCTGTTCGGCAGGCCGTCGATCATGCCGTTGCCGACCTGGAAACCGCGCACCAGGAACACCGGCAGCGCGTCCGCGCCGTCCAGGTACTGCACGCCGGCCACGTTGCGCACGGCGTCGGCCACGCTGCGGGCCTGCTGCGAATCCAACAGTTCGTGCGGCACCTCGCTGACCGAGCCCGGCAGTTCGAGCAGGTCGGTGTCGATGCGCGTGGCGCCGCTGGCGATGTCGACCAGATAGCCGCCTTCGTCGACCACGCCGGTGGCAACCACCGGCGCCAGCTGCCGGACATCGGCCTGCGCGGCGGATGCCCCGGCCTGTCCGGCCCCGCTCGCGCCGCTCGGCAGCGGCTTCACCACCACCGTGCCGGCATCGACAAAGCGGTAATCCAGCCCCGTGCCCGCCAGCAGGCGATCGAGCGCCACCGCCGCCGTGCAGTCGCCGCTGACCCCGCGGGAACGCACGGCATCGACCCGGCCGCCGGCCGTGAGCACCTGCACATTCGCCTGCCGGCCGAACGCGATCAGCGCGGTGGAAAGCGCCTGCGGCGGTATCGCGAAACGCAGCGTGGCCGCGCTGGCGGGATGGCCCGGCACGGCCGCGGCACCGAACGCGACCATCGGCAGCAGCCCACCGATGGCTGGCAGCAGGGCGAACCGGCTCATGGCATCCGCTTGTCCCGGGCGAAAGCGACAAGTGTGGCATGCGTCGGGGCCGAATGCAGCGGGGGCGCATCCGCCGCGCAGACGCCGGTAGCGGTCAACGTTGCTGCGGCGCCTGCCCGTTCGCGGAAACCGTCACCGCGTGCTCGCCCATCCGCACCTGCAGCGGGAACACCTGGGGCAAGGCGCGCAGCCAGCCGTCGATCTCGTCGGTGCGGACCGTGCCGGTGAAGCTGAGACCGCTCAGGTCGGCGCCGTCCGCCTGCACCGGCCGGCGGCTGTAGCGGTTGACGTTGGCGATCACCACCGCCAGCGGCTCGTCGACGAATTCCAGCCGGTCGCTGCGCCAGCCGATCGCCTGCCCCGGCGTGACCGTGCCCAGGCTCAGCGTGCGCGCGGCCGGATCCCAGGCCACGCGCTGGCCGGCCACGGCGTCGAGCGTGCGAGCCGGCGCGGAAGCATCGCCCGGGGCGGCGACCCGCACCTGCCCTCCGGTGACTGCCACCGCCACCCTGGCGCCGGTGCGGCGCACGTCGAAGGCGGTGCCGATGTCGCGCACCGTGACGTCGCCGGCGTCGACCTCGAAGGGCCGCTGCGCGTCGTGCATCACCTGGAAATACGCCTCGCCCGCTTCCAGCGAAACCCGGCGCTCGCCGCGGGCGAAACGCACGCTGAGGCGGCTCGCACCGCCCAGCGTCACCTTGCTGCCGTCCGCCAGCAGGATGTCGCGGTTCTGTCCCGTGGTGCTCGCATAGACCATCGGCGCGCCCCCACCGCCGGCAAGACGCACCCACAGCAGGAGGCCGCTGCCGAGCGCCAGCGCCAGCACGGCCGCCGCCGCGGCCAGCGGCAGCCAGCTGCGCCGGCGCGGCGCAACGGCAGGCGCGAATTCATCCAGCAGTTGACGGCGCGCGGCCACATCCAGCGTGCCCAGCCGTTCGCCGAACGCGCTGACATATTCGAAGGCCGCGAGATGACGCTCGTCCTGCGCCGTCCAGTCCAGCCATTGGTCCATGGTGGACTCGGCACCGTGCGGATCGCGCAGGCGCGTCCACCAGTCGGCGGCGGCCAGCAGCAGTTGTTCGTCGGCATGTGTGGGGGTGTGGGCCATCACGGCATCTCCCGTTCTTCCACGCGCGCGCGGCAATGCGCCAGCGCACGCGTGACGTGGTAGCGCACCATGCGGGCGCTGAGTTTCATGGATTGCGCGATCGTTTCGAAATCGCGCCCCTCGATCGCGTGCAGCACGAAGGCGCGGCTGGTCTTGGCCGGCAGTTCGCGCAGCGCCGCGTGCAGATCGCGCCACTGCTCGACAGCAGCTGCGTGACGCTCTGGCAACGGCGCAAGGTGCAATTCGGGCGGCGGTTCCGCCGAATCCTCGGCCGGCATGGGGTCGCGCAGCTTGCGCATGCGCAGCCGGTCGACCGCGAGGTTCGCCGCGATGCGGAACAGGAAGGCGCGCAGCGAATCGATCTGCTCGGGATGTTCCAGCGTGAGCATGCGCACATAGGCTTCCTGCGCCAGTTCCTGCGCATCGGCCAGCGAGCCGAGCCGGCATTGCAGGAAGGCGAGCAGCGCGCGGTTGTGCTCGCGGAACAGCGCCGCCACCCGGCTCGCATGCCCGGGCAGTGTCGCGATATCGGCGATGGGATCCGGCTGATTCATGAGGCTTCCGCGCAGACTCCCTGGAACGGGTGATGGGCACTCGACGCTTCGGGGCGCTGGGCACGCACCCGCTGGCGCTCCGGCAACGCGCCCAGCGCATCGGTCAGCAGGCGCTCGGCCTCCATGCGCAGAGCCTCGCGCTTGCGGAACGCGGAACGGTGCTGGCTGGACACCTCCGCTTCGGTCTTGCGCTCCGGCTGCACGGGCAGCTCGTACCAGCCGCCGCGGACCGCCCTGCCCTGCTGCTCCTGCCAGAACGCATCGTAATCCGCCACGAAGCGGCGGCGCGCGTTGCACAGGGGATGCGCCGCATTGCCGACCGCGAGCAGCCGTGCCACGCCCCAGTGTCGCGCCAGCGCATGGACCAGCGCCAGCATCAGGCACTTCGGGCGCATGCCGTGCAGGTTGCGGGTGAGTTCGCGCACCGCATCGCGGGCCGCGGCGCCGACCGGCCCCTGGATGCAGCCGATCGCCAGCGTCGGTCGCGCGTCGATCAAGGTGACCACGATGCGGTACAGCGGATTGCCCAGCTCATCGGCGAGCTGGATGCACAATTCACCCTCGCAGCCGAGGAAGATCGGCGGCCGCAGGCTGAGGATCAGCCGGCTGCCGTCCTTCAGGCCGAGCAGGCCCAGCGGCGCGGCGCCCTCCGCATAGACCGCGCGGAACAGCGGCGCCGGCATCGCCGCGAGCAGGTGGCGGTAGTGCTGGCGCATCGCCCGCAGGCGCTGGTGGCGGTTCCAGCCCAGGTTGAGGTAGCGGTGGAAGTGGCGCTCCAGCATGCGCGGATCGCGGCGCCGGAACGCCCGCAGCGCGGGCTCGCTTTCGACGTAGGACAGGTAGTCCGCGTGTGGGCGGAGCATCAGCAGGCTGCGGGCGACGTACTTGGCCGCCGTCAACGCGCGCTTGCCCGCGTCGCCGCGCCAGTCGAAGCGGCCACGCAGCGAACGCAGGAAATTCACGAGCTCGGCGCCACGCCAGCCCGGCGCCGACGCGGATCGGTCCATGTGTCGCGGTACCGGACCGCCGGCCATCAGCACAGCATCCGACATCCTGCGCAGGGAAGGTTCCATTTCGTTCAAGGTCGTCGGCTCGCGGCAATCAGTTCACCGACAAGACGTTTGCATCGCAAAAAATTGAAATGGCGCCGCCGCTGCGCCGGCTTCCCGATCCTTGCGATCGTCTCTGATCGCGAGAGTCGAACGGACGGCCGTCCATGGCCGCACTCCTCAAACGCAGGAAGCCCCGGACTAGGCCGGGGCTCCCTGCTTGCAACGGCTGGATCAGGCGGAGATCAGCTTTCGTTCGTACCCGCTGCCGGCGCCGCACCGCCTTCCGGCGGCATCCCTTCGGTGGCCGCCCCGGCGTCCTCGCCGTTGTCCTCCTCGGCCTCCAGCCGCACCACGCTGACCAGCGCCTCCTCCGCCGGCAGGCGGATCAGGGTGACGCCCTGGGTGTTGCGGCTGAGCTGCGACACCTCGGCCACGCGGGTACGCACCAGGGTGCCCTTGTCGGAAATCAGCATCAACTCGTGCGCCTCGGTGACCTGCACCGCCGCGACCAGCGCGCCGTTGCGTTCGGAACACTGGATGCCGATCACGCCCTGGGTGCCGCGACCCTTCTTCGGGAACTCGTCGAGCTGGGTGCGCTTGCCGTAGCCGCGTGCGGTGGCCGTAAGGATGTCGCCCTCGGCCGCCACGATCAGCGAGACCACTTCCTCGCCCTCGGCCAGACGCATGCCGCGCACGCCGGTGGCGGTGCGGCCCATGGCGCGCACGGTGTTCTCGTCGAAGCGCACCGTCTTGCCGTTGGAGGCGAACAGCAGGATGTCGCTGTTGCCGTCGGTGAGCTCCACGTTGACCAGCGCGTCGCCCTCGTCGAGCTTGATCGCCTGCTTGCCCTTCTGCAGCTGGAACGCGAATTCGGTGAGCGGGGTCTTCTTCACCGTGCCGTGCCTGGTGGCGAAGAACACATAGCGGTCTTCCGTGTACGCGCGCACCGGCAGCACCGCCTGCACCTTCTCGCCTGCGGCCAGCGGCAGCAGGTTGATGATGGGCTTGCCGCGCGCGCCCGCGCCCGCTTCCGGCATCTGGTAGACCTTGAGCCAGTACACGCGGCCAGTCGAGGTGAAGGTGAGCAAGGTGTCGTGGGTGTTCACCACCCACAGCTGCTCGACTACGTCCTCGTCCTTCAGCGCCGAGGCCGAACGGCCCTTGCCGCCGCGCTTCTGCGCGCGATACGCGCTGGCCGGCTGGCGCTTGATGTAGCCGGTGTGCGACAGCGTCACCACCATGTCTTCCGGCGCGATCAGGTCGAGGACGTTCAAGTCCTCCTGCGAGTGCTGGATCTCGGTGCGGCGCGCATCGCCGAATTCGTTCTTGACCGACTCCAGCTCCTCGCGGATCACCGCGAGCAGGCGCTCCGGGTTCTCCAGGATCTCGATCAGGCCGCGGATGATTTCCAGGATTTCGCGGTATTCGTCGGAAAGCTTCTCCTGCTCCAGGCCGGTCAGGCGATGCAGGCGCATCGCGAGGATCTCCTGCGCCTGCACCTCGGAGAGCTGGTAGCCCTCGGCTTTGAGGCCGTCGCGCGGATCCATGTCCTCCGGCCGCGACGCCTCGGCGCCGGCGGCGGCAAGCAGCGCGCCCACCATGCCCGGCTGCCACTTGCGCGCCAGCATGCGTTCGCGCGCTTCCTGCGGCGAAGCCGAATTCCTGATCAGCTCGATCATCTCGTCGATGTTCGCGAGCGCGACGGTCAGGCCTTCCAGGATGTGGGCGCGGGCGCGCGCCTTGCGCAGCTCGAAGATGGTGCGGCGGGTCACCACTTCGCGGCGGTGGCGGATGAAGGCCTCGAGGATGTCCTTGAGGTTCAGCAGCCGCGGCTGGCCGTCCAGCAGCGCAACCATGTTGATGCCGAAGGTCACCTGCAGCTGGGTCTGCTGGAACAGGTTGTTCAGCACCACGTCGGCCATCGCGTCCTTGCGGATCTCGATGACGATGCGCATGCCGTCCTTGTCGGATTCGTCGCGCAGCTCGCTGATGCCTTCGAGCTTCTTTTCCTTGACCAGCTCGGCGATCTTCTCGATCAGCCGCGCCTTGTTCACCTGGTAGGGCAGTTCGTGGACGAGGATGGTCTCGCGGCCGTTGCTCTCGGTCTCGATCTCGGCCTTCGCGCGCACCAGGATGCGGCCGCGGCCGGTGCGGTAGGCCTCGACGATGCCGGAGGAACCGTTGATGATGCCGGCGGTTGGGAAATCCGGCCCCGGGATGTAGTGCATCAGGTCGGCGATCGACAGCGTCGGCTCGTCGATCAGGGCGATCGTGGCGGAAACCACCTCGGTGAGATTGTGCGGCGGCACGTTGGTGGCCATGCCCACGGCAATGCCGGCCGAACCATTGATAAGCAGGTTCGGCACGCGGGTGGGCAGCACCAGCGGCTCGTGTTCGCTCTCGTCGTAGTTCGGGCCGAAGTCGACGGTGTCCTTGTCGATGTCGGCGAGCAGCTCCTGCGTGAGGCGCGACATGCGCACCTCGGTGTAGCGCATCGCCGCCGCGTTGTCGCCGTCGACCGAACCGAAGTTGCCCTGGCCGTCGACCAGCATGTAGCGCAGCGAGAACGGCTGCGCCATGCGCACGATCGCGTCGTACACCGAGGCGTCGCCGTGCGGGTGGTATTTACCGATCACGTCGCCGACCACGCGGGCCGACTTCTTGTAGGGCTTGTTCCAGGCGTTGCCCAGCTCGTTCATCGCGAACAGCACGCGGCGATGCACCGGCTTCAGGCCGTCGCGCACGTCCGGCAGCGCGCGGCCCACGATCACGCTCATCGCGTAGTCGAGATAGCTCTGGCGCATCTCGTCTTCGATGTTGACGCGGATGACTTCTTTGGCGAGTTCTGCCATCAATCGGCTTCCCTGATGAACGAGGAGGAGCGGCGTCACGCCGCATTCGTGGACACGCGAAAATCAACCCTTCGAGTCTAGCACGAGCCAGCCTTTCGCGCCCCGCGAAAGGCGAAAATTAAACGTTGTTTTTCAATATTTTGCGCAAAAATTGCGCAGCCCCGGGAAAGTGCCGCGAAGCGCGGTTCGCGGGCGCGTCGCGCGTGCCGTTTTCAGGCGCCGAACAGGGCGCTCATCGCGACCGCGTCTGGGCGCTCGATCGCCCCACGCTCGGTGACGATGGCGTCGATCAGGCTGGCCGGCGTCACGTCGAACACCGGGTTCCACGCCTCGGCGCCCTCGACCACCATGCGCCGGCCGCCGATGCCCAGCAGCTCGGTCGGGTCGCGCAGCTCGATCTCGATCGCTTCGCCCGAAGCGGTGGCCATGTCCACCGTGGACGACGGCGCCACCACCATGAACTTCACGCCGTGATGCTTCGCGGCGATCGCCAGCTGATAAGTGCCGATCTTGTTCGCGGTGTCGCCGTTCGCGGCGATGCGGTCGGCGCCCACGATCACCCACCGCACCGCGCCCGACTTCATCAGGTGCGCGGCGGCGGAATCGGCGATCAGTTTCGCGGGAATGCCGTCGCGCACCAACTCGTACATGGTCAGCCGCGCACCCTGCTGCCACGGCCGCGTCTCGCCCGCATACACGCGTTCGATGCGGCCCTGCGCCACGCCGGCGCGGATCACGCCCAGCGCGGTGCCGAAGCCTGCGGTAGCCAGCGAGCCGGTGTTGCAGTGGGTGAGCACGCCCGAGCCCGGCGCGATCAGCGCGGCGCCCAGCTCGCCCATGTGCCGGTTGGCGGCCAGATCTTCGTCCTGGATCGCCCGCGCCTCGCGCTCCAGCGCCGTGGCATCCGCACCAGCGACGATGCGCGCCTTCATGCGGTCCAGCGCCCACATCAGGTTCACCGCCGTTGGTCGCGCCGCGCGCAGCATCGCCAGCGCTTCGTCCAGCGCAGCTCCCTGCTGCGCGGCCAGCACCACGCCCCAGGCAGCAGCGATGCCGATCGCCGGCGCGCCGCGCACGACAAGATCGCGGATCGCCTGGGTCACCTCGGCGGCGTCGCGGCAAGCCATCCAGCGTTCTTCCTGCGGCAACAGGCGCTGGTCGAGCAAACGGAGCTGGTCGCCGCGCCATTGCACGGCGCGGACGCGGTCGTAACGGTCGTAATCCATGGGAGTATCGTGTGCTGGAGCAAGTGGGTCAGGGTGATTCCGGCATCACCAGCCAGAGGATCAGGTAGGCCAGGATGCCCGAGCCCCCCAGCAGGATGAAGATGATCCAGGCGACCCGCACCAGGGTCGGATCCCAACCGAGGTATTCGGCGATGCCGCCGCAGACGCCGGCCAAGGTGCGGTTCTGGCGGGAACGGCAGAGACGTTTTTCCATGCTCGTGAATCCTGCGGGGAGAGTCAGTCGCGCGCACGCAACCATTGATGGATCGCCGGCGGCACTTCGCGCTGGGCGCGGCCGGAGACGTAGATGCCTATGTGGCCGCCCTTGAACGCCAGTTCGGTGTAGTCGGTGCTGCCCACGCGCCGGCCCAGCGCGCGCGAGGCATCGGGCGGCACCAGGTGATCCTGCTCGGCGTAGATGTTGAGGATGGGCAGTTCGAGCTTGTGCAGATCCACCTCGCGGCCGCCGATGGCAAGCCCGCCTTTCACCAGTTTGTTGCTCTGGTAGAAGTCCTTGACGAACTGGCGGAAGGTCTCGCCGGCCTGGTCGGGCGAATCGAAGATCCAGCGCTCCATGCGCAGGAAGTTCTCCAGTTCCACCGGCTGGTCGAGGATGTCGACCAGGCCCACGTATTTCTGCTGGTTCAAGCGCACCGGCTTCAGCGTGAGGTAGACCCAGTTCATCAGCATCGCCGGCACGTTGCCGAGGGTGTCGACGAACAGGTCCACGTCCAGTTCGCGGCACCAGTGCGAGAGCATATTGTCCGGTGTCTGGAAATCCACCGGCGTGACCATGGTGACGAGGTTCTTCACCTTGTCCGGGTGCATCGCGCCGTAGCACAGCGAGAACGCACCGCCCTGGCAGATGCCGAGCAGGTTGATCGCGTCCAGACCGTGGCGTTCGCGCACCGCGTCCACGCAGCGGTCGAGATAGCCGTTGAGGTAATCGTCCAGCGTCAACCAGCGGTCGGCGCCGTCGGGATAGCCCCAGTCGATGAGATAGACGTCCTCGCCCTGCGCCAGCAGGTTGCGCACCAGCGAGCGGTCAGGCTGCAAGTCGGTCATCCACACGGTGTTGACCAGGGCGTAGACGATCAGCGTGGGCGTCCCCGCGGTGGGCGCGCGGTCGCCCTGCATGTGCCACAGCTTGAGCTTGTCCTCGGCGTGCACCAGCTCGCGCGGCGTGTTGGCGTAGCCGGGCTCGCGCATGCCGCGCAACTGGCCCATGCCCGCGCTGAGCTTGCGCTGGAACGCGCCGATTTCCTGCATCAGCCGGGCGGGGTCGAGATGGAGTGGGGTATCCATGGGCACTCCCTGTCAACGCTTGCGCGGGCTGCTGGCGGATGAAGCGGGTTTGCCGCGTGCCGGCGCCTTCGCAGGCGCAGTGCGCTTGGTCGCTGGCTTGGCCTTCGGTGCCGGCGAGACGGACAGTGCAGCCAGTTCGCGCTTCAACGCCAGCACTTCACGGCGCAGCGCGAGGATCTCCGCACCGGCGTCGCTTGCGACCTGCTTGCGCAGGTCGCGGCGCAGCTGTTGCAGGCGTTCGCCCAGCGCCGAGACTTCCTCGCGGGTGGGCACGCCCAGCTCGCGGCACAGCTGGCCGGTCTGCCGCTGCTGCAACTGGCGCACGCGCATCTGGGTGTTGACCATCTCGCCGTAGGCCGCGCGGAACTCGTCGGACAGCGCGATCTCGGCATAGGCTTCCTCGGCGGCGTCCACCCACAGGTCGTACAGCGCCTTCAGCGATTCGATCGGCGGGCTCGCCGCATCGCGCTGTGCCAGCCGTGCCTGCAGGCGTTCCAGCCCCTGCTCATTCGCCCGCTGGATCAGTGCCTGGTAGCGTGCGTTCGCTTCCAGCGCCGCCTGGATCGCCGTCGTCAGCTCCTGCTGCTGCATCAACTGTTCGCGATGCAGGCCGAACGCCGGCACCGGGCCATTCGCCGCCGCCGGCATGGCGAAACCGCCGGACTGCATCGACTGCAACCAAGCCTGCCACTGTTGCACGAAACCCTGCGCGGCAGTGTTGTCGATGCCGTTGAAGGCCTGGGTGAACGGCTGGTTGCCGGAACCCGCCCAGGCGCGCAGCAGGCTCTGCCAGTCCGCGCCGGGCTGGCTGGCACCGGCCGCCGCCACGCCCTGCATCCAGTCGAAGCAGCCCCTGAGGCCGGCCAGCGTGCGCTCCAGCGCCTCGCTGCCCGCCGGCGGCGGCGCGGCAGCGGGTGGCGGCTGCAACTGGCGCAGCCACGCATCCCAGGATTGCTGGGCGAGCACCTGCCAGTCCTTGATGAAATCGCCTGCCTGTCCGTTCATCGCGCGTCCTCGTTTGCCACGCATGCATCGTAGCAAAAGCGTGTTGCGCGAAACGCTCGAAATCTCTGCGATCGTCCCTGATCGCGAGAATCATAACGGGCAGCCGTCCATGGCTGCACTCTTCAGAAGATCCTTGCGATCGTCCTTGATCGCGGGCGAATACCCATGGCCGCACTCCCCACAAACGAACGAGGCCCGGCATGGCCGGGCCTCGCAGTTGCGGCATGAAGCTCAGGCTCAGGCGTCGCTGCTCTCGCCCTCGGCCACCGCCTTCATGGACAGGCGGATGCGGCCCTGCTTGTCCACTTCCAGCACCTTGACCTTGACGATGTCGCCTTCCTTGAGCTTGTCGGAAACCTTCTCGACGCGCTCGTTGGAGATCTGCGACACGTGCACCAGGCCGTCCTTGCCCGGCATGATGGTGACGAACGCGCCGAAGTCCATCAGCTTGGCAACCTTGCCCTCGTAGATGCGGCCCGGCTCGACGTCGGAGACGATCTGCTCGATGCGCTTCTTCGCCGCCTCGCCCGCGTCGCGGTTGACCGAGGCGATGATCACGGTGCCGTCGTCGTTGATGTCGATGGTGGCGCCGGTCTCCTCGGTGATCGAGCGGATGGTGGCGCCGCCCTTGCCGATGACCTCGCGGATCTTGTCCGGGTGGATCTTGATGGTGATCAGGCGCGGCGCGTACTCGCTCATCTCGGTGCGCGCGGTGCTGAGCGCCTTGGCCATCTCGCCGAGGATGTGCAGGCGGCCGCGCTTGGCCTGGGCCAGCGCCACCTTCATGATCTCCTCGGTGATGCCGTCGATCTTGATGTCCATCTGCAGGGCGCTGATGCCCTCGGACGAACCGGCCACCTTGAAGTCCATGTCGCCGAGGTGATCCTCGTCGCCCAGGATGTCGGACAGCACCACGAAGTCGTTGCCTTCCTTCACCAGGCCCATCGCGATGCCGGCCACCGGCGCCTTCAGCGGCACGCCGGCATCCATCATCGCCAGCGAGGAACCGCACACCGAAGCCATCGACGACGAACCGTTGGACTCGGTGATTTCCGAGACCACGCGCAGCACGTAGGGGAACGACTCCAGCGAGGGCTTGACCGCCTGCACGCCGCGCTTGGCGAGGCGGCCGTGACCGATCTCGCGGCGCTTCGGCGCGCCGAAGCGGCCGGCCTCGCCCACCGAGAACGGCGGGAAGTTGTAATGGAACAGGAACGGATCCTTCGACTCGCCGGCCGGCGCGTCGATGATCTGCGCATCGCGCGTGGTGCCCAAGGTGACCGTGACCAGCGCCTGCGTCTCGCCGCGGGTGAACAGCGCCGAACCGTGGGTGCGCGGCAGCACGCCCACGCGGGCGGTGATCGCGCGCACGTCGTCCAGCTGACGGCCGTCGATGCGCACCTTGGTCTTCAGCACGCTGTCGCGCAGGGTGTGGTACTCGAGCTCGCCGAACTCCTTGGCCAGTTCGGCCTTGTCCCAGCCCTTCGCTTCGGCGTCGGCCTTCAGCGACTCCAGCACGTCGGCCTTGATCGCGGCGATCGCGTCGCGGCGCTGCAGCTTGTCGCGCACCTGGAAGGCCGCGGCCAGCTTGTCGCCCACGGCACCCTTGAGCGCGGCGACCAGCGCCTCGTTGCGGGCCGGCGGCTGCCAGTCCAGCGACGGACGGCTGGCCTCGGTGGCCAGCTCGGCGATCGCGCGGATCGCAACCTGCATCTGCTGGTGGCCGAACACCACGGCGCCCAGCATCGCGTCCTCGGACAGCAGCTCGGCCTCGGACTCCACCATCAGCACCGCACCGGCGGTGCCGGCGACGACCAGGTCCAGCTGAGAGCCGGCCAGTTCGCTGGTGGTCGGGTTCAGCAGGTACTGGCCGTTGGCGTAGCCGACGCGGGCGGCGCCGATCGGACCCTTGAACGGGATGCCGGCGAGACTCAGCGCGGCGGACGCGCCGATCAGCGCCGGGATGTCGCCGTCGATCTCGGGATTCAGCGAAACGACCTGGGCGATCACCTGGACTTCGTTCTTGAAGTCTTCCGGGAACAGCGGGCGCACCGGGCGGTCGATCAGGCGCGAGGTCAGCGTCTCCTTCTCGGTCGGACGGCCTTCGCGCTTGAAGAAGCCGCCGGGGATGCGGCCGGCCGAGTAGAACTTCTCGACGTAGTCCACGGTGAGCGGGAAGAAGTCCTGGCCTTCCTTCGCCTTGGCTGCGGCCACCGCGGTGACCAGCACCACGGTGCCTCCCATGCTGACCATCACCGCACCGGACGCCTGGCGGGCGATTTCGCCCGTCTCCAGCGTGACTTCGTGTTTACCGTACTGGAATGACTTGGTTACTTTCGCCACGGGCTCTGTCCTGTAAGGAGTGCGGCCACGAATGGCCGCTTTCGATCTTCGCGTTCACGGGCGAACGCAGAAACCTTGAAGTGCGGTCACGGATGGCCGCTTTGTGACTTTCGCGTTCGGGTCGAACGCAAAAAATCAACGACGGAGGCCGAGACGCTCGATCAGGCTCTGGTAACGGGCCAGGTCGCGGTCCTTGAGGTAGGCGAGCAGGCTCTTGCGGCGATTCACCAGCTTCAGCAAGCCGCGGCGGGAGTGGTGGTCCTGCTTGTGCGACTTGAAGTGGTCGGTGAGGTGGTCGATGCGGGCGGACAGCAGCGCCACCTGCACTTCGGTGGAGCCGGTGTCATTGGCCACGCGGCCGAAGTCAGCGATGATCTTGCCGGTCTGTTCTGCGGTAAGAGACATGGTGATACCTGTTTCCTTGAAAATGCGATACGAAGCTTGCGTGTGCACCGCTGTGGCGGCGCACACGCAAGCTTCGCCTGTTGGATGAAAGTACTGGAATAACTTGCTTATTCTAGCCGCGCCCTACCCCTGCAACAAGGGCAACGGCGGGCAAATCGGCGCCGATTCACGGTGGCGGCAGGTTGAAACCGCGCAGGATGCGGCTGCGCCCCTCCGCATCCAGTTCCACGAGCGCCAGCAGGGCGCCATCGCTGGCGAACGCGGCGTGGCACCCACTGGCCCCGCCCACCACGATGGGCTGGCCGCGGGCGATCGCCTGGCTCTGCGCCTCGTCCAGCTGCAGTACCGGCAAGTCGGCCAAGCCCGCCGCCACCGGCAGCAGCCAGGCCAGCAGCGCCTCGTCGCCCTGCCCGGCCGCCTGCTCCAGCTCGGCCAGCGTGACCATGCGCGGCGCGCGGAACGGCTCCACCCACAGTCGCCGCAAGGCGGCGAGGTGGGCGCCGCAGCCCAGCGCTTCGCCCAGGTCGACCGCCAGCGAGCGCACATAGGTGCCCGAACCGCATTCCACTTCGAACACCAGGCTGTCCGTCGTGCGCGAAAGCAGCTCCAGCCGGTATACCTCCACTTCGCGTGGCGGCGCTTCCACCGCCTCGCCGCGGCGCGCCTTCAGGTACAGGCGTTCACCGCCCTGCTTCAGCGCCGAATACGCCGGGGGCACCTGCACGATGCGGCCACGCAGTGGCGCCAGCGCCGCCTCGATCACTGCATCGTCCAGCGCGGGCACCGGCCGCTCGCGCACGATCTCGCCCTCACGATCGGCCGTGGTCGTGGTGATGCCCAGCCGGCATTCGGCCCGGTAGGCCTTGCGCGCGCCAAGCAGGTTGCCGGCCAGCTTGGTGGCCTCGCCGAAGCACAGCGGCAGCAGGCCGGTGGCCATGGGATCGAGCGCGCCGGTATGGCCGCCCTTGGCGGCGCGGAACAGCCGGCGCACCTCCTGCAGGGCCTGATTGGAACTCAGGCCGGCAGGCTTGTCGAGCAGCACGATGCCGTGCAGATCGCGCCAGGCGATGCGGGGGAGCTTGCGTTCGCGGGGCATGGAGCTCGGGTTACGGCTCGTCGTCCGAGGACGCCACGTCGCCCGCATCGCGCAACAGCGCATCGATGCGCTCACCCTTGTCCACCGAGTCGTCGTACTTGAAGCGCAGCTCCGGCACACGCCGCAGCCGCATGCTGCGCGACAGCGCGCGACGGAACTCGCCCGCCAGGGTGTTGAGCGCCTTCACCGCTGCCGCCGACTGGTCGGGCAGCAGCGCGGTCACCCATACCGAGGCGAAATCGAGGTCGCGGCTCACTTCCACATCCGACACGCTGCACGACGGCAGGCCGTGGTCGCGCACCGCGGCGTGCACCAGCAGGCCGATTTCGCGGCGCAATTCGGCGCCTACGCGGTCGGTACGTTTGAAGTCGCGGGAGGGCATGGGGGCTCCAATCAAATAGCGCTGCTGCCGCGCAGCGGCAGCCTCGTTGTCGCCTCTCCCCTCCGGGGAGAGGATGGGTGAGGGGCGGGGCTTGCCTCGCCCTGCATTCACTGAGGCCAAGTCGCCCCTCACCCCCGACCCTCTCCCCGGAGGGGAGAGGGTGCAGGCACTTACAGCGTGCGAGCAACTTCAATACGTTCGAAGCACTCGATCTGGTCGCCAACCTTGACGTCGTTGTACTGCTTCACGGCGATGCCGCATTCCATGCCGTTGCGCACTTCGTCGACCAGATCCTTGAAACGGCGCAGCGATTCCAGCTCGCCCTCGAACACCACGGTATTGTCGCGCAGCACGCGGATCGGCTTGCTGCGCTTGACGTGGCCCTCGGTGACCATGCAGCCGGCGACCGCGCCGAACTTGGAGCTGCGGAACACCTCGCGCACCTGGGCGATGCCGATGATCTCCTCGCGGATCTCCACGCCCAGGAGGCCCGAGGCCGCCTGCTTCACCTGGTCGATCACGTCGTAGATGATCGAGAAGTAGCGCACGTCCAGGCCGGCAGTATCGATCACCTTGCGTGCCGAGGCGTCGGCGCGCACGTTGAAGCCGATCACCAGCGCCTTGGAGGCCGCGGCCAGCGTCGCGTCGGACTCGGTGATGCCGCCGACGCCGGCGGAGATCACGTTGACCTTGACGTTCTCGTTGCCGATCGAGCTCAGCGACTCGCGCAGCGCCTCCACCGAACCCTGCACGTCGGCCTTGACCAGGATGTTGAGCGTCTGCTGCCCGCTGCCCTGGCCCATCTGCGCCATGATGTCCTCCAGGCGGTTGGCCTTGCTGACCATGCGCGTCTCGCGGCGTTTCTGCTGACGCTCGGCGGCCACCTGCTTGGCCAGCTTCTCGTCGGCCACCACCACGAAGTCGTCGCCCGCCTCCGGTACGCCGGAGAGGCCCAGCACCTGCACCGGGATCGAGGGGCCGGCTTCCTGCACGGTCTTGCCGGTCTCGTCGACCAGCGCGCGCATGCGGCCGTATTCGATGCCGCAGACCACGAAGTCGCCGCGCTTCAGCGTGCCCTGCTGCACCAGCACGGTGGCGACCGGGCCGCGGCCCTTGTCCAGGCTGGATTCGATCACCACGCCCGAGGCCGGACCGTCGACCACCGCGGTGAGCTCCATCACCTCGGCCTGCACCGAGATCGCCTCGAGCAGCTCGTCGATGCCCATGCCGGTCTTGGCCGACACCGGCACGAACGGCGTGTCGCCGCCCCACTCTTCCGGAATCACCTCGAGGTTGCCGAGGCCCTGCTTGACGTGGTCCGGATTGGCGTCGGACTTGTCCATCTTGTTCAGCGCCACGATCAACGGCACCTTGGCGGCGCGCGCGTGCTGCACGGCTTCCGCCGTCTGCGGCATCACGCCGTCGTCGGCGGCCACCACCAACACCACGATGTCGGTGGACTGCGCGCCGCGGGCGCGCATCGCGGTGAACGCCGCGTGGCCCGGGGTGTCGAGGAAGGTAATCACGCCCTTCGGCGTGTCCACGTGGTAGGCGCCGATGTGCTGGGTGATTCCGCCGGCCTCGCCCGAGGCGACCTTGGTGCGGCGGATGTAGTCCAGCAGCGAGGTCTTGCCGTGGTCGACGTGGCCCATGATGGTGACCACCGGCGGACGCGATTCCTTCTCGCCGTCCAGCTCCACGCTCTGGGTGTGCGCGGCCAGCGCGGCCTCGGCGTCGTTGGCGTTGGCCTCGACCACCTTGTGGCCGAGCTCCTCCACCACCAGCGCGGCGGTGTCGTGGTCGATGGTCTGGTTGATGGTGGCCATCACGCCCATCTTGAACAGCGCCTTGACCACCTCCGAACCCTTGACCGCCATCTTCTGTGCCAGCTCGGCGACCACGTTGGCGTCGCCCACGACGACCTCGCGCACCACCGCGGCGGTGGGGCGGGTGAAGCCGTGCGCACCGCCGGTCGGCGACGCGCCACGCGCGGCTTCGCGCACGGCGCCCTTGCCCGGCTTGCCGCGCTTGCCGCTGGAACGGCGGGCGCGATCGGCATCGCTCAGGTGCAGTTCGCCGGAAGCGAAACGCTTGCCGCCCGGCGTGTCGTCGCGGTCGCGACCGCCGCCATGACGGGTCTTGCCGCGTGCACTGTCACCGGCGGCAGCCGCCGCCGCCGGACGCGCCGGGGCGGGCGCCGGGGCGGGCGCGGGTGCCGGTTTGACCAGCTTTTCGCGCTTGCGCGGCTCATGCACCTGCGGAACGATCATGCCGAGACCGCGCGTATCGAGGCGCTGCACCGCGGGCTGCGCCGGTTCGGTGGCGGCATCGTCGGCCGCGACCGGCTCGGCCGCTTCCTGCGACGACTCGGCGGACTCTTCGGGCTCGCCCGCGGATTCGGATTCAGCGGCGGAGGCAGCCTCGACTTCGGCCTGGCGGCGATGCTCCTCGACCTCTTCCTGCGCGCGCTGCTGCTCTTCCTGCTCGCTCTGCTGCGCCTCGTGCTTGCGCAGCTCGGCCTCGCGCCGCCCTTGCTCTTCCTGCGCGCGCTGCTCGCGCGACTCGGCGAGCTTGCGCACGGCCTCCTCGCGCTCGGGCTCGGCGCTGGCCTCTTCGGCGATCACGCTGCGCTTGACGTAGGTGCGCTTGGCGCGCACCTCGACGTTGACCGTCTTCGCCGTGGCCGCGGCACCGCGGCCGCCGGGGGTGGAAACCTTCAGTTCGCCGACCGTGCGCCGCTTCAGCGTGATCTGGCGCGGTGCGCTGTCGGTGGTCTCCGCGACCGGCTCGTTCTTGCCGTGGGTGCGGCGCAGGAAGCCCAGCAGCTTCACCTTCTCGGTGCTGCTGATGACCTGCTCCGGGTCGGAGAATTTCATGCCGGCCTCGCCAAGCTGGCTCAGCAGCTTGTCGACCGGCATGCCCAGCACCTGGGCGAGTTGTTTGATCGTGACATCCGACATCGTGTTCTTTCTCCGCCGTTCCCGCGCTTGTCGTCCGTGCGGCTTCGCCTGCACGTACACCGCCATCCCTGGTGGAAGGCCCGTGGCCTTCCTCGGCGCGCCCATCCCGGGCGCGGCCGTTCGCGGTTAGCCGCCCTTCTCCAGTTGCTCGATCATCGGAGCACGCGCCGCCATGATCAGCGCCGCGGCGCGTTCCTCGGTCATGCCTTCGATGTCGATCAGGTCGTCCACCGCCTGGTCGGCGAGATCGTCGACCGTCACCACGCCGCGGGCCGCCAGCGCGAAGGCCGTGGTCTCGTCCATGCCGCTCAGCTCCAGCAGTTCTTCGCTGGGCTGGTGCTCGTCGATGGTTTCCTCGACGGCCAGCGCCTCGGTGAGCAGCGCATCGCGGGCGCGGGCGCGCAGTTCCTCGACGATGTCCTCGTCGAAGCCCTCGACCGCCAGCAGCTCGGCGCTGGGCACGTAGGCGATTTCCTCGACGCTGGAGAAGCCCTCCTGCACCAGGATGTTCGCGATCTCCTGGTCCACTTCCAGCTTGTCCATGAACAGCTGGCGCGCGGCCTCCTGCTCGGCCTCGCTCTTGGCGGCGACCTGGTCCTGGGTCATCACGTTGAGCTGCCAGCCGGTGAGCTTGCTGGCGAGGCGCACGTTCTGGCCGCCGCGGCCGATCGCCTGGGACAGCTTGTCCTCGGCCACCGCGATGTCCATCGAATGCTTGTCCTCGTCCATGATGATGGACTGCACCTCGGCCGGCGCCATCGCGTTGATGACGAACTGGGCCTGGTTCTCGTGCCACAGGATGATGTCCACGCGCTCGCCGTTGAGGTCGTTGGACACCGCCTGCACGCGCGAGCCGCGCATGCCGATGCAGGCGCCGATCGGATCGGTGCGGCTGTCGTGGGCCACCACGGCGATCTTGGCGCGGTCGCCCGGATCGCGGGCGCAGCCCTTGATCTCGACCAGGCCCTGGCCGACTTCCGGCACTTCCAGCTTGAACAGCTCGATCATGAATTCCGGCGCGGCGCGCGACACGAACAGCTGCGGCCCGCGCACTTCGGACTTCACTTCAAAGAGGTAGCCGCGCACGCGGTCGCCCACGCGCACCGATTCGCGCGGAATGGTCTTGTCGCGCGGGATGAAGGCCTCGGCGTTGCCGCCCAGGTCGAGGTAGATGTTGCCGCGCTCGACGCGCTTGACGATGCCGGTGATCAGCTCGCCCACGCGATCCTTGTAGGCGTCCACCACCTGCTGGCGCTCGGCCTCGCGCACGCGCTGCACGATCACCTGCTTGGCGGCCTGCGCCGCGATGCGGCCGAACTCGGCGTTCTCGATCTGCGTTTCGATGTACTCGCCCACCTGGGCGTCGGCGCGCTCGTCCAGCGCGTCCATCAGGCGCAGCTGGTAGAACGGCGACTCCATCTCGCCGTCGTCGGCGATGATCTCCCAGCGACGGAAGGTCTCGTACTCGCCGGTGTCGTGGTCGATGGACACGCGAATGTCCGGCTCCTCGTCCGGATAGCGCTTCTTGGCCGCCGAGGCCAGCGCGGCCTCCATCGCCTCGAAGATCACCTCGCGCGGCACGCCCTTCTCGTTGGCAACCGCGTCGACCACCAGCAAAAGCTCTTTGCTCATTGCAACAACTCCATGGGCGCCGGACGGCGACCGATCGGTAACTTGGCTTTTGTGTTCATCCTTGAACGCCGAGATCAAGAAACAACCGTCCCTGGCTGCACTATCTGTGCTTTTGCGCTCATCCGTGAACGCGAAGATCAGGAAGCAGCCATCCATGGCTGCACTTTTTCAGTATCGGTTCGTCCATGACCTGGCTGTGTACTGCGACCATCCATGATCGCACGGCTGAACAGGGCGACTCAGGCTTTCTTCTTGCCGGGGCCCTTGCCGGGCTTGGGCTTGGGTGCGTAGCCCAGCGCCACCCAGTCCGGCACCAGTCGTGCGCTTTCCACCTGGGCATGCTCGAAGACGAACAGCTTGCCTTCGGCCTCCAGCGAGATGCGCTCGCCTTCCACCGACAGCAGCTTGCCGCGCAGGCGGCGACGCCCTTCCAGCGGTGCGCGCAGCAGCAGCTTCACTTCCTGCCCCGTCACCCGCGCGAACTGCGCGACGGTGAACAGCGGCCGGTCGATCCCGGGCGAGGAGACCTCCAGCACGTAGTGGCCGGGAATCGGATCCTCCACGTCCAGCAGCGCGGAAAGCTCGCGACTGGCCGCTTCGCAATCCTCGATGCCCACCTCGCGCCGCTCGCCTTCGGCAGCCGCCGCGCCTTCGGGAAGGTCCAGGTAGACCCGCAGGGTACTCTGGCCCTGCGACGGCGTGAATTCCACGCCCAGGCACTCCAGCCCGAGATCGGCCAGGACGGTGCTGAAGCGTTGTGCGAGTGCGTGCGTATCCATCAATGCATTTCCAGGTCGCAAAAACAAAAAATGGGCACAAGCGGCCCATTCCCTGCTCCGTGCCGGAGCGTCCTCGCCGATGTTCCGACTCCAGGCAGCTCCTCCGGCGCCTGCGCGGACCGCCGCAGACACGGCGCATCCTGCGCCCAACAAAAAAGCCTCACGAGGAGGCTTTCTTGTCCAAGAAAGATCTGGTAGCGGGGACAGGCTGCGGGTTCTATCTTGCCGAGCCCTCAAACTGCCGCTTGGCCGCATCAGAGTTCGCAGAGTGTAGCAGCGACGCGTGTGGCGCCGCAACACCCGCAGTCCGGGAACACGCACCCGCCGGACTGCCGCCCCGTCATGGACATCGACAGCAAACGCTGCGCCAATGGTCCCCACCGGCCGGCTGCGGATGATCCTGCGCAATTTGGCGCTTGTCCTTGCCCGAGGTCGAATGCAGCGCGCCCTCGCCCGTGCGTACTCCGGCAGCGGCTCCACCCGCCATCGGCGACGACACGCAAGACCGGTGGCAGCGGGACTTCAGACTGGCCAGCAGCGGAGCGCTGCGGGGGGCAGGCGCAAGCGCACGGCTGCCGGCAGCCCGGCCCCAGGCGCCACCGCCCACAACAGCGCCGCTCCGCAACGCAGGCCCGCGTGACGGCCATGCGCGCTCGTCTGCCACAGTTCCACGTTGGCCTCGATGCTGTCCGCCGGAGCCGTGGCTGCGTCGTGCCATTCGATCCCCTCCGGCGCGATGTGCCAATCCACCGCGGCGCCGTCGGCCAGCGCCGTCGCCACCGGCAGCGCCGCACCCGCCTCCGGCCAGTACAGACGCTGCGCGCCGGGCGCACCCTCGAGGCACCCGCGCAGCACATTGCGCAGGCCCAGCAGCCGCGCCACCGCGCCGCTGGCCGGCCGCGCGTACACCTCGGCCGGCGCGCCCACCTGCACGATGCGTCGGCCGTGCATCAGCACCAATCGGTCGGCCACCGCGGCCAGCGCGGGATCGTGGCTCACCGCCAGCGCGGGAATGCCGGCGGCATGCACCTCGGCAATCAGCTCGGCCAACACGTCGTCACGGGTGGCCGGATCCAGCGCCGAGGTGGGCTCGTCCAGCAGCAACAGTTGCGGCCGATGCGCCAGCGCGCGGGCCAGCGCCACCCGCTGCTGCTGCCCGCCGGAAAGCTGCGCCGGCCAGCGCCCGGCCAGTTCGGCCAGCCCCAGCCGTTCCAGCCAGGCGATGGCCTCGTCGCGGCGGCGCGGACCGCGCAGCGCGAAGGCCACGTTCTGCCACGCATTCAAATGCGGAAACAGCGCATGCCCCTGCGGCAGGTAGCCGATCGCGCGGCGCTGCGGCGGCAAGCCGCCGAAGGGTTCGCCCTGCGCCGGCAGCAGGCCGGCGATGGCGCGCAGCAGCAGCGACTTGCCCTCCCCGCTCGCGCCCAGCAGCACGGTGAAGCCTTCCACCTCGAAGCTGGCGGAAAGCGCCACCGGATGCTCGATGCGGCAATCGACCCGCATCAGGCCAGCCTCCGGCGCACCGCGAGGCCCAGCACCAGCGGCAAGGGCAACGCGACGAGGAAGAACACCCACAACAACGGATACACGGCGGACAGGCCGATGTCCTGCAGGTTCATCCACAGCTTCACCGGGATGCCCTGCGGGTAGTAAGCCACGATCAGCACCACGCCGAACTCGCCCAGCGCGCGCACCCAGGCCAGCGCCACCGCCGCGGCCAGCCCCAGCTTCGCCAGCGGCAGGCTGACGCGGAAGAAGCTGCGCGCCGGCGAGCAGCCCAGGGTCAGCGCGATCTGCTCCAGCTCGCGCGGCACGCCCTCGAAGGCGGCGCGCGCGGCCAGCACGTAGTACGGCAACGCCGCGTAGAACTGCGCCATCACGAAGGCCGGTGCCGAGTTGGTGAGCAGCAGGCCGGCGCGTTCCAGCCATTGCCCGGCCGGCCCGTAGGGGCCGTACATCGTGGCCAGCAACAGGCCCATCGCCAGCGGCGGCGTGAGCAGCGCCAGCAGCAGCAGCGCGTCGACCAGCCACTGCCCGCGCACGCGATGGCGCGCCAGCCACCACGCCAGCGGCGTGCCCAGCGCCACGATCGGCGGCAACGCGACCAGGCTCAGCCCCAGCGACACCGCCACCGCGCCGCCGTCGCCGCGGACGAAACCGAAATGGCGCCAGTCGGTGGCGACGACCAGGCCCGCGAAAGGCACGGCCAGCAGCAGCAGCGCCAGCGCCGCGAGGCAGGCAGTGAGACGCGGCCGCGTCATAGCGCTTCGCCATGCGGCGGACCGTAGCCGTGCCCGCGCAGCAGCGCCCGTCCAGGCGCACTCTGCATGAAATCGACGAACGCGCGGCCCAGCGCGGGCTGCTTCGCGTTGGCCGGCACCGCGGCATAGAACACCAGCGGCTGCGCCTCGACCTGCTTGCCGCCGGCCAGGGCGAAACCGGCCTTGGCGTACCAGCTTGCCTGCATCGCCGGCTGCGCGAGGTCGATCTCGCCGGGCAGGTCGACGGTGGGCAGGCGGTGCGCGAACGCCCCGCTGGCGTAGCCGAGGGTGGCGTCGATCTGCCCCGCCTCCAGCCGCGACATCAGCGAGGTTCGGCGAACAACCTGACGTGGATTCCGGAAGTCGCCGGCCACCTGTCGCAGCAAGCCGGGATGGCGGTAGTAGCGCGCGGCCAGTTGCAGGGTGAGCAATGCGTTGGCGCCCTGCGGATCGATGGCCGGATCGGTGCGGCCGAAGCGCAACCCGGGTTCGCGCAGCACCGCATACCAGGCCTTGCTGCCCGCCGCGGCGGCCTTGAAATCGGCGGCGTAGCGGCTCTTCGGGCTGTACACCAGCACCATGCGCGTGCTGGCCACCGGCACGGCCTGCCGCACCAGCCCCGCCTGTTGCAGCACGCGCAACGGGCCGGGGGTGATGCCCACGAACACGTCCGCGCGCAGCTGCCCGTCCGCGATCAGCCGCGCCAGCGCATACGAACCCTGGCCGATGCCCTGGTAATCGGCGGCGTGGGCCTTGGCGAAGGCGGGGCCGAGGTCGCGATCCATCAGCGCGCCCATCGAGCCGGCGAAGGCCACGCGCAATACCGGCGCGTCGCCGCCCAGCGCGGTGAGGCCGAACAGCAGAAGCAACGGCGCCAGCCGGCGCACGCGACGCGGCGAAAGACTCATGCGCTGCCTTCCTTCCCCGTACGCAGCCGGCGCGCACTGTCGCGCACGTCCACATCGAACACCACCTGCATGGATCCGTCCGCCGCCACCGGCACGTCGAACGACAAGCCATCGCGACTGGGCAACCGTGCGGCCAGCACGCGCACCGCGTCGGCGGGCAGCCGCATGCGCCAGCCGGCTTCGGTGCGCTGCCAGCCAGGCAGTCCGGCCAGCGCGAGTTGCTGGCGCTCGACGCGGCCGTCGGGCCAGCGCGTCGCGTTCTCCACCGTGTCGCCGGCGAGCAGGCGCGCCAGTTCCGCCTCGTCGATGCGCAGGCGCAACGATTGTCCCCGCTGTTGCACTCTCATCGGGCCGCCTCGCTCCAGCTTGCCGGGGTATTGCAGTCGAGCAGTTGCGCAGCCTCGTCGGCGTCGAGCGCGATCTCGACGCAGTCCAGCGCGTGCTGCAACGCGCGCAGCGAACGCGCGGGCGGCTCGGGTTCGCGCAGCAGCGCGGCGAGCAGCGCGCGGCTTGCGTCGTCCAGCCGCAGGCGCAACGGCAGCACGTGGCCGGCGAAGCGCAGCGCGCGCGCCTGCGCCTGCCCCGCGCACAGGCGGCGCAGCAGCGCGGCCGAGAGGCGCGGCATGTCCACCGGAATGGCCAGCAGTTCGGCCTCGCCTGCAATGGTCGCGGCGACACCGGCCAGTCCGCCCAGCGGGCCGCGGCGCGGTTCGCGGTCGGCGATGCCGGGATGACCGGGGCGATCTCCGCTCACGCGAACCTCGTCCACGCCGGAGGCGCGCAGCACATCGAGCTGGCGTTCGATCAAGGGCCGCCCGCGCCAGTCCAGCAGCGCCTTGTCGCACCCCATGCGGCTGGACAGCCCGCCGGCCAGCAGCACGCCGATGCTGGGCCGCGCCTCAGTGGCCGTGGGCATGGCTGGCATGCTCATGCCGTTCGGCCTCGCGCGGTTCCTCGCACAGCGAGCAGCCCTCGCTCCAGGCGCTGTCGCCGTCCACGTAGTGCTCCTGCTTCCAGATCGGCGCCTCGTGCTTCACCGCCTCGATCGCGAACCGGCAGGCGCGGAAAGCCTCGTCGCGGTGCGGCGTGCCCGCAGCCACCACCACGGCAAGGTCGCCGATGGCGAGGTCGCCCCTGGCATGCGCGATCCACAGTCTCAGCGGCGCGCCCACCTCGCCGCGCGCGCGTTCGCCGATGGCGCGGAACAGGCGCAGCGCCAGCGGCTCGAACAGGTCGTAGCCGATGCCGGTGACGACGCGGCCCACGTTGTGGTCGCGCACCCGGCCCACGAAGCTGGCGATGCCGCCGAAGCGCGGGTCGCTCACGAAATCCAGCGCCGCGGCCGCGTCCAGCGCGGCCACGCGGCGCTCCACCACGGCGACGTGCAGGTCACTCATCTCAGCCTCCACTCACCGGCGGCAGCACGACCAGCTCCGCGCCCTCGGGCACGGTGCGGTAGTTGTGCAGGATTTCCTCGGCGCTGGCGAAGGCAGAGCGGCGCACCAGCCCCGAAGGAATCGCAGGCGCGTGTTCGGCGAGGTGCGCGGCAAACCGTTCGCGGAGCTCGGCGATGCTGCTGCCGGCGGGCACGTCGAGTTCCACATGGCCACTCGCGTCGGCTTCGCGCAGGGCGCCGTACAACGCGATGCGGATTCTCATGCCTCGCTCCCGCCGATGATCGGGCTTTCCAGATGGCCGAGGCCATGGACGTCCACCAGCGTGCCTGGCGGCAGTTCCGTCGCCTCCAGCGGCACCACCACCCAGGCGTTGGCTTCGGCCAGCGGACGGATGCGGTAGGACTCCTGCCCTTCCAGCACGTGCACGCCGAGCTGGCCGCGCGCGTTCACCGCCACGCGTGCCTTGAGGTGGAAGCGCAGGCGCGGCTTCTTCGCGTAACCGGCAGCCAGCGGCACGCGCCACGGCGCCTCGCGCGGCAGGCCCAGCATGGCGCGCAGGGCCGGCTCCACGAAGAAGCGCAGACCCACCGCCACCGCGACGGGATTGCCCGGCAAGCCGAAGAACAGCGTGCCGTCGGGCAGGCGCGCGAACAGCAGCGGCTTGCCGGGGCGGATCGCCAGCTTGTGGAAGACCGCCTCGGCACCCAGCCGCGCCAGCGCCTGCGGCACGAAGTCGTAGCGCCCCATCGACACCGCACCGGTGGACACCACCACATGCGCGCCGGCGGCGCGCATGCGCGCGAAGGCGGCGAGGAAGGCATCCACCTCGTCGCCCACCGTCTCGACATGCGCGAGTTCGGCGCCGGCGCGCGGCAGTCGCGCGGCCAGGAAGGGACCGTTGGAATTGCGGATCTGCCCGGACGCCAGCGCCGCGGCCGGATCGTCCACCAGTTCGCGGCCGGTGCACAGCACCGCCACGCGCGGACGTTCGGCCACGCTCACGCCCGCCACGCCCAGCGCGGCGAGCAGCATCAGCTGCTGCGGCGCGAGCCGCGTACCCGCCGCGAGCACGGCCTCGCCCGCAGGCACGTCGGAGCCGGCGCGGCGCACGTTCTGGCCCGCGGCCACCTCGGCCAGCAGGCGCACGCGCGGCGGGGCATCCAGCCGCTCGGTCAGTTCCATCGGGACCACCCGGTCCAGGCCGTCGGGCAGGCGCGCGCCGGTCATGATTTCCCAGGCGCCGCGCTGCGCGCGCGCGACACCGTCGCCCGCGGCCTGTATGCCCTCGACGGGCCATTCGCTGCCGGCCGGCAGGGACTCGGCGCCACCGGCGAGCGCGTAGCCGTCCATCGCCGAGTTGTCGAAGGGCGGCAGCGCGCCGCTCGCCATCACTGGCGCGGCGAGCACGCGGCCCAACGCCTCGACGATGGAAACCTGATGCGGGGTCGGTGACGCGCAGGCGGCGAGGATCAGGCGCAGCGCCTCACCGGGATCGAGCAGCGCGTGGCTCATGCGTGGCCCTCGTCCGCAGCCATCGCCAACGCATGCGCGAGGATGGGCGCGAGGATCTCCATGCCCTGCGCCGCCGCCTTGGCGCTGCCGGGCAAGGCGATCACCAGCATGCGACCCAGCAGCGCCGCCTCGGCGCGACTGAGCCACGCCAGCGGGGTGTGCTGGCTGCTTTCGCTGCGGAACATTTCCGCGATGCCGGGCACGCGGCGGTCAGCCGCCTGCGCCAGCGCCTCGGGCGTCACGTCGCGTGGCGACAAGCCGGTGCCGCCGGTGCACAGCACCAGCCGGATGCCCGCCGCGGCCAGCTCGCGCAGGCGCGCGGCCAGCGGCGCCGCCTCGTCGGCGCGCAGTTCGGCGGGGCCGACTTCGGCGCCCAGCGCGCGCAGGCGTTCGATCAGGAGCGGGCCGGAGCGATCCTCGTAATCGCCGCGGCTGGCGCGGTCGCTCAGCGTGACGACAGCGGCGGGCACGCCTTCCAGCCGCGGAGTGGCGCACGGTCGATAGTGCGCGCGTTCGGCCTCGCTCATGCCGTCGGGATGGAACCACAGGCCCTTCTTGCCGCCTTCCTTGAACAGCAGGCGCACGTCACCGATGGTGAGCGCGGGCTGCACCGGCTTGGTGAGGTCGTACAACGTGAGCAGGGCCGCGTTGACGCCGGCCAGCGCCTCCATCTCCACGCCGGTGCGGGCGATGGCGGCGGCCTCGCAGTAGACACGGATCGCGCGGCGCTCGGGCACCGGCACGCAGCGCAGTTCGGCGTATTCCAGCGCCAGCGGGTGACACAGCGGCATCAGCTGCGCGGCGTTCTTCGCGCCTTGCAGGCCGGCCACCTCGGCCATGGCCATGGCGTCGCCCTTGGGCAGGCGGCGCTCCGCGACGGCCTCGTAGGCACTGCCGGCCCGCAGTTCGCCCACCGCCACGGCGCGCCGCGCGGTGACGCGCTTGGTGCGCACGTCGGCCATGCGGAAGGCGGGGGCGGCGTCTGCGTGCTGGCTCATGGATCAGCCTCCGGTGGATGCGAGATGGGGGGTGATGCCGGTGCGTCCCTCGTGCAGGAAGTGGCCCTGTTCCTTGCGGCCGATCTGGCCGCCGATGGCACGCACCAGCTCGCCGCGCTGGTCGTCGCGTTGCAGGTAGGGGCGCAGTGGAATGCCGAACTCGCCGAACAGGCACAGCCGCAGGTCGCCGGTGGCGGTGACGCGCAGGCGGTTGCAGCCGGCGCAGAAGTCCTTCGAGTACGGCGCGATGATGCCGATGCGGCCGGCGTAGTCCCGGTGGCGGTATTCGCGAGCGGGACCGGCGTCGACGGCGCGCGGCAGCACCTCCCAGCCCTTTTCGCGGATTTCGTCCTCCAGCGTTTCGGCGCGCACGTGGTGGTCGCGGAAGAACGCGAGGTTGTCGCCGGTCTGCATCAGCTCGATGAAGCGCAGGCCCACCGCATGGTCGCGCAGGTAATCCAGCCAGCGCGGCAGTTCGCGGTCGTTGACGCCCTTCAGCAGCACCGCGTTGAACTTGCTGGACAGGCCGGCGGCCAGCGCCATGTCCACGCCGTGCAGGATGTCGTCCAGCCGGTCGTGACCGGTGATGCGCGCGAAGGCGGCGCGGTCGAGGCTGTCCACGCTGACGTTGATGGCGTCGAGGCCAGCGTCCATCCACTCGGGCAGGCGGCGCGACAGCAGGGTGCCGTTGGTGGTCATCGCCAGCTTCTCCACGCCGGGCACGGCGGCCGCGGTGCGCAGCACGTCGGCGAGGTCGCTGCGCACACTGGGCTCGCCGCCGGTGATGCGCAGCTTGTGCATGCCCAGGTCCGCGAAGCCGCGCAGCAGGCGTGCGATCTCGTCCGGCGACAACGGCCCCGCCGCGCCCGCTTCGGCGCGGTAGCCATGCGGCAAACAGTAGCGGCAGCGAAAGTTGCAGGCGGGCGTGATCGACAACCGCAGGTACGGAAAGCGGCGACCGTGGCGATCGGCCAGCCGGGTCATGCGATGTGCTCCAGCGCGTCGATCATCGCCCGCACCAGCGGCTTCATGGAGTAGCTTCCGGCGGGAATGGCCCGGACCGGCACGCCATGCCGCGCCAGCGCCTCGGCCACGACCGGCCCGACGGCAGCCACGACGGTGCGCCGCAATGCCCCGGCCAATCCCCCGCCCCGCCCCTGGCTGTCCACCAGACGAAACAGGCGTTCCACCTGCTGCGTGCTGGTGAACGCGATCGCGTGGACCTCGCCTTGCCGCATGCGCTCGACCAGAGCCAGCACGTCGGCGTCGTCGGTCGCATCGGCGTAACGGTAGGGCGCCACCGGAAGCGCCAGGGCTCCCGCTTCGGCGAGACAGTCCATCAGCGGCGGGTTGGGCTCGCTGCCGTACAACTGCACGCCGACGCGTCGCCCGCGCAGGTCGAGGCCGCGCAGGCAATCGATCATGCCCGCCGTGGTGGCCGGTTCGGCGACCCGCTCGGGCCGCAGGCCCAGTTCCCGCAACACCCGCCGCGGCTTGGGCCCCCGTACCACGATGCGCACCTGCGCCAGCCGCTCGACGAAGCCGGTCCGCAGCGCAGGCGCATGCCGGTCGAGCAGGCCGAGCAGGCGACGCAGCCCCTCGCCGGTGAACAGCAGCAGGTCGTCGCAGCCGCCCGCGACGAACATGCGCAGCCAATCCAGCACGGGGGCCGGATCGGCCGGATCGCGGATCTCCACCAGCGGACAGCGCAGCACCTCGGCGCCGCGGCGTTCGAGCAGGGCCGCGAACACGTCCAGCTCGCGCGACTCGGGCAGCACGATGCGGCGGTCCGCCAATGGCCGCTCGGTTGCGGCGATCCCGCTCATCGCCGGCACTCCGTGCCGGCGGACGCTTCCGCGCGCGGCGCCATCGCCGCCATCAGGCGGTCTCCTCGCACGGCATCCGCCCCGCCGGCATGGCCGGCGCGTTTCCGACCACCAGTTCGCCGAACCACGCCTGCGACGCGGCGCAGGCCGCGACTCCGCCGACGATCAGCAACGCCGGCGTGGCGACGGCGTGCATCCGCGCAAGCGCCGGCAGCTCGCCCAGCACGCCGGCGATCACGCGTTGCCGCGGCAGGCTGCCGTTCTCGATGATGGCCACGGGCGTATCCGCCGCGCGCCCGTGCGCGAGCAGGCGATCCGTGAGCGCCGCGATCCGCTCCACTCCCATGTAGACGGCGAGGGTCTGGCGGCGATCGCCGAGCACGCGGCCGTCCAGCGCATCGGCATCGTCCTTGCCGTGCGCAGTGAGCAGGCAGAGCGACTGCGCCTGCTCGCGGTGGGTCAGCGGGATACCGGCGAACGCGGCGCAGGCCAGCGCGGCGGTGATGCCCGGCACCACCTCGCAGGCGACGCCGTGGCGGCGCAGGAACGCCAGTTCCTCGCCGCCGCGGCCGAACACGAACGGATCGCCGCCCTTCAGCCGCACCACGCGCCGCCCTTCCCGCGCATGCGCCAGCAGCAGGCGGTGGATCCGCTCCTGCGGCATGTGGCGGCCGCCGCAGCGCTTGCCCACGTCGATGCGCTCGGCGTCGCGGCGCGCCAGCGCCAGGACGTCGGCGCTCACCAGCTGGTCGTGCAGGATCACATCCGCCTCGTTCAAGGCGCGCAGGGCCTGCAAGGTGAGCAGGCCGGGATGCCCAGGGCCGGCACCGACCAGCGCCACCGAGCCTTCGAGCGGCGCCGCAGTGCCGGCGTCCAGCGCGTCGAGCAGCATCCGCTCCGCCTCGCGCTGGCGGGCGTTGCGCAGCAGGGGCAGCACCGGCCCGTCGTGCAGCCAGTCGTAGAACGCGCGGCGGCCGGAGAGGTCGGCACGGCGTTGCACGATGCGCGCGCGGTGGCGCTGCGCCAGCGCGACCAGCGCGCCCAACGCGTGGTCCAGCGTGCGTTCCAGCGTCTCGCGCACGCGGCGCGCCAGCGCCGGCGCAGCCCCAGCCGTGGAGATGGCCACCATCAGCGGCGCACGATCGACCACCGCCGGCACGTGGAAGCGCGACAGCGCGGCATCGTCCACCACGTTGGCAAAGATCCGCCGCGCGGCCGCCGCCGCCGCGACGGACGCATTGAGCGCGCGCTCGTCGGTGGCGGCGATCGCCAGCCACATGCCGTCCAGCCAGTCCGGCACGAACTCGCCGCGGCGCCATGCGACGCGCCCGTCGTCCGCCCATTGCGCGAGTTCCACGTCCAGCCGCGGCGCGCCTACCGTGACCCGCGCTCCCGCATCGAGCAGGGCCTTCGCCTTGCGCCGGGCGACCGCGCCGCCGCCGACCACCAGCACCGGCAGTCCGTCCAGATCCGCGAAGAGTGGATACAGCGTCATCGTATGGCTCCCGTTCGCCGACATGTCATCTCACGCCCCGGACGCCGCGCCCGCCTCGACGATCAGGCGCCGCAGTTCGGGTATGCACGATCCGCAATTGCCGCCAGCGCGCAGTGCGGCGGTGATCTGCGCCGGCGTGTCCAGCCCCCGGGCGCGGATGGCCTCGCCGATCGTGTTGCGGCCGACGCCGAAGCACGAGCACACGACCGGACCGGCATCGACGCCCGGCGGCTCGCCAGCGAGCAGACTGGCGCGATCCGACGCTTCCAGCCGCCCGCGCGCGAACAGCCCGGCCAGCCACTGGCGCGACGGCAGGTCGGGGCGCGCGGACAGGAACACGCAGGCCTCGATGCGGCCGTCCAGCACGTGCGCCGCGCGATACACGCCGGCGTCGCGGTCTTCGCACTCCAGCCAGTCGGCATCGGCCGCCTGCGCGCCCAGCCATGCCCTAGCCCAGACCCCGCAGTCCTTCGGCCATTCGCGGTGCGCGATCTCGTAGCGCAGGAAGCGGTCGCCGCGAATCGCCGTCCAGTAGTCGAGCGTCGCGACCGGAAGCTCGCCGCGCGCGAACGCGCAGCCGTACCAGCGCACCGGGAACGGCTCGACCCGCACCGGCGTGTGCTTGGACTCCGGCTGCCCGGACACGGGATCGACCACGGGGCTCACCAGGCTGCCCACGCGCGCGTCGGAAGCGAACTGGTCGTTCCAGTGGATCGGCACGAACACGTTGCCGGCCAGGATGCCGCCGCCATGGCGCACGCGCGCCACCATCGCACCCCAGCGCGAGTGCACGCCGGCGAGTTCGCCCTCGCGCACGCCGCTGCGCAAGGCGTCGTTGGGATGCATGTCCACGAACGGCTCGTCGACGTGCACGGCCAACCGCGGCGACTTGCCGGTGCGTGTCATGGTGTGCCACTGGTCGCGCACGCGGCCCGTGTTGAGCGCCAGCGGGTACTCGCGTTCGACGGCGTTGCCGGGGGCGCGCGCCGACACGGCGATGAAGCATGCGCGGCCGTCGGCGTGCGCGAAGCCCCGGTCGGCGAACAGCCGCGCCGTGCCCGTGCCGTCGTCGCGCACCGGCCACTGCACCGGTTCCAGCGTGTCGTAGGCCGCGGGCGCGAGCGTCGCCAGCGCACCGAGGTGCAGCCGCCGCCGCGCCGCGGGCGCGCCGTCGCCGCGGGGCGCATGGTTGCGGAACGCCGTGAGCCCGGCATGCTCCACGAAAATGTCGCGCGGGCTGGCGAAGCGGAAGCCGTCGGCGAAGCCGAGCCGCCGCGCCACCTCGCAGACGATGCGCCAGTCCGCGCGCGCCTCGCCCGGCGCGGGCAGGAACGGCCGCTGTCGCGAGATGCGCCGCTCCGAGCTGGTCACCGTGCCGTCCTTCTCGCCCCAGCCCAGCGCGGGCAGCAACACGTGCGCGTGCGCGGTGGTGTCGGTGCGCTCGACGATGTCGGAGCACACCACCAGTTCGCAGTTCTCCAGCGCGCGCTTCGCGCGGTCGGCGTCGGGCAGGCTGACCACCGGATTGGTGCCCATGATCCACAGCGCCTTCACCCGCCCTTCGAGCACGGCGTCGAACAGCGCCACCGCCTTCAGCCCCGGCTTCGCGGCGATGCGCGGCGAGGACCAGTAGCCCTGCACGATGGCGCGGTGCGCCGGGTCGTCCAGTTCCATGTGCGCGGCCAGCATGTTCGCCAGCCCGCCCACCTCGCGCCCGCCCATCGCGTTGGGCTGCCCGGTGAGCGAGAACGGGCCCATGCCCGGCTTGCCGATGCGCCCGGTGAGCAGGTGGCAGTTGATGATGGCGTTGACCTTGTCGGTGCCGCTGGAGGACTGGTTCACGCCTTGCGAGAACGCGGTGACGACGCGCTCGCGGCGGGCGAACAGCCGGTAGAACGCCAGCAGGTCCGCCAGCTGCACGCCGCAGATGCGCGCCACCTGCGCCGGATCGCCGGCATCGGCGCCGGCGGCCGCCAGCGCGTCGTTCAGGCCGCGGGTGTTCGCATCGACGAAGCCGACATCCATCACGCCGTGCTGGAACAGGAACATCAGCAGGCCGTTGAACAGCCACGCGTCGGTGCCCGGTTTGACCGGCAGGTGCAGGTCGGCCGACTCGCCGGTGGCGGTGAGGCGCGGGTCGATCGCCACCAGCTTCGCGCCGCCCTCGCGCGCCCTGGCGATGCGCTGGAACGCGACCGGATGGCACCACGCGGTGTTGGACCCCACCAGCACCACCAGCTCGGCCTGCTCGAGGTCCTCGTAGCAGCCCGGCACCAGGTCCTCGCCGAACGCGCGCTTGTGCCCCGCCACCGCGGAGGACATGCACAGGCGCGAATTGGTGTCGACGTTCGCCGTGCCCAGGTAGCCCTTGGCCAGCTTGTTGACGACGTAGTAGTCCTCGGTGAGCAGTTGCCCGGAGACGTAGAACGCCACTGCGTCGGGGCCATGCTCGTCGATCACGCGGCGGAAGCCCGAGGCCACACGGTCGAACGCTTCCTCCCAGCTTGCCCGGCGCATGGCGCCATCCGCGCCGCGCAGCTGCGGATGCAGCAGGCGCCCCCGCAGGTCCACCGTCTCGCCCAGCGTGGCGCCTTTCACGCACAGCCGCCCGTGGTTGGAAGGATGCCGCGGGTCGCCGGCAACGCTCACCGCACCGGCGGCATCGACGCCTGCCAGCACGCCGCAACCGACGCCGCAATACGGACAGGTGGTGGCTGTCGTGGTCTTCATGCGCGGGCTCCGGCAGCCGCGCGCGCCGCCGCCGAACGTCATCCGCCGGGGCCGTCGGCCGCTCATCGATTCCCGCGCCCGACCTGCACGAGGTCGCCGTCGCGGCGGACCTCCCACACGCGCACGGCGTGCTGCGGCACCTCCAGGCACTCGCCGGTGCGCAGGTCGAAGTGCTGCTTGTGGATCGGCGAGGCCACCACCACGCGCTCGCCCAGGTTGCCGGTGAGGCCGCGCGCGAGCACGGCCGCGCCGCAGTCCGGGTCGACGTTGTCGATGGCGTAGAGCGCGTCGCCGGCGAGCCGGAATACCGCGACCTGCTCGCCCTCCACCAGGGCGCACACGCCGGTGTCGGGCACGATCTCCCCGATCCGGCAGACGGACGTCCATTCGCTGCTGCTTGCCATGCTGTTCATCGGCTCACTCCGTTTCGACCACGACGGGAATGCGGCCCAGGCGCCCGCGCTTCTCCTCCGCCGTCGCGGGGCGGATCTGCCCCCGCGCGGGCACGAAGGCCACGCGGTCGTCGGCCGCATCGCTGTTGACGAAATGGCGGAAGCGGCGGCGCACCTGCGGATCGTTCACCGCTTTCTTCCACTCGCATTCGTAGGTGTCGATCACCAGGCGCATCTCCGCCTCCAGCTCGGCGGCGATGCCCAGCTTGTCGTGGACGACGACGTCGCGCAGGTAGTCCATGCCGCCTTCGAGGTTGTCGCGCCAGGTGCTGGTGCGCTGCAGGCGGTCGGCGGTGCGGATGTAGAACATCAGGAAGCGGTCGATGGTGCGGACCAGCGTTTCCGCATCGAGGTCGCCCGCCAGCAGTTCGGCGTGCCGCGGCTTCATGCCGCCGTTGCCGCACACGTAGAGGTTCCAGCCCTGCTCGGTGGCGATCACGCCCACGTCCTTGCCCTGCGCCTCGGCGCACTCGCGCGCGCAGCCGGACACGCCGAACTTCAGCTTGTGCGGCGAGCGCAGGCCCTTGTAGCGGTGCTCCAGGTCGATCGCCATGCCCACCGAATCCTGCACGCCGTAGCGGCACCAGGTGGAACCCACGCAGGACTTCACCGTGCGCAGCGATTTGCCGTAGGCGTGCCCCGACTCGAAACCCGCCGCGATCAGCTCCTCCCACACCAGCGGCAGCTGTTCCAGCCGCGCGCCGAACATGTCCACGCGCTGGCCGCCGGTGAGCTTGGTGTAGAGGCCGTACTTGCGCGCGATCTCGCCGATCCGGATCAGGCCTTCGGGCGTCACCTCGCCGCCGGGCATGCGCGGCACCACCGAGTAGGTGCCGTCCTTCTGGATGTTGGCGAGGAAGTAGTCGTTGGAATCCTGCAGCGCGGCGTGTTCCTGCTGCAGCACGAACTCGTTCCAGCACGAGGCCAGGATGCTGGCCACCGCGGGCTTGCAGATGTCGCAGCCCAGGCCCTGGCCGTGGCGCGCCAGCAGCTCGTCGAAGCGCTTGATGCGCTCGACGCGCACGAGGTGGTACAGCTCCTGCCGCGAATGGGCGAAGTGCTCGCACAGGTGGTTGTCCACCGCCACGCCAGCGCGCGCCAGCTCCGTCTTCATGATCTGCGTCACCAGCGGCACGCAGCCGCCGCAGCTGGTGCCGGCACGCGTCGCCTGCTTGAGCGCGTCGACCGTATTGGCGCCCGCCGCCACCGCCGCGCACAGCTGCCCCTTGCTGACGTCGTTGCAGGAACAGACCTGGGCCGATGCCGGCAGCGCGTCCACGGCCAGCCCCGCCTTCGGCTTGCCGTCGGCAACGGGCAGGATCAGCGACTCGGGATACTCGGGCAGCTCCATGTCGTTGAGCATCATCTGCAGCAGCTGGCCGTAGTCGCTGGCGTCGCCCACCAGCACGCCGCCGAGCAGGCGCTTGCCGTCCTCGGACACCACCAGCTTCTTGTAGACCTGCCGCCGGCCGTCGCTGAACTGGTAGCTGCGGCTGCCCGGCGTGTCGCCGTGCGCATCGCCGATGCTGGCCACGTCCACGCCCATCAGCTTGAGCTTGGTGGACATGTCCGCGCCGCCGAACTGCGGCAGCTCCGGCGCCTGCCGGCGCGTCAGCAGCGCGGCCAGGTGGCTGGCGACCACGCGCGCCATGTCGTAGCCCGGCGCCACCAGGCCGAACACCTTGCCGCCCCACTGCGCGCACTCGCCGATGGCGTAGACGTCGCGGTCGCGCGTGCGGCAGAAGTTGTCGACCATGATGCCGCCGCGCTGGCCCACGCCCAGCTCGCTCTGCCGCGCCAGCTCGTCGCGCGGGCGGATGCCGGCGGAGAACACGATCAGGTCGGTTTCCAGATGGCTGCCGTCGGCGAATTCCATGCGGTGGCGCCGCGTTTCGCCGTCGACGATGCGCAGCGTGTTCTTGCCGGTGTGCACCACCAGGCCGAGTTCCTCGATGGCCCGGCGCAGCATCTGCCCGCCGGCGTCGTCCACCTGCACGGCCATCAGCCGCGAAGCGAACTCGACCACGTGCGTCTCCAGCCCCAGGTCGCGCACCGCCTTGGCGCATTCCAGCCCGAGCAGGCCGCCGCCCACCACCACGCCGTGCCTCGACTGGCCGCCCCAGCGCACCAGCGCGTCGAGGTCGTCCAGCGTGCGGTACACCAGGCAACCGGGCCGGTCGTTGCCCGGGATCGCCGGCACGAACGGCGTCGAGCCCGTGGCGATCACCAGCTTGTCGTAGGGAACGACCTCGCCGTCGCCGGTGGCCACGCGCTTCATCGCGCGGTCGATGCCCGTCGCGCGCGTGGCCAGGCGCAGGTGCATGCCGTGCTGCTCGAAGAAGCCCGGCGTGACCAGCGAGAGATCGTCGGCGCTCTTGCCGGCGAAGAATTCCGACAGGTGCACGCGGTCGTAGGCGGGCCGCGTCTCCTCGCACAGCACCGTGACCTCCGGGAGCACGGGCGGCTGCAGGGCCGCCAGTTCCTCCAGCAGCTTGTGGCCGACCATGCCGTTGCCCACCACCACCAGTTTCATTGTCATGTCGATGACCTCCCGCCGAGTCCGTCGATCGCCAGCGCCGGCGTGCCGACATGGCCTTGCTGCAAGGCTTCCTGATAACGGCGCTCTTCGTCGGCCACGTGCTCGCGGCTGAAGCGCACGGCGAGCGCGCATAGCGAACCCGCGATCACGAAACCGCCGAGCGCCATGAAGGTGTGCTGCACCGAGCCGGTGGCTTTCAGCAGGAACCCGGCGGCCACGGCGCCCACGTTTCCGCCGGCGCCGACGATGCCCGTCACGCCGCCCAGCACCTTGCGATCGATGAAGGGCACCAGCGCATAGATCGCCCCGCACGCCATGTGGGTGAACAGGCCGAAGACCAGCATCGCGCTCACCGCCATGCCCACGCCTTGCGCATTCGAGAACCACAGGAGGCCGCTGCCCTCGCACAGCATCAGCACGCCAAGCAGACGGGCACGGGACAGCAAGCCCCGCCTGCGCGCCAGCCGGTCGGACGCGATGCCTCCCAGGGCTCGCGCAAACAGGGCCAGCAGGCCGAAGGCGCCGACGGCGAGGCCCGCGCGGCGCAAATCCAGTCCGAAACGATCGACGTAATAGGACGCCGCCACGCCGTGCACGAACAGCTCGATGCCGAAGCAGCCCGCATAGGCGACGAACAGCATCCACACGCGGTAGTTGCCGGCCGCCTGTCGAAACGCCGCCCAACCGCCCGGCTTGCCACTGCCCACCGCGATGCCGCGTGCGCGCAATGCGCGAAAGTCCCCCTCGGGACAGTCCTGCGTGAACTTCCAGTACAGAATGCCCACGATCACCATCAGCATGCCGGGCAGCAGCATCGCGGCGCGCCAGCCGAAACTGCGACCCGCGCCAAGCGCAAGCAACCCGGCAAGCAGCAGCGGCATCGCCGCCTGCACCGCGCCGCCGCCAGCATTGCCCCAGCCGGCCGTGGTCGCGTTGGCGGTGCCCACCACGTTGGGCGCGAACATCATCGAGGTGTGGTACTGCGTGATCACGAAGCCCGCACCCGCCAAGCCTGTCGCCAATCGCGCGATCAGGAACGATGTGTAGCCCTGCGCCAATGCCATGCCGAACACCGGAATGGACCCGAGCAGCAACAAGCCCGTGTAGGCGCGCCGGGGCCCCAACCTGTCGCACAACGGGCCAACCAGCAGGCGCCCGAAGATGGTCACGGTCACGGCAGCGATGGTGATGTTGGCGATCTGGTCGGAGCCGAGCCGGAACTCTTCCCGCACCAACGGCATCAGCGGGGCCACCGCGAACCACGCGCAGAAGCAGACGAAGAACGCCAGCCAGCTCAGATGAAACGCGCGCATCTGGGGCGTGCGCCATTGAAACAAATCGATCCGCGTCGCCTTGCCCGACATGACACCCCCTCTCGTAGATGACAAATCGCTCCCAAGACGCATCCATGCGGCGCCGGCCACAACCTCATTTGTTGCTTAGCAACACGCATGCCAGCACACTAGTCCCCCGAAATCCGCGGACTTGGTGGATTCCTTGGGGAATCTGACCAGGCAAGTGCACCAGTCACGGCTCGGCATCCTGCGACTTGCACCATCGCAGTGCAGCAAATATCCGAGTGAATGCCGGCGTATAGCGGCCGTGTCTCTTCGACATGCCCATCACCGTTGCGAGCGTCCAAGGCGCAAGTGCAAGCGACGCCGCTCGCGGGCATCCAATCCGAACTGACGACTGATGAGGACATTCGAGCGCGCAAGAGCCGCCGCGCTCGTGCCTCTTCCAAGCGCCCCTGGCACGGGCGGCAAGACGGCTGGCCGAGGCGCAGCGCGTCATCGCGGTATCGCGGCCGCTATCCGATCCGGCGCCATTCATGCCCGGCACCAGGTATGCGTTCGAGCTCGCCGAAAAAGAGTTGCAGGACGGCGGCTAAGGCACGCTGCCGTCGCCCGCAATGCAAGTCATCCCGCAGCTGCGCGATCGCTGGAACGGCATGGCCAAGGCGCTGGCGGAGCGCGCGCATGGCCTTCCCGCGCACGCGAGGCGATCCGCGGCCCTATGCGTGGGCGCATCGCCATCAGAAACGAAAACGGCGACCTCCATGCGGGGATCGCCGTTCCGGATTGTCAACTGAAGCTGGTAGCGGGGGCAGGATTCGAACCTGCGACCTTCGGGTTATGAGCCCGACGAGCTGCCAGACTGCTCCACCCCGCATCAGAGTCCGAGAATTCTAGCGAGACCTGTCATTGACTGCAAGCCTCGCCGGCAAACTTTCCATCGAATCGTTCGATGGAAACGCTCAGCCGAGGCCGAACGAGTGGCGGCACCAGCCCAGCAGCGGCCCCCAGTACACGCCCAGCACCAGCAGCGCCAACGCGTTGAGCGAGAGCACCACGCGCATCGACATGTCGGGCGCGGACTGGTCGGCGCCGCCCTCTTCGGCCTTGTCGAAGTACATCACCTTGACCACGTGCAGGTAGTAGTACAGGCCGATGATCGCGAACACCGCGCCGGCGAGCGCCAGCCACAGCATGTGCGCGTCGATCGCCGCCTGCAGCACCAGGTACTTCGCGTAGAAGCCGAACAGCGGCGGCACGCCGGCCAGCGAGAACATCGCCAGCGCCATCAGCGCGGCGAACCACGGCGAGCGCTGGTTCAGGCCCTTGAGGTCGGCGATTTCCTCGCATTCGAAGCCCGCGCGGGCCAGCGCCAGGATCACGCCGAACGCCACCGTGCTCATCAACGCGTAGCTGATCGCGTAGAACATCGCCGAGGCGTAGCCTTCCGGCCCCGCGTTGACCAGGCCCATCAGCAGGTAGCCCATGTGCGAGATGGTCGAGTAGGCCAGCATGCGCTTGAGGTTGGTCTGCACGATCGCGACCAGGTTGCCGATCGCCATCGACAGCACCGCGATCACGGCCAGCATCGGCTGCCAGTGCTGCGACAGGTCGCCCAGCCCGGTTTCCAGCAGGCGCCAGGCCATGCCGAACGCCGCCAGCTTCGAGGTGGAGGCGATGAAGGTGGTGACCGGCGTGGAAGCGCCCTGGTAGACGTCCGGGATCCACATGTGGAACGGTGCCGCGCCCAGCTTGAAGGCGATGCCCACCAGCATGAAGATCAGGCCGAACACCAGCAGGTGCGGCATCGCGCTCTGCGGCACCGCGGCATGCAGCTGGGCCAGGTCCAGCGTGCCGGTCGCGCCGTACACCATCGACATGCCGTACAGCAGCATGCCCGAGGACAGCGCGCCCAGCACGAAGTACTTGATCGCGGCCTCGGAGGACAGCGGCGAGTCGCGGTTCAACGCCACCAGCGCATAGGACGACAGCGTCAGCAGCTCCAGCCCCAGGTAGATCATCACCAGGTTGCCGGCCGAGACCAGCAGCATCACGCCGATCGTGGCGAAGATCATCAGCGTGTAGAACTCGCCCTGATACTGCTTGCGGTCGAGCAGGTACGGCCGTGCGTAGACGAACACCAGCACGGTGCACAGCAGCGCGAACACCTTGAGGATTTCCGAGGCCTGGTCGCGCACGAACATGTCGCCGAACGCGGTCACGGTGACGTCGGGCTGGCCCGCGATCACCATGTAACCGGCCACCAGCAGCACCACGATGGAGATCCAGTGCAGCGTGCCGCGCTGCTCCGGCTTCATGAAGGCGTCCAACAGCAGCAGCAGGCACGCCGCCGCCACCAGGTAGAACTCCGGCAGCAGGACCAGGATGTCGTTGAAGGTAGGCATGTTCTGTCCTGCTCAGATCTTGTGGATGGCGAGCTGCTGCACCAGCTGCGTCACCGAGCTGTCCATCAGGTGGATCAGCGGCTCCGGCCAGATGCCGAGCGCCAGCACCAGCGCGGCGAAGGCGCCCAGCACGAGCGTCTCGCGGCCGCTGATGTCCTTCATCTCGGCCACGTGCGGGTTGTGGATCTCGCCCCACAGCACGCGCTTGACCAGCCACAGCGTGTAGGCCGCGCCGATGATCAGGGTGAACGCGGCGAACAGCGCGATCCACGGGCTGGCCTTGAAGCTCGCCAGGATCACCATGAACTCGCCCACGAAGCCGCTGGTGCCCGGCAGGCCGCAGTTCGCCATCGCGAACAGCACGTAGAAGAAGCCGAACCACGGCATCACGTTGATCAGGCCGCCGTAATCCTTGATCAGGCGGGTGTGCAGGCGGTCGTACATCACGCCGATGCAGGTGAACATCGCGCCGGAGACGAAACCGTGCGAGATCATCTGCACCATCGCGCCCTGCATGCCCAGCCGCGCCGTGTCGACGTCGCCGAGTTCGCGCGCCAGCATGAAGGCGATGAAGATGCCCAGGGTGACGAAGCCCATGTGCGCCACGGACGAGTACGCCACCAGCTTCTTCATGTCCTCCTGCACCAGCGCCACGTAGCCGATGTAGACGATCGCGATCAGGCTCAGCAGCACCACCACCCACGTGAAGTGCGCGCCGGCATCCGGCACGATCGGCAGGATGAAACGCAGCATGCCGTAGGTGCCGACCTTCAGCATCACCGCCGCCAGCACCACCGAGCCGCCGGTCGGCGCCTCCACGTGGGCGTCCGGCAACCAGGTATGCACCGGCACCATCGGCACCTTGATCGCGAACGCGAGCAGGAAGGCGAAGAAGATCCAGGCCTGCTCGGTGAACGTCAGCGGCAGCGCCGCCAGCGTGCGCAGGTCGAACGTGCCTGCCTTGTGGTACAGGTACAGCAGCGCGATCAGCATGAAGATCGAGCCGAGGAAGGTGTAGATGAAGAACTTCAGCGTCGCGTACACGCGGCGCGGGCCACCCCAGATGCCGATCAGGATGAACATCGGGATCAGCATCGCCTCGAAGAACACGTAGAACAGCAAGGCGTCGGTGGCGCAGAACACGCCGATCATCAGGCCTTCGAGCACCAGCATCGCGGCCATGTACTGGTGCGTCTTGTTCTGGATCACCTCCCACGCGCCGATCACCACGAGGATGCCGACGATGGTGGTGAGCAGGATCAGCGCCACCGAGATGCCGTCCACGGCGAGACCGTAGTGCACGTTCAGCGAGGCGATCCACAGGTGGCTCTCGCCCAGCTGCATGCCACCCTGCGCAGCGTCGTACTGCGGCAGCAGGAACAGGCTCACCACGAAGGTGAGCACCATGAACAGCAGCGCGAGCCATCGCGCCACGTTCGGGCGGGCGACGCCGGCCAGCAGCACGGGCACCGCACCGACGATGGGCAGCCAGATCAGCAGGCTGAGCAAGTGATTGAACATGTTTGCTTGCTTCCTTAGAGCCTGTTTACGATCCCCAAGCGTCCCGCGCCGGGAACCATTTGCGCGCAGGCCAAGGAAGAACGAAGGAGTGGACGTCCGTCCACGATTGAGTGATGACGCAGGCATGCGGGCAAACGGGCCCGGCCCTGCGGGTTGTCATCGAGTGGCCGCCATGCGGCAGCGCGCGGCTTGGCCTGACGGCCAGTCAGGCCGGCGCCACGCCCTACCACCTGACGGCCACTCGATGACAACGCGGGATGCTTGGGGATCATAAACAGGCTCTCATTGCGCAGCCAGCATCGGGCCGAACAGCCAGTACCCGCCGAGCAGCAGGATCAGGCCGATGATCATCGCGAACGCGTACTGGTAGAGGTAACCGGACTGCAGCCGGCGCATGCCGGAAGCGATGCGACGGGTCATGGCGGTGGTGCCGTCGATCATCACGCCGTCGATCACGGCGGCGTCGCCGCCACGCCAGAACATCCGGCCCAGCTTCACGCCGCCGCGCGCGAATACCACGTAGTACACCGCGTCGAACCAGTACTTGTGGTTGAGCATCTGGTAGAACGGGTTCAGCGCGCTCTTCAGCTTGCCCGCCACCGACGTGTTGAACAGATAGATGTACGTGGTGATCGCGAAAGCCAGCACCACCAGGCCGAACGGCAGGCTCCAGAAGCCGTGCAACGCCATCGCCAGCGCGCCGTGGAACTCGTGGCCCATCTCGCCCAGCACGTCGTTCGCCTCGTTCACGTGGATCGCCGGGCCGAACCAGCCGCCGAACAGCATCGGCTTGACGGTGAAGAAACCCACCAGCAGCGACGGGATCGCCAGCAGCACCAGCGGCAGCGTGACCACCCACGGCGACTCCTTCGGCGTCTCGTGCATGATGCCCTGCTCGTGGTGGCCGTGGTCGTCCATGTGCTCGACATGGTGGCCGTGGTTGTGCACCACGGTGAAGCGCTCCTTGCCGTGGAAGGTGAGGTACATCTGGCGGAACGTGTAGGTGGCGGTGACGAAGGCGCCGGCCATCACGCAGAAGTAGGCGTAGGCGGCGCCCCAGCGGTGCGATTCGCCGACCGCCTCGATGATCGCGTCCTTGGAGTAGAAGCCCGAGGTGAACGGGATCGCCACCAGCGCCAGCGAGCCGATCCACATGGTGATCCAGGTGATCGGCATGTACTTGCGCAGGCCGCCCATGTAGCGCATGTCCTGCTCGTGGTGCATCGCGATGATCACCGAGCCGGCGCCCAGGAACAGCAGCGCCTTGAAGAACGCGTGGGTCATCAGGTGGAACACCGCGCCGGCGTAGGCCGACACGCCCAGCGCCACCGTCATGTAGCCCAGCTGCGACAGCGTGGAGTACGCGATCACGCGCTTGATGTCGTTCTGCACGATGCCGATCAGGCCGGTGAACAGGGCTCCGGTCGCGCCGATCACCATCACGAAGCTGAGCGCCGACTGCGACAGCTCGAACAGCGGCGACATGCGCGCCACCATGAAGATGCCCGCGGTCACCATCGTCGCCGCATGGATCAGCGCGGAGATCGGGGTAGGACCTTCCATCGAGTCGGGCAGCCACACGTGCAGCGGCACCTGGGCGCTCTTGCCCATCGCGCCGATGAACAGCAGGACGCAGATGACCGTCGCCGCATCCCACTGCACGTTCTGGGTGATCGCCAGCGTCTTGCCGACCAGGGCCGGCGCCGCTGCGAACGCGGTGGCGTAGTCCAGCGTGCCGAGGAAGCTCAGCACCGCGGCGATGCCCAGCAGGAAGCCGAAGTCGCCCACGCGGTTGACCAGGAAGGCCTTGAGGTTCGCGAAGATCGCGGTCGGCCGCTTGTACCAGAAGCCGATCAGCAGGTAGGACACCAGGCCCACCGCCTCCCAGCCGAAGAACAGCTGCAGGAAGTTGTTCGCCATCACCAGCATCAGCATGGAGAAGGTGAACAGCGAGATGTAGCTGAAGAAGCGCTGGTAGCCCGGGTCGTCGTGCATGTAGCCGATGGTGTAGACGTGCACCAGCAGCGAGACGAAGGTGACCACCACCATCATCATCGCGGTGAGGCGGTCGACCATGAAACCCACGCTGGCGTTGAACTTGCCGATCTCGAACCAGGTGTAGAGGTTCTGGTCGTAGTTCGCCGCGCCGCCCCAGACCAGCTGGTACAGCACGTAGAACGACAGCGCGCAGGAGATCGCGAGGCCCAGGATGGTGACGCTGTGCGCGCCGGCGCGGCCGATCTGCTTGCCGAGGAAGCCGGCCAGCAGGCAGCCTGCCAGCGGCGCCAGCGCGATGATCAGCAGGATGGATGTGGAAAGCGCCATCGGATCAACCCTTCATGCTGTCGATTTCGGCGACGTTGACCGTGCTGCGGTTGCGGAACAGCAGCACCAGGATCGCCAGGCCGATCGCGGATTCCGCCGCGGCCACGGTGAGGATGAAGAACACGAACACCTGCCCCGCCACGTCGTGGCCGAAGCGGGAGAACGCCACGAAATTGATGTTCACCGCCAGCAGCATCAGCTCGATCGCCATCAGCAGCACGATCACGTTCTTGCGGTTGATGAACAGGCCGGCGACGGCGATGCAGAACAGGATCGCGCCGAGCACGATGAAGTGCGAAAGGGTAATCATGGCTGGGACTCCTGGGCCGGGGCCGGCGCGGCATCGGCGGGACGCTCGGCCGCCATCTTCACCACGCGCACGCGGTCGCGCGGGTTGATCGCGACCTGCTCGCTGGCCAGCTGGCGCTTGGTGCCGGTGCGCTGGCGCAAGGTCAGCGCCACCGCGGCGATCACGCCCACGGTGAGGATCAGCGCGGCGACCTCGAACGGCAGCAGGTATTGCGTGTACAACGCCTTGCCCAGCCACGCGGTGTTGGAATCGCCGGCCGGGTTCGCGCCCATGGTCTGCGCGTGCATCACGCGCACGCCGATCAGCGCCAGCATCTCCACCAGCATCACCACGGCCACCACCAGGCCCACCGGCAGGAACCGCACGAAGCCCTCGCGCAGCTTCTCCTGGTCGATGTCGAGCATCATCACCACGAACAGGAACAGCACCATCACCGCGCCCACATAGACCACGATCAGCGCGATGGCGAGGAACTCCGCCTCGGCCAGCATCCAGATGCAGGCCGTGCTGAAGAAAGTCAGCACCAGCGCCAGCACCGCATGCACCGAATTGCGCAGGGTGATCACCGCCAGTGCGGCGGCCACGGTGACCGCGCCGAAGGCGTAGAAGCAGACGAGTTGGAACAGGTTCGGATCAATCATGATGTTCCATCCTCAGCGGAACGCCGCATCTTGCGCGCGATCGGCGGCTATCTGCTGCTCGAAGCGGTCGCCGATCGCCAGCAGCTGCTGCTTGTTCACCACGTTCTCGCCGCGGTGCTCGAAGTGGTACTCGTGGATGCTGGTCTCGACGATCGAGTCCACCGGGCAGCTCTCCTCGCAGAAACCGCAGAAGATGCACTTGAACAGGTCGATGTCGTAGCGCGTGGTGCGGCGCTGGCCGTCGCTCTCGCGCGGTGCCGAATCGATGGTGATCGCCAGCGCCGGGCACACCGCCTCGCACAGCTTGCAGGCGATGCAGCGCTCCTCGCCGTTCGCGTAGCGGCGCAGCGCGTGCAGGCCGCGGAAGCGGTTCGACTTCGGGATGTGCTCCATCGGGTAGCGCATCGTGTACTTCGGGCTGAACATGTAGCGCCAGGTCAGCGCCATGCCCTTGAGCAGCTCGATCAGCAGCAAACTGTTGAAATAACTGATTACGCGTTTCATCGGAACCTCAGACCCCCGCGATGCCGTAGTACTTCATGCAACCGGCCACCAGCACCCAGACGATCGTGATCGGAATGAACACCTTCCAGCCCAGCCGCATGATCTGGTCGTAGCGGTAGCGCGGGAAGGTGGCGCGGAACCACAGGAACAGGAAGGCGACGGCGAAGGCCTTGACGAACAGCCACAGGAAATTGCCGTGGCCGATCCAGCCCCAGCTCTCCGGGAACGGGCTGAGCCAGCCGCCCATGAACAGGATCGAGGCGAGAAAGCTCACCAGGATCATGTTCGCGTATTCGGCGAGGAAGAACAGCGCGAACGCCGAACCGGAATATTCCACGTGGAAGCCGGCGACGATCTCCGATTCACCCTCGGCCACGTCGAACGGCGCGCGGTTGGTCTCGGCCACGCCGGAGATGAAGTAGACGACGAACACCGGCAGCAGCGGCCACATGAACCAGCCGAGGATGCCCTTGCCGCCGGCCTGCGCGTTGACGATGTCGGTGAGGTTCAGCGAACCGGCCAGCACCAGCACGCAGACCAGGCACAGGCCCATCGCCAACTCGTAGGAGATCACCTGCGCCGCCGAACGCATCGCGCCGAGCAGCGCGTAGCGCGAGTTGGAGGCCCAACCGGCAAGGATGATGCCGTACACGCCCAGCGAGGTCATCGCCAGCAGGTAGAGCAGGCCCGCGTTCGCGTTCGACAACACCATCTTCGTGCCGAACGGGATCACCGCCCAGGCCGCCAGCGCCGGGATCAGCGCGAGCAGCGGCGCGAGGTAGTACAGCGCGCGGTTCGCCTTGCTCGGCAGGATCACTTCCTTCAGCAGCAGCTTCACCACGTCGGCGAAGGCCTGCAGCAGGCCGAACGGGCCGACCTTGTTCGGCCCCATGCGCACGTGCATCCAGCCGATGACCTTGCGCTCCCAGTACACGAACATCGCCACGGCGATCACCAGCGGCAACACGATGCACAGGATGTAGATGATCGGCCAGACGAGCTGGTTGAGTAGCTGTTCGCCCATGTGCCTTACGCCTTGCTCAAGGTGATGGCTGCGCCGTAGGGCGGCAGCGTGGCGGTGATGTCCTGCGCGGCCTCGACCCACACCGCACCATCGGGCACGGCGTGGTCGACGACCAGCGGCAGCGTCGTGTCGGCGATGCGAACCTGCGCGCCCTCGGCCAGGCCCAGCCGCGCGGCTTCGTCCGCGTTGAGGCGCGCGGCCGGCGCACGGTTCAACGGATGCGCGTTGAGTGCGGTGGCCCGGCGCAGCACCGCGTCGCCGCGGTAGATCGGCCAGGTGGCGAGGCGGACGAGGCCTGCGGCCGGCTTGCGCGCGGCGAGCGCGTCGCGTGCCGCGGCGCCGCGCGCCACGACGCCGTCGCGCAGGCCGGCGAGGTCGTCGAACTCGAAGCCGGCGAGCCGCAGCAGGCCGCCCAGCGCACGCAGCACCTTCCAGCCCTGACGGGCTTCGCCCGGCGCCTTCGCCCCGGCCTGCACCGCCTGCGCCAAGCCATCGACGTTGACCAGGGTACCGTCGGTTTCCGGCAGCAGCGAGATCGGCAGGATCACGTTCGCCACCTCGCGCAGCGCCGGGCCGGCGTAGGCGCTGAACGCCACCACCTGCTGCGCGCCGCGCAGCGCGGCGAGCGCGAGTGCGCCGTCGGCGAAGTCGTGCGGCGGCTCCACGCCGTACAGCACGTAGCCCTTGCGCGGCTGCGCCAGCATCGCCTGCGCGTCCAGCCCGCCGTTGCCCGGCACCACGCCGAGCTGGGCCAGGCCGAGCGCATTCGCGCCCACCGGCAGCTCGTCGTAACCGGCGCCGGTGGCGCTGGCGATGAAGCGCGCGATCGCGCGCAGCCACGACGCCTCCGGATGGGTGGCCGCGGCTTCGCCGAGGATCACCACCGCCCTGCCCGCCTTCAGCGCAGCGATGGCGGCGTGGTCGCCCTCGTCGCTGGCTGCGGCGTTGATCGCATCGGCCAGCGCGGCCGGCGCGGCGGCGCCTTCGGCCACGGCGGCGCGGGCCAGCGCCAGCAGCGCGTCGACCATGCCTTGCGGCGGCACGATGGCGGCGCCGGCCAGCTTGTAGTTGAAATCGAACGCGGCCGGATTGACCGCATACACCTTGGCGCCCTGCTTGGTCGCCTGGTGCAGGCGATGGTTGAGCAGCGGCATCTCGCGGCGCAGGTCGGAGCCGACCAGCAGCGCGGCCTTGACCTGCGCCACCTCGGCCACCGGCAGGCCGAAGCTGGTGGCCACGGCGTGGTCGGCGAAGTCGAGCTGGCGCAGCCGATGGTCGACGTGGGCGCTGCCCAGGCCCCGCGCGAGACGAAGCAGCAGGTCGGCCTCCTCGTTCGTGGTGGCCGGATGCACCAGCACGCCCAGCTCGCTGCCCGGCACGCCCTTCAGCGATTCGGCGGCGGCGGCGAGCGCGTCTTCCCAGGTGGTGGCCTGCCACTGGCCGTTGCGCTTCACCTCGGGTTGCTTGACGCGGTCGGCTGCGTACAGGCCCTGGTGGCTGTAGCGGTCGCGGTCGGACAGCCAGCACTCGTTGACCGCCTCGTTGTCGCGCGGCACCGTGCGCAGCACTTCGCCGCGACGGGTGTGCAACCACAGATTGGAACCCAGCGCATCGTGGTAACCGATCGACGGCTTGGCGATCAGCTCCCAGGCACGCGCCTGGAACTGGAACGGCTTGTTGGTGAGCGCGCCCACGGGGCAGACGTCGATGATGTTGCCCGACAGCTCGGTCTCGACGGTTTTCCCGATATACGTGCCGATCTGCAGGTTCTCGCCGCGGCTCATGCCGCCCAGCTCGTAGCTGCCGGCGATCTCGCTGGTGAAGCGGATGCAGCGCGTGCACTGGATGCAGCGGGTCATCTCGGTGGCGACCAGCGGCCCGATGTTCTCGTCGGCGATGGTGCGCTTGCGCTCCGTGTAGCGCGACACGCTGCGGCCGTAACCCAGCGCCACGTCCTGCAGCTCGCACTCGCCGCCCTGGTCGCAGATCGGGCAGTCCAGCGGGTGGTTGATCAGAAGGAACTCCATCACGTCCTTCTGGAACTTCAGCGCCTTGTCCGAACGCGTGGTGACCTTCATTCCCTCGCCCACCGGCGTGGCGCAGGCCGGCTGCGGCTTGGGCATCGGCCGGCCGCCCATCTCCACGTCCACCAGGCACATGCGGCAGTTCGCGGCGATCGGCAGCTTGCGGTGGTAGCAGAAGCGCGGAATGGCGATGCCGATGGCGTCGGCCGCCTCGATGATCATCGCGCCCTTGCGGATCTGCACGGGCTTGCCGTCGACCTCGATGCTGACGAGGTCGGGGGCGACACTATTGGTGGGCTGCGCACTCATGCAGCGACTCCACGGTTGGCGGCGGCAAGCTTGTCGTCGGTCATCGAACGGCCGTTGCGCACGTAGTATTCGAATTCGTCCCAGAACTTCGCGAGGAATCCCTGCACCGGCCACGCGGCGGCTTCGCCGAACGCACAGATGGTGTGGCCCTCGATCTGGCCGGCGATGGCCTTGAGGCGATGCAGGTCGTCCTCGGTGCCGTTGCCCTCGACGATGCGGGTGAGCACGCGGTACATCCAACCCGTGCCTTCGCGGCACGGCGTGCACTGGCCGCAGGACTCGGCCATGTAGAAGCGCGCGATGCGGTGGCAGGCCTTCACCATGCAGGTGGTCTCGTCCATCACGATCACGGCGCCGGAACCCAGGCCCGAACCCGCCTTCTGCAGGCAGTCGTAGTCCATGGTGCTGGCCATCATCTCCTCGGCGTTGAGCACTTTCATCGAGGAACCGCCGGGGATCACCGCCTTCAGCGCGTGTCCGTTGCGCACGCCGCCGGCCATCTCCAGCAGGTCCTTGAACGAGGTGCCGAGGCGGATCTCGAAGTTGCCCGGCTTGTTGACGTGGCCGGAGACCGAGAAGATCTTCGGGCCGCCGTTGTTCGGCTTGCCGAGGTTGAGGAACCAGTCGGCGCCGTGGCGCAGGATCGCCGGCACCGAGGCGTAGGTCTCGGTGTTGTTGATAGTGGTGGGCTTGCCGTACAGGCCGAAATTGGCCGGGAACGGCGGCTTGAAGCGCGGCTGGCCCTTCTTGCCTTCCAGCGACTCCATCAGCGCGGTTTCCTCGCCGCAGATGTAGGCGCCCGCGCCGAGCGCGCCGTAGATGTCCACGTCGATGCCCGAGCCCTGCACGTTCTTGCCCAGCAGGCCGGCCGCGTAGGCTTCCTTCAGCGCCTCCTCGAAGTGCTCGAACGGCTCGTGGTGGAACTCGCCGCGCAGGTAGTTGTAGGCCACGGTGGAACCGGTGCAGTAGCACGCGATCGCCAGGCCCTCGATCACCGCGTGCGGGTTGTAGCGCAGGATGTCGCGGTCCTTGGCCGTGCCGGGCTCGGACTCGTCCGAGTTGCACAGGATGTACTTCTGCATCGTGCCCTTAGCCATGAAGGACCA
>Ga0207702_10000237_pt1 | contig 63939 bp, 48 predicted proteins | sample KBSCornC62_FD_184302 | JGI IMG/M metagenome (GOLD analysis project Ga0207702, IMG submission 184302) | Corn rhizosphere microbial communities from Kellogg Biological Station, Michigan, USA - KBS Corn C6-2 (SPAdes) (version 2) | ecosystem: Host-associated > Plants > Roots > Rhizosphere > Soil ...
TCTGGAGCGCAATGTCGGCCTCTTGCAGCGCCGTCTGCGCCTGCAGGTAGTCCTGCTGCGCGGAAATCTTGTCTTCCCAGAGCTTCTTCTCTCGGTGGTATGTCGTTTTGGCGGCATCACGGCGACGCTGCGCGGTGAGGAACTCGCTGCGCTGCTCCGACAAGGAGGTACTGGCGATGACGGCCAGGAGTTGCCCCTGCTTGACCGTTTCGCCCAGGTTGGCAGGAACTGCTTCGGCGACTCCCGCCAGGCGCGGTACGACGTGCGCGGTACGGTCTTCGTTGAACCGCACTTCCCCCTGGAACTCCGACGACGACTGGATGCTGCCCGGCCCCGCGGGTTGGATGGCAATGTTGGCCCTGCGAATCTGAGCCTCGTCGAGCTTGACTGCGTGTGTTTCGTGCTCGGTCTTCTCGGAGGGCTGCGGCGCTGAGGCTGACGCCGCGCCTGCGGAGGCGGCAGGGGCCTCGGCCTCCTCGCCGGTGCGGTGTCGTTCGGTCATGAGAACGGTTGCACCGCCGAGGACACCCATGGAGACGATGGCGGCCATCGCGATTTTCTGTTTCTTGGAGATTGGCATGTGGGTTCCTTACCGACCGAGCAGTCGGGCTATGGTCGTGGACGCCTGGTAGGCGGCCACCAGCGTGTCCAGGTAGCGCGAGCGGGCTTGCAGGAGCGAGCGCTGTGCGTCGATGACGTCCAGGAAGCCGAACTTGCCGGCTTCGAATCCCGTGGTCGAAGCGTCGTAGGCCTGCTGCGCGGCGGGCAACACTGTGCCGCGGAGCACTGCCAACGAGGCTTGGGCGGTCGACAGTTGCGCGGTCGCCTGGCTCAGGTCGGCAAGCAACTGCACCCGTGCGGACTCGTACTCGTCTTGCGCCTTCTCGGCCCGCTTGGAAGCCTCGTAGACCGCGCCTTGGTTGCGGTCGAACAGCGGCAGCGGAATGGAGATGCCGACCACGGCCTGCGTCAGCCCCAGCTCGTTGTCGCGCTTGGCACCCAAGCTCAGGACGACGTCGGGAACAGCCTTGCTGCGTTCGACGTCGACCAGGGCCTTGCGGCTGTCGATTTCGAGGCGCGTGGCTCGAAGCGACGGGGCGTTGTCGAGGTCTCGCAGCAGCTCGGCGGAAGAGGGGCCAGCGGGAACGCCGCTGAGGTCGCCATCCACGTCACCGAACCGCGGTTGCGACTCGCCCCAAAGTGCTGCAAGGGTCTGCCGGGCTGCCTTCACCTCGGATTGCGCCTCTGCAACCTCCAGCTGCGCATTGGCCGCGTCGACTTTGGCACGTGTCGCGTCGACCGGAGAGACCTTGCCGGCATCCACGCGTCGGCCGACGACGTCGGCGGCCTTGGCTGCCAGCTTGGCGGAGTCGTTTGCGAGCCTGAGCCGCTCCTGGGCGACCACCAAGCCGAAGTAACGAGCGACGACCTGCGCGCGCACCTTGGCCTTGGTGTTCGCGAGCTGCGCTGCGGCGACGTCGTGAGCTCGTTCGGCGGCGGAGAGTCGCGCCGAGCGCTTGCCACCGAGCTCCAGCGGGATGCCGATGGTCGCCGTGGTCGTTCGCGTTCTCGACCGGAAGTCTTCGACGGTGGTGGTCAGCTCGGGGTTGCGCCACGCGCCCGCCTGCATGACGCCCCCTGAAGTGGCGTCAACTTCGTGCTGGGCGGACGACAGTTCCGGGCTGTGCGCCGCGGCGAGCTCTTGTGCTTGGTCGAGAGTGAGACGAGCTTGTTCGGTCGCCGCCGGCTGTGCCGACGCGACAAGGGGGCTGAGCAATAGCGCCGCCAGCCCGAGCGGCCATTGAAGAGTTTTCATCGAATCTCATGGTTGGAACCGAGGATTCGACGAGACGGGCAGTGTTGGGTAGACCGTCTCGCCGGCTAGGCGAGACGAAGCCACTGAGGCCGGTCGGGTTCTCTGGCTGGCGCGGACGCGCTGAAGAACGGGCCGCCGGGGTTGACGGCCGTCTGGGCGGCAGCAGCGATGGCGTCCAGCAATGTCGGCGCAATCGCTGGTTGAGCTGCGTGGTGGAAGACGCAGTCATCGTCAGCCGCCAAGCTACCGCCGGGCTCCTTCTTGCCGTCGGCTGACTTGTGCACATGGTTGTGATGCCCGAAGTGCCACGCCGCCCTGGGCGCGTTCTCGTGCTGGCAATAGGTCGCCGCTACTGCCCAGCTGGCCTGGAACAGTAGAGCGAGAGCCAACAGGAACGCGACGACTCGAGACATGCTTCGATTATCAGGGCACGCAACGGCAGGGCGAGAGGATAGCGGGCGCTCTCTGGGGCGTCGCGGCAAGAGGAAGTCGTCCGAGCGTGCGACGATGTCGTTGGTTCCGGCTCATCCAGAAAAAACGCTGCCCGCCGGCAAGCGCGCACGGCCCCTGGAGTCATCGCTGCCGAATCCCGCCGAGCAGGCGAAGACCGTCGTCAACGCGCTGATCAAGCACTCGCACAATCTGCCCCAGGAGCTCTACAGGTCGTTGACTTGGGATCGAGGCCCCGAGATGCATGCCCACAAGCAATTCACCTTGGCGACGGACATCCAGGTCTAGTTCTGCGATCCGCAAAGCCCGTGGCAACGCGGTAGCAACGGAGCACGAACGGCTTGCTCAGGCAGTACATGTCCAAAGGCATCGATCTCTCAACCTTCTCGCAGTTGCAGCTCGATGCAATCGCGAGACGATTGAACGAGAGGCCGCGCAAGACGCTCGGCTTTCATACACCCGCTGAGATGTCCAGCGAATGCGTTGCATCGACCGGTTGAATCCGCCGCCGTTAGCTGCCGAAGCTTCATTGTTCCACGGCTTGTTCGCGTGCCTGCTCTTGCCCCGGAAACTGCGCCCTGCGCAGCGCCAATCCAAGCTCGTGGCGCCGAAGGCGCCGCGATCGTCGGTCACGAGAAGGAGCGCCGGCACCGCGGCCCGTGATTCGCGTCAGGCCCGGTGCCCCGCCAGAGCGATGGCCGCGAGCATCGACGCGGCCTCGATGGCCCGTCGATGCCAAAGCCCCTTCCAAGAACCGCGAATGTTTTCAGCCACCCGCCGACCCGCCGGCGCGGCAGGGTGGGGTGGGGTTCCGATCGCAGGCGCGACCGGCGCGACGCCGGTGGAAGCCCCCCGGTCCGCCAAGCGCGCCCGTTGAACGCGGTCAGATGGCGAGCGCGCGGAGCAAGTCGAAGCCACGGAACCCGCTGATTCCGGCCGTCCAGGCCGGATTCCGACGCACGGCAAGCCGGAGAGCGGAGCCCCAGCCCAGCCTGCCGCAAGCGCAACGCCGGCCCGCGCGAAGCGACAAGAGCATCAACAGCATCAACAGCGACGACGCGACCACACCGGCAACATCAGCAAATCGCCAGCAGAAGTCAGAAGGCCACGCTCCGCCAGAGCCCGAAATGCCACACCCAGGCAGTGAGCAGCGCCCCTGCCGCGAAGACCCATACGTCGGTGCGCGGCTGGAACAGCCCCAGCCGCCGGTAGACGAACGCGTTGAACGGATACATGAACACGCCCATCAACGCGCCCCCCGTCACCAGCCCCACTGCGCCACCCAGGTGGAAGCCCAACCACAGCAGCGCGAACAGGATCGCCACCTCCACCGACAGCATCAGCGTGTTCAGGCCCGGCCGGCCGATCGCCCACGGCACGCCGGCGTACGACGAGATCACGATCTTGAAGACGGTGCCCACCGCCTGGATCTGCAGCAGCGCGCCCACCGGGTGATAGCGCTTGTCGTAGACGAGGTCGACGAGCCGATCGCCGAAGACGGCCAGGAACACCGCCACTGCGACGACACCGAACATCTGCAGACGTCGTGCACGCTCGACCGCCTGCGGCAGGTCGCGAGGTCGGTCCCGGAATATCTCCGAGTACGCCGCGAACAGCACGCGCCCGCTGACCGACTGGATCAGGCCCCACGCGACCATCACGAGCGCCGTCGAGATGCCCAGGAAGCCCACGGTCTTCGCCCCGACCAATGCGGCGTTGAGCAGGTTGCCGCCCTCTCCGGCGAGGAACGTGACCGACGATGACATCATCACCCAGCTGCCGAAGGCCAGCACCTCGCGCACGACGCCGCGATCCAGCGCGAAGCGATTGCGCTCGCCCGGCAGCGCAAGATGGCTCGCCAGCATCATCGTGAACGCGTTCGCCCAGTTGCCGGCCACCAGCGCCCAGGGCGTCGGGCTCACGCGCGCCCAGGCGATCATTACCGCGATGCCCACGCATTGGGAACCGAGTTCCATCGCCGTCAGGCGGCCGACCTGCAGGCGCCGGTTGACCAGCGCGATCTTCGTCGACGCGAACGAGCTGACCAGCGCGGCGACGCCCATCGCCGGCAGCAATGCCACCAGCGCCGGCTGGTGGTACGCCGCAGCCACCGGGTGGCCGAGCGCCGTCATCACCAGCACGATCAGCGAGCCCTTGAGGATGTCCAGCGTCCAGATGGTGTCGAGATAGCGCTGCTCGTGGCCGCGCGCGCTGCGCACCGCGCCCTGCATCAGGCCGACGTCGGAGAACAACCGGGCGGCGGTCAGGATCGCCTGCGCGATGGCCATCAGGCCGAAGGCCTCGGGAAAGAGCAGGCGCGTGAGGACGAGGTTGCTGCCGAACCGCAGCGCCTGGCTGGCGAGGTTGCCGACGATCGTCCAGCTGCCGCTGCGCAGGATGCGCGCCGACAGCGTCTCGCGCGGCACCGCGTGTTCCGGCGCGGTGGCCAGGGACAGGACTTCGGTGTTCACGGCGGGTTCAGCCGAACTGCCGCGCGCGGCGATCCGTCGCCACGCTTCGCATGAGTGTCGAGCGTGTCGAGCGCCGCGAGCGCGGCAATCCAGCGACGGCGTCGTGGGCGCATCGTCTCCCTCCAGGTCCTCGTTGTGCGCGCATCCTAGTGCACAACGCCGCCGGATGTAACGGAATGTCGCGCAGGCGGCGGCGCCAAGCGTGGCGAATGGCCGCTTTCCCGGCACCTTGCGACGCCCGCGCAGGCGTCGAGGGCCGAAGTTCAAGCCGCCGACAGCTCCAGCGGCAGCCCGACGGAGTTCTCGGACATCGCCGCCGACGCGGCCTGCGAGCCCACGAGGTCGTCGAGCTCGGCGTGCTGCATGCGGCGACCTGCGGCGCCGCGCACCCGAATCGACGCTTCGCGACTTGCCCCTTTGCGGCGCCGGCCGGCCGCCAAAAACGTCCGGATTCCTCATGCGCCGACGCCGGCCCCGTCGGCATTCGCGCTAGCATTTGCCGATGTCCGCCCGAAGGAAGCCGTGAGCTTGCTGGAGCCGCGATGACTCCTTCAGCGAACGCTTCGTCCCTATCTTTCTGATCAAGCCATGTCGACGACGCCTCCCGATGATGTCGCGGCCATGTTCGACCTCGAGCCGCTGCCGGATTCGTCACAGTCCGATGCGGACGCTGCGGCGGCCATGGCGGCCGAGGAAGCCGCACTGGCGGCAGAACTCGCGGCTGCGATGGAGTCGGGCGACTTCGCCGCCGACGCGCCCGATTCGCGCACGGACCTGCGGGTGAAGGTCTCGTGGCCGGCGCGCATGCACCTGGCAGACGGGCAGGTCATCGAACTCGAGGTTCGTGACGTCTCTCAAGGCGGTGTGGGCCTCAGGAGCGAGGTGCACTTTCCGGCCAGCACTGTCGTGGGCTTCGAGCTGGACGTGCCGCCGCTCGACCATGGCGGCAACACGACGCCGGTCAAGGGCACCATCCGCACCACCTACACGGTTGCCCACGGCTCGGAGATCATCGGCGGCGCCACCTGGCAGGCACCGCCCGCCGGTCTGCCCCTCGTGATCGACTGGATCAAGCGATTGCGGAGCTGAAGCCCTCAACGCTCCGGATCGGCCGCCCCGTGCAGCTCGGAAGACGCTTCCGGAACAGACGACACTTCACTCTCCGGCGCCTCGACAACGACGGCAGCCTCAGCCAGCGCCCGCGCCTCCATCTCCGCGAAGCCTTCCTCGAACATGCCGAACTGCTGGTTCGCCAGCGCGATCGCCGGCCGGCCGTCGCACCACGGGTCGTCGCCGAGCCGGCGCGCCAGCCGCCAGCAGAAGCGGTCACGCTCCGCCTCCGGCACCGTCACGGCCGCCGCATGCACCCACGCGTGCGCATGGTCGATCTTCACGCCCGGCGGCAGCAGCGGCGCGGCGCGATTCGGGCGATCGACGTGGCGCTTCAACACCAGCCCGTACTGGCGCGCGGCCTCCAGCGCGGGGCCCAGCGTCACGCGATCGGCGTAGCGCATCGCAGCCAGGTCGAAGGCGTCGCGCTCCAGCAGGTCGAGCGCGAACAGCAGCGCGCCCAGCGACGCGTCGTCGACGATGGGCTCGTAGGCCACGTCGTCGTGGGTCAGGCGGATCGCGTCCGCGCGCAGCGAGGTGAGGGTGGCGGGCATGGCAGTGCGGGGAGAAAGCGAAACGCCAACCCGGGGAGGTTGGCGTTCGCGTCAGGTCGTGCGAATGATAAGGCAGCCCGCCGGCCGCCTCTCGCGCCGCCCGGGCCGCAGATCAGAAGCGCAGCAGGCCGCCCAGCTGCACGCCGGTGATCCGTCGTCCGGTGAGGTTCGTGCCGGAGAAGTTCTTGGTCAGGCCGGCCGAGCCCGCGAGGCCGAACGAGGCGGTCGAGCTGTTGTCGATCGCGTCGACGAGGCTGTACAGCGTCAGGTTCGAATACGCCTGCCAGAACGCGCCCACCGACCAGCCGCTCGCGCTGCCGCTGGAGCTCTGCGTGTCCTTGATCTTGCCGTACAGCCCGCCCAGGCGCAGCGTGGACGTCATGCGGTAGTCGGCCGACAGCTGGTAGATGTCGTAGGACGTGGTGACCGTGGCGTTGGTTCCGGGCACCACCGACGGGATGTTGCCGACTTCGTTGCCGCCCGTGTTGGCCAGCGCGCCGCCGCCGTTGTTCGAATGGATGTAGACGGCGTAGACCGTGCCCTGGCCCCAGTCGTAGTTCGCGTAGACGTTGTGGTAGTAGACCTGGTTGCCGTGGACCGAGCCCTGGGCGGCCTTGGCCGTGAGGCCCGAATAGGCGACGCGGATCGGGCCGGCGGCGTAGTCCACCCGCAGCTGCGCCACGCGCTGGTTGAAGGTGCCGGTGTTCTGCTGGCCCCCGCCGCCCACCGCGATGTGGCCCACCACCTGCACGCCCGCCACGCGCGGCGAGAGGTAGGCGAAGTCGCCGTCGTAGCGCGAGGGCACGCCGAACGAGTTCACCACCGAGCCGAGGTTGCGCTGCGTGTAGTCGATGTAGTTGCCCTGGGACTGGATGTCCGTGTTCTGGCGGCCCACGCGGAACTCGCCGTACGGGCTGCTCACGCCGGCCCAGGCCTGGCGGTCGAACAGGCGGCCGCTGGTGGTCAGGCCGGTGGTGGTGTTGGCGTTGGGCTGGTCGGCCTGCGTGCCGTTGGTGGCGTTGAAGCCGGTCTCCAGCGTGAAGTTGCCGGCGACGCCCGAGCCGAAGTCCTTCGAGCCCGTGAAGCCGAGGCGGCTGCGCAGGATCGCGCCGTCCTGCAGCGCGTTGATCTTCGCGCCGCTGGAGCTGTGCATGTGGTTGACGTACTGGTCGACGTCGCCGTAGATCCGGAAGCTGCCGCCGGCCGCCTTCAGTTGCAGCAAGGGGGGAGCGGGCACCAGCGCCGCGCCGTTGCCGACGTCGGTCGCCGCGGGAATCGCCGGCGCGGGGTTGACGACGATCGCCGGTGCGGCCGGTGCGGGCGCCGGAGCGGCCGCGGCCTTCTGCTCGTCCGCGGCACGCTGCGCCTTGAGTTCGGCGACCTGCGCCTGGAGCTTCTGCACGGCCGCCTCGAGGTCGGCGAGCTGGTCGGCGCGCGCCGCGCCCGTCGCGACGAGCAGGCCCGCCGAGACGAGTGTCGCGGCGACCGGGTTCATGCGAAAGAATGCTTTCCTGCGGATCATCGAATGTCTCCTCGTGACCGGATGCGGTCTGTCGTTGGTGTCGAACACGGAATCGGACGGGCGCGGCCTGCGCGTTTCGCGCGCCCTGCAAGTCGGCCGGCTACTGCGGTCCGAGCCTCGCGACGAGCACGCGCAGTTGCTCGAACTCCTCAGCCTGCAGGTCGGACAGCGGTGGGCGCACCGGCCCTGCGGAGTGCCCCGCGATCGTCGCGCCGGCCTTGACGATGGACACCGCATAGCCCTCGCCGCGGTTGCGCAGCGCGATGTAGGGCAGGAAGAAGTCGCGGATCAGCGCGTCGCAGGCGGCCGTGTCGCCCGCCGCGTGGGCGTCGTAGAACGCCATCGCCGTGCGCGGCACGAAGTTGAAGACGGCCGACGAGTACACCGGGCAGCCCATCGCCTTGTAGGCGCCCGCGAACACCTCCGCCGTGGGAAGGCCGCCGAGGTAGGCGAAGCGGTCGCCGAGGGTCTGGCGCACGGCGACGAACTTCTCGATGTCGCCCACGCCATCCTTGAAGCCGACCAGGTTCGGGCAGCGCTGCGCCAGCACCTGCAGGCTGGCCGGCGTCAGCCTGCAGCCGCCGCGGTTGTAGACGATCACGCCGATCTTCACGCTGCGGCACACCGCCTCGACGTGCGCGACCAAGCCCTCCTGCGACGCCTCGGTCAGGTACTGCGGCAGCAGCAGCACGCCCTGCGCGCCCAGGCGCTCGGCCTCCTGCGCGTACTTGATCGCCAGCGTCGTGCCCCCACCGGCGCCCGCGACGATGGGCGTGCGGCCGCGGCAGGTCTGCACCGCGACGCGGATCACGTCCGCGAACTCGCCCGGCTCCAGCGAGAAGAACTCGCCGGTGCCGCCGGCCGCGAACAGCACCGAGGCCCCGTAGGGCTGCAGCCATTCGAGGCGCGCGGCGTAGCCGTCCGCGTCGAAGCGCAAGGACGTGTCGAAGTCGGTGAGCGGGAAGGACAGCAGGCCGGCCTGCAGCACGGACTTCAGCTCTTGAGGGGTCATCGTCGGGGTCTCCGCGGAGGTCGCGGCCGGCCTGGGCAACCGGCAGCGACGGATACATGAACGGCAGTTGTTATCAGTCATCGTACAACAACGTTGGAACTCATCACTTCGGGAAAGCCCGCGATCCACCCCCGCTCGAAGGCCAGGCGTGACCGCTCGCAAATGGCCATGGGTTAACCCTCTGTACCGCGGCGATCGGCTGCCTCTACATTCGAGCCAGTTGTACGACAACATATGACAACCATCAGACAAGCCGATCCGCCATGCCCGCCGCCGTCCCGCCCCCGTTCCATCGCCTGCTGCTGACCGGCGCTGCCGGCGGCCTGGGCGTCGAGCTGCGCCGGCGGCTGCCCGCGCACTGCGCCCTGCTGCGCGTGTCCGACATCGCCCCGCTGGGCGTCGCGGCCGAGCGCGAGGAGGTGGTGCAGGCCGACCTGGCCGATGCGCGAGCGGTGCGCGCGCTGGTCGAGGGCGTCGACGCGGTCGTGCACATGGGCGGCGTCTCCACCGAGCAGACGTGGGAGGCGATCCTGCCGGCCAACATCGTCGGCGCGTACAACCTGTACGAGGGCGTGCGCCAGGCCGGCGTGAAGCGCGTGGTGTTCGCGAGCTCCAACCACGTCACCGGCTTCTACCGCCAGGACGAGCTGATCCCTGCCGGCGCGCCGCCGAAGCCGGACGGCCTGTACGGCCTGTCCAAGGCGTTCGGCGAGGACCTCGCGCAGCTGTATTTCGACCGCCACGGCATCGAGACGGTGAGCCTGCGCATCGGCTCGTCGTTCGCGAAGCCGCGCGACCGCCGCATGCTGCACACATGGATGAGCTTCGACGACATGGAGCGCCTCGTGCTGGCCGCGCTCACCGCCAAGGACGTCGGCCACAGCATCATCTGCGGCGTCAGCGCCAATCCGCACGTGTGGTGGGACAACGCGAACGCGGCGCACATCGGCTACGTTCCTCGCGACAGCTCGGCGCCCTTCGTCGAGGAGATCGAACGCACGACGCCGCCGGGCGATCCGGCCGATCCGGCCGTCATCTACCAGGGCGGCGCGTTCGTGAAGCAGGGGCCGGCCAAGTGAATCACCCGCGCGTCGAACGGGTGCGTCCGGGTCATCGCGACCGCGTGGGCGAGAGCCCGCTGTGGGATGCGGACGCCGGCGCGCTGTGGTGGGTCGACATCGAGTCGTGCGCCATCCGCCGCCTGCACCTGGCCGACGACGCGTTGCAGTCGTGGACGCTGCCCGAGCGCGTGGCCTGCCTCGCGCTGCACGCGGACGGCGGGCTCGTCGCGGGCCTCGAGACCTGCATCGCGCACGTGACGCCGCATGCCGACGGCCGCGCCGGCGTCGCCACGCTCGCGAGCGCGCACCACGCGCGCGAGGGCATGCGCTTCAACGACGGCCGCTGCGACCGCGCCGGCCGCTTCTGGGTCGGCAGCATGGTGCGCGACATGGCCGCCAACGCCGCCGCCGGCCGGATGGCGCGGCTCGACGCCGGCGGCCTGCACGAGTTGCCCATCGATGCGATGTACACCCCCAACGGCCTCGCGTTCGACCCCGACGGCCGCGGCGTCTGGTGGAGCGACAGCCACCCGCTGTCGCAGCGCATCTGGCACTCGCCGCTGCATGACGACGGCGGGCTCGGCGCACCCCGCCTCGTGCTGGACATGCGCGCCCTGCCCGGCCGCCCCGACGGCGCCGCGATCGACATCGACGGCGGCTACTGGATCTGCGCCAACGACGGCGGCCGCATCCTGCGCCTGCTGCCCGACGGCCGCATCGACCGCGAGATCACGCTGCCGGTCAGCAAGCCCTCGATGTGCAGCTTCGGTGGCGACGCGCTCGACACGCTGTACGTCACCTCCATCCAGCCCGCGAACCCGCAAGGCGACGACATCGCCCTCGCCGGCGAGGTGTTCGCGCTGCGGCCCGGCACGCAGGGGATCGCCGAGACGCCCTATCGCCCGCGCTGAAACCGGGCGCCATCCACGACACACGACAAGACGACAACCGGAGACAAGCATGACGCAACGAAAGACCTTCCCGATCCGCTCGCTCGCGCTGGCCGCGCTCGCCGCCCTCGCCTGCGCGGCCGCGCATGCGCGCGAGTTCCGCTCGGCCGACATCCACGTCAAGGACTACCCCACCACGCTGGCCGTGAAGTACATGGGCGACCAGCTGTCGAAGAACACCGCCGGCAAGGACAAGATCAAGGTCTTCGCCGACGGTGCGCTCGGCTCGGAGAAGGACACCGTCGAACAGGTCAAGATCGGCGCGCTCGACATGGTGCGCGTCAACAGCGCGGCCTTCCACGGCATCGTGCCCGAGTCGATGATCCCGTCGCTGCCCTTCCTGTTCCGCGACATCGACCACTTCCGCAAGACGATGTACGGCCCGCAGGGCGACAAGGTGCTGGCCGCGTTCGAGAAGGCCGGCTTCATCGGCCTGGCGCTGTACGAGAGCGGCGCGCGCTCCTTCTATGCGAAGAAGCCGATCCGCACCGTGGCCGACATGAAGGGCATGAAGGTGCGCGTGCAGCCGTCCGACCTGTGGGTGAACCTGATCACCCAGCTCGGCGCGTCGCCGACGCCGATGCCCTTCGCCGAGGTCTACACGGGCCTGAAGACGGGCCTGCTCGACGCCGCCGAGAACAACGTCCCGTCCTACGACGAGATGAAGCACTACGAATCGGCGCCGGTGTTCTCCGAGACGCAGCACGTGATGTCGCCCGAGGTGCTGGTGTTCTCGAAGAAGGTGTGGGACACGCTGAGCCCCGACGAGCAGACCGCCATCCGCAAGGCCGCCAAGGAATCGGTGCCCTACTACCAGCAGCTGTGGACGGCCAAGGAGACCGCCGCGCGCGCCTCGGTGCTCAAGGCCGGCGCGAAGATCATCCCGGCCTCGGAGATCGACCGCAAGAGCTTCGTGGACGCGGAGAAGCCGGTGTGGGACAAGTACATGTCGACGCCGGAGATCCGCAACGTCGTGCAGGAAATCGTCAACACCAAGTGATCCCGCGGGGGCTTCGATGACCTGGCTCGCCCATCTCAACGCCCGCCTGTCGGCCATCGTGCTGGTGCTCGCCCGACTTTGCCTGGCCGGGCTGGGCCTGGTCGTGCTGTACGGCGTGGTGATGCGCTACGCGTTCAACAACGAGCCGCCGTACGTGGAGCAGCTGGCGCTGCTGCTGGTGATCTCGGTGTCGATGTTCGGCGCGGCCTGCGTCGCGCACGACGCCGGGCACATCGGGCTGGATTCGCTCGTGAACCGGCTGCCGCCGGCCGTGCGCCACACGATCGCGCGGCTGGTGGCGCTGTCCACGCTCGTGTTCTCCATCGTGATCCTCTATGGCGCGTGGGAGATGGCGAAGTCCACGCACGACAACCTGATCCCCACGCTGGGCATCTCCGAGGCGTGGCGCTACCTGCCGCTGATCATCGCCGGCGCGTTGATCGCGCTGTTCTCCATCGACCGGCTGACGCGCCGCATGGCCGCCGACGACCACGAGTGACCCGATCGCCATGGCCCTGACGCTTCTCTGTTCCACGTTCGTCCTGCTGCTGTTGCTGGGCGTGCCGGTGGCCTTCGCCATCGGCCTCGCCTGCCTGTCCGCGTTCTTCGCCGAGGGCCTGCCCATCGCCACCGCGGTGCAGATGATGGTCTCGGGCATGAACGTGTTCTCGTTCCTCGCGATCCCGTTCTTCATCTTCTCGGGCGAGCTGATGCTGCACGGGGGCATCGCCGACAAGATCATGAACTTCGCTCGCAGCCTCACCGGCCATGTGCGCGGCGGGCTCGGGCTGGCCAACGTGCTCGCGTCGACGCTGTTCGGCGGGGTGTCGGGCTCGCCGGTGGCCGACACCTCGGCGATGGGCGGCGTGATGATCCCGCTGATGAAGCGCGAAGGCTACGGCGCCGACTACGCCGTCAACGTCACCACGCACGCGTCGCTGGCGGGCGCGCTGATGCCCACCTCGCACAACATGATCATCTACGCGTTCGCCGCGCAGGCGGCCGCCGGCGAGATCGCGGGCCACACGATCAAGGGCGTATCGATCGGCGACCTGATGTTCGCCGGCCTCGTGCCGGTGTTCTGGATCATGGTGTGCATGCTGGTGGCCGCTTACTGGCAGGCCGTGCGCTGCGGCTATCCGAAGCGCGAGGACGGCAGCTCGATGATCCGCATGTTCCCCGGCTGGGGCACCGTCGCGCGCACCGGCATCGCGTCGCTGCCGGGCCTGGCCATCATCGCGATCATCCTGGCCTGCGTGATGGGCGGCGTCACCACCGCCACCGAGGCCGCGGCCATCGCGGTGGCCTACTCGCTGCTGCTGACCACCGTCGTCTACCGCAGCATCACGCGCGAGAAGCTGTGGCACGCGCTCGGCAAGGCGGCGCGCACGACCGGCGTGATCCTGCTGCTGATCGGCGTGTCCAACATGCTGCGCTGGCAGATGGCCTACCTCGAGATCCCCGAGAGCATCTCGTCGGCGCTGCTGGGCGCCACGCAGCAGCCCTGGCTGATGCTGCTGTACATCAACATCATCCAGATCATCCTCGGCATGTTCCTGGACATGGCCGCGCACATCCTGATCACCACGCCGCTGTTCCTGCCGCTGGCCATCCAGATGGGCGTCGGCCCGGTGCAGTTCGGCATGATGCTGCTGCTCAACTGCGCGCTCGGCCTCGTGCATCCACCGGTGGGCACGGTGCAGTTCGTGGGCTGCGCCATCGGCGAGATCTCGATGGGCCAGGCCACGCGCACCGCGTGGCCGTACTACCTGGCCATCTGGGTGGCGATCAACCTGGTCACCTATGTGCCCCACTTCTCGACCTGGCTTCCGAGCGCGATCACGGGGCATGCGGTGTTCTGAGGCTGGTGATCCCGCGCAGGCGCGATGCGGTCGTCCCGCGCGAGCGCCGTGCCGTCATCCGGCGCAAGCGCAAATCCGTCATCCCGCGCAAGCGCCATTCCGTCATCCTGCGCGCAGCGAAGCGGAGTCGCAGGATCCACGCACGCCGGTCACGAACGCGTGGCGAAGCGTCGTGGCGGGGGTGGATCCCGCGGCTGCGCGCAGGATGACGGCGTCTTGTCGCTGCCGCGCATCGCGGCCCGGTGCGCCGCGCATCCCGGCCCCGTGCGTCGCGCCCGGGTGCGTGCCCGCGTGGACGCCTCACGCGCGCGCCTGCACGAGCGCGTCGGCCGCCGTCGCGGCCACGGCGCGGCCGAGTCGATCGAGCGACGGCACCGGCAGCCGCGCCGACTGCCAGTACAGCGCGACATCGATCGGCAGCCCCGGCACCAGTTCGACGAGGCGGCCTTCCGCGATGTGCCCGCGCACCAGGCACTCCGGGTTCATGACCCAGCCGACGCCCGCGAGCGCCGCGTCGATGCCGCCGTGCGTCGACGGCACGCGGTGCGCCGCCAACGGCACGTCGCGCCGCAGCAGCCGCCGCACCCACAACGCCTGCAGCTCGTCCTTGCCGTCGAACTTCAGGCTGGGCGTGCGCGCGAGCGACTCCGCGCCCACGCCGTCCGCGAAATGGCGCGCGACGAACGCCGGGCTGGCCGTGGCCAGGTAGCGCAGCGCGCCGAGCCGCCGGCTGCGGCAGCCCTGCACGGGGCTCGCGATCGAGGTGACCGCGCCCAGCACGCGGCCGCGGCGCAGCCAGTCGGCGGTGTGATCCTCGTTGTCGACCGCCAGCTCCAGCAGCGTCCGATCCTCCTGGCCGAAGCGCGCCATCGCCGCGACGAACCACGTGCCCAGCGAATCGGCATTGACCGCGATGCGCAGCGACGCCGGCCCGGGCGACAGGCCGGCCTGCGCGAGCTCGGGCAGGTCGCGGTGCAGCTCGGCCTCCAGCGCCCCCATCAACTCCGCGTGGCGGCACAGGCGCGCACCGGTGTCCGTGGCCGTGCAGGGCTGGCCGCGCACGACCAGCACCGAGCCGAGGCGCTCCTCGATCAGCTTGACGCGCTGCGAGACCGCCGACGGCGTCACCTTCAGCGCGCGCGCCGCCGCCTCGAAGGAGCCCTCGCGCACGACGGCTGCGACGGCCTGGATCAGGCGGTGGTCGATCATTCCCAATTAAGCCATGCTGATGCCGGTTCAGCAATGCTAACTTGCCGCGACAGCCGCCTACTGCCGACACTGGCGCCATGGATACGCAACTGCTCTCCTGGCTGGCCGGCCTCTCGCTCGGCGCGTCGCTCGTCGTCGCCGTCGGCGCCCAGAACACCTTCGTGCTGCGGCAGGGCCTGCGGCGCGAGCATGTCGGCGCGGTCGTCGCCGTGTGCCTGGGGCTGGACGCGATCCTGATGACGCTGGGGGTCGACGGCGTCGCGGCGGCGCTGGGATCGCATCCCGCGCTGCTCGCCGCCATGGGCTGGGCCGGCGCGGCGTTCCTGCTCTGGTACGCGTGGCAGGCGGCGCGGCGGGCGGTGTCCGGCCAGGCGCTTGCCGCGCAGGCCGGCGGCACGGCCAAGCCGCTGCGGGCGGTGCTGCTGCAGGCCCTCGCGTGCACGCTGCTCAATCCGCACGTCTATCTCGACACCCTGCTCCTGGTGGGCGCGGTCGGCGCGCAGCAGCCCCCGGCGCTGCGCCCCGCGTTCATCGCCGGCTGCGTCAGCTCCAGCGCCCTCTGGTTCGTCGGCCTGGGCTTCAGCGCGCGCCTGCTCGCGCCGGTGTTCGCCCGCCCGGTCGCCTGGCGCTGGCTCGACGGCGGCGTCGCCGTCACCATGGGGCTGCTGGGACTGCGCCTCGCGGCGGGCGTGCTGCGCGGCTGACCGGCCCTGCCAGGCGGCGCGCGGCTCCGGCTCAAGTGCGCGGGCGTCGCGCCGACAAAGCTGTCATCGGGCTGTCTGCCGGCCGATTTCGGCTAACGATCCGTTACCACCGAGTGTGTTCACTGACAGCATCAAGGGGTTGACAGCCTCACAATGCGCGGGCACATGCGGCAACTCGGCCGTGATGCGACGGTTCCACACGCGAAGGCGCACGACGCCTGGAAAGTCATGCCTGTTGTAGCAGTCATCAATCGCAAGGGCGGGAGCGGCAAGAGCACACTGGCGACGCAGCTGGCGGGTTGTCTCGCCAACCGCGGCCTGCAGGTGATGCTGGGCGACGTGGACCGTCAGCAGTCCTCGCTCGCCTGGCTGCGCCGCCGCGCCGCGCAGCCGCTCGCCAAGAATGCCACCATCGTCGGCTGGGCCTTCGGCGCAAAGAGCGTCATGCGACCGCCCGCCGGCATCACGCACGTGGTGCTCGACACGCCCGGCGGCCTGAGCGGCTACGACCTCGCCCGCGTCGTCATGAGCGCCGACGCCATCGTGATCCCCGTCGGCGACTCCATCTTCGACCGCGAATCCGCGCTCGAGTGCCATGCCGAGCTGATGACGCTGCCCCGGGTGGCCAGCGGCCGCTGCAAGGTGGGCATCGTCGGCATGCGCCTGGACGCCCGCACGAAGCCCGCCCCGCGCATGCTGGCCTGGGCCACCGAGCACGCGCTGCCCTACGTGGGCTCGGTGCGCGAATCCCAGCTCTACCCACGCGGCGCCGAGACCGGCCTGACCATCTTCGACGCCGACGCCGACCGGGTGCAGAACGACCTGGCGCAGTGGAAGCCCGTGACGGAATGGATCGAGGCCGCCTGGAGCGCCGCCGAGAAGATGGAGGCCACGGCCAAGACGGCCGTACCGGTATCGGCGCCGTCGATCGCCCCGAACGCGCCGGCGGCCGCCTCGCGTCGCCGCACCCTCGTGCGTGCCCCGCTGCCGGTGCCGACGGCGCCCGCCTCGGAGTTCCGCACCAGCCGCGAGATCGTGCGGCCCACGCCGCGCGCCCAGCGCTTCGGCTGGCTGTTCACGGTGTTCCGCGCCTGGGCCTGACCCGCCGGGCCGCGCGGCCCGACCGTCCTCGATGAGCCCGCGGCCTCGCGCCGCGGCGTGCCTGCGCCCGCGACGGCGAACCCGAGCGCGCCCGCCCGCCGCCGTCAACCCCGAAGCACGCGGCGCCGCGTTCGCCGAACAGTCCCAATCGCCGACGGCGTTGCGCTAGTATTTGGCGATCAGGGAGACGCTGCGGGCGGCGTTCGCGAACGTCCGCACACGGGGGCAACCGGCCTCGCTCGGGGCCGAGGGAGACCAGCATGAAGGGCTTGCTCCTGGCAGGGGCCTTGGCCTGCGCGTCGGCGTCCGCTTCGGTGACGCCGCCGGAGCCGGCGGCCCCGGGCGTGGCCGCGACGGCGCTGGCCGACGCGCGCCGCATCGTCGACGCCGCGGCGCAACCGGCGGCGGCCTGGACGGGGCCACGCACCGGACCGCGGGCGGCGCCCGGCAAGCAGCTCGCGGTCGTCAACGAGGACCTGCGAAACGGCGGCATCCTGAGCGTCAACGACGGGGTGCTGGAGGCGGCCCGGGTCGTCGGCTGGAAAGTCAAGGTGTACGACGCCGGCGGGACGCCCGAGGGCCGCCGCAGGGTGCTGGCCGAGGCGCTGGACCGCCATCCCGATGGGCTCGTCCTGGTGGGCGGGGACGCGCACGCATTGCTGCCCTGGCTGCAGCCGTTCGCCGATCGCCGCATCCCGGTCGTGGGCTGGCACGTGGCGGCCAAGGCCGGGCCGGTGCCGGGCACGCCGGTGGCAATGAACGTCTCGACCGACCCGCTGGACGTCGCCCGCGTCACCGCCCTGGCGGCCATCGTGCAAGCGGGCGGCCACGCCGGGGTCGTCATCTTCACGGACACGAACTACGAGCTGCCCAAGGCCAAGGCGGACGCCATGGCCGCCGTGGTGCGCGCGTGCGGCGGCTGCACGCTGCTGGACGTGCAGGACATCGCCATCTCGCGCAACGCGGAGCTGATGCCGGCCGCCACCAGCGCGCTGCTGGCCCGCCACGGACGGCGCTGGACGCACGCGCTGGCGATCAACGACATCTACTTCGACTACGCCGCGCCGGTGCTGACGCAGGCCGGCGTGCCCAGCAACGGACTCAGCATGCTGTCGGCGGGCGACGGCAGCGAGTCGGCGTTCCTGCGCATCCGCGCCGGCACGTTCCAGACCGCCACCGTGGCCGAGCCGCTGAACCTGCACGGCTGGCAGCTGGTCGACGAGATGAACCGGCTGTTCGCCGGCGAGCGCGTCACGGGCTATGTCTACCCCGTGCACCTGGTGACGGCCGCCAACATCGGTGCCGACGGCGGCGACCGCCTGCACTTCGACCCCGCCAACGGCTACCGCGACATCTACCGCCGCATCTGGAAGCGTCCATGAAGCTGCCGCTCCCGCACTCGCTGGCGGCCCAGTTCGCGCTGGTCGTGTCCTGCCTCGTGGCGCTGGTGGGCGTCGTGGGCGCGACGACGATCTGGTCGCTGGCCGGCTCGGCGCAGGCGATCCGCCAGCTGGCCGAACAACGGCTGACGCGGCTGCAGGAGGCGCAGGACCTGCTGCAGCAGACCGTGACCATCGAGCGGATGGCACTGCGGCTGTCGGCCATCGACAGCGTCGCCGACCTGCGCGGCACCCACCGCCAGGTCGTGGACCACCTGGCCGCCTTCGACCACCTGGTCGAGGGCCTGGCCGCGGCGCACGGAGGCGACGACGTCGACATGCTGGCCCTGCATCGCGCCAGCCAGCGCTTTCGCAACACCGTCAACATCGCCGCGCAGATGCGCGAGACGGTGCTGGCCGCCCCAGGCCGGGCCCCGGCCGCCGCGAGCGAGTCGCTCGCCCGCCTCGACGACGACCTGCGGCTGCAGGCCGACGCACTGGCCGCGGCCGCGCACCAGCAGTCGGACTGGTTCACGCGCGACTACCGCGACGCGGTGCAGCAGCTGGTCGACGAATCGGGCCGCACGCAGCGCTGGATCATCGCCGAGGTGGTGGCCAGCCTGCTGCTGTCCTGGCTGATCGTGCGCCAGCTGCTCGGGCGCCGGCTCGTGGCGCGCCTGCGCGAGGTGAGCCGCTCGCTGCGCCATGGCCTGGGCGACGGCGACACCCCGCGCGAGGTGCCGGTGCACGGGCGCGACGAGATCGCCGACATGGCGCGCGCCGTGGAGCAGTTCCTCGAGCATCGCCGCCAGCGCCGACAGGCCGAGGACGCGCTGCAACGGCTCAACGCCGACCTCGAGGAGCGCGTGGAGCAGCGCACCGCCGAACTCAGCGCCGCGCTCGAGGGCCGCACGCGGGAGATCGCCGAGCGCCTGCACGCCGAGGAGGCGCTGCGCGCCAGCGAGCGCTTCCTCGACAGCATCGTCGAGAACATCCCCGACATGATCTTCGTCAAGGACGCGGCGAGCCTGCGCTTCGTCCGCGTCAACCGCGCGGGGGAGCAACTGCTGGGGTATGCGCGGGAGGAGCTGATCGGCCACAACGTGCACGACCTGTTCCCGAAGCACGAGGCCGACTTCTTCGCGCTGAAGGACCGCACGGTGCTCGAGTCGCGCCAGATGGTCGACATCCCGGAGGAGGAGGTGCTGACGCGGCACGGCATGCGCCTCGTGCACACGATGAAGATTCCGATCCTCGACGAGCGCGGCGAGCCCGCGTTCCTGCTGGGCATCTCGCGCGACATCACCGAGCAGAAGCAGGCGGACGACGAGCTGCGCCGGCACCGCGAGCACCTGGAGGACATGATCCACGAGCGCACCGCCGAGCTGCGCGTCGCCAAGGAGGCCGCCGACGCGGCCAGCCAGGCCAAGAGCGATTTCCTGGCCAACATGAGCCACGAGATCCGCACGCCGATGAACGCGATCCTGGGCATGGCCTACCTCGCGCTGCAGAGCGGCCTGAACCCGGAGCAGGTCAACTACGTGCAGAAGGTGCACAGCGCCGCGGAGTCGCTGCTGGGCATCATCAACGACATCCTCGACTTCTCGAAGATCGAGGCCGGCAAGCTCGACATCGAGTCCATCCCTTTCAACCTCGGCGACGTGATGGACGGCCTGGCCAACCTGGTGGGCATGAGCGCGGAGCAGAAGGGCCTGGAGCTGATCTTCGCGGAACCGCCGCATCTGCCCTCGGCGCTGGTGGGCGACCCGTCGCGGCTGCGCCAGGTGCTGCTGAACCTCGGCTACAACGCGGTGAAGTTCACCGAGCGCGGCGAGGTCGTGGTGGCCATCGTGATCGTCGAGCGCACGCCCGCGGCGATCACGCTGCGCTTCGAGGTGCGCGACACCGGCATCGGCATGGAAGCCGCCGAGCAGCGCCGCCTGTTCCAGCCGTTCTCGCAGGCCGACGCGTCCACCAGCCGGCGCTACGGCGGCACCGGGCTGGGGCTGGCGATCAGCTGCCAGCTGGTGCGCCTGATGGGCGGCGAGATCGGCGTCGACAGCACGCCCGGCACCGGCAGCACCTTCCACTTCGCGTTGCGCTTCGCGCTGCAGTCGGACGCCCACGAGCAGCCGCCGCTGCCCGTCGACCCGGACGCCGGCAACCGCATCCTGATCGTCGACGACAACGCGAGCGCCCGCGAGATCCTGGCCGCGATGAGCGCCGCGCTGGGCCTGCGCGCGGACACCGCGTCCGATGGCGAGGAGGCCCTGCTCGCCGTCGCGCGCGCCGATGCCGGCGACGCGCCGTACCGCGCGGTGCTGCTCGATTGGAAGATGCCGGGCCTGGACGGCGTCGAATGCGCCCGGCGGCTCGCGCAGCGCGAGGACTTCCGTCATCCGACGCCGGCCGTGCTGATGCTCACCGCGTTCAGCCGCGACACGGTGCGGCGCCGGCTGGCCGAATGCGGCGTGTCGGTGGGGGCCTTGCTCATCAAGCCCGTGACGCCGTCGACCTTGTTCGACGTCTGCAACACCGTGCTCGGGCTCGAGGCGCCGCCCCCCACGCGCGCGACCAAGCGCGAGGAAGCGCTGCTCGCGCACCAGGCGCAGTTGCGCGGTGCCCACCTGCTGCTGGCCGAGGACAACGCCATCAACCGCGAGATCGCGCTGACGATCCTCACGCGCGCGGGCGTGCGCGTGAGCGTCGCGCGCGACGGCCAGGAGGCGCTCGACATGCTCGCCGCGCAGCCGTTCGACGGCGTGCTGATGGATTGCCAGATGCCCGTGCTGGACGGCTACGCCGCCACCCGCGAGCTGCGCCGCCAGGCGCGCTGGCGGACGCTGCCCGTGATCGCGATGACGGCCAACGCGATGGTGGGCGATCGCGACAAGGCGATCGCCGCCGGCATGGACGACCACATCGCCAAGCCGATCAAGGTCGAGGAGATGTTCGCCACGCTGGCACGCTGGATCCGGCCCGCGCCGGCGGCGTCCGGCGCGCCCGCGGCGCCGCACGCCGACGCGGCGCGCGATCCGCTGGCGAGCGTGGAGGGCATCGACTGCCGCGCCGGCGTCGCCGCGATGATGGGCGACGATGCGCTGTACCGCCACCTGCTGCGGATGTTCCGCGATCGCGAGAGCGACTTCGCGCAGCGCTTCCAGGCCGCGCGCGGCAACGGCGCCGCTGCTGCCGCGCTGCGCATGGCGCACGACCTCAAGAGCGTCAGCGGCTCGCTGGCCGTCGTCGCCGTGCACGAGGCCGCCACCGAGCTCGAAAGCGCGTGCCTCGCCGGGGCCGACGACGCCGTCCTCGCGCCGCTGGTACGCCGCGTCGACGAGCGGCTGGTGCCGGTCATCGCGCAGCTGCGCGCCTTGTGAAGTCGGTTGGGGGCGCTAGCCCAGCTGGAAGCGGGCCACCACGACGTGCAGGCGCTCGCCCTGCTCCTTGAGGCTCTCCGCCGCGGCAGCGCTCTGCTCGACCAGCGCGGCGTTCTGCTGGGTCATCTGGTCGAGGTCGCTGACCGCGACGCTGATCTGCTCGATGCCTTCGTTCTGCGCGCCCGCGGCCGTGGCGATCTCGCCGATGACCTCGTTGACGCCGCGCACGGCGCGCACGATCTCGGTCATGGTCGAGCCCGCGTCCTGCACCAGGCTGGCGCCGGCCTCGATCCGGTCGACCGAGGCCTGGATCAGCGACTTGATCTCCTTGGCCGCGACCGCGCTGCGCTGGGCGAGCGTGCGGACCTCCGCGGCGACGACCGCGAAGCCGCGCCCCTGCTCCCCGGCGCGCGCCGCCTCGACGGCGGCGTTCAACGCCAGGATGTTGGTCTGGAAGGCGATGCCGTCGATGACCGCGATGATGTCGACGATCTTGCGCGACGCGGCGCTGATCTCGTCCATCGTGCGCACCACGCCCTGCACGGTCTCGCCGCCGCGCAGGGCGATCTCGGACGCGCTGCTGGCCAGTTGCGTCGCCTGGCGGGCCGACTCGGTGTTGTGGCGGATGTTGCCGGCCATCTGCTGGATCGCCGACACGGTGAACTGCAGGCTGCTGGACTGCTTCTCGGTGCGCACCGACAGGTCGAGGTTGCCGCTCGCGATCTCGGTCGAGGCGGTCGCCACCGAATCGACGCCCTGCCGGACCGTGCCCACCAGTTCGCGCAGGCCGCCCTGCATTTCCCGCAGCGCGGCCAGGAGCCGGCCCGATTCGTCGGCGCCGCCGATGGGGATGTCGCACGTGAGGTTGCCGCGCGCCACGTCGCGTGCGCTCCGCGAGGCCGCCATCAGCGACCCGGCGATGCGGCGGGCGACGGCCAGGGCGAGCGCCAGGCCGAGCACGACGCTCAGCGCCACGGCCGCGCAGATGATGACGCGCGTGCCGTTGGCCGTGCTCTCGGCCGACTGCACCAGCGCGTCCGCGCTGCGGTCGTTGAGCTTGAGCAGCGTGTTCAGGCTCTCGTTCATCGCGTCGAACAGCTTGCGATAGTCGCCCTCCATCGCCTTGATGCCGAAGTCGCCGGACAGCGAGAGCACCTTCTCGTTGCCCTTCAGGTAGTCGTCCCACTGGTGCGCGAAGGCGTCGAATGCCGCCCGCTCGTCGGCGTCCGTCGCGGCGGCGCGGAACCTGGCGCTCGTCGCGGCCAGCGTCGACGCGAGCTCGGCGATGTGCGCCTTGAGCCGCTTCTGGTCGTCCTCGGAGTCCGACACCATGTGCGCGTACTGCGTCGCGCGCAGCTCCAGCACCGTCGCCCGCAGCGCGCCCAGCATGCGCACGCGCGGCAGCGCATCGGAGGCGACGCCGCGCACCTGGCTGCTGACGTGGCCCAGCTCGACGACGGCGAGCCCGCCGACCATCGTCGTCAGGGCGAGCACCGTCGCCAGCACGACCAGCATCTTCGTGCCGATCCGCAGATCGTCGAACCACTTCCACATGGGTTTTTCTCCAGCCGGGATGCGCGCACGTCGCGCTGACGTCCGGCGCAGCAATCGCGCCTCATCGCCAGGGATATCGGCATGCATGGGCCATTGCTTGACGGCCGCAGCGTCCGCGCCGGCCAAGGAAATCACGGGCCGGGGGCTCCCGGCGCGTCAGCGCCTGTTCAGGAGGCGTGCGCCAGCCCGACGCCGTCCCGGCCCTTCGTCTTGATGCCGTAGAGCGCCAGGTCGGCGCGCTGGATGAGCTCGTGCTCGGCGCAGGGCGCGCAGGTCTCGGCGATGCCGATGCTCAGCGTCATCGCCATGTCGCGCGGCAGCTCGCCGGGACGCGTGGCCATCGCGGCGCGCAGGCGTTCGCACACGCCCTGGGCATCGGCCAGCGACGACGACAGCACGAACGCGAACTCGTCGCCGCCGAGCCGCACCGGCAGGTCGGTCTGCCGGCTCAGCGCCTCCATCTGCGCGGCGACCCAGCGCAGCGCGGCGTCGCCGATGGGGTGACCGAAGCGGTCGTTGATCGCCTTGAAATAGTCGACGTCGATCAGCGCCAGGCAGATCGGCGCCTCGATGCCCGCGCGCGGCAGCACGCCGGCCAGGTATTCGTCGAAGCGGCGCCGGTTGGCCAGCCCCGTGAGCGCGTCGTGGCGCGCCTCGAGCTGCATGCGCTCGACGCGCTGCAGCACCTGGCACTCGTGCAGTTCGTGGAAGCGCCGGTAGGCCTCGAGCGCCTGCACCGGCTCGCCTTGCGCCTCGTGCACGGCGGATTTCAGGCGCCACAGCTCCTCGACGTTGATCTCGCTGTCGTGCTCGAGCGCCATGACCAGGCCGTGCTCGATGGCGCTCATCGCCTGCGCCGTCTGGTTGGCCTGCAGGTAGGCGCGCGCGCGGATCGCGTGGTACGGGACGACCGACAACGCCGGGATCTCGCCGCGCAGCCGCTGGTTGCTGGCGTCGAGCTGCGCATGGGCCTGGTCGAGCTGCCCGAGCGCGACGTGCGACAGCGCCAGGCAATCGCGCGCCTCGTAGGCCTCGTGCTGGTTGCCGCGTCCGATCCAGGCCTTGGCGACGCCTTCGGCCATCGCGATCGCGCGCTGCGCCATCGGCTTCCAGATCGATTCGGCGCCGTGGCGCTCGCGCGTGTCGATGGCCGTCCGGGCGAGGATCCAGCTCAGGTTCGATCGCAGGCGCAGCGTCGCGGGTTCGTCGGGATGCCGGGCGGTGAGCGCCAGCGCCTCCTCCAGCACCTGCGTGGCCTCGGGCACCAGCCCGAAGTCCATCAGCGCGATCGCACGCACGTTGGCGGCGCGCGCCAGCAGCGACAGGTCGGACGCAGCGCGCGCCAGCGCGTTGGCACGCAGCACGGCGTCCAGGGCGGGCGCGGCGCGTCCCTGCATCACGTGGGACAGCCCGTGCACGATGAGCGCCATCGCCTGCCCGCGGGCCGAGCCGATCTCGCGGAAGTGCGACAGCGCCTCCTTGGCGACGGCCTCGGCCGCATCGTACTGGCGGTGGAACGCGAGCGCGCGCGCCAGCAGCGGCGACAGCCACATCAGCCGCTCGGCCTCGTGGCGCTCGCGCATCCGGCCGGCCGCCGCCTGGATGGCAGGCAGCGCCGCGCCGCCGACCTCTTCGACGGCGGCATCCAGCGAACGCAATTCCTCGTCCAGCACAGCGACAGCCCCTCGTTTCGTCCCACTTCGCGCCGATTCTCGCAAAACGCGACCGCCGCGCGACGGGATGATTGTCATGCCCGATCGTGACGGGAGGCGGAAAGCAGGACTTCGGTCACGCACGCCCACTCGGGCGCCACGGATCGCCACCCGCTTGGGTGACACACAGAGGAGGTCGGCGGCGACCGGGCGACGCCCCTGAGATCCGTCCTTCTTGCGAACCGTCAAGCAGCCTGCATGGACTCCTTCATAGAGTTCTGGCTTGTCCCAAGACCCCATGGGAGCCGCAAACCTCCTGCATCAAGAGCAAAAAAGGAAATCTGCATGACACGCTCCGATTCGTCGCACGTGTACCTGGTCGGCGCCGGCATCGCCTCGCTGTCGGCCGCGGCGCTTCTGATCCGCGACGCGGGCGTCGACGGCCCGAGCATCCATGTCCTGGAAGAGTCGGCCCTGCCCGGCGGCGCGCTGGACGGCAAGGGCGACGCGCAGTCGGGCTACGTGACGCGGGGTGGTCGCATGCTCACCGAGGAAACCTACGTGTGCCTGTGGGATGTCCTCCGCGCTATCCCGTCGCTCGATCGCCCCGGCGTGTCGGTCAAGGAGGATTGCTGGGCGTTCAACGCGGAGCACCTGTCACACGCCCGGGCCCGCCTCATCGACCGCGAACACCGCATCCTTGACGCCAGGCACCTGGGCTTCGATTTCCAGGATCGCGTCGAGCTGATGCGCCTGCTGGCCACGTCGGAGAAGGCCCTCGGCACGAAGCGCATCGAGGAGGTCTTCTCCGGACATTTCTTCCAGACCAACTTCTGGACGATGTGGCGGACCACGTTCGCTTTCCAGAACTGGCACAGCGCGATCGAGCTGAAGCGCTACATGCTTCGCTTCCTGCAGGAATTCCCGCGCATCCACACGCTCGGCGGTGTGCGGCGGACGCGCTACAACCAGTTCGACTCCATCGTTCGCCCGATGCGCCACTGGCTGGAGAGCCAGGGCGTGACCTTCGAGCATGCAACGAAGGTGATCGATGTGCAGTTCGCGCCGAACGGCGACGGGCACCGCGTGACGCGCCTGGATGCGCTTCGAGACGGGCAACCGTTGGCTTATCCGATCGCCGCCGAGGATGTCGTCCTGTTCACGGTGGGCTCGATGACCGCCGACGCGACCTATGGCGGCGACGGCTGGCCCGCACCGCTGGTGCGCGACAAGCGCGACGGCGCGTGGACGCTCTGGGAGAACATGGCGCGCAAGCTGCCCGGCCTGGGGCGGCCCAACACATTCTGCGGCAACGTCGACGAGACGAAGTGGCTGTCCTTCACGCTGACGATGCGCAGTCCGCTGCTGCTCGACCGGATCGAGGCCATCAGCGGCAACGAGCCGGGCACCGGCGGGCTGATGACGTTCAAGGATTCCTCGTGGCTGATGTCCATCGTGGTGCCGCACGCGCCGCACTTCGCGGGCCAGCCCGATGGCGTCCACACGCTCTGGGGCTACGGCCTGTTCGTGGACCGGCCGGGAGACTACGTGCACAAGCCCATGGCCGACTGCACGGGCCAGGAGTTGCTGACCGAGCTGATCCACCAGCTCGGATTCGAGGACATCCTGGCAGACGTCCGCGCGAGCACGACCGTGATCCCGGTGATGATGCCCTACATCACCAGCGAGTTCGAGCGGCGCGCCGTCGGGGACCGGCCCGCGGTGATTCCGCAGGGCGCGTTGAACTTCGCGCTGATGGGACAGTACGTCGAGATCCCCGAGGACTGCGTGTTCACCGTCGAATACTCGATGCGTTCCGCCATGCACGCCGTCTACGGCCTGTTCGGTGTCGACAGGGCGATTCCGCCGATCTATCACGCCGTTACCGATCCCGCGGTCAGCGTGCGAGCACTGCAGACGCTGCTGGCAGGCGTGGCGCCCGACGTGGCCGCTTCCACCGAGGCGGTCTGACGGGCAGCGCCGGCGCCGAGTCGGTTCGTCGACGGACGAGCCAGCTTGCGGCGCTCCCGCCAGGGCCACCCGGATCACGAGCATTCCGGGCCCGGAAAGCAAAACGGCGCTCACTGGGAGCGCCGCTTGTTTCCTGCGTATTCTGTGGTTGCGGGGGCTCTTTGGGTTATGAGCCCCAAGACCGTTTGACCTGGTCAATCGGTTTCACAAGTTATCCACAGGGCCAAATCGGGCCGAAAACCGAAACCTACCTATGAGAGCAAGCATTTGAGCACCTTCCCATTTTGTGACGAGCGAAACCAGCCCGCCACTTTCGCCACCGATTCCCTGTCACAAATTTCGTCTTCGACTTGAGATCGCAGACGCGAAAAACCTGACCGTTAGGCGCACCTTAGCGACTTTCCGATGTGATGTGAAGCCCCGCGCGTTCGGGCAAATCCTAACCCCAACGCGTCCAGATCAACTGGACAACAGCATCAGTCTTTGGCAACAATGACCCGCAGGATCGGTGATTTTGGCGCGGCTCGATTTTTTTCCGCGCTGCCACCCTCGTCACCTCCCGGGCAAACACCCGGGTTGTATCGAGAGCTGATCAACGATCGCCTCTCGACCATTAAGGCGCTGACCCAGTCACGCGTCAACCCACTCGGCGGCCTGTCCGCCGGGATAACACCAAGCCAGCGCTTGACGCCGGCCCGAGTGAGTCCTCCTCGGAACAAGTTCGTCGCATCCCACCCCGGGAGCGACGTGGGTTGACCTTTTCGTGACTGATCAACATGCCCTCCCTTCTGAAGGCTACGGACCCGCGCGCGTTCCTGTCGGCGACGCCAGCGCAAATCGCACTCATTAACTTTGCCGGCTGTGATGACCACGGCGAGGGGCTGACGTCAGTCGTCCAGTACATCTTGGAGGCACTGGATCTCCTCCACGCTCACACACAGCTTCCCAACTCCCTCGCTTGGAAGCGGGAATGTAGGCACTTGCTGCAGAAGTGTGAGGAGGCCGAGGAGGGTGAACATTTCCATCTGGGCTCCGAGGCCGACTCGCCTTCCACTTCGAAGGTATTCAAGAGCTTGGCGAGGCCAGTCGAGTCGCCTTTGCCACAAGCTGCCAATGAATGGTCACTCCAGGTTCTCGGTTGGCTGATCGCCTCCGCTGCCGCAGCCGGCACAACACTGCATTTCGACGTCCTCGATGCCTGGATGACACTCCGGCGCGGTCGCGCATCGAACGATCCGGCGTGGCGAGAGGTGCCAATTTCTGCTCCGACCGACCAGAAAGCTGTTGAGGAAATCCTTCGACGCGACCTGCCTACTCGGCTGACAGGCCACCGCGCTACGAAGCTCTCCAGGCTGACGATGAGGGCGCTGTTCGCCCATGAGAAGTACCTGAGCATCTTCGACAAGGACGTCGGCGACTACCTGAGCCAGCGCGTCATCCCGGCTCACACGCTTGCAGACAGCCTTCTGGGATGCCTCGCGCGGGACGTCGAGTTGCTCGAACGACAGGTGCCGCAGCAGTGGCGCCCAGACACGGTCGTTGAAGTTGTCGTTGTCCAGCGGGTGGCCCTCGCGGTTGCAGAAGACGTATTCGCTGAGCTTGGACGTCGCCTCGTGCTGGCGCTTCAGGGCCTGAGGTACTTCAGGTTCGGCCGCGTACTCCCTCAGGGAAATCTGCCTGGTGAAGCCAGCACCGAAGGTGCATTCGTCCATCAACAGCCGGTAAAGCCGGCGCACGTCGAAGAACTGCTGGAGCGCGTCGTCCGCGGTTTGCGACGTGCAATGCACCCGCTGACGCATCGTCGCAAAGGGGCGCAACCCTTGTCGTTCAACAGTGAGTACGACGTTCAGGACTTGCTGCATGCGCTGCTGCGCCCTTGGGTCAACGACATCCGCCCCAAGGAGTTCACCCCCAGCTATGCCGGGTCGAGCACCCGAATGGACTTCCTGCTCCCCGCGCACAGCCTAGTCATCGAAACCAAAATCGTTCGCGATCGAGGCCACGCGAAAAGGGTTGGCGACGAGCTCATCATCGACATCGAGCACTATCGCAAGCACCCGGATTGCAAGACGCTTTGGTGCGTCGTCTACGACCCCGAGCACCTCATCACCAATGCGCCGGGCCTGAAGAATGACCTGGACGGCCCCCGAAAGTCGCGAGACGGCGAAGTTGTCGTGAAAACTTTGGTACTGTGACGCGCAGGCCCAAACACGCATGCGAGTACCAATACGGCGTGTCTTACCAGTGATCGAAAAACACGCCGGCGCCCAACGGAGGCATGCCCCTACCCGCTAGCACAGCCGCAGGCCAGGCATACGCTTCGATTGCGACGAGCGCGAGCAACAAGGACGGGCAGACGACCAACAAGTCGAACCGCATCAGAGGCGTCGTGTCGGCGAACTTGAACGAGCATCCTCGGCGACGCTCCCCATCACCGGCCACGGTCGTATTCAACGCTCGCCGCCTACCGCCCTAGTCATAGAGCACTCTCAATTGGGCACGGGTCAGAAACAGCGTGCCGTGGTTGTCTGCAAGACAACGCCATCGGACGTTGTCCATTTCCCCCACCACACGCATGCGCGCCGCGGGCCTGCAGAATTTGCACGTGGGTGCTGTCGGACCCGCATTCAGTCGCGCAACGCGCTTGCCAAACTCTGTTTGACTCCTCGCCTTGGCGCGCGACGGAAGCCTTGCCGCCTGTTGCGACAGTTCCCGTGCCTCCTTCAACGCCCGGCGCTCCACGGGATACGGGTGTAAGCGGCGTGCAATGTCCTCCAGGATCGCGCACGCGTACGCCGCGTCCTCTTTCGATCGGGGTTGGCCCTCGTCCTCAAGGCAATCCTGGAACTCCTCGAGCGCGGCGCACAGGCTCGCCCGGTTCAGCGACAACTGGACGTGTTCGGGCAGAAAATGATCGGCGAATCCCATAGCGAATTTCGCTGCTTGCACGAGCTTCGGCTCCGACAGGCAATCGGCCACCTCCAACTCCTTGACGCTGGCTTGAAGAACGGCCAGCGCCTGCCCGAGCAGGACGGACGCCGCCTGCACGCGAAGCTCGATCGATGCGACCAGCGCCTCACCCGGCACGTGCGGGGCCGGGCCGACGCTTGGTGTCGCGGCCGGGATCGCCGCCACGGGCGTGGGCCGGTGACTCGACGAGGCATATAGCAGCTTTCGCCGCTCCGGCGAGAGCTGCGCAGGCTCGATCGCGCGCTTGCAGGCGGCGCAGACAAGCGCCCAGTAAAAGCAGGTCTTGCCCGACGACTCATAGGGCTTGCGAAAGCTCCACAGGTCATTTCCGCAGCCAGGGCATGGGCAGTGCGCGCTGCCGGTGTCGAACCATCCGGGCGTGCCGAACCGGTCGATGCCGCAGTCGATGGCCAGGCCCAAGCGCTGCTGCGCACACTCTGCGACGGTCATCGAATCCATGCTGCTCCCGAACTGCCGAACCCAGGCGACTCAGACAGATGTTATCGCCGCCACACGCTCACCAGGTGAGCCATCCGGCGTCAAAGAGCCTCGGCGCCCGGCAGCCAATCGCCCATCCGCAGTGGCAATGCGTCGTCGTGGACGTCGACGCAGCCCACACGCAGCACGGACGCCCCGCCCTGCGGCGTGGTGAGCATGAATCGGCCGGAATGGGCGTTGGCCAAGCCAGGATGCCAGGGGTAGATCAGCCGCAGTTCGGGGCAGCCGAAGGCGGCAGCGTAGGCAAGCATCTGGTAGACGTCCTCCTCGGCGGGCATCAAGCGACCTCGGCGATCGACGGGCACGCGCTTCCACTTCGTGTCGGCGATGCATAGCACCGCGGCCGAGCGCCTGAGCACCAGGTCGGGCTTGAGCCGGTAGGCGCTTTCCTCATGCTCGCCGTTGACGAGCAAGCCCAGGAAGCGCGAGTTGTCCTGCGCATCCACCGACAGCCCGGGCATCCTCCGCACCTGCAGCCGCAGTTCGGCGGCGACGGCCGATTCGAAGAGCTTGTTCATGTCGAACAGCAGCGCCGGCGCCTCGTGCGCGCCCGCGCGCAGCGAGGGCGCCAGGCACGCGATGATCCAGCGCGCCCAGTCCACGGCGTCGCGGTAGCGCTCGGCCTGGCGCGTGAACTGGAGCTGATCCAGTTCGCCGACGGCCAGCCCGCTGTCGTCCACGTCATCCAGCACGCCCATCAGTTCCGCCCAACGTCGATGCAGGTCGGCGCGGCGGATCCAGGCGCGCGTGCAGCGCAGGGCCTTCTTGAGCACGCGATTCCAGGGGTTGTCGGCGGTGAGCTCGTCGAAGTGGCAGTCGAGCCGGTCGGGTCGGTTCGCGTTGGCGCCGAACTGCCGGCCGAGGTCGATTCGACCGCGCACTACGGCCACGTCCTCGTGGCGTGGCTGGTACTGGCGCAGCAAGCCGCCGCGCGCCAGCGTGGCCACGCTGTCGAAGAAGGTCGCGATGAAGACCTCGAGTAGCGGCACCTGGCGCAGGTGCTGGCCCGCGGCCTGGTGCCTGAAGTGCGCGAAGCGCTCGGTGCGGCCCAGCAGGCGCAGCAGTACGCCGCGGCACTCCTCCGCGGAGCTGGCCGAGTCGTCGACCTTAGGCAGCACCTCCAGCACGCGGTCGCCCAGGCCCACGATGCCGGCGTACTGCGCGAGCCTGACCTGGCGCGCGCCGAGCTCGCAGAAGCCCGGCCGCGACTCGGCCAGGCGCGCGAGCCGTTCGGCCTCGGCGCGCGTGAGGCTAGCCCCCAGGCCGTCTTCCGTGATGGGCAGGGCCTGGTGCTCCAGCGCGGTGACGACGCGTTGCGGTTCGAGGGCGGTGGCCAGCGCCATGGCCAGGCTCAGGACGGCGCGCCGTCGTAGAGACCGCGGAAGGTCTCGACCGTCCAGCTGTCCATCGGCGACAGCACGTGGCGGATCTGCTCCGACGGCAGGCCCTCCAGGCGCTGGCCGGCGAACAGGCGCCCGAACGCGAGCGACTCCGACTTCAGGAAGGGCTGCGCGCCGGTGGTGGACAGCACAAGGCCCACGCGGGCGAAGTCATCGAAGAAGTACTCCTGCAGCAGCGGGATGATCTGGCTGGCGAACGCGCGCTGCACATCCGCCAGCGAGCGGGCGTGCATCAGGTAGGCGTGGCCGATGCGGTGGTCGCGGTCGCGCAGGAAATCAAGCCGGTCGTTGATGCGCTCGAGCAACCGGCGCAAGTCGATGCCGTCCACATCGGTCTCGAGATGGCTGTAGTCCGGCATGCGTTCCTCAAACTGGAAGCGGCGGCGCAAAGCGACGTCCAGCAGCGCGATGGAGCGGTCGGCGGTGTTCATGGTGCCGTAGATGTCGAGGTTGCGCGGCACGCCGAACAATCGCTCGTTGGGCGCGGCGTCGGTGATGGCCGCCAACTCCACCGCCATGCCGTCGACCAGGTTCCCCTGGGCATCGAAGGTGGCGCGCTTGTCGGGCTCGATCAGCGTGATCAGCTCGCCGAAGACCTTGGCGATGTTGGCGCGGTTGATCTCGTCGATGAACAGCGCGTAGCGGTGGCCCGCGTTGGCGTGCGCCTCGTCGCAGATCTCCTTGAAGACGCCGTTGACCATCCGGAACTGCGTGTTGCCGTCCTCGGCATTGGCCACGGGGCGGATGCCGCGCACGAAGTCCTCGTAGCCGAACGACGGGTGGAAGGTCACCACGCGGTAGCGGCGCACCGCCTGGGTGGCGGCCTGCGGCCCGGCACGCAGCACCCGCCAGAGCGTGGCCGCGTCGTCGTCGCGTTCCTGCCAGTCGCCCAGCAGGTGCCAGTCGCCGCCGCCCTGCTTGTCGAACACGAAAGGCTCGCGGCGCACGCCGATGTTGACGGTAGTGCTGGTGGGCGGGGTGTGCTCCTGCAGGTAGCCCCACAGCGTGGCGTTGATGCCCGAGGGCGTGCGCCCGCGTTGCACCGCCTTGGCCTGCACCCAGCGGTGCTCGCGCAGCTCGGGCACGCGCGCGGGGCGGCCCAGGTCGGCGAGTGCCGCGGCGATGACGCAGCGCCAGCCGTAGCCGGCCAGGGTCTCGGTCAGCCAGGTGACTTCGTCGACCTTGTCGGGCTCGTCGGTGTAGGCCTGGAACTGCTGGCGCAGCCAGTGCGTCTTGCCGGTGCCCGGCGGGCCGTAGACGATCTTGTTGACGGGGCCATCGAGGCGTGGCGTGGTCGTGGACGGCGGCGGCTCTTCGGCGACCCACGGGGCCGCCAGCGGGTCCTGCACGCGCGTCTCGGGCTCGGTTTCGGGTTCGGGCTCGCTGCGACGCCAGCGCTGCGGCAGGTCGCCCTCGTAGAAATCCAGCGGTTGATCGGGCTGCGCGGCCTCCTGCTGCCGGCGCAGGGTCAGCAGCGCGTCGTCGAGCTGGCGATCCGTCCAATGCCGCGTCTGCGCGCGCGGCGCCACGCCGAAGCCTTCCAGCACGCTCTGGCGATCGCGGTTGGAGGACATGCGCTCCACCCGGTCGGGGAACGCGAAGAAGCGCAGCATGTGGCGGAACTGGCGATCGCCGTCCAGCGGCACGGTGGCGATCCAGTCCATGAAACGGTCGTAGTCGCCGAACACCGCACGGCGCTCGTCCACCGGCAGCGACTTCAGCGAGCGCACCAGCGCAATGAGGTAGGCCAGCTCGCGCCAGCGGCCGGTGGCGTAGGCAGTGCCGGCCGACCCGACGCCGCCCAGCACCTCGTCGGCCAGCATCGGGTTGCCCGCAGCGAGCGTCTCGCCCGACCACGACCAGATGTTGAGCACGTGCGCCCGCTTGGTGGCCGGTGCGATGTTCGTTGCGGACGGGAACAGCAACAAGGCCCACATCGCCTCGGCGGCGAACTGCCGCGTGGCCGCAGAGGCGTCGTCCAGTTGACGCTTGAGCTTGACGAGGAAGTCGTCGCGGCCGGGGTCGGGGCGATCGACGAAGCAGCGCTGCAGCTCGTCGGCATTGGCGGTCGTCCACAGCGTGCGCTCAGGCACCAGCAGGGAATGATCCTCGATCAGGCAGCGGTCGATCCACTGTCTGGCGGCGGCCAGCAACGGGGCGAGGTCGTGTTGGGCGATCTGTCGTGCCATGGGGTACTTCTCGGCGTGAGGTTCAGGCGGCGTCGCCGGCGGCCTTGCGTGCGCGCGTCTTGCGCGCGGGGGCGGCGCCGCGCTCGGCCTGGAGGCGGGCCAGCAGTTCGCTGGCCGGTTCGTCGTTCGGATCCTGGGGCACCAGTTCGCCGCGGAAGGCCTTGGCGAGGATGGCGGGAGTCAGGCGCTCGACCTGGGCGCGCGCGGTCTTGCACTTGGCTTCGATGGCGTTGGCGAGGGCGAAGAGGGATTCGACGCGGCGGACGATTTCGGCTTGTTCATCAAGCTGAGGCAGAGGCAACGGCATGCCCCGCAGTTCGTCAGCGTTCAGGTTATTCACGCCGCTCGTTGACTTGCTGGTCAGCTCAATCTGGCGGCGCACCTCCGGCGACGCCAGGGAAAGTTGTACAAACTTGGCTATCGCCAACTTGGGATCGACGCGCAATCGCATTAGGTAGCCAGCGAAGAGCATGCCGGCTGCATCGTTGTCCACCACACCCGTCTTACCGACAAGTTCGACACTGCCATTTGATCGGATCACCAGGAGATCACCGGGACGCAACGACAAGCGCTCTACCTCGACATCTTCGAAGTCGCAGCGTTTCATGTCAGCAAGCTCTAGCCGCCCATGCTCTCCAATGTTTGGGATGCGCAACACTGGCGTGCCAACCTCTCGGTAGTCACATTTCTTTGATGTTCCGTAGCGAAGGTCGGTCGCCACCGAGCCAATTGTGGATTCTTCCCAATCCATCGCTCTCACGGCGGCTTCTCGCCAATCTGCAGACAACTCGCCGTTCATCGCCGCAGCTAGCACTGATTGCCGAAAGCGCATTGCGAGGATTGGCAAGCGATCGAGCCTCTCACTGCATTCATCTACACGAGCTAGTAAAGCATCGAGCTTGTCTGCAATGCGAAATTGTTCAGCACGCGGCGCGAGCGCCAGCTCCGTCTCAAGCAAGTAGTCCTTTGGAACTCGCTTGTGCCCGACGGAGCCCGTCATACGAGTCTCCCCCGCCTTCAGAAACTCATCGGTCTTAAAAAGGGCCAGCAAGTATCGCGGGTCGAGTGCCTCCGGATATGGGCGGCAGACCAAGTACTCGCTGCTACCTGCACCGATTGCGCTCGGCATACCGCGCACCAGTCCAGCCTTGCCGTTCTCGAAACAAGGCGTGATCTTCGCAAGCAGCACATCTCCGTCCTGGAAATGTACGTAGCTCTTGCGGATGTCTCCCCAGCGTCGGGGCGCAAAACCTACCGGATCACGATAGCGCGTACCGAGCAACGGCATGGGTGAGAAACCCGCCAACGCCTCATCTGGGGCGTCAGTCTTTGGGTTCAATTCGATCATGCTTGAAACGGTCGTCGACGCCCAGCCCTTTGGCAAATGGTTCATTCCGCGGCTTCTTCCTCAACGTCTTCCCCGAGATCAAGAAGGATGGCGCGCAAGTCGTCCAGCGCGCCTTTCAACTCAAGAACAGCGGCCTGAGCCAAGTGCTCGGGTGCGGGAAGTTCGGTATCAGAGCCATCGCTTTCGTCTTTGATCCAGGCGATATCCATGTTGTCGTCGCGTGCCGCAATTTCAGCCCGCATGAACCGCCGCCAACGTCCCTGCTGGCCCTCATCCCGCCGCTTCTTCAAGCTCGCCGGCGCTCCCCACGGATCCTCGCCATACGCCGCCTCGAACGCCGCGAAGTGCTCGCGCGACAGCGCCGTGCGCTTGCCGAACGCCGGCATATTGGCCCGCAGGTCATACACCCACACCTCCTTCGTGTTGCCCTTGTCCGTCTCGCCCCGGGTGAAGAACAGCACGTTGGTCTTCACGCCCTGCGCGTAGAAGATGCCCGTGGGCAGGCGCAGGATGGTGTGCAGGTTGCACTTGTCCATCAGGTCGCGGCGGATGTCGGTGCCCACGTTGCTTTCGAACAGCACGTTGTCGGGCAGCACCACGGCGGCGCGGCCGCCCGGCTTCAGCGCGCGGTAGATGTGCTGCAGGAAGCAGAACTGCTTGTTGCTGGTGGGATAGGTGAAGTCGGTCCGCGTGGGCAGGCCGCCGCCCTTCTTGGTGCCGAAGGGCGGGTTGGCCAGGATCAGCGTGGCGCCGGTCTTGCCCAGTGCCTCGCCGTCGGGCCCCAGCGTGTCGCCGTAGTGGATGCCGCCGGCGTCGGGGTCGCTCTCGATGCCGTGCAGCATCAGGTTCATCAGCGCCAGGCGGTGCGTGTCCTGCACGTGCTCCATGCCGTAGAAGGTGCGGCGGCGCAGCTTGCGCTGCTGGGGCTCGGTGAGGCTGTCGAAGTCGTGGTGTTCCTTCAGGTAGTGGTGCGCGGCGATCAGGAAGCCGCCGGTGCCGGCGGCGGGGTCCTGGATCACGTCGTCCAGGTTGGGGCGCATCACGGCCACCATGCTGTCGATCAGCACGCGCGGCGTGAAGTACTGGCCGGCGCCGCTCTTCTTCTCGTTGGCGTTCTTTTCCAGCAGGCCTTCGTAGAGGTCGCCCAGGCCCTCCTGGCGGGCGCTGTACCAGTCGATCTTCTCGATCTCGCTGACCAGCGTGGTGAGCGTGGCGGGCTTCTTGATGAAGCTGCTGGCGTTGGCGAAGATCTCGCGCACCAGCGCCGAGCCGTGGCCGCCCAGGTGGATGAGCGTCACCTTGTAGAACTCCAGCCGCTCGGGGGCGCTCTGCGCGGTGAGGTCGCCCCAGCGGTGGCCTTGGGGGATCTGCTCTTCCTGGCCGGTCTCCTCGGCCATCTTCAGGAACAGCAGGTAGGTGAGTTCAGTGACGTACTGGTGGTAGGTGACCCCGTCGTCCTTGAGGACGTTGCAGAGGTTCCAGAGCTTGCCGACGATGTCTTGGGTGGTCATGGGTTCGGTTCAGCGGGCCCGGTGCGGCGCCCGCGGTGGGGTCAGGCCGCGGTCTGCGACCAGAGGGCGTCGTTGAAGGCGTCGAGCGTCGGGCCGAGCTGGCCGCCGAAAAGCTTGTCCAGGCGCTGGAAGCCCCCGCCCTGGGTCTTGAAGAGCAGGTCAGGGTCGTCGAGCGCGTCGCGGTCGACCAGGGTGTTGGCCTTGGTCTGGGCGGCGATGCGCTTGAGCCAGTCGCGCTGCGGGGTCGTCCAGGGCTTGCCGCCAGTCGGGTTGGCCAGCAGGTGCGCCAGGGCGCGATCCACGCGCTCGGCGTAGGGAACCAGCGCGTCGCCGATGGCCGCCTGGCGGATGTAGCCCACGATGCGCGCGGCGATGTCCTGGTTGGTCATCTCGCGCCAGGCGGTGGCCAGGCCGGTCTCGGTGAAGCCGGCCTGGTCGAGCGCCAGCACCAGCTCGCGCAACTGCCGGCGCGTGAGCTCGCGCGGGCGTGTGAGCACGGTCATCAGCGCGGGGATGCTGTTGCTGTGGCTCTTGATGAAGTCGGTGAACTCGTGGAGGTAGTCCTCCGGCTTGCTGGCCGTGCCGTAGCCGCGCGACAGGCTCAGCAGCGCGTCGTCGTGGTCGGACACGAACACCGGGTCGCGCGGGCCCTCGCCCTTGCGGTCGAGGATCTCGCCGAGCTGCTGGTTCTCGGTGAACCACGCGGCCACGTCGGCCAGGGGCATGCCGCGCAGCTTCTGGATGAAGGCCTCGGGCGGCATGCCGGCGCGCGTCTCGAAGTCGCGCGCGGCCTGGTCGCCAAGGTGGCGCTTCTTGCGCTGCAGCTTGGCCAGGAACTGGTCGCGCGCGAGCGCGCGGGCCTCGTCGGTGGTGACCGTGGCCAGTTCCTTGGCGAGCTGGCCGAAGCTGATGCCGGGGTTCACCACCACGGGCTGCATGGCCGTCATGCCGCGCAGGGCCTCGAAGATCTGCACGGCGTCGAACACGCGGAACGACTCCTTGTCGCCGTCGCCATCGATGTGGGCGCACAGGCGCGTGGCGCGGCCCAGCATCTGGTCGAACAGGATGCGGCTGTTGACGCGCCGCAGGAAGACCAGGTTGCAGATCTCGGGCACGTCGATGCCGGTGGTGAGCAGATCCACGGTGACGGCCACGTTGGGCAGGCGCTCATTGCGGTAACGGCGGATGAGCGACAGCGGCTTGTCGGCCGCGCCGGTGATCTTGATGACGGCGTCGTCGTCCACGCTGCCGTAGACCTGCGCGAAGGCCTCCTTCATGAGTTGCACCACCAGGTCGGCGTGCGCGTCGTTCACGCAAAAGATCAGCGTCTTGCGGCGGCCGCCCGGCTCCAGCTCGTTGGCCAGCACCTCGCAGACGACGCGGTTGAAACTCTCGGTGATGACCTTGCGGTTGAAGGCCTCCACCTCGAGCCTGATCTGGTCGGGCGCCCTGAACAGCTCGATCTGGCTGGAGGTGGTGTTGTAGACCTTGACCTCCTCGCCCGCCTCCCATTGAATGCCGTGGGTGGACAGCTCGGTCTTGATCTGGAGGGGCGGCTCGTAATCGACCAGGTAGCCGTCGATCACCGCCTCGCGGTAGCTGTAGGTGTAGACGGGCGCCCCGAAGATCTGCGAGGTGTGCAGAGCGGGCGTGGCGGTCAGGCCGATCTTGACGGCGTGGAAGTAGTCCAGCACCCGGCGGTACTTGGAGATGTAGTCGTCATAGCCGCGGAAGGTGAGCTCGGTGTCCGAAAGCTCGCGGTCGAGCAGGTATCCGCGGTGGCACTCGTCCACCACGATGCAGTCGTACTGGTCGACGGGCGGCGGCTCGGTGCCGTCGGCGGCGTAGAGCACCCGAGCCACCATGCCTTGCACCGTGGCGATGTGGACGGAGGTGTCGCTGTCGGGGGCGATGTCTTCCAGCTCCTTGATGCCGAAGGTGTCGGCAAAGGTCTGGAGGTTCTCCATGCGCGTGTCCTTGAACGCGTTGGCGGCCTGTTCGCCGAGCGCCGAGCGATCCACTAGGAACAGGATGCGACGGAAGCGCTCGGCCTTCAGCAGTCGATAGATCAGTGCGATGCACGTCTTGGTCTTGCCGGTGCCGGTGGCCATGGCCAGCAGCAGCTCGCGCTGCCCGGCCTGCAGGGCGGCTTCTGTGGCCTTGATGGCCGCCTGCTGGTACGGCCGCAACGGAAAGCCGAACGCGAAGGGCGCGTCGGCCAGCTTCGCGTGCGCGCGGTCGACGTCCTGCTTCATCAGCGCGGACAGGCCCTCCGGCGTGTACCAGCCGTCCAGGTGCTGGCCGAGGTTGTCGGCTTTGCGCAAGTCGCAGAACCACACGCCGCTGCGGGTGGCCAACTGCCGCAGGAAGGGCCGGCCGTTCGACGAGAAGACGAACGGGATCTTGAAGGCTCCCGGGTGCTGCCCTGACGCACGCGGCATCTCCAGTTCGGGCGCCGCAGAGAAGTCGCGGCTGTAGCGCTTGGCTTGCTGCAGCGAGCCCGACACGTCGACGTTCTTGCGCTTGGCCTCGATGACGGCCACCGGCATCAGGCCGACGAACAGCACGTAATCGGCCGGTCCGCTGCGGGTAGGCCATTCCGCAATGGCGAGGTTCCTGCCCTTCTGCGGGCGCGCACCCTTCGCGTACGTAAGGGCGGCGGAGTCGGCCTGCCAGTGGGCGGCCACCAGCTGTTCATCGATGATCTTGCGGGTGTCGGCCTCGCTGAGCTGCAAGGTGGCCGCAGCGGTGTTGGCGGCCACCACGAACTGGTTGACCACCTGGGCCGACTGCTGCGCGCCTTGGGACTGGAGGGTCTGCAGTCGAGCCGCCATCTCCACCTTCGCCGCTTCGGCCTCGGCCGCCATGGACTCCCAGAAGGCGCGTTCCTCCTGCGTTTGGGCGACCTGGGCCTGCGTGGCCTGAAGTGCCTGCGCGATGTCCTGATGAGCCGCCCGGAACTCGGCCAATTCGGCACGCAGCGCGCCCAGCTCGGCCTGCAGCTCCTTGCTCTGGTCGGCCGGCGCGCTCGGTGGCACGAACGGGCCCGACTTGAAGTTCGGATCCTTGAACGTCTTGTGGAACCACACGCTCAGCTGCCACGTGAGTCGCAGGGCCAGCAGCGCGATGCGATGGTCACCGGCGATCTTGTGGTTGGCGTCGTTGCCGGCCTTGCGCACCTCGTGGAACAGGCCGCCGACTTCTCGCGGCAGGATGCCGTGATCCTGCAGCCGACGCAGCAGGTCGGCCTGCTTTTCTTCGGCGACGGTGAACAGTCCGACACGTGACGCCGTCAACTGCGCCAGCCCCTCCGTCAGCTGCCGCAGCTTGAGCAGGCAGGTGTTCGGGTCGTCGGCAAAGTAGCGCTCCGCCAGCATGCCCAGACGCACAAGCTGTTCGTCGTGGACTTTCAGATGACCGAAATTCGATGGGCTGACAACGTTCATGGCCTCCCCATTGGCGAGCTCGGGACGGATGGCGTCCTCTGGTGGCACACCGTAGTGTTCTGGGGCAATTCTGGCAGACGGAGGCGAAACCTTGAGACGTCATCGCGTGGCGACGACGCCAGCACAAACCCTGGCTGGCATCTGCCTCGTGCAGCGCCGCAGTGCAAGGGCCATGCGCCTAACGGTCATGCCACGCGGCCAGCGTTTCGACTCGGGCCACCGATGGGCCAGATGTGGGCCACAGATGGGCCACAAAGCAAAACGCCCACTCGATGGTGGGCGTTGCTTTGTGTGGAGTCTCCCAACGGCCGTCCGGCAATTCAGCCAACAGCTGGCCGCTTTTCCAGTGCCTTGGGTTGCGCGCCGACCGAAAGTTCTCGCATCCGCTGACCGACGTCACGGTTTTCTCAGATGCGCTGACCGACTTCGATTTTCGGCCCGTTTGGGCCGCATTCGACCCGGTGCTCGGCAGTGCGCTTTGCGACCACGGCGATTTCCGGGTGCAGGAGCAGTCTCGCTTTCGTTGACCGCGTACACCGAATTCTCGTGTGGGTTGTCCGCAAGTAGAGGCGGTTGCTCATCGAGTGTCCGCGGCCTGAGAGCTGCCTCTCAGCTCTGGGTTGGCACACACTTCTTTCATTTTCATTATGGAAGCTCGCGCTGCCGGCCCTCGTCTGGAGACTTCTCGAAACAGCATGGCTCGGCTGTGCTGAGCTACTTCGACGCCCTGAACTTGCGAAACCCTAGTCGACCGGCAACGGAGGGTTCAACCGCACGCGCCAAGGCAGCGAAAGCGGGGTCTTGCATGAATGCGAGAGTCTCCGTCACGGACGGTCTCCCCTGTCGAGCTGCTGAAAGGACCGCTTCGGCTGCGCCGCAAGCGTGAGCAGCCAATCGCGCGAGGAATGCAACCTCTATTGCTCGCGTCGCCTCATCAGGAGACAACACTTCTGCTGCGGAGCCGGGCGTTGCATGTGACGTGACCATGCGCTGAATTTAGCCCATCCGACAGGGCATGCCAACAGGAGATGGAAGGCGCCCGAGCTTGCATCAAGGGCACAAGGGCCGGGAGGTGACGGGAGCAAGTTTGTCCTGGAGCGCCGAGGCAACATGAAACTGGTCGTCCGCTGTAAAGCATGCCGGACAACATCCTTGCGCGTTGTCCAACATGCTTTACAGATTGCCGTTCACCACGGAACAGAAGCTAGGGCTGATTGCGACCTTGGTTCTGACTGCCACGTAGGCCACCACGGGAAGGCATCGAACGCTGTGCGTTGGGACCGCATAGCGCGCTCGAAGCTCATCAGGTTCTCGATGAATTGCACGCGACGAGACCCCATCGGCCGGCAAGAACACGCGGAGTTGGATGGGGACTCCGAGAAACGGACAGTCCTCGAGACCAAGCAGTGCTGCAACCAAGAGAAACTTCGGGCTACTACCAGGGCCGTGCCAGTGACCTTAAAGAGGCGAGCCAACAGCCGGAGTAGAACTCGAACAAGCCCGCACAGTCGCTCATCGCCGAGCGACTTCAATGCTGGTGACGACGATGGTGCCCTTGACGTTCTCGGCACGGAACCGCACCTGTTCCCCGTCCTTGATGCCCGCAAGCATCTTCTTGTCTGAAACGGGGAACGTCATCGTCATCCCGGGCATGCCCAGGTTCTCGATGGGACCGTGTTTCAGGGTGACCATGCCGGTGGCCGCATCGACCTTCTGGGCGATGCCCTCTGTGAGCTTCGTCGAGGCTGGGGCGGAGGCTTTCGCGGCGGGCATGTTCATGCCAGCCATTTGAGCGTTTGCAGCAACGGCAATGCCGAAAGTGGCCACGGCGAGGAAGTGTTGAAGCTTCATGGAAATGCTCTCCTTATCAGTTTGAAGAAGTGGCCGGAGCGGCCGTCACGAGCTGCGCCGGCGCAGCAACGGAGGAACGCCGACGACGTTGAACCAGATACCAAGCCGCGGGCATCACCAGCATGCTCAGCAGGGGAGCCGTGACCATGCCGCCGACCATCGGCGCAGCGATGCGCGTCATGACCTCTGAACCCGTGCCCGTCGCCCACATCAAGGGAAGAAGACCGGCCAGGACCACCGAAACCGTCATCGCTTTGGGGCGAACTCGCAGCACCGCTCCCTCGCGGATGGCCGCCAGCAGCGTCTCCTCGTTATCCGGTTCACCGCCCGCAAGGCGCCTGGCATGGGCTCCCTTGAGATAGACGAGCATGACCACGCCGAATTCCGCGGCCAGGCCGGCCAGCGCGATGAATCCGACGGCCGTGGCCACCGAGACAGCGTGTCCCAACGCCCAGACGAGCCAGAAGCCGCCAATCAAGGCGAAGGGAACCGCCGCCATGACGAGGGTCGCGTCGCTGAACGAGCGGAACAGCAGGTAGAGCAGGACGAAGATGACCGCAAGCGTCACGGGCACCACGACCTTGAGGCGCTCGGTAGCTCGCTCGAGGTATTCGAACTGCCCTGACCAGGAGACGGCGTAGCCAGGCGGCATCGCCACTTGCTTGGCCACCGCCTTCTGCATGTCCGTGACGACGGAACGCAGGTCTCGCCCCCGCACGTCGACGTACACCCATCCCGACAGGCGCGCGTTCTCGCTGCGAACCATCGGCGGCCCATCTGCGATGGAAAGCCGCGCAACGTCTTGCAGTAGCACCGTCGCGCCCTTGGCGGTGACGAACGGCAGTGTCCTCAGCCGCTCCAGGGAGTCGCGAATTTCACGCGGATAGCGGACGTTGATGGGGTAGCGCTCTCGTCCTTGGACAACCTCTCCAACCTCGTCGCCACCAATCGCTGTCGACACGACTGCCTGGACGTCTACCACCGACAAGCCATACCGAGCTGCTGCCAGGCGGTCGACATCGACGTCGATGTATCGGCCACCGGTGAGCCTCTCGGCCAATGCTGACGAGACTCCTGGCACGCTCTTGACGGCGGCCTCGATTTGGGTTGTCAGCCGGTCGATGGTCGCTAGGTCCGCCCCGGCCACCTTGACGCCCACGGGGCTCTTTATGCCGGTGGCCAGCATGTCGATTCGGTTTCGAATCGGTGGCACCCAGACGTTCGAGAGTCCGGGAACCTTGACGATGCGGTCGAGTTCATCGACGAGCTTGTCCGGCGTCATCCCGGGGCGCCACTGGTCTCGCGGCTTGAACTGGATGGTGGTCTCGAACATCTCCAGGGGTGCTGGGTCGGTCGCCGTGTCGGCCCGACCCGCCTTTCCGAACACGGTCGCGACCTCCGGCACCGTCTTGATGAGGCGGTCAGTCTGCTGCAGCAGCTGTCCAGCCTTCGACGCTGACAGCCCCGGAAGCGCCGACGGCATGTACAAGAGGTCTCCCTCGTCGAGCGCCGGCATGAACTCGCTTCCAAGCCGCATGGCCGGAACAGCTGTTACGACGAGCATCAGGGCAGCGACAAGAAGCGTCAGCTTGGGAAAGCGCAGCACGGCCTCCAACGCCGGTCGGTAGACCGCGATGAGGAACCGTGTCACGGGATTGGCTATCTCCTTAGGAATGCGACCGCGAATGAGGTACCCCATCAGCACAGGGGACAACGTTACCGACAATCCCGCGGCCGCCGCCATGATGTAGCTCTTGGTGAAGGCCAGCGGCGAGAACAGGCGACCCTCCTGCGCCTCTAGGGTGAAGACGGGAAGAAAGGACAGGGTGATGACCAGCAGCGAGAAGAACAGCGCCGGCCCTACTTCGACTGAGGCCTCGATGACCAAGGCCCAACGCCCTGCCGCCGTGGGCAATCGGCCATGCTCGTGCTCGAAGGCCTCCAGCTTCTTGTGGACGTTCTCGACGAGGATGACCTGAGCGTCGAGCGCGGCGCCAATGGCGAGCGCGATGCCGCCCAGCGACAAGATGTTCGCGCTCAGGCCCTGCAGTCGCATGACGATGAACGCAGTCAAGAGCGCCACGGGCAGCGTGATGACCGCAACCAACGCCGACCGCAAGTGGAAGAGGAAAAGCGCGCACACCAGGGCAACGGCGATGAACTCTTCGATGAGCTTGTGCTGGAGGTTGCCGACTGCACGGTCGATGAGTTTCGACCGGTCGTAGGTCTCGACCACTTCGACGCCCGCAGGGAGGCTTGGCTTCAACGCATCGAGCTTCTCCTTGACTGCCGCGATGGTCGTACGCGCGTTCTTCGCTGAGCGCATCACGACGACACCTCCGGCGACCTCACCCTCCCCGTTGAGGTCGGCGATGCCTCTGCGCATCTCGGGCCCAAGTTGCACTGTCGCGACGTCGCGCAGCAGGACGGGCGTCGCACCTGAGAGCGCGAGCGGAATGGTGCGGAAGTCGTCGAGCGATTTGAGGAAGGCACGAGACCGAACCATGTATTCGGCCTCGGCCATCTCGACGACAGACCCGCCGGAAGACTGGTTGGCGGCCTGCAGTGCCTTCACGACGACGTCCTGCGTCACGCCAAGGGCGCGCATCCGGTCGGGGTCGAGCACCACTTGGTATTGCCGAACCATTCCGCCGATGCTGGCCACTTCCGACACGTCGGGGATGCTCTTGAGCTCGAACTTCAGGAACCAGTCGTTCAGCGCCCGCAGCTCGCCCAGGTCGTGCCTGCCAGTTCGGTCAACTAGCGCGTATTCGTAGACCCAGCCCACACCGGTCGCATCGGGGCCAAGCGCCGCCGTCGCGCCGGGCGGCAGCTTGCTCTGCACCTGGTTCAGGTATTCGACGACCCGAGACCGAGCCCAATACGGGTCGGTCTTGTCGTCGAACAGGACGTATACGAACGAGTCACCGAAGAACGAATAGCCCCGCACGGTCTTGGCACCGGGCACGCTCAGCATGGTCGTCGTCAACGGGTAGGTGACGAGGTCTTCGACAACTTGCGGCGGCTTGCCCGGATAGGTCGTCCTGACGATAACCTGCGTGTCCGAGAGGTCGGGAAGCGCGTCGACCGGGGTGTTCCTGACCGACCATAGGCCAGCTACGACCAGGAACAATGTGGCTATCAGCACCAGGAACCGGTTGCTCACCGACCATCGAATGAGCGCCGCAATCACTTGGAGCCTCCCACTCGCTGCACGTTGGCGAGCTGATAGCCAGACGGGCCGCCTTCCTTGAACTCGAAACGAACGGTGTCGCCGACCTTGATGTCAGGAAACGCCTTGGGGTCTGGCTTGCCGAAGCCCATGGTCATCGCCGGCCACTTCAGTGCCGAAATCGGGCCGTGCGAAATGGTGATGCTTCCTGCGTCGATGCTCTCGACCTTGCCTTGACCTACGTGAACTGTCGCAGCCGGAGCCATGGAAGCCGGGTTCGACGGCGCACTCGCCGAATACGGGCCCGGCGCGGCCATGTTTCCAACTACCGAGCGCAGGCTGGCTTCCGAGTCGAGGAGGAACTGGCCGCTGGCAACGACCTTCTCTCCTTCGCTCAATCCCTGCGTCACCTCGACGGTGTCGCCCTGGTCTGTTCCGACCTGGACGTTTCGCGCCTCGAACGCACCCGAGTCCTTGCGGACGATGACGACAGCACGGGTTCCCGTACGGATGACGGCCTCCGAAGGAACGACCAGCCGTGAACTCGAGGGGCCGGCAACCTGGAGCCGAAGGAGCATTCCCGGCGTCAGCTTACCGCCCTTGTTGTCAACCTCGAAACGAGCCTGCAGCGTGCGCGTGGTGCTGCTGACTTGGGGCAAGAGCTCGGACAGCTGACCCTCGAACACCTGTGCCGGGTCGGCCTCGAGCGCCGCCTTCACCCTCTGGCCCTTTGACAAGTGAACCGCCTGCGCCTCTGGGACATCGGCCACAGCCCAGACCTTTTCCAGGCCGGCAATGCGAAACAGCGACATTCCTGGACTGACGGCAACGCCCTCTCGAACGCCTAGCTCGGCGACCACGCCACTCACGGGTGCCGTGAGGGTGAAGCGCGCCTGAGCTGTTCCGGTCTCTTCGCTGCGCCGGATGAGAGCGTCGGGGATGGACAAAGCAAGCATGCGCTGCCGAGCCGCGTTCAGGAGGTCTTCCGATACGCCCGCCCGCTTCAGCGCCAGCAGCTCGTTCTGGGGTGCGAGCCAGTCCGGCGCGAAGATGGTCGCCAGTGCTTGCCCCTTGCGAACCAGCTCCATTGGCGCTCTGACCGCCAGCTGTTCGACGTACCCGGCGACGCGAGTCTGCACAGCGACAGTCAAGCGCTCGTCGAACTGCACGCTTCCGATTGCGTCGAAAGAAGACGACACCTCCGCCTGCTTGGCGGCGACGGTGCGTAGTCCCAAGTTTTGCTGAACGGACGGGCTGACCTGAATTCCAGCGCTACTGGCCTCATCGGCGTACACAGGTACCAGCTGCATGTCCATGAACGGTGACTTGCCTGGCTTGTCGAAGCGCTGGGCGGGCACCATCGGGTCGTGCCAGTACAGCACCTTTCGCTCCGCGCCGGAGGCACTGGGAGCCATCGACGAGGCAGCGCCCGCGGCCGTCGAGGGTGCCGTGCCGCGGCCGGCATAGAACGCCCCGACACCAAGAAGAGCGGCACCGAGAACGGCCAGGAACATTGTTTGCGGGCGGTTCATTGCTCGACCCCTTCGGAAAGCGGCTTGAACGCCAGTTTTGCCTGTGCCTTCGCGAGGTCTCGCTGGAGCGAAAGGAGCTTGCGCCGCGCGTCTACTTCGGCGTGGCGCGCCTCGAAGAGCGTGAGCAAGCTCACCTGATTCGAGGCGTAGCCCGCGGTCGCAAGTTGCACACGCTGCCCGGCCGGTATGACGACGCTGACTTGATATCGGTCTACCCGTTGTCCAAGGCGCTCCACGTCGCTCATGAGGGCCAGGTACTCTGCGGTGGCCATTCGGCTGGCCTCGGCAAGGTCTGCCTCCGCCTTGTCGACGAGGGCCAGCTTCGAGGCAGTCTCTCGGTCTTGCCGCTGCGCAGGCGCGACCTGCAACGGGATGCTGACGCCGAACGAGACCATGTCCGAGTAGCCGGTGCGCTGACCGTATGAGACCTGCCAAGTCCAGTTGGGTGTGCGTTCGCTTTCCGCGACCGTGACCGCCCGCTTGGCCACATCGACGTCCAACCGCGCCGCGGCAACCTGGGGGTGGCGGGCCACGTAGGCGTCCTGGCGCGGGAGGGACGGCAATCCTGGTGTCGCGAGTTCATCGGCGCGAATGCCCACCCACCGTTGCAGCGCCACGGCGGCTTCGGCCTGCTGCTGTCGCACGTCATCGGACTCGTCCTCAGCCATGCCACGAGCGCTGGTCAGAGCCAGCACCTCCTGACCGCTGCCGGATGCAGACGACACGCGTGCCTTCGAGGCCTCCAGCTCCTCGTGGGCGTGGTGCTCCATCAACGTCGTCAGCTTGAGGGTCTCGGTCGCGTAGAACGCGTCCAAGTAGGCGAGCGCAGCCTGAAGGCGGGTCTCCGCCGCCGCCGCATGCACCTGAACGCTCTCACGGTCAGCCACTGCGGCTGCCGCCGCCGTACGCGCCTCGCGCTTCTGCGCCGACAGCCATTCCTGTGAGACGCCGATGCGCTTCATCGTCATGGAGTCGCTGGTAGTTCGAAAGGCGCCTGAACCTGTCACCGGAAGGTTGTCGACACCCACCTGCAGCGTTGGGTCAGGCAGTTGGCCAGCAGCGCGTGCAGACTCAGCCGCGCTTTGGGCGCCAGACCGGGCGGAACGCGCCGTGGCAGACCGTTGCACGGCTATGTCGAGAGCTTGGTCGAGCGTGAGAGGTGCTGCGTGCGCGAACGCAGGCAGCAATACGGCGGTCAATGCGACCGCACGCAGAACTTGGAAATACATGGGAGCTCCGAGGACAACGAGGCGTTGGCCAGCGAGCGGACGTGCCGCGCCGGCGCCAGTCAGTTGACGGAGAACTCAGACTCGGAGTCTGAGCGTGGAAAGGAACAGCGGGTCGGGTGGCGGCCGAGCCTCGGGCGTCGAGGCGAACGGCGTAGCAACCGCATTGGCCGCATCGAGCACGAACGGGAGTTCGAGCACCTGCACAACCATCGGCAGCGACGCCACTGGCAGCTTTACGGCTTCGAACGACTGCGGTCCACTCGTCGAATGCTCGTGGCAAAGGGCAGGTTGCGCCTCGTCCATGCCGTCACAGTGCATGCCCGACGCTGCCATCTCTGCCATCGCTGCGGCCTGTGCTTCCGCCGGGCAGCTGTAGCTCGCCATCGCCAGCTGTGAAAACAGCAGCGACAGCACCACGAAGAACGCGGTTGTCAGGCGGTGGGCACGACGATGGAGCATCAGCAGCAGAGTTTAGCGGCTCTTTTTTATACGCACTTCAAACTGCGGCTGGCGCAGGTGGGCGGCGCTTGGCCGCGCCCTGGCCGAGATGCCAAAGTTGGCGCCGGCAGAGTCATTGGTCAGTGCCTTGCGGATTTGCCAAAGGCGCACTGTTCGCGTGGCATGCGCATGCGCTTTCCTCGGCAGCGGCCATGAACGACTCCAAGATGACGCAAGGATGTGACCCGTTGCCATCGCAGCTGCGTCGCAGAGCCACCAACTGCTCCTCGAGCTTGGTGAGCGCCTCCACGCGCTGCTTAACGAGGGCAATGTGCTTGTCGAGCAGCTCGTTGACTTGTTCGCACGATTGGTCGGGCGCGGCCGCAAAGTCGAGCAGCTGTCGAACCTCGGGCAGCGGGATGTCGAGGCTGCGACTGTGGCGGATGAAGTTCAGGCGGGCGAGGTGCTTCTCCTCGTACCGCCGGTATCCTGAGGCCTCGCGCGCGGGTTCTTCGAGCAGCCCCTCCCGCTCGTAGAAACGGACGGTCTGGACGTCACACCCGGCGCGCTTGGCCAGCTCGCCAATCTTCACAGAAGCCCCTCTCGCGACACGCTCTTGACTCTCTACCGAGTATAGGGTTTCCAATGGATGGTCGCCTGAGAATGCTTTTCCCATGTCTGCCAGCTGCTGCTCGAACTCCGCTTGCTCTAAACCCCCCGTCGACGCGCGATACCGCAAGGTGCTCTGGGTCGCGCTGGCGCTGAACGCAATCATGTTTGCTGTCGAGCTGGCGGCATCCTGGAAGTCAGGCTCCGTTTCCCTCCTGGCCGACTCTATCGACTTCTTCGGGGACGCCGGCAACTACGCCATCAGTCTGGCGGTACTGGGCATGGCGATGGCCGCGCGGTCGAAGGCTGCGGTGTTCAAAGCTGCCTGCATGGGGGCGTTTGGCGTGTTCGTACTCGCCAAGGCCGCCTGGAACCTGCACACTGGCACTCCGCCGGAAGCAGCGACGATGGGCATCGTTGGCCTTATCGCGCTCGCAGTGAATGGCTCCGTCGCGACGCTGCTCTACCGTTTTCGCACCGGCGACGCCAACATGCGGTCCGTCTGGATTTGCTCGCGCAACGATGCGCTGGGCAACATTGCAGTGATGCTGGCTGCTCTGGGAGTCCTTGGTACCGGCAACGCCTGGCCGGACTTGCTGGTGGCGGGCGTCATGGGCATCCTGGCCCTTTCTGGCTCTTGGTCGGTTTTGAAGCAGGCTCGGGTCGAGCTGCTCTCCAGTCCCGCCTGAGACGCGCGGCGACCGCGCCGCCTTCACTTCCACTTCATGCGTCCCAGGTGAGCATCGTCGGTCCAAAATAGAATGAGTCTCATTCCTGCTACGTTCCCCAACATGTTCAACTTCGCGCGACTGTTCAGCCTGAGCGCCCTTGCAGCGTTCCTGTGCGTAGTGGCGGCGCCGTCGCACGCCGCCGAAGCTGACGTTCGTCGTGTCTGGCAATTGCTCGACTACCTCTCTGTCGACTATGCGGGCGCAGTGAAAGACGGGGCCGTCGTCAGCGCGTCCGAGTTCTCGGAGATGAAGGAGTTCGCGCATTCCAGCAGGGAGAAGCTGGCGGCGCTTGAGCCGAAGCCCGAGCAGGCGGCGCTGGTCAAGGAAGCGGACACGCTGTCGGCCGCCATCGCCGCGAAGGATAGCCCTGAGACCGTCTCTGCTCTGGCGAAGGGCTTGGCCAATCACTTGCTCGCGGTCTACCCGGTGCCAGTCGCACCTGCCGCAGTACCTGACGCCAAGCTCGGCGCCAAGGTCTTTCAAGCCCAGTGCTCGGCATGCCACGGCGCGACGGGCAATGGCGATGGACCCATCGGCCTGCAGCTGAACCCCCACCCGGTGGCCTTCACAGACACGCAGCGCGCCCGCCAACGCAGCGTCTTCGCGCTCTATCAGGTGGTGACGCAAGGCATCAGCGACACCCCGATGCCAAGCTTCGCCCAGCTTCCGGAGAACGAACGCTGGGCCGTGGCGACCTACATTGGTGGGTTCGCTCACAACGCCTCGGTGCAGGCCCAAGGCGAGGCCCTCTGGAAGTCCAATGAGAAGCTGCGCAGTCAGGTCGGTGGCCTGGACGGCTTCGTCAAGCTCACGGAAGCAGACTTGGCAAAAGGCATCGGCTCGGACAAGGCAGCTGCGGTGTCCGCCTACCTGCATGCGAACCCGCAAGCGTTGACCACGGAGCACGCGACCAGCTTCGCTCTCGCGCGCCAGCGACTTCGCGAGAGCGTGCAAGCCTACTCGAGCGGCGACTCCAAGCATTCAACCGAATTGGCCTTGTCGTCGTACCTGGACGGCGTGGAACCCTTGGAGCAGGCGCTTGCCGCCCGCGACAACGCACTGAAGGAGCGGATTGAGACAGCCATGAGCGGCTTCAGGTCGCTCATCGAGCAGCGCGCACCGGTGGCCCAGCTCCAACAGCAGGCGGCCGCCATCGACGCGCTCTTCTCGTCAGGCGAGTCCGTTCTGGGTCATGGCGCCGGCGACGCCTCCGCCGCCTTCTTCGGCAGCTTCACCATCCTCCTTCGTGAAGGCATCGAGGCGCTGCTCGTCGTCGTGGCCATGATTGCGTTCCTAAGGAAGGCAGAGCGCCATGACATGCTGCGCTACGTGCATGTCGGATGGGTCGGTGCGCTTGTAGCGGGCGCCGTGACCTGGGCGATTGCCACGTTCCTTGTCGGCATCAGCGGTGCCAATCGGGAGGTGACTGAGGGGCTCTCCAGCCTGTTCGCAGCGGTAGTCCTCTTGAGCGTAGGCATGTGGATGCACCAGAAAAGCGTCGCCGGCCGCTGGCAGGTCTACCTCCAAGCCAAGCTTTCGGCGGCTCTCACGAAGCAGTCCGCCTGGTTCATGTTCGGTCTGTCTTTCGTCGCGGTGTACCGAGAGGTCTTCGAGACCATCCTGTTCTACGCGGCGCTTTGGGGCCAGGGAAACAACGGCGCAATTTTGGCGGGCCTGGCCGTGGCCGCGCTTGCCCTGGTGGGACTGAGCTTTGCGCTCCTGCGGTACAGCGCCAAACTCCCCATCGGCAAGTTCTTTTCGTTCAGCTCGATGCTGGTCGCCTTGCTTGCCCTGGTGCTGACAGGCAAGGGCATCGCTGCCCTTCAAGAAGCAGGTTGGGTCGGCGCTCACGCGCTCGCTGCGCCCCGCATCGACCTCCTGGGCATCTACCCATCGGCACAGACGCTATTGGGTCAGCTCGTCGTGTTGGTCATCCTGGTGGTTGGGTTCACCATGAATTCTCGCGGCCCGCGAGCGCCTGGTACGACGGCGACCTGAATCCGTCGCACTACTTCGCCGATAATCCAAGAATGCGTCGCTTCTTCGCGCTCCTCTTTGCTATTGCGCTGCTGTTCCAGATGAGCTGGTCAGTGGCTGCGACGTACTGCGAGCACGAAACGTCCTCGAACGCTTCCATGCACTTCGGACACCACGTCCACGTGCATAAGTCGAGCGAGGCCAAGAAGACGGTGAACAACAAGTTCGCCGTCGACGATGACTGCAGCTACTGCCATGCGGTGCACGCAGCCATCATTCCTGTGGCGCCGCCGAGCGCCGCGGCGGACGCCACTACGACGGCCGAGTTCTCGCAACCGCTCCTGCATGGGTCAGCCATGGCCCGAGCCCCTGACCGCCCACAGTGGCTTCGTCTCGCTTAGGCGGCGAGACGGACTTCTCCCTTCCAACGCCCGTCTCGTCGAATCCTCGGTTCCAACCATGAGATTCGATGAAAACTCTTCTATGGCCGCTTGGGCTGGCGGCGCTATTGCTTTGCCCCACCGTCGCGTCGGCACAGTCCACTGCGAATGAACAACCCCGCCTCACGCTCGACCAAGCTCAACAACTTGCCGCGACCCGCAGCCCGGAACTGTCGTCCGCGCAGCACGAAGTGGATGCCACGTCCGGTGGTGTCCAGCAAGCCAGCGCCTGGCGCAACCCCGAGCTGACGGCCACCGTCGAGGACACTCGCTCCGCGACCCGGACGACAACCGCGACCATCGGCATCCCGCTTGAACTCGGCGGGAAGCGTTCGGCACGCGTCACTGCCGCGGAACGTGCTCGCGACGTTGCGAGCGCTCAGCTCGCGATGGCCAAGGCCAAGGTACACGCCCAGGTGGCCGAACGCTACTTCGCGCTCGTGGTCGCTCAGGACCGAGTCAATCTCGCGAATGACTCGGCCAACCTCGCTGGCAAGGCATCTGATGTCGTTGCCAAGCGGGTCGAGGCCGGCAAGGTCTCGCCTGTCGACGCGACCCGAGCCAAGGTCGATGCCGCCAACGCGCAGCTCGAGTTGGCCCAAGCCCGCGCCGAACTGCAGACGGCTCGCCAGGCGCTGGCCGCGCTCTGGGGCGACTCGCAGCCGGCCTTCGACCAAGTCGACGGCACCACGGCGACAGTCCCGCCAGCTCGCCCGCTCGCTGACTTGCTAAGCGACGTCGATAGCGCACCCGCGCTGCGAGCGAGCCGGCTCGACATCGACAGCCGCAAGGCCCTCGTCGACGTTGAACGCAGCAAGGCCACACCCGACGTCGTCCTGAGCGTGGGCGCCAAGCGCGACAACGAGCTGGGCCTGACGCAGGCCGTGGTCGGCATCTCAGTGCCGCTACCGCTGTTCGACCGCAACCAGGGTGCGGTCCACGAAGCATCCAAGCGAGCCGACAAGGCCCGCGACGACTACGAGGCCGCCCGAATCCAGTTGGTCGCGGACATCAACCAGGCAGCCACGCAGCTATCCACCGCACAGGCTGCCTTGGCGGTCCTGCGCGACAGCGTGCTCCCCGCCGCACAACAGGCCTACGACGCCTCAACGACGGGGTTCGAGGCCGGCAAGTTCGGCTTCCTCGACGTCATCGACGCACAGCGCTCGCTTCTTCAAGCGCGCTCCCGATACTTGAACACTCTCGCGGCCGCGTATCAGGCGTCCACGACCATCGACCGGTTGCTCGGTCGATAAAGGAACCCTCATGGCAATTTCCAAGAAGCAACGGCTGGCGATGGCAGTCATCATCGTCGTAGGCATCCTGGCCGGGGGCGCCGTGCTCATGACCAAACGCCATTCAGGCTCGACCGAAGAGGCGACTGCGCAAACGGAACCACCTGCAGCCGGAGCCTCCTCCGCTGCAGCGGCCGACAAGTCCGAGAACTCCGAAAAGTCCGCCAAGCCCGAACATGAGTCGCACGAGGTCAAGCTCAGCGACGCGCAGATTCGCGAGGCCAACATCGGCGTCGAGGCGGTGGGACAAGGCACTATCCAGTCCGTCTCGGAATTCACAGGAGAAGTGCACTTCAATGAGGACCGCACCGCTCACGTAGTGCCGCGCCTCGCAGGCGTGGCAGAAGCCGTCCCGGCCAACCTCGGCGAAACCGTCAAAAAGGGTCAGCTGCTGGCGGTCGTGGCAAGCACCACGCTGTCGGAACAACGCAGCGAGTTCCTGACTGCGCAGCGCCGCCGGGATGCGGCAAAGACAACGTTCGACCGCGAGAAGAAGCTCTGGGAGGACAAGATTTCTGCGCAGCAGGACTATCTGCAGGCCCAGACGGCCCTGCAGGAGGCTGACATTGCGCTGCAGAACGCCCGGCAGAAGCTGGCGGCCATCGGCGCGAGCGCTGGAGGCGGAAACAGTGGAGGCGCCGGCCTGAACCGCTTCGAAATCCGGGCACCGTTCGACGGCACGATTGTCGAAAAGCATCTGGCTCTCGGAGAGGCGGTCAAGGAGGACGCAAGCATCTTCACCGTCGCCGACCTGCGAACCGTGTGGGCCGAGTTCGCGGTCGCGCCGAAGGACCTGGCGACTGTGCGCGTCGGGCAGAAGGTCGTGGTCTCATCATCAGCGTTCGAGAGCAAGGTCGAAGGCACCGTCTCCTACGTCGGTGCCTTGCTCGGGGAGCAGACGCGCACCGCCCGTGCTCGAGTGACCTTGAACAACCCGCAGGGCGCCTGGCGTCCGGGCTTGTTCGTCACTGTCGCCGTCCTCGGTGACAGCCAGACGGCACCGCTTGTCGTCAGCGCCGACGCCATCCAGAGCGTCGAGAGCAAGCCGGTGGTCTTCAAGGCCATCAGCGGTGGGTTCGCAGCGACGCCAGTGAAGGTCGGTCGCACCGACGGGAAGCATGTCGAAGTGTTGGGCGGATTGAAGGCAGGCGACCAGGTCGCTTCGTCGAACACGTTCATCCTCAAAGCAGACCTCGGCAAATCGAGCGTCGAAGAATGACGGGAGCGACGAATCATGTTTGAACGCATCATCCGCTTCTGCATCGAGCAGCGCTGGCTCGTCATGCTGGCCGTCGCTGGCATGGCCGCCATCGGTGTCTACAGCTACAACAAGTTGCCCATCGACGCCGTCGTCGACATTTCCAACGTGCAGGTGGTCATCAACACCCAGGCGCCTGGCTACTCGCCACTCGAGACCGAGCAGCGCGTCACCTATCCCATTGAGACGGTGATGGCCGGACTGCCAGGGCTCGAAGAGACACGTTCGCTGTCCAGGTACGGCCTCTCGCAGGTCACCGTCATCTTCAAGGACGGCACGGACATCTACTTCGCCCGCCAGTTGGTCAACCAGCGCGTGCAAGAGGCAAGAGACCGGCTGCCTGCGGGCGTGACGCCGAGCATGGGGCCCATCTCGACGGGCCTGGGCGAAATCTACCTGTGGACGGTCGAGGCGGACAAGAACGCAAGAAAGCCCGACGGCACGGCCTACACCGCCACCGACCTCCGCGAGGTGCAGGACTGGGTCATCAAGCCGCAGCTGCGCAACGTCACCGGCGTCACGGAAATCAACTCCATCGGCGGCTTCGAGCGCCAGTACGTGGTCGCCCCCAACCTCGAGAGGCTGGGCGCCTACGGCCTGAGCCTGGCCGACGTGGTGAACGCCCTGGAGAAGAACAACGGCAACCAGGGGGCGGGCTACATCGAGCGCAAGGGCGAGCAGTACCTCGTCAGAGCCCCGGGCCAGGTGGAGTCGATGGACGACATCCGCGACATCATCGTCGGAACCGCCCAGGGACAGCCCATCCGTATTCGCGACATCGGCGCCGTCGACGTCGGCCGGGAGCTGCGCACTGGCGCAGCCACGTCCAACGGTCAGGAGGTCGTCCTCGGGACGGTCTTCATGCTCATGGGCGAGAACAGTCGCATGGTCTCGCAGGCGGTCGCCAAGCAGATGATTGCCGTCAACAAGACACTTCCGGCGGGTGTCCGAGCCGTCACGGTCTATGACCGGACGACCCTTGTCGACAAGGCCATCAAGACAGTTCAGAAAAATCTGGTCGAGGGCGCAGCCCTGGTCATCGCTGTCCTCTTCGCGTTTCTCGGAAACTTCCGCGCCGCCATCATCACTGCGATGGTCATCCCGCTGTCGATGCTGTTCACCTTCTCGGGGATGGTTCGCTATGGCATCAGCGCGAACCTCATGAGCCTCGGGGCCCTCGACTTCGGCATCATCATCGACGGTGCGGTGGTCATCATCGAGAACGCTGTGAGGCGACTTGCCCATGCCCAGGAACATCGAGGTCGGTCGTTGACCCGCACCGAACGGTTTCACGAAGTGTTCGCTGCGGCGAAGGAAGCGCGTCGTCCGCTGCTATTCGGACAGCTCATCATCATGGTGGTGTACATCCCCATCCTCGCGCTCTCCGGCGTCGAGGGAAAGATGTTCCACCCGATGGCCTACACGGTGCTTCTGGCGCTCTTCGGGGCGATGATTCTGTCGGTCACCTTCGTGCCGGCGGCCGTCGCCCTCTTCATCGGCGAGCGCGTCTCCGAGAAGGAGAATCGCCTGATGGGGTTGGCTCGACGCGCGTATGAGCCCGCACTGCGCGTGATGCTTGGCAACGTGCCGGTAGTGCTCACGTTCGCAGTGGTGAGCGTCCTGCTCTGCGGCGCCGTTGCCACGAAGCTCGGCAGCGAATTCGTGCCCAACCTGAACGAAGGCGATTTCGCCATCCAGGCGCTGCGCATTCCCGGAACCAGCCTGACGCAGTCGGTGGAGATGCAAAGGCAGCTCGAGTCCACCCTGAAGGCCAAGTTCCCGGAAATCGACCGCATCTTCGCGCGCACGGGTACCGCCGAAATCGCCGCTGACCCGATGCCCCCGAATGTGTCGGACGGCTACATCATGCTCAAGCCCCTCGAGCAGTGGCCGCAACCACAAAAGACGCGCGACGAGCTTCTGGAGGCCATTCGAGCGGAAGCCGCGAAGGTGCCCGGGAACAACTACGAGTTCTCCCAGCCCATTCAGCTCCGGTTCAACGAGCTTATCTCGGGGGTCCGCTCCGACGTTGCCGTCAAGCTGTTTGGTGACGACAACGACGTCCTGAACGAAGCCGCCGGCAAGATTTCGACGGCATTGGAAAAGGTGCCGGGCGCGACCGAGGTGAAGGTCGAACAGACCACCGGCCTGCCGATGCTGTCGGTCAATATCGACCGAGCCAAGGCAACGCGGTATGGACTCAACATTGCGGACATCCAGCAGACTGTCTCGACTGCCGTGGCCGGCCGGGAGGCAGGCACGTTCTTCCAGGGCGACCGTCGGTTCGACATCCTGGTGAGGCTGCCTGACGCGGTTCGCGAGAACATCGACGTGCTTCGCCGGCTGCCGATACCCCTGCCGCAGTCCGCCGAAGGCTCCCGAACGGCATACATCCCCCTGGGCGAGGTGGCCACGCTCGAGCTCTCGCCGGGTCCCAACCAGGTCTCCAGGGAGAACGGCAAGCGCCGCATCGTCATCAGTGCAAATGTCACCGGGCGAGACCTCGGCTCGTTTGTTGCCGATGCTCAGCAAGCGGTATCCGCCGTGAAGATTCCAGCCGGCTACTGGACAGCATGGGGCGGTACCTTCGAGCAACTGCAGTCGGCCACCCAGCGATTGCAAATCGTGGTGCCTCTGGCGCTCCTGATGGTCTTCATCCTCTTGTTCACCATGTTCGGCAACATCAAGGACGGCTTGCTCGTCTTCACCGGCATCCCGTTCGCATTGACAGGCGGCGTCATGGCCTTGTGGCTGCGAGGAATTCCGCTGTCAATCTCCGCGGCGGTCGGCTTCATCGCGCTCTGCGGCGTCGCCGTCCTCAACGGCCTGGTCATGCTGTCCTTCATCCGCAGCTTGCGCGAGGAGGGGAAGACCTTGGACGAGGCCGTCTGGGAGGGAGCATTGACCCGACTACGGCCAGTCCTGATGACGGCACTGGTTGCCTCGCTGGGCTTCGTGCCGATGGCAATAGCGACGGGCACGGGCGCCGAAGTTCAGCGTCCGCTCGCGACAGTGGTCATCGGCGGCATCCTGTCATCGACCGCCCTGACACTGCTGGTGCTGCCTGTTCTATACCGCCTGTTCCATCGACGCGATGAGGAAGAACTCGCAGAGCCCTCGCCGTCCCATCTACTCCCCAGGGACGCGACGTGACCGAAGAACACGCACACCAACATGAGCACGAGGAGCATGGCCACGGTCATGACCATGCGCACGGTGGACACGCCGGGCATGACCACACCGCCGGGGCAAACGAGAAGTCGCTCAAGATTGCGCTCGCACTGACCTGCGCTTTCCTGGTCGTCGAGCTCGTTGGCGGCTTCCTCGCCCACAGTCTTGCGCTGCTATCGGATGCCGCGCACATGTTCACCGACACCGCGGCCCTGGCCATCGCACTGATGGCCATCCACATCGCGAAACGCCCTGCAGATTCGAAACGCACCTTCGGCTACCACCGGTTCGAAATCCTGGCCGCGGCCTTCAATGCGTTGCTTCTTCTGGTGGTGGCGGTCTACATCTTGTGGGAGGCCTATCTTCGCCTGAAGGCGCCTCCGGAAATCCAGTCGAACCTGATGCTGGGCATCGCCGTCGTCGGCTTGGCGGTAAACCTTGTGAGCATGAAGGTCCTACGCAGTGGACAAGAAGAGAGCCTCAACGTCAAAGGCGCGTACCTGGAGGTCTGGGCCGACATGGTTGGCTCCATCGGCGTCATCCTCGGCGCGGTCATCATCAAGTTCACCGGCTCGACGTGGGTCGATTCGGCGGTTGCCATCCTCATCGGATTGTGGGTCGTGCCGCGAACCGTGACGCTTCTGAAGTCGAGCATCAACATTCTGCTGGAAGGCGTGCCTGAGGATGTCGACATGGAAAAGTTGAAGGCGATGTTGCTTTCAATCCCAGGCGTCAAGAGCTTGCATGACCTCCACGTATGGTCGGTCACGAGCGGAAAGAGCACGCTTACAGTGCACTTGGTCGTCGAAGCTGAGGCGGACGCCGAGCAGGCAATCCTGCCGGAGGTTCGTCAGCGTCTGGCAGACTCGTTCGGCATCCACCACATCACGGTTCAGTGCGAACTCACGCCGTGCGGGCAAGCCGAGAACGAGACCAACCACTTCGTCGCGGCCGAGAGCTCCGACGAAGCCCCGGAAGCGCATCGTGTCCCTCAAGGTGGAAACGTGTAAAGCATTGCGGGCAATTCCAGGCGAGATTGTCTAAAACGCTTTACAGCTGGGCGCGTGTGCGACGCAGGGCCGCGTTGGGTCAGTACGGCGCGGTACATGGACAGCTAGGTGGCCGGAAAGCGTCAAGCTCACCCCTTGAGCTTCTGCGTCGGCAGATTCCAAGCGTTACGGGAGCCTCGCTTGGACACTGACAACATGATTTTCCGGTCGCACGCGTTGAACACAAGCGTTGACCGCGCGATAGGAGCCCTCAAGTCCAGGCTCGGCGCACCGTATGGCGTCGTCTTTCGGTTGTTCCTGGAAACGGGGTTGGCGCAGCTGCGGCATGGCACACCTCTGCCCGATGCCATCAACGAGGGAGCGACGCCGCTGCGTGCGGTGCACCTGCGCGTGGCCACAGACGAGGAGCTCCGTGTTCTGGCCTACCAACTCCGGCTTCCCCGCGATGAGCTTGTCGCACGCTTGCTGCTGCTGGGTTGGTCGACGCTTGACGCCACGATGAGCAGGTCCTCGACTTCCGAGGCGCGGAAAGATGCAACCTGAAGAGTCGAAGATTCGCCGAGGGTTCAAGATGCGCACGGTCTACCTGGAAGCAACGACTGCCGCAGCACTAAACGCGCTGGCACGCAACACCGGACGGTCGCAGGAGGCTGTCATACGAGAGCACGTAGGCGTGCCGGCAGGACCTCTCACAGTCCACGCCGTGGACCTCGCGGACGCTTTGAGCGAGCAGCTTCGAGCCGCGTCTTTTGCAGGGTCAAAGTCTTGGCCTGAGATATTGGAAAAGGCATTCACTGCCGCCACTCGAGTATCGGCGCCGACGGGAGGGGAGCGCCGCAGTCAACGGAACAGTTCCCAATAGAAGCCAGCAGGCAGCCCGGCTCAGGCTCATCCTATGAGCCTCGCGTCGGCGAGATTCCAAGCCTTTCAAGGGATATAGCTTGAACACCACCGACAGTGCGAGACCCTTGCGAGCACGTGCGCTGAACCTCGATGCGATGGTCTACCGCTCGCACGACATCGACCGCGATGTGGATGCAGCCGTCCGAGCCTTAGCTGAACGCATAGGCGCACGACCGGGTGCCGTCTTTCGGCTCTTTCTCGAGCCGGGAGAAGCTCAGCTTCGGAGGGGTATCGCGTTGCCGCCTTCGTCGGATGTTTCGACGGTGGTGCTGAGAACGACGTGCATTCGAACCGGCTTGCATGAGCGCCTGATGCGTGTCGTGCACCGCCTTAAGCTCGATGACAGCGATTTGCGCTTACGCGTTGAGCGGCTCGCCATGCTCACGGTGCATGCAGCAATCGGACTCACCACTCGGCGAACACTGGACTGACCATGAAAGCCTCGAACGCCCCCCCACAACATCGCCCGCGCAGGGTACGGGTGATGCTGCAGCTCACCGATGAGTGCCAGGTCCCAGACTACGTTCCTGACCCTGAGTACTTCCCGGGTGGTCTGACGACTGGCTCGGTGCCGCTGGACATGCTCGACGAGCTGCAGCGCCATCCAGGCGTCTTAGCGCTTTGGTTACAGAGTGAGGAGCGCCTCGTTCGCGAGAGGTTCAGCCCGGCGTCGCGTCCGAGCGTAGAGCTCCAAGTTCCCGCAGAACTTGCGCCGGAGGTATCAGCGCTGTTTCCCGGCCTCGTGCAGCGAGGAGCTCAGCGAGTGTCTGTGTTTGACTACCGGCGTACAGGAGAACCGCCCTATTGGCTCGCCTTCATCATTACCTCAGAAGGTCGCCACGGGGTAGGTACGCCCGACTTGCGAGACATGTCGCTCGCCGACCAAGCGCCTGACCTTCTTCGTCAATTGGCGGGATGGGACCCGGCATCCAACCGCCGCGGCGATTGAGCACAAGGGGCGGCGACCGCCCAGCTCGACGGTGGGGCCGCAATCCCACTAGCGAAGCTTCGAACTTCTCACTTTTGGTGAGAACCTCCGAGAAGCTGAGCCACCGCAACACCTTTTGTTGGTGAACACTACGACCGAGGACAGCTCAAACCCAAACAATACTTGAGACAGTACCAGCCTCGGCCTCAACGCCAAGCCGCAAGAACAGGGCGTGGCAGTAGTTCAACTGGTCGGGTTGCCGGTACGCCCACAGCTTTGCGAGGTCGTCTTCGTTCGCCTCGGCAGCGGCGCCCTTCTTCAACTCCAATGCGAGGAAATTCTGGTCCGTGCCAACGCGGTGGAGGATGAGGTCGGGCACCACCACCTGCATCCCGTTGATGGTCTTCACCCGAGCGCCCTGGCGGTTGTATTCGACATCGACGTCCCACGGTTTGCCGTCGGGAGCCAACAGGCCCTGACTGCTTAGATGGGCCGCCAACCGCTGCACGATGTTCCGTTCTGATGCGTCGACCGTAAGCCTGTGCAGGTCAGCCTGGAACAGTGATTCGAGGCTCCGCACTAAGGCGGTAGCCAGTTCGTGGTCACCGCACGCATGCAACTGTACGCGCCAGTTGTCCAATGCCATGGCATTCCTCTTGAAACAGGCCGGAGGCGACCAATCCATCGTCCTCAGCCAACGTGTCATTTCAGACGAAGGGTAGGCTTCCAATTGGGCGCCTGCCACTCCATGACATGCACCTCCTCGAAAGTCTTGAGCAGGAGCATGCGACCAATCTCGACGCTCGCGGACAGCGGCGTCGCCGGGTGGATGTAGATGACACGCACGCCGGCCCCGGAGAGCCGCTGCAGGAATGCGTTGAACTTCGTGCGGAACTGCTGCAGGTGCGTTTCCTTGCGGATGATGCCGCGGTCCGGCGCCTGCGCCGCGAACTCGACGACTTCGCGTCCAGGAGGGTGTGCGACCTTCCCGGAAAGGCTTACGACAACTGCGACTTCGCGAGGAAGCGTCGCCGGCACGTTGTAGACGAAGTTCGGCTCCGGACACGCGTCGCGCGCGTCCCAAAGCCAGCCATCGTTGGGCAGGTCCATGACGTTGGCGCGCGTCTTGTCGCCAACCAACGCGCCAAGCTTCATGAGCATCGGGATTGGCGCGAAGCCTGCGATGGTGAGATGTGCGTTGCCGTTCAGCTCTGCAAGCGCAGGCTCGATGTGACGCGCGTACTGCTCGGACAGCGCCCTCTCAGCCAGCGGCCAGAAGTTCGCGTCGTTGTCCTGGAAATCGAAGTGACTGCGGTTGATGTGAACGTGCTTTCCCTGGGGGAAGACCTTGTATCCGCTGTTCTCCAGCATCGCGAAATGAATTTGCTCGACGTCGACACTTGTGGGATGCGGCCCAATAGGAAACGTCATCACTAACGGCAGGCTCTCGACCACACCGGTGGCCGAGTAGATGCGCTCGATGCGGGCCTCGTGCTCGCGCTTCATTGCCTGAAGCTGGGGCGTCGTGAACCTATTGTTCTGACCGTGCCGGTCAATGCGCGCATGACAGTCGAAGCAGGCGAGCATGAGATTGCGGACGTCCTTGGCCAAGCGCTCCGACTCCCCCTTCACACCGCGTGCGCCGCCGGGACTGTCGGCAATGATGTGGGCATGCTCGCCCGTGAACGCTTTCTCCTTGGTCAGGAAGTCACGCCCCACCGGCTTGCAGCAGCCTCGGAGCTCGCAGCGGCCGGCAGCGGCCACCCAGAGGTCTCGCCTCACCTCGATGGGGATACGGGCGCGCTCCTGGGTGCGAGTGTCTTTGGCGTTCGCTGCTGCCTTCGCAGGCGCCTTACCCGATGCCTTCGATGTGGCCTTAGCCGGCACGGCGGGTTTCTTCGTTGCCATTCTTCTTCTCCAACTTCAGTTCTCGAAATGTCCCTCGCCGGCTCAGTGTCCAGATGCGCATGCAGTGTGTGCCAACGATGGGAAAGAACAGGCGGTCGCCTTCGTATTTGTCGCCGGACACGGCCTGTTCCCAGTCGCGGCGGTCTACGCTGCTCGGCGCGGGGTCCCGCTCGGGATGCGTGTGCCAGAGGCCGAGATAGGCCGACGTGCTGTTCTCCTGCAGCCACCGATGGCGGGCGACCTGCTCGTGCTTGGACGACCGGAAGAAGCCGAAGCGGCTGCGGCGGTCACTGCTCTGCGGCGTCGACACCTCGTCGACGACCACGTCGTGCGAGTCCAGGAGATGTCGCCCGAGCAGAACCCCCCCCGCCTCGCAGTCCCATAAGCGCCGCTGCGCGAACGCCTGCATCTGTTCGAGCGCATGGTCCACGATGATGAGCCGTTGCCGCGGTGTGACGCGGTAGACCAACTTCATGCTGCGGGTTCCGCTGGCGTGCGGCAGTGCTTGCACGGGAGGCCGAATACCTGGCGCGTTGCATCATCCGCGGACGTCGTCCGTGCCGCGAGGAACCAGGGCGTGCTGCGCAGCCCATGCGCGGCCGCCGCCTTGCCCTCGCCGACCCAGAACCGGTATGACGGCTCGCGCGCCTCATCGCCTGTCGCGACTGCAGCCATCGCCGAGAGCACGTGCTCGGCCGCCAGCAGCCCCGTCCGGCGAGCCTGGATGGGCCCGTACGGCACGAATGCACCGCTGCATCCAGTGAGGTTGCGGGTGACTGGCTGGTTGGGTTCGAGGAAAGCGGTCCGAGACGCCTGGGACGGGAGTCCCTCGTCGTCGCGGTAGGCGCAATCGAGGCAGCCCTCGCCTTTCGTCCACATCAGCAACGAATGACCGCCCAGGTCCAGGGCCTCTAGCCACGTGAAGACTACGGGCAGCTCAAGCTGCCGGCCCTTGAAGCTGCGCGAGAACGACCGCTCGACAGACGGTGCGCCGAATGCCAGCACAACGCCGTCATACTGAGTGAGGTCGGCGGTCTTGAGCCAATCTTGGGCGACCTCGCAGACGGGCGTGATGCCCAGGCCTGGATAGCGCCGCTCCAACACGAATTTCAGTCCAAACGGCTTCGGGAAGTCGACCAGGCTCGGGTCCAGGAGGTGTCGGAACACATTGTCGGACGCATACTCGTCGTGGTCGACAACAGTGAGCTTGCCCACGCCCGCCGCTGCCAGCGTGTCGATGACGACGCAACCCACCGCCCCGGCGCCGAGGACGGCCACATGCTTCCCCAGTAAATCCAGCGACGCGCCGCCACGCTCGCGCATGTAGTTCGGCGCGTGCCGGCGCATGGTCAGCGGCGTTACGGGTG